>Ga0182024_10016841_pt1 | contig 13808 bp, 11 predicted proteins | sample P32metaG_FD_120480 | JGI IMG/M metagenome (GOLD analysis project Ga0182024, IMG submission 120480) | Permafrost microbial communities from Stordalen Mire, Sweden - P3-2 metaG (Illumina Assembly) | ecosystem: Environmental > Terrestrial > Soil > Wetlands > Permafrost | place: Sweden: Stordalen... | reverse complement strand
GCCAACCGGATTCCGGACGTGCTGGCGAGCGATCCGTTATCGCACATCCCCTTGCCGAAACCGCTCGAAGGGATGCGCCCGGAGCTCAACGCGTTCGTGCAGCAGCGTCTTGCCGAACTCGGCCAGGCTGTCGGCCCCATGCTCTCCGAAGCTGGCACGCACATTCTGACTGGGCTCGGCGCGGTGGTGAGCGCCGTGCTGATCCCCATCATCGCGTTCTTCCTGCTCAAGGACGGGGGGTCCATCCGCGACACGATCGTCGAAAGCTTTAACGGCGAGCGTCGCGAAGTGGCCCAGGACATCTTTGCCGACATTCACCACCTGCTGGCCGAATACATTCGCGCGCTGGTGTTGCTGGCCCTGTCGGCATTCGCTTTTTACGGAACTTTTCTGAGCGCGTCGGGCGCGCCCTATCCGGTTCTGCTTGCGGGATTCGCGGCGACGCTCGAGTTCATTCCCGCCGTCGGTCCCTTTGTCGGCGCGGCCACCATCCTGCTCGTCACCGGTTTTGCGGGTTACTCGCACCTGCTCGCTCTGTTCATTTTTCTAATCCTCTACCGCATCTTTCAGGATTATGTGTTGAGTCCGTATCTGATGAGCGCCGGCGTCAAGATTCATCCTCTGATGGTGCTGTTCGGCGTGCTGGCGGGAGAGCAGTTGGCGGGAATTCCCGGAATGTTCTTCTCGGTACCGGTCATGGCGGCGCTGCGGCTGATTTTGCTGCGTCTGAGGAGACGCCATGTTGGGACATCCTAGGAGCGCGATCGCGGCGGCAGCGATCTTCAGCGCCGCGCCGCTGCTGGCCCATGTCGTGAGCATCAGCACCGGCGAGCTCCGCGTCGATGGGCCGCTCGCCGTCTACGAACTGCGCATCCCCATGTACGAGGTCGCGCACGTCGCCCATCCCGAGACCGAATTGATGGATCACGTGCGCTTCGCCGGCGCGCATCGCACCTCGTCGTCATGCCATCAGGAAGGCAGTGATTACGTGTGCGTCGCGAACCTCGAATTTGCACGTCGCATCGATAGCGTAGAGGTGGACTGCACGCTCTACCAGATCACCGTGCCGAATCACGTGCACCTCCTCCACGTCGTCGAAGGCGCGAATAGTGATCAGGCCGTATTCGACCAGACCACGCCGCGCCGCGAAGTGCGCTTCCATCCGCCCGCGCCGCTTGAGGTACTGGTTCGTGGCTTGGCGGGCGGCGTGTCGCGAGCAATCGTCAGTCCCGCCGCGCTGTTTCTGGTCGCGCTGGTCCTCGCCGCTCGATCCGCGCGCGAAGCGACGTTGCTTGCGGCAATGTACCTCGCCGGCGAATGGATCGCGCGCCCCATCGCGCCCCGAATTCCGTGGCCGCTTGCGCCGCGATTCATCGAAGCCGCCATGGCCCTGACCGTCGCGTATCTGGCGGTAGAAATTCTGGCACTCCCAGCCGCCGGAAAACGCTGGGCGGTGGTGCTGGTGCTGGGATTGTTCCACGGGCTCGCGTTCGCGGCCTTGCCGGCGACTTACCTCGCCGGCGCGACACTGATTCAATGCGTCCTAATCGCGATTCTTGCCTGGGCCGCGCTGCGATGGTGGACAACCATGATTCGCCGTGCGGGCGCAATCTCGCTGCTCGTGATCGGGCTCGGCTGGTTCGCTATGCGCCTGATGATTTCCCGATCATAGGTTGCAGAAGCCCGATAGAATGAGACGTGCGCAGCCGGATCCTCATCGCAACCGTGCTCGTCGCCGTGATCGCGTTCGCTCAGCGAATCGGATTTTCGGGACACGATGAAGGCCCTCGCGCCACGTTTCCTAAGGACGCCGAATTTCACTTCATCCGCCTCCAATACACTGACCTGCCGCAGTTTCACCGGCGATTCGGCTTTGCCTCCCGCAATGCGAGCGGCGACGGATGGTGGATGGTCGATTGGCCGGACGCGGACGAGCACTTCAGCTCCGGAATCGAGCGCCTCACGCGCATTGAAACCGGCGACCCGCGCCATCTCCGGCTCACCGACGATCATCTGTTCGATTATCCGTGGATCTACGCGACGCAGACCGGCTGGTGGGGCTTGACCGACGCCGAAACCGCGCGACTTCGCGAGTATCTGCTGCGCGGAGGATTCCTGGTGGTCGATGATTTCTGGGGCGACGAACAGTGGGAAATCTTCCGCGAGACGATGGACCGTGTGCTGCCGAATCACGAGATCAGCGACATCGACGAAAACGATCCCGTGATGCACGTGCTCTACGATATCGCCGAGAAGGATCGCACGTTTATACCCGGAACGCGCCATCTGCGTCGCGGAGCGGGCGGCGAGATCGTCGTGCAGCAGCCGGAGGGATCGACTCCCGCGTGGCGCGCGCTCTATGACGACAAAAACCGGATGGTGGTCGCGGTCAATTTCAACACTGACGTGGGCGACGCCTGGGAATACGCCGACGCGCCGGAATATCCCGAGCAGATGACCGCGCTCGCGTATCGGTACGGGATCAACTACATCATCTATTCGATGACGCACTAACCAGCGGACAAGTTCTCAATTGCGGGCATTCGTCGGGACGAGCCAGGCTCCCAGTCATGAACCTCAAGCCAGGTGACGCGCCCATCTTTCCCGAACAGAACTAGCCCAGCCCGTTGCCCGTCGGGATACTCAGCGGTCGCGTCCGCTAACATTTTGACGCCGCGATTATCGGATTCGAAAAACGCGCTCACGCAGCCGCAGTCGCAAATTTCCACGACCCGCAATTCTTCGAGCTTCTGGTCGCGATACGCCGCGACGTCGCAGACCGGCGCATTGTCGAGCAGCCATCGGACAATCGCAACCTCCTCGGGCGTCACCGGCCGTGGCTCAATCGTCCGCTTCATCGCACGCCGCCTGACCGTTTACTGCGGCTTCACGTACGGCGGCATCTGCTCCTTCGTAAATCGCGGGATCATCTGATCGCGATTCGCCACGTGCCACACCGCCGCGGCGATCACCGCCGACGCCTTCTCGACGTCGTCCGGAATAATCCGCTCATAGGTGTCGAGATCCGTGTGGTGCGTCAGAGTGTTGTACTCGATCGGGTCCTGCTGGAAGCCGACGCCGGGCAATCCCGCGTTGTTGAATGACGTGCTGTCGGTGCCTCCGGTCGCGCGGCTGTTCGTAGTGTTCGCCCCGAACACGCCCCAGTCAGTAAACTGTGCGAGCACCGGCCGCAGCACATTCGCCGCCTCCGGAGGCCCGAAGATCCCGGCGCCGCGCGGGCGCCCGGTTCCGCTGTCGATGTTGAAGTAGCAATCGAGCTTGAACCATTCGGGTTTGGGATTCTCCGCATTGCCAAAATGCTGCGCGACGTACGCAAGCGACCCGAGCAAACCCTCCTCTTCGCCCGACCACAGCGCGACGCGAATCGTCCGGCGCGGCTTCAGGCCCATTTGCTGGATGAGGCGCGCGGCCTCGAGCATGATCGAAGACCCGATCGCGTTGTCAGTCGCTCCCGTTGCGGAATGCCAGGAATCCAGGTGCCCGCCGAGCATCACGATTTCGTCGGCCTTGTCGCTGCCCGGAATTTCGCCGACCACGTTATAGCTGGTCTTGCCTTCCGGGTACAAATGATTGACGACGTTCATCTCCACCTTCACGTCCTCGCCGTCGGCGAGCAGACGCTCGATGCGGCCGTAATCGTCGTTGCGGAGGATCAGCGTGGGAACGGTCTTCGATGGATCGTAGGCGTTATGCTGCTGCGCGACGATGACGCCGTCGGCGCGCGCCGCATCGTTGAAGCGCGCGACGACGCCATTGGCGATCATCATGGCGTCGATCGCGTCGCGAACCTGAGCCGTCGTCAGGCGATTCGGATCGGGCGTGCCTCGACCCCTGCCGCCGCCTCCGCCGCCCCCGCGTCCGCCGCGCCCGCCATTGGGATTATCGGGATCGTACTGCGCCTTCACCTGATCGTCGGCGCGGCGCTTGGACTGCGGCGTTTCCATGTCGACCGGAATCACCGCGGCCTTGCCGACCAGCACGATCTTGCCGCGAACTTTATCCTTCGTCACGGCGATCCATTGGTCCATTTCGTCTTTGGTCGGCCCGAGGCGCGGAGGCGCTCCGCCTCGTCCACGACCGCCGCCGCGTCCCCCGCGTCCATCACCCCCGTTATCCGTCTGCGGCGCGAGCGGTCCCTGAGGCGGCTCGATTTCAATGGTCGACGCCGTGACGGTTCCGTTGGTCGATGGCGTCCAGGCGAGGACCTCGAATTTCAGATTTGATTTCACCGGCGCGACGATGAACGCCGTGGCTCGCTCATTCAGCCAGCCCGGCCGCGCGAAATCCCAGGACTCGAGGTGCGCATTCTTCATTCCCCAGCGCGTCATTTCCGCTGCAACCCACTTCGCCGCGGCTTCGTGATTGGGAGTGCCGGTCATGCGCGGACCGTAACGGTCCGTGAGCATGTGCAGCGTGTGCATGATTTGCGGATGCTCCAGCTCTTCGCTGCGGAATTTGGCGACGGTGGCCTCGTCGACCCGCTCCTGTGCAAGGAGGAGCGTGGCGAGAGTGATCACGATCGTGACGGCGAGAAGGGACTTCTTCATATCGATACAGGATATCGCGGAAGCACGGCGGCCGGTCGGTCGAGGCGCTAAAATGATTCAAGCAATGAGCGACACGCGTCAGCACGCCCACGACTTGATCGACAAGATGCCAGAGCCGCAGCTTTCGGCCGTCGTCGGATTGCTCGAGGCGATCGTCGATTCCGCGTTCGAGGACGAGCAGATCGGCGAGGAGGAAGCGCAGGCCGTCGCTCGCTCGAGGGAGTGGTTCAAGCGCAACCCGGGAACTCCGTTTGAAGACATCATCGCGGAGTTGGGCTTCACGATGGAGCAGATTCGTAACCACAAGGTACCGCGCTAAAGGAAGCAGTTGAAGGGGATCGTCTTTCCCGATGAAGCTAAGACCGACATCCGCGCAATCCCTCAGCAGATCGCGATGACTATCCTAGCCGCGATTCATCGTCTGGCTGAAAGCGGCGCCGGCAATGTCAAGATTCTACGTGGAGAGGAAGGCGAGAAGCGTCTCCGCGTTGGCGATTTTCGAGTGCGCTTCACCGAAGAGGGCGACGAGCTCCGCATCCACGCGGTCAGGAATCGCAAGGACGCCTATCGGTGAAGGTGGGGTTACAGGAAGACATCGCGATCGTGACGGGATATCGCGAGACTAGCAGAATAAAAAAAACCGGTCGCGACTCGCGAGCATACTCGTGTCCGTCGCGACCGATTGCTTAACCGTTACTTTGCGCTACTGCTGCCCGCCGCTGGCGCCTGTCGCTCGCCGCCGCGGCGCCTGCTGAATCTCCTGGCCCGGATCGACCACGTAGCTGAAATACCCCATCATCATCTCCTCCGTGGTCTGTTCACCCCAGTGAACTTCCTTGGCTGGATCGGGATTGTCGGGATTGTTCGCCGAATTGTCGTACCACGCCGTCAGCTCCACCTTCGAGCCCTTCGGCAGATGGACCGGATTCGCCAGCCAATACGTAAGCTGCCAGTGGAAATCGTACTTCGGGACGCTGAGAACCTTCTCGCTCGATCCGTCCGGACGCGTGATCGTGTACTCGAACGCCTTGCCGCGCAGATGCGCGTGCGGCATCATACTGACCAGCTCGCAATCGTACGGCACCGTCGAGACGGCCGTCATTTTGTAATTCGGGTCGCCGGCAGGAATCGCCAACCGCATAAGCGCGGAATTGCCGCCCATCAGGCGCTCCTTCGGAGGTTCCGTCGCGAAGATCAGCCCGATCTTGGTCTTGTCCGTGGTGGCTTTGCCGTTGGGCGTGTAGTGCAACTGGAAAACGATATCGGAACCGGCTTTGAGCAGAGTCGCGCGATGCGGGCCCTCCGACGCCGGGCGAATCACCTGTCCAGGCACGTAACCGACCAGGCCGCCATCCAACTGCCCGCCCCGGCCGCCTTTCGGAGGAATGAACACCACGCCGGGCTTCATATCCGCCATCCACGTCGATCCCGGTTCGCGAATGGAGGTGATTACGTGATGCATCACCGCCCGGTTGCCGGGACGAACCTCAGCCGCGATCACCCACTTGTCTTCCTTGAGACCCGTAGGGATGATCACATATTGATATTCGACCTGGCCAGTGGCCGGAACATCGAAGGCGTTCGGCATCTCCACCACCATGTCCGGCTTGCCCATTTCCCAGCCTTGCACGAACTCGCGCGCCGGGGGAGCGTCCTTAAGATTGCCTTCCTGGGCGCCGCCATCCACCCACGAAACGATCGTGTCGATTTCAGCCTGGCTGAGCGAGCGGTCATTCAGGAAATGCTGGACGCTCGGATCGGCGAACCATGGCGGCATCTTCTTGGTGAGGACCGCCTGGCGCATGGACTTCGCCCACGGTCGCGCGTCTGAGTAGTTAAGGAGCGCCATCGGCGCGACTTCGCCCGGACGATGACAATCCTGGCAGCGTTTCTGAAGGATCGGCAGGACGTCTTTGTTAAACGTGACCGGAGTAGCTTTCGGGGCGGCGAAACTAACTGCTGCCACGGCAACCGCGAGGCAAAGTACGGGAAGGCGCATAGTTCCCCTTTCATGGTTTGTATAGCATCTACATGCGTGGGAGTCAAGCATCCCTTAGTGTTTGGGGAGCCGGAGGGAAGCAGCGTGATACGCTCGGAGCAATGGGGTTTTCCCAGTCGTTTTTCACCTTCACGATTCCCCGCCGAGCAGTAATCGTAAAGCTCGTTCTGTTTCTGGTCTCGGTCTTTGCGTTGCGTGTTCCGGCCATGGCGCAAGGCGAGACGACCAGCGCGATCGCGGGCTCGGTCACGGATCCGGCGGGCGCGGCGATCGCGGGTGCCACCGTGACGGTCACCAACGTCGAGACTGGCCTCACACGATCCGTGAAGACCGACGATTCCGGACGGTTCAGTTTTCCTCAACTTCCGCCCGGAACGTACTCGGTGAAAGCGGAGGCGGATCGCTTCGAAGCCCGTCAGAATAATTCAGTATCCGCGGGACTGGGACAGCGCCAGACCGTCGATTTCAAGCTCAACATCGCATCCGCAAGCGAAAGCGTCGTGGTCGAGGAACGCGCGCCGCTGATCAATCCCGAAAATCCCAACACCTCGACCACGCTAACCGCCCGATCCATCGAAGACCTTCCGAATCCCGGCGGCGATTTGACCTATCCGCTGCAATTTGCCGCCGGCGCGCTCATCAATACCGCCGGCAGCGGCAACGATTTCGTCGGCGGCACGAGCGGTTATGGCAACGTTCAGTTCAACGGTTTGCCGTCGCTTTCGAACGGCTACATTGTCGATGGCCTGGAGACCAACGATCCGCTGACCAACCTGAATAGCGGCCTGGCGACGAATCTGGTCCTTGGATTGAATTCGATCGCGGAGGTGACTGTGAATACGCTCTCCTACGCAGTCGATCAAGGCAGGTACGGGGCTTCTCAGGTGAACTATGTCACGAAATCCGGCACGAATCGGTTTCACGGAAACCTATACCAGTTGTGGAACGGCTCAAAGTTCAATGCGGCGGATTTCTTTACCAACGCCACGCCTGGAAACCACAAGCCGCGCTCCACGGTGAATCACTTCGGGGGAAGCCTGGGAGGCCCGATTATTCATGACAAACTGTTTTTCTTCTTCGATTCCGAATGGGTTCGGATTGCGCTCCCGATCGTTACTGCCACCACCGTGCCCACGCCGGCATTTCAGAGTTATGTTTTGCAGCAATTGCCGCGCGGAGGTGTGGACGCCATAACCGGATCCACTTATCAGCCAGCGCCCCTGCTTGTGCCGTTCTACCAGAAGCTCTTTGCGCTTTACGGGAAGACCGCGGGGACTCCGCTCACGGTCCTCGGCTGTCCATTCAATAGCGATGGGAGCGCTGCCGGTGGCAATCCTCCGAATGGCAACGGTTGCGCGAACCGGCAGAGCATTTCGCACTCGAGTGATGATCACGAGCAGGTGCAAACGGCTCGCATCGACTACAACATTGACACGAATAACATGGCCTGGTTCCGGTTTCAGTCCGACACGGGACTGGCCGATGCCTACACCGATCCGATCAATCCGCTGTTCAACGCCATCTCTTCACAACCGCTTTACTCATTCGCAGCCGGCTACACGCATGTGTTCTCCGGGCATTTGGTGAACTACTTCAACCCGGCGTTCTCGTGGTATTCAAGCCTGTTCGGACCGGCTGACTTCGAGAAAACGCTGGCGGCGTTTCCAATCGTCCTCCAGGGCAGTGGCGCGAATGCGCCGTTCTCCCCGCTCGGAGGGCTCGACAATACGTGGGTGCAGGGACGCCGCGCGACGCGTTTTTTCATCAACGACAATCTCGCGTGGACCGTCGGCTCGCACGAATTCCGCTTCGGAACCAACGCCCGGATCTTACGCCTGAACGATCACGATTTCGGCGAGGGCGTGGCCCCGCTGGTCACCTACACCACTCTTCCGCAATTCATCTACGGTGTCGCATCCACAGCCTCGGAAACCTTTCCGTTGGCTGATTCGCAGCCCTACAACTTCCTCAACTTGGACTTCTATGCGCAGGACACCTGGAAGATTACTCGCACATTGACCTGGACCTTCGGCATCCGCGACTCCTACAATTCAGATCCGTCGAATCCCCACAACGCCGTCGCGCGATTGGCCGGATCGTTCGATTCCATTTCGCACGACGTGAACCAGCCGTTGAGCCAGGTGATTCAGACCGGGCAGAGCACGATTTTCGCCGCCACGCCCGCCGCGATCCTCCAGCCGAGAACGGCTATCGCGTGGCAGATCGCGCGGCACACACTGCTGCGCAGCGGGTTCGGCCTGTTCAGCGACATCTTGCCGGGCAGCGTTGTCGATCTCGTGGGCGTGAATCCGCCCTATTCGAATACATTCCAGGGCGGGTTGCTCGGAACGGTTGGTGGAACAGCGATCCCTCCAGGAGTTCCGAACAGCGCCCTCGATGCGATTGCAGCCGCTAACCAGCAATTCATCTCCGGCTTCGCGAAAGGCGAGCTTTCCTGCGCCTCGTCCCTCGCGAATCCGAACTCCTGCCTTCCGCCGATTTCCATCACCGCCGTTCCCGACGGCAAACTTCGCGCGCCGTATTTCATCGAGTGGAGCTTCGGCGTGGAGCACCAGGTCGCGAGCACGCTCAATCTGCGAGCTCAATACGTCGGCACGCGCGCGGTCAATCAGCCCTATGAAACACAAGTGAACGGCTATCAGACGGTCTGCAATGGCTGCTTCGCGCCGTTTCCGTACGGGCAGCCCGTCGATCCGCGCTTCGGCTCCGTGACGCAATTGAGCACCGGCGCGAACAGCCACTACAACGGTCTCCAACTCACCGCCGACAAGCGGCTGGGGCACGGCCTTCAGCTCCAGGCAAATTACACCTGGAGCCGCTGCATGGACACGGTTTCAAACGGCGGATTCCTCCCCTTCGCCGCCGGAGCCCTTCTCTCGCCGCTGCCCGGCGAGCTCGGCCGCCAATATGGCCCGTGCGACTACGATGTTCGCCATAACCTGACTGCGCAGTATGTCTATCAGTTGCCGATCCATTTCAGGAATCATGTGCTCGCTCGATCCATGAATGGATGGCAATTCTCCGGTACCGCGTTCTGGCACAGCGGCTTGCCATTTTCGGTTTTGAGTGCGCCGTATTCCGCGAACGGCGACGGCATCGTTCAAGGCAGCGGCCCACAATACGCGAGCGTGATTCCCGGCGTGCCTCTGTACGAACACAATCCGATCCCCGGCGTGACTCAACCAGGGACCATTCAATGGCTCAACCCAGCCGCGTTTGTTTCGTCGGTCGATCCCAGCACCGGCGCCTGTACCGGCGGCGACAGCGCGAAGAATTGCCAGTTCGGCAATCTCGGCCGGAACGCGTTGCGGGGTCCTGATTTCGTCTGGAGCGATTTGTATCTGACCAAGTGGTTCGCATTGGCCGAACATGTGAAGCTTCGCATCGACGGTCAATTCTTCAACGTGTTCAATCATCCGAATTTCGGGTTACCTGTGTTAGGCTACGCCGGAATTCCAGGAAAACCTTCCACGCAGACGGGATTCGGAGCGCTGAGCTACCCCACTTCACCGCCGACGGGATTGTTAGGCGTCGGCCTCGGCGGCGATAGCTCGCCTCGCATGATCGCGTTTCAAGCTCGGATGGAGTTCTAACATTCGTGTTCATTCCCGTTCTTTCCTGGCCAAATCCGCCTTCCCGCGCGAACTCGCGTGATACGCTCGAAGCATGGAGCTTTCCCGGTCCTTTTTCGGCGAACGATTCGGCATCACCGAGCACAATCTCGAACAGTACTTGAGCGAAGCGCTCTCGGCCGGCGGCGAATATGCCGACCTTTACTTCGAATATCTCGCCACCAGCTCCATCGGCATCGATGAAGCCATCGTCAAGACCGCGACCGAAGGCGTCACCCTCGGCGTCGGCGTGCGCGTGATCGCGGGCGAGCGCACCGGCTACGCCTATAGCGACGATCTCTCTCCCGAGAAAATCCGCAAAGCGGCGCGCGTCGCCGCCTGCATCGCGCGCGGCCCGGCAAGCGTCGTCAAGTCCGGATTTCAAGAGTCGCCGCGCCACGATCTTTACGCGATGCTCAAAGCCCCGCACGAAGCCGGCCTCGCCGATCGCGTCGAGCTGGTCAAGCGCGCCGATCGCGCCGCGCGCGCCTACGATGCGCGAGTGTTTCAGGTGCAGTCCGCCTACGTCGACAGCCTGCGTCACGTTCTGGTCGCGTCAAGCGAAGGACGCATCAGTTTCGACCGGCAGCCGATGGCGCGGCTGAGCGTCGTCGCGCTCGCGCGCTCAGGCGCAACCGCGCCGGGTCAAGGCGCCAACGGCGCGCCGCAGATCACCAATGGGACCACGGTTACAACAGGATCTTCCGGCGGCGGCGGGCGCGTCACGCTCGAATATTTTCTGACTGAAAAGACGCCCGAATTTTTTGCGCGGGAAGCCGCGCGGCAGGCCATCGTGCAGCTCGGCGCAGTCGAAGCGCCGGCGGGAGAAATGACCGTGGTGCTCGGCCCCGGCTGGCCCGGGATCCTGCTGCACGAAGCCGTCGGCCACGGACTCGAAGCCGATTTCAATCGCAAAGGCGTCTCCGCGTTTTCAAACCGCATCGGCCAGCAGGTGGCGAGCCCGCTCTGCACCGTGATCGACGACGGCACTCTTGGTCTCCACGACGCGGCCGGCGGCCGGCGCGGATCGTTGAACGTCGACGACGAAGGCTCGCCCACGCAGCAGAATATTCTGATCGAAAACGGCGTGCTACGCGGGTATTTGCAGGACAAGCTATCGAGCCGCTTGATGGGCGGCGCATCCACCGGCAGCGGCCGCCGCGAAAGCTATCAGCACATCCCCATGCCCCGCATGACCAATACGTTCATGGTCGCTGGCGTTAGCGATCCCGAAGAAATCATCCGCTCGATTCCGCGCGGCCTGTACTGCACCACCTTCGGCGGCGGGCAGGTGGATATCACCAGCGGAAATTTCGTTTTCTCGGCGACCGAAAGTTATCTGATCGAAGACGGCCGGCTGACGCGCCCGGTGCGCGGCGCCTCGCTCATCGGTAACGGGCCCGAGGCGCTCAAATACGTGAGCATGGTCGGAAACGATCTCAAACTCGACGAAGGCGTCGGCGTGTGTTCGAAGGAAGGCCAGCACATTCCGGTCGGCGTCGGCATCCCTACCGTGAAGATCGATCGCATGACCGTCGGCGGTACGCAGGCATGAGAGCCGCTGCATGAGTGACCTAGCCCGCAAAGGGCGCGGAGGCGACCTCACCGAAGGCCAGCCGGCTGCCAGCGCGCTCCGTTTTGCGGGCTGTGATTTAGGAGTTCAGGTCGCCGCCGATGCGGTGCGGCAGGCGATCGCCGGCGGGGCGAGCGATGCCGAGTGCACCATCTCGGAAGGCGACGAATTCGAAGTGTCCATTCGAATGCGGGAGGTCGAAAACCTGAAGGAAGCGGGCTCGCGCGGCATGGGAATTCGCGTGCTCGCGGGTCAGCGCACGGGTTCCGCCTACACCTCCGATCTTTCGCGAGCGGGCGTCGGGACCATGGTTCGCAAAGCGCTCGAGCTTGCGAAATTCACCGGCGAAGATCCGCATGCCGGATTGCCGGAGCCCGCCGATCTCGGCTCGATCGGCGGGGATCTCGGCCTCTTCGACCCCGCCATCGAATCCATGGAGACGGAATTTAAAATCGACCAGGCGCGCCGCGCCGAAGAAGCCGCGCTTGCCTTCGATCCGCGCATCGAAAATTCCAAAGGCGCGTCGTTCGAATCGTTTCTCGGCACGCGTGTGTTCGCGAATTCGCGCGGCTTCGCCGGCAGCTATCGCACCTCGAGCTGCGGCCTCGCCGTGCAGCCGGTCGCGCGCCAGAACGGATCCACGGAGCGCGATTACTGGTACACCTCCGCGCGTTCGGCATCGCGCATGGAGAGCGCCGAATATGTCGGACGCACGGCCTCGGAGCGCGCGCTCCGCCGGTTGAATCCTCGACGCGTGCCCACCCAGCGCGCGGTGATCGTATTTGAGCCGCGCACCGCGCGATCGCTGTTGGGCGATCTCTTCGATACCGTCTCCGGCTCATCCATCTACCGGCGCGCGTCGTTTCTCGCGGACAAACTCGGCGAAAAGGTCGCCTCGGAAAATCTCACCGTCATCGACGACTCGACCATACCCGGTCTCTTCGGCAGCTCGCCCTTCGACGATGAAGGCGTGCGCACCCGCCGCACCGTCGTGATCGAGCGCGGCGTCCTGCGAAGCTACTTGCTCAACACCTACACGGCGCGAAAACTCGATCTCAAGACCACCGGCAACGCCTCCCGCGGAATCACCGGAAACGCGGGCGTGGGACCCGGGAATTTTTTTATCGAAGCCGGCGCAAGCGACCCCGCGCGCATCCTCGCCGGCATTCGCAGTGGACTCTACGTCACCGAATTGATCGGCGCAAGCGCCAACCCGGTCAACGGCGATTATTCGGCGGGCGCCGCGGGCCTGTGGATTGAGAACGGCGAACTCGGGTATCCTGTTTCCGAAATCACCATCGCCGGCAATTTGAAACAAATGCTGATGGACTTGGAACAAATCGGAAACGATCTGGAATTTCGCAGCTCCATCGCCGCGCCCACGATTTTGATTCGGGAGATGACCATCAGTGGCCAGTAGGCTGTCAGCCACGCCTGCGGAAAAACGCCCGCTTCTGGGAACGCAGGCGTACATCGTCGCGGCGGTCGCCGTGATTGTCGCCGCCGGACTCTTCTATTACTTCCACAAAGCTCCCGGACCTGCGCCGCAGCTTCCGCTCACGCCCGACGCCCGCGCCTATGTGCCCAGCCTCAAGCTGAGCGACGTCGACATGCACGCCTCCGAAAGCTATTTCAACCAGGTGGTGGTCGAGATTTCCGGAAAAATCTCGAACGCGGGCGTTCGCAATCTGGATGAGATCGAAATTTACTGCGTCTTCTACGACGCCTACGGCCAACTGGTTCTGCGCAAGCGCGTGCCCATCGTCAGCACGCGCATGGGCGGGTTGAAGCCCGGCGAAACCAAGTCATTCCGCTTGCCCTTCGATGAGCTGCCCGACAGTTGGAATCACATGATGCCGCAACTGGTGATCGCCGGCATCAAGTTTTCCTGAAAGTTGGGTAGCGGATCCGTTCCGCGTCATCCCGAGCGCAGCGAGGGGGTGAATTCACGTTTCAAGTGCAACACTGCTTCCAAAGCATACCTTTGAAGGCATAGTGTTGCACTTCGATTGCGGCGTCAGGTCGAAACGCTGCGG
>Ga0182024_10016840_pt1 | contig 13809 bp, 11 predicted proteins | sample P32metaG_FD_120480 | JGI IMG/M metagenome (GOLD analysis project Ga0182024, IMG submission 120480) | Permafrost microbial communities from Stordalen Mire, Sweden - P3-2 metaG (Illumina Assembly) | ecosystem: Environmental > Terrestrial > Soil > Wetlands > Permafrost | place: Sweden: Stordalen... | reverse complement strand
GCGACCCTCAAGCGCGTCTTCCTCGAGCTCGGCGGAAAGTCCGCCACTATCGTGCTCGACGACGCCGAATTCGCCACATCGGTCCCTTCCGGGGTCGCCGTCTGCTTCCACGGCGGACAGGGGTGTGCCATCCAGACCCGGATGCTCCTCCCACGCTCCCGCTACGACGAGGGTGTCGAGATCCTGAAGGCCACGCTCGGATCGGTGGCCTACGGGGACCCGCAGGGTCCCGACGTCATCATGGGCCCTCTCGTCTCGGAGAGACAGCGCGACCGGGTGCTCGGCTACATCGACAAGGGCGTCAAGGAGGGGGCGACGCTGGCCCTCGGTGGGGGCCGCCCGGCCCATCTCCCGACCGGCTGGTACGTGGAGCCGACCCTTTTCACCGACGTCGACAACTCCATGACCATCGCCCAGGAGGAGATCTTCGGACCGGTGCTCGTGGTCATCCCCTTCGACGACGACGACCAGGCGGTGCAGATCGCCAACGACAGCGTCTACGGACTGTCGGGTGGTGTCTTCTCCGGCTCGCTCGATCGCGCGATGGGCGTCGCCGAACGCATCCGGACCGGTACCTTCGCCGTCAACGGTGGCATGGCCCTCGGGGCGGCGGACATCCCCTTCGGCGGGTACAAGCACAGCGGGATCGGCCGACAGAACGGGGTGGCCGGGTTCGACCAATACGTCGAGACCAAGTCGGTGGCCTGGCCCACCCCCCTCTAGAGGCCGCGACCGGGCGCGCTGCGACCACAGATGAACTTCCTCGAGATGCGAGCGTCGCGCGACCTCGCCACCCATGCCGAACTCCGCAGGTGACCACGACCCGGTCCTGCGGGTACACGGCTATCACCAGCTCCGGATCAAGCGGGTCGTGCGGGAGACCGACGACGCACGGTCATTCGTGCTCGACGTCCCGAGCGAGCTCGCCGAGATCTTCCGCTACCGGCCCGGGCAGTTCTGCACCTTCCGGGTCCGCATCGGAGGCGACGAGCAGCTGCGGTCCTATTCGATGTCGAGCGCACCGGAGACCGACAGCGATCTGACGGTCACCGTGAAGAGGGTGGCCGGTGGACTGGTGTCCAACTGGATGCTCGACAACCTCACCGACGGGGACCTGCTCGAGCTCACCAAGCCAGCGGGCGTGTTCTGTCCGCACGAGACCGAGCGCCCGGTGATGGCGTTGTGCGGTGGCAGCGGGATCACGCCGGTGATGTCCATCGCCAAGCACGTCCTCACAACCACCGAGCGTCGGGTCAAGCTTCTCTACGCGAACCGCGACCCCGGCTCGGTCATCTTCGACCAGGCGTTGACGGCGCTTTCCGAGCGGCACCCGGGCAGGCTGGAGCTTCTGTCCCACTTCGACTCGGACACCGGATACCTCGGGGTCGATGTCGTCGCCGACTTCGCCCGGCGCGGCCTCGACGCTGACTTCTACATCTGCGGCCCGGGGCCCTTCATGGATCTCGTCGAATCCGCCCTCCGCGATCTCGCCGTTGAGCCGGGGCGCATCTTCATAGAGCGCTTCTTGGTGGAGCAGCAGGAGAAGGACGCCCAGGCATTGGCCGGCTCGGCCGAGGTCACGACGCACGTGCCCGCACACGTGACCGTGATCCTTGCGGGCAAGACAACGGTGATCGACTACCACGCCGGCGACACGGTGCTCGAGACGGCCCGGCGGGGCGGCCTGCGCCCGCCGTTCTCCTGCGAGGCGGGCAACTGCGCCACCTGCATGGCCTTCCTCAAATCGGGATCGGTCACCATGCGGGCCAACAACGCCCTGACCGATGAGGAGGTCGAGGAGGGCTGGATCCTGACCTGCCAATCCCTGCCGTCGGGTCAGGACGCGGTCGTCGAGTACGAGGCGATGTGAGGGCGAAGGCGCGCCGAAACGGCCGTCGCCGCACTCGCTTCAGGCGGCGCCAACGGCGCGCGCGGCCGGCGGGCTCAGGGGATGGGCTCGACCAGAAGGTCCAGGTAGGCGGCCCCGGTGTCGGGGATCCGGGGCTGGCCCCATACCTCGACGGGGAACGACACCATGACCAGCGAGTACAAGAGGCGCAGCAGGTTAAGCGCGTCCTCGGGCATCTCGTCGAGGGGGAACTTGTCGCAGTAGACCATGGCCTCCTCGGCCCGGGCGGTCACCGCGTCGTAGAGCGCCTGCATCTCCTCCATGGAGGACGACAGCCGCTCCATGTAGCGCTCCTGCTCCGTGGCCAGGCACCACTTGACGGCGAAGCGCTCGAGGTCGGAGAACTCGCTCGGCAAAAGGGCATCGGTCATCGCTTCACCTCCGACAGCTCGCGCTTGTAGTCATCGACCCACTCGCCCGCCACCTTGTGCAGGTGTCGACACAGGACCTCTTGGTCACCGAGCGGGAACCGGTCGAGCACGCGGGACTCGAGCATCGTCTGGGTCGCTTCGAGCGTGTTCGCGTCCTGGTGGCCGTACTCCTTGAACGAGAGCGCCGCCAGCTCGTGAGCCACGCGCTCTCGCGCCGTCTTGGCGGGGACGAAGTACAGCGTGCCCTCGAAGATGTGCTGGTTCGATGCGGTGGGCCAGTAGTGATAGGTGAGGTACCAGGACTGCCCCCAGATCAGGATCACGAAGTTCGGAAAGATCTGGAACGAGTCGAGGCCCCACGGATCACACCCCGCCGGGTTGAGGCCGGCCGGCTTCTGTTCGAAGTTGAGGTCGGGCATGTCCCACGGGCCGAAGAGCCCGCTGCGGGTGAGGATCTCCATGGGCTTGAGCTGGCTGGGAGCCAGGTTCCAGGGAAAGATCCCGGCCGTGCTCACCACGCGGTGCGGGCCGTCGATCCCGTAGTACGGGGCCTCGAAGCCGGCCTGCTGCATCGGAACCGACAGGTCGGTCGGGGTCTGCTTCGCGTGCAAAATCGGCGCATGGTAAAACTCCTGGAAGGCGTCCAGATAGAGCTTCCAGTTGGCGTTCACCGGCGACCGGTAGAACCACCGCTCGCTCTGCAGGTGGAACGGATAGTTCTCGAGCGCGGTGACCATCGGGCCGAGGAACTCGGTCAGGTTCTGCTCGGGCTCCTTGGCCAGGTTGATGAAGATGAACCCCGCCCAGACATCGCAGTGCACGGGCACCAGCCCGTAGTCGGCCTTGTCGAGGTCGAAGAACTCCTGCTCTTGTTGCACGAACGAGCACGAGCCGTCGAGGTCGTAGCGCCAGCCGTGGTACTTGCACACGAACTGGCGGGATATCCCGCTCGTCTCCTCCTTCGGGAAGTCGTTCCAGACGAGCTTGTTGCCCCGGTGCCGGCAGACGTTGTGGAACGCCCGCACCTGGCCCTCGCGGTCGCGCACGATGATGACCGAGGTCCTGGCGACGGCCAACTCCTTCGTGAAGTAGCTGCCGTTACGGGGGAGTTGCTCGACCCGGCCCACGTTCAGCCAGGCCCGCTTGAAGATTGCCTCCCGCTCGAGCTCGAAGAACTCCGGCGAAATGGAGTCCTCGTACGACATCGGCTCGGTACCCAGCTCGTAGTGCTCGGTCCAGCTGCCTTCGGGTGGTTTGGGGAAACGCGCCATCAGCCCGTCCTCTCCTCGAGGGTGTAAGACGGGGCGATGGTAGCACGCCTCTCTATTAATGAGAAGGGCGTTTCCACCCGGCGCGGCTTACCCAGCGCCCACGGCGAGCGAGGCCTCGTGGAGGGTGTTGGCGAGAAGACCTCTGTCGCAATGGGCACCTGGCTCCGATGGATCGATGCCGTGAAGGACGGACGCTGGTTCAGGCACCGCGCGACGACGCCGGGCGTTCGAGGCCGAGATGCTCCCGGAGCGTGGTGCCCGTGTAGCGGTCCCGAAACACGCCGCGCCGCTGGAGCTCAGGCACCACGAGCCGGACGACGTCCTCATACGCGCCCGGCGTGTGGGTCGCAGCGATGACGAAGCCGTCGCACGCACCGCCGTCGAACCACTCCTGCATCTGGTCGGCGATGTCCGGACCCGTGCCGACGAAGCGCGGGCCCTGCAGGAGCGTGGCGCGGTGGCCCGCCAGATCGGCCAGGGTCACCGTTTCGCCGCCGATGTGGGTCCTGATGTTCTGGACGAGCCCGCGGATCCCCGACACCGACTCGATGAGCTCGTCGGTGATGGGGGCATCGAGCTCGAGCCCCGAGAAGTCGTAGTTCATCAACTCGGAGAGCAGCGTCAGAGACGCCATCGGGTCGACCAGGTCGTGCAAGAACAGCTGCTCGCGCTCCTCGGCGTGGGCCTTCGACTCCCCGACGACCGTGTAGGCCATCGGGAGCATCTTGATCGTGTCGGGATTCCGGCCCCGCGCTGCGATCTGCTCCTTCTGGTCCTTGTAGTGCGACCGCGCGATGTCGATGCCGGGATCGCCGGTGAAGATCAGCTCCGCCCAGCGCGCCGCGAACTCGCGGCCCCGGCCCGACGATCCGGCCTGGAGCAGCACCGGCCGGCCCTGGGGGCAGCGGGGGACGGTGAGCGGGCCGCGCACCTTGAACCACTCCCCATCGTGGTCGAGCTGGTGGACCTTGGTCGGGTCAGCGAAGAGCGGCGTGGCGCGGTCAAGCACCAGCGCGTCGTCGTCCCAGCTGTCCCACAAACCGACGGTCGCCTCCAAGAATTCGTCGGCCCGGTTGTAGCGGGCGTCGTGGGGGAGGACTTCGGTCATGCCGTAGTTCTGGGCCTCGCTGTCGTTGACCGATGTCACCACGTTCCACGCGGCGCGGCCGCCCGAGAGGTGGTCGAGCGTGGCGAAGGTGCGGGCGACGTGGAACGGCGTGTAATAGGTCGTCGAATATGTGGCGCCGAGCCCGATCCGGCTCGTGACCGCAGCTGCGACCCCGAGCACGATGCTGAGGTCGAGCTTCACCGGTCGGGCCCCGGTGCGGACCGCCTCGGCCACCGACCCGCCGTAGATCCCGGGCATCGCCAGGCGGTCGTCGAAGAACATCAGGTCGAAGCAGCCCTCCTCGAGCGTGCGGGCAAGCTTCGCGTAGTAGCTCGCCTTGAGGAACCCGTGTTCGGTGGCCGGGTGCCGCCATGAGCCGGCGTAGACCGTCGCGTTGCCGGCCTGCATGAACCCCACCAGCGACATCTGCCGCTTCGACCGCTCAACCATGGTTTCCCTTCGTCCCGAAGGAGCCGAATTTAAGGTGTAATATTTCAGATATCAAACTGATCAGTGCCACCGTCAGGGCCCAGGCGGCCAGCGAGCTTCGAGACCGGATCCTCACCGGTCGCCTCCAGCCCGGTGACCGGCTCGACCTCGATCGGCTCACCGCCGAGTTCGGGATCAGCCGGACGCCGGTGCGCGAGGCCCTGCTCGAGTTGTCCTACGAGGGCCTGGTGGCCATCACGCCGCGCAGCGGCATCACGGTGGTCGGGATCACGCCCGAGGACGCCGTCGACAGCTTTGCCATCCTCGCCGTCCTGGCCGGAAAGGCGGCCGAGATGGCGACCGCCCGGATCACCTCGGCCGAGCTGGACGAGCTTCGTGAGCTCGCCGCGGCAATCGACGGCGCCGGCGACGTGGTCGCCGCCAACCGACGCTTTCACCGCGCCGTCAACCTGGCCACCGGGTCGCCGCGACTCATAACCCACCTGCGCCAGGCCGTCCGGGTCGTGCCGGGCAACTACTTCGAGGTCTTCCCTGAACAAGAGCAGCGGAGCCGTCGCGAGCATGCCGAGCTCCTCGACGCCATCGCGCGAGGCGACGGGCACGCCGCGCGCACAATCACCGAGGCCCATGTGCTCACGGCGGGTGAGGCCCTCGGCGGGTGGCTCGCCGAGCTGGAGGCCCACCGCGCCGTGGCCCCCTCTCACTGACGTCTCCCGATTGGGAGGCGCATCACTCGACCTTCTTCTGCTCCGGGTTGAGCAACTTGTCGAGGTTGGCCCGCAGCTCGGGGGTCGTGAACGAACGGTCCTCGGCGGACAGGGCGAAGTCGAGCGAGGCCAAGACGGCTCTCTCGAGCTGGATGTTCAGGACCCGTTTAGTGTCCTCGACGGCCCCCTTGGGCAGTCGGGCGATGCGGTGTGCGCACGCCATCGCCTGGTCCATCACCTCCCCGTCGGGACAGACGTGGTTGGCCAAGCCGATCTCGGTGGCCCGCTGCGCCGGGATCCGATCGCCGGTCAACGCGTACTCCTTGGCCAGCTGCAGGCTCGTGAGAAGCGGCCACACCACCGGCCCGCCGTCGGCGGCCACCAACCCGACGAGCAGGTGCGGGTCGGCCAGGTGCGCACTCTCGGCCATGAAGACGATGTCGGACAGGGCGACGAGGCTGCTCCCCAGCCCCACCGCCGGGCCGTTCACGGCGGCGATGATCGGCACCCGGCACCCCACCATCCCGGTCACGATCTGGCGGCCGTGGGTGAGGCTCGTGTGCCGGAGCGCACCGTCACGTGAGAGCTCGTCGATGTAGTTGAAGTCGCCACCGGCGGAAAAGGCGCGGCCGGCGCCGGTGAGCACGGCCACCCGTGCGTCTTCATCCGCGTCGAGCTGCGGGAACAGCGCCGCCAGGCCCGCGTGGAGTTGGTGGTTGGTGGCGTTCAGCTGTTCGGGCCGGTTCAACGTGACCACGCGGATGGGGCCGTCGGCGCTGACGAGGAGCTCGTCTGGAAGGTCGTAGCTGGTCATGATGTTGGCAACTCCAGGATTCGGCTGGCGATGAGATTGCGTTGGATCTGCGACGTGCCGCCCATGACGCTCTGGGCCCGGCTATAGAGATACACCTTGAGCCAGGTGTCATCATCCTCGCTTCGGGTGGCACCCCCGATCGAGAGGGCGGCGTGTCCCACGGCCTGCTCGACCCCGGTCATGAGGAGCTTGTCGACGGAGCCCTCCGGCCCGTGCGAGAGACCGTCGAGCCGGTCGGACAGCCGCCGGCTCACGTGGCACCGCAGCATCTCGGCCTCCACCAGCGCCCACGCCAGATCACGGCGCTGCTCGGTCCCGTACTCGTCGGGCTGTTCCTCCACGGCATGCACCAGCTCGTTGACGAGCTTGCCGTAGCGGGCCACGTAGCCCAGCTCGCCGGGTTCGCGTTCGTGGCTGACCACGGTCATGGCCAGGCGCCAACCCTCGCCGGGCTCGCCGACCATGTTCGACCCGTCGACCCGGGCCTCGTCGAAGATCACCTCCCCGAACTCACGGGTGATCCCGTTGATCATCCGGATCGGCCGCTGCTCGATGGCGTGCTGGCCCATGGGGACGATGAAGGCGGAGATCCCGCGGTGCTTGGGAATATCCGGATCGGTGCGGGCCAGCACGAGGCACCAGTCGGCGGCGTCCGAGTAGCTCGTCCACACCTTGTGGCCGGTGATCACGTACTCGGAGCCGTCCGGCACCGCGCGCGTGCGCAATGACGCGAGGTCGGAGCCGGCGTCGGGCTCGCTGAAACCCTGGCACCAGCGGTCCCGGCCGCTCACCAACCCCGGCAGGAAGCGACGCTGCACGTCCTCGTTCCCGTGGCGGAGCAGCCCCTGGACGAGGTACCCGACACTCGGCCTTGGCGGCGCCCCGGCCGCGATGATCTCCTCGTCGAGGATCACCTCGTAGACGCTCGGCAGGTCGTGCCCGCCGACCGCCTTGGGCCACGACAGGCCGAAGAAGCCGGCGTCGAAGAGCGTCTGGTGCCAGGCCGCCTGCCCGGCCCAGTACTCGTCCGACGTTGACGAGGTCGGGAGCCCGGGATTGTTGTGACCGAGCCACTCCCTCAGACGGAGACGGAAAGCAAACTCTTCGGGCGAGTCACCGAAGTCCATCGTCGCCTCCGATCCCGTGTGCGGCGAGCACCCGGGCCAGGTTGGCCCCGACCCCGCCCAGTACGTCGACCGAGAGCAACGCCCGGCGTAAGAAGACGTGGGCGAGGCACTCCCACGTGTTGCCAATGCCGCCGTGTACCTGGATCGCGGTCTCGCAGACCGAGCGGGCCGCCCGGGTGCAGTAGGCCTTCGCGGCTGACGCCGCCTCAAGCGCGTCCGGGTCATCCAACGCGTCGACGGCCCAGGCAGCGTGCAGCGCGATGCTCGCCGACCCCTCCGCGGCGACGTAGGCGTCCGCGAGGAGGTGCTGGACCGCCTGGAAGGACCCGATGGCTGCGCCGTACTGCCGGCGCGAGCGGGCATAGTCGCACGTGACCGTCACCGCGCCCCGCATCACTCCGACCAGGTCGGCGCACGTGACGGCCAGCCCGAGAGCTCGCCACCTCGAAAGGTCGTCGGCACCGAGCGGACGGCGTTGCCCCTCGAGCGCCGACACCGCCGCACCGGGCGGACAGCTCACCACCGGCCGGGTCAGGTCAACACCTGTTGTGCTGCTCCCCAACGCGATCGCGCCGATCGTGTACCCATCGCCGTCGGGGAGCAGCACCAGCGCCGACGTCGCCCCGCGCGCGTCCACCGCGACGGCCCCCCGGTCGACGGCGCCCCCCCGTGCGACCGCGGGCTGCGACAGGTCAGCGCTGAGCGCGATGGTCTCGGGCGTGCTGGCGGGCGACGCGCCGACCAGCCGCCGGAGGTCTGCCGCCATCGTCGGGCCGAGGAAGGCGGTGTCGGCGAGCCCCCGGCCCAGCTCTTCGGCGACGACTGCGACCTCGACCCCGGTCGCCCATGGGCGCCCGTCGTCGGAGGCCGTACGCAACTCCAGCCAACCCGACGCCACCACCGCCGCGTCCAGCTTCCCGGCGCGCTCGGCGTCGTCGAACTCGGCGACGGTCCGGGGGCAGAGCCGATCGACCACCTGCCTGGCCGCATCGCGGAGCGTGACCTGCTCGGGCGAGAGACGGACGTCCATTCAGCCCACCCTCGTCGAGGGGCCGCTCGGGTCCCACTCCTCGCGCAGGGTGCGGCGCAGGACCTTGCCCGACGGCGTCCTCGGGATGGCGTCGACGATCACGACGCCGTGGAGTCGCTTGTATCCCGCCAGCGCGTCTCCCACCAGGCGTTGGAGCTCCCCGGGTCCGACGTTGGTTCCCTGGTGGAGCTGCACCGCGGCCACCGGGACCTCGCCGGCCCGCTCGTCGGGCACGCCGAACACCGCGCAATCGACCACCGCCGGATGGCCGTGGAGGACCGCCTCGAGCTCGGCCGGCGCGACCTGGAAGCCGCTCACCTTGATCATCTCCTTGCAACGGTCGGTGAGATGCACCCAGCCGTCGGGCTCCAACCAGCCCACGTCGCCGGTGCGGTACCAGCCCTCGACGAACGCGTCGGCGGTGGCCTCCTCGGGCAGGTACCCGGTCATCGCCGAGGCGCTCTTGACCTGGAGCTCGCCGGTCTCCCCAGGGGCCAGCACGCCTCCGGTGTCGATGTCCACCACGCGCAGGACGACGTCACCGACCGCCTTGCCGGCCGAGTCGAGTCGCCACGCGCCGGGATCCCCGACGGGGTTGGCCGCGATCACCGGCACCTCGCTCGTCCCGTATGCCGGGAGCCAGCGCACGCCGGTGCGGGCCGTGACCACCTCGGCCACCGCGGCGGTCACGGGCGTGGCCCCCCACATGATGTAGCGCAGCGACGAGAGGTCGAACCGCTCCAGGTCCGGATGGTTCGCCATGGCCAGCGCGATCGGGGCAACCGCCATCTCGAGGGTCATCGACTCTTCCTCGATCCAGCGCAGTTCCTCGTCGAGGTCGAAACGGCGGTGGAGGCGGACCGTCGTCCCGGCCGCCGCCGCGGCGAGCAGGTTCAAGAGCCCGAGGATGTGGGACGGCGGTGTGGCAACCTGGAACCGGTCGTCATGGCCGAGGCCGAGCGCGAGGCACCAGTGTGCCGTGCCCAGGTGGATCGACCGGTGCGTGTGGCGCACCGCCTTGGGCCGGTCGGTCGTGCCGGAGCTGAAGACGAAGACGGCGTCGTCTGTCTCGGCAACCCGAACAGCTGGTGCGCGAAGTGAGCTGGTGCGGTCGAAGACGGCCGGCGCACCAGCGTCGTCGAGGTCGAGGACCGCGTCAGCGCCCAGGTGCTCGGTCAGCAGCCCGACGCCCAGCCCGTCGGCCACGGCGTAACGGGGCGCGGTGAGCCCGACCGCGGACTCGACCTCGAGCGCCTTCCATGCCGGGTTGAGCAGGACGGGCGCGGCACCGATCTTGCTCGCGGCATGGACGCTGACGACGAACTCGGGTCGGTTGGAGATCATGACGGCCACGCGGTCACCGGCACCAAGGCCCCGCCTTGCCAAGTGGTGCGCCACCGCGTTCGAGGCCCGATCGAGAGCAGCGAATGTCCAGCAATCCGAGCCCGCGAGCACGGCCGGATGATCCGGAAAAAGGTCCGCCGTTGACTCGAGCCCGCGGTGCATGAGGCCCGTCGTCATGCGGGAAACATTCTTCTCCAAATTGAGATTTAGCGTCAACACGCTTGAAGGGTGGGGATATCGCCGTGATGAAGGGTGTTCGGCACCGGCGCTGACCTGGCCCAGCAACCGTCCGGCCTATGGGGTCCGGCTCCCCCGTCGCTCGGCCAGCTCGGCCAGCACCGCCTCGGAGTGCTCTCCGAGGCCCGGCGCCGGCGCGGCGGGGCGGACCGGCAGGTCCGAGAAGCTCACTGGGCCGTTGACCGACTTTCCCAATTGCCCGTCGGCCGCGCCGGGTAGCTCCAGGAAACCGTTGTTCGCCGCGAGCTGCGGATCCTCCACGACCTCCGCCGGGCCATGGGCCGGTGCCCACCACACACCCTCGTGATCGAACCGCTCGGCCCAGACACTGAGGGGATGCGCTGCGACGACCTCGTCCAAGATGGCGATGACCTCGGTGCGGTTCTTGCGGATCGTCCCTGCGTCGGCGAAACGGGGGTCAGAGAGCAGGTCCTCACGTCCGAGCGCACGGCAGATGGGCCCGACGTGGCGATCGGCCTCGAGTCCAGTGAAGAAGAACCACCGGCCGTCGGCTGCTCGGTACGAGTTCATCAACGGGGTCTGGTTGTTCTCCCTGGCCTCGGCCCGGGCGACCTTGCCGACCGTCGCCTGGAGGCTGAGGTCCCACCCGAGCACGTAGGTGCCGGTCCGGAGCAGCGACACCTCGACGACCCGGCCGCGCCCGGTGTGCCGCTGCTCGAGCACCGCCGCCAGCAACCCCGAGAGCGCGGCGAGCCCGCTGATGTGGTCCCCGATGCCTCCCCGCGCGTTGAGCGGGACGCCGTCGCTGTTGGCCAGCTGGACCGAGAGGCCCGACCGGGCCCAGAAGGCACCGATGTCGTAGGCGGGCCGGTTCCGGTCGTCGCCATGCAGTCCATACCCGCTGATCGAGCAGTAGACGAGGCGGGGGTGCCGCGCGACGGTTGCGGAAGGCTCGAGGCCGAGCCCATCGAGCGCGTCCGGACGGAGGTTGCTCACAAAGACGTCCGCCGTCTCCAGCAGCTCCTCAAGGCGGTCCCGATCATCCTGCTCGCGCAGGTCGAGCACGACGCTGCGCTTTCCCCGATTGTCCTGCGCGAACGCGGGGTTGGGAAAGTCCTGGTCGATCCCGAGCGAGCCAAACGCGTGCCGCATCGGGTCGCCGGTCGGCGACTCGATCTTTATGACGTCGGCACCCCAGTCGGCGAGCAGCGCCGCCGCGGACGGCGCCGCGACCCACACACCCAGTTCGACGACCCGAAGGTCGGCCAGCGCCGAAAGGCCGGACGGTTGGGTCGCGCTCATGCCGGCGCGCCTTCGCCGTGGCCGGCCATGACCCGGTCCCGGAGCACATCTTTCATGACCTTCCCGGTCGCGTTCAGGGGAAGCTCTTTGACGATCTGCACAACCCGCGGCACCTTGTAGTTGGCCATCTGCGCGCGGCTCCATTCGATGATCTCTTCGCCGGAGACCTCCCCCGACACAACGATGAAGGCCATGCCGACCTCCCCGAGCCGGCGGTCGGGGATGCCGATCACCGCGGACTGGCGAATGGCCGGATGGCGCAACAACGCGTTCTCGATCTCGGCGGGATAGGCGTTGAAGCCCCCGACGATGAACATGTCCTTGACCCTTCCGACGATGCGTAGGCGACCGGCGTCATCGAGCACGCCCAGATCACCGGTGCGCAACCACCCCTCGGGAGAAAGCACCTTGGCGGTCTCCTCGGGGTCGTCCAGGTAGCCGGCCATCACGCTCCCCCCGCGAATGACCACCTCGCCGGGCTCCCCGGCCTCAACGTCATGGTCGCCTTCGCCGACGATGCGGATCTCGAATCCGGGCCGGGGGCGGCCGACGGTGGTTGCGATGGCCTCGAAGTCGTCTCCGTCCGACGTCGCGCAGGCGGTGCCACCCTCGGTCAGCCCGTACCCGGTCACGATCTTGGAGAACGGGAGCTCGTCGTGGATCCGGCGGATCAGCTCGACCGGGATGTCGGCGGCGCCGGTCACCGCGACGCGCAGGCTCGAGAGGTCGTGGCGTGACCGGTCCGGGTGGTCGAGGATGGCCTGGTAGAGCGTCGGTGGTCCCGGCAGCACCGTGACGTGCTCGTCCTCCACTCTCGAGAGCACCCGGTCGACGTCGAACACCGCTTCGGGGAGCATCGTGGCGCCGCTTGCGACGCTGGACAGGATCCCCGACTTCAGGCCGAACATGTGGAAATACGGGTTCACCATCAGGTAGGTGTCGCCCGCGCTGAGGCCCGTCATGGCGACCCAGTCGGTGGCGACGGTCAGCGTCCGGGAGTGCGTCATCACGACCCCCTTTGGGACCCCGGTGGTCCCAGAGGTGAAGAGGATGTCGGAGGGATCCTCGGGTCCGAGCGCGGCGCTCCGTCGCTCCACCTCGGCCACCGCTTCGGGCGTGATCCGACCGAGGAACTCGGACCAACCGAGCGCCGGCTCGGTGGCGGGCCCTCGGGCCACGACGATGGTCTCGAGGGCCGGGAACTCTATACCGGTGTCGGCCAGCATGCTCAGGTAGTCGTTGCCGAGGAAGTCGGTGACGGTCACGAGGACTCGAGCCCGGCTCCGCGACAGGATGTCGGCCGCCTCGGGGCCCTTGAACCTCGTGTTCACGGGGACCAGCACCCCGCCGGCGGCGAAGATCCCGAACACCGCGATCACCCACTCGGCGCTGTTGAAGGCCCAGATGGCGACCCGGTCGCCGGGGGTCACACCCGAGGCGACGAGGGCGGCGGCGAAGTCCCGGGCCGCCTCCCCCAGCTGCCCGTACGACAGGGTGGTGTCCCCATCCCGAAGGGCCAGGGCCTGTGGGTGCCGGCCAACCGTGCTTGCCACCATCGCCGGGATGGACGGCCACGCGGGCATGTTCGAGGCCTTCACCTGCGGTGGGACGCCCACGGGGACCCGATTGAGAACGATGCTCTTTTCACACAAAAATGTTACTTTCAAGTGGTCGGCTCCCGATGAGCCGGGCGGGGCTCCGGCCCCCCAACTCCGCAAGCGAGGCGAGATGGCCATAGCTGCACTCGAGCCGTATTACGACCCCTACGACTTCGAAATCGACGCCGACCCGTACCCCGTGTGGAAGCGGCTGCGCGACGAGGCTCCCCTCTATTTCAACGAGAAATACGGCTTCTTCGCACTCAGCCGCTACGACGACGTGGAGCGCGGTCTGGTTGAGTGGCAGACCTACAGCTCCGCCAAGGGTTCGGTGCTCGAGATCATCAAGGCGGAGTTCGAAATGCCGCCCGGGATGTTCATCTTCGAGGACCCACCCGATCATGACCTCCACCGCGGCCTTCTCAGCCGGGTCTTCACGCCGCCACGCCTGACCGCCATCGAACCGCAGGTCAGGGCCTTCGCAGCGCGCACGCTCGACCCGCTGATCGGCCGGGGCGGGTTCGACTTCATTGCCGACCTCGGCGCCGAAATCCCCATGCGCACCATCGGCATGTTGCTG
>Ga0182024_10016839_pt1 | contig 13810 bp, 22 predicted proteins | sample P32metaG_FD_120480 | JGI IMG/M metagenome (GOLD analysis project Ga0182024, IMG submission 120480) | Permafrost microbial communities from Stordalen Mire, Sweden - P3-2 metaG (Illumina Assembly) | ecosystem: Environmental > Terrestrial > Soil > Wetlands > Permafrost | place: Sweden: Stordalen... | reverse complement strand
GGTCAAGCCGAAGGATTGAAGAGGCTGCGGGAAGCTAAGAAAGATTTTGCGCGCGTTAAGACGTTGCTGCGCGAAAACGAATTGAGGAAAAAGTAATGGCCAACGAAACGGCAGCGCCGGAGCAAGGCGCTCAGGAACGTGGCGCGCGCCAGGAACTGATCGGCGTGGTGACCAGCGCTAAAATGCAGAAGACGATCGTTGTAAAGGTTACCCGTGCGACTCAACATCGGCTCTATCGGCGCGTTGTGCGCTCGGGGAAGAAGTACTACGCACACGACGAATCGCGTGAGGCGCGCGTAGGAGATACGGTGCGCATTGTTTCGACGCGGCCGCTTTCCAAGTTGAAGCGGTGGCGGCTCAAGCAGGTGCTTTCGCGCTCGACGCGCGTGCAGTAAGGAAAGCCGGGGGAGCAAGACAATGGTTCAGATGCGAACATGGCTGACGGTGGCCGATAATTCCGGCGCACGCCAGATCACCTGCATTCTCCCGATCGGTGGAGATGCCGGGCTTACGGCCGGACTGGGCGACGTCATTACCGCAGCCGTGAAAGAAGCTACACCGGATGGCCAGGTGAAAAAGGGCAAAGTTGTGAAGGCTGTTGTGGTGCGTACGCGAAAAGAACAGCGGCGGAAGGATGGAAGCTACATCCGTTTCGATGATAACGCCGCGGTCATCATTAACGATGCGGGCGAGCCGGTGGGGACGCGCGTTTTCGGTCCGGTCGCGCGCGAGCTGCGCGAAAAGAAATTCACAAAAATCATCTCGCTTGCTCCGGAAGTGTGGTAGCGATGAGAAAAATACAGGAAGCGCCCGCGCCGCTCGGAATTCGTCACGGCGACATGGTGAAAGTGATGTCGGGCCGGTCAAAGGGCAAGACCGGCAAAGTGCTGACGGTTGATCCCGTCAAGCGCCGTGTAACCGTCGAGCACGCGAACATCATGAAGAAACACGCGCGGCCAAACCCGTCTAAGAATGTGCGCGGCGGCATTCTCGAGAAGGAAGGTCCGATTCACGTTTCCAACGTGATGCTGGTCTGCCCGGGATGCGGCAAACACGCCCGCGCGGGCCACACCACGCTGCCGGATGGAACCAAGGTGCGCGTCTGCCGGCGGTGCAACACGACATTTGAGAACTAGAAGCCGAAGGAAGAAGAGGCCACAGAAGCTAATGATCAGCCGTTTGCATGAAAAGTACCGAAAAGAGGCTGTCCCGGCGCTCACCAAGCGTTTCGGGTATCCCAACACCATGGCCGTCCCGCGCGTTTCGAAGGTGACCCTAAACATTGGCCTTGGCGAAGCGAGCCAGAACGTCAAGCTTCTTGACACCGCGACGCAGGAACTGGGGCAGATCGCTGGACAAAAGCCGGTAATTACGCGCGCCAAGAAGTCGATTGCGAATTTCAAGATCCGCAAGGGGATGCCGATCGGCTGCATGGTCACGCTGCGGGGAGAACGGATGTACGAGTTTCTTGACCGGCTCGCAAGCGTGGTCTTCCCGCGCGTCCGCGACTTCAAAGGATTGCCACCGAATTCATTCGACGGCCGCGGCAATTATACTCTGGGCCTCAAAGACCAGTTGGTTTTTCCGGAAATCGATTACACGCGGGTTGATAAAATCAAGGGCATGAACATCACGATTACCACAACGGCCCACAACGACGAAGAAGGGCGCGAGCTGCTCAAGCTGCTCGGCGTGCCTTTCCGGGCGTAAGGAGAGCAATTCCGAATGGCTCGAACAAGCCAGATGGCGAAGTTGAAAAAGAAGCTGAAGTTTAAGATCCGCAAACGGAATCGCTGCCGGATCTGCGGCCGTTCTCGCGCTTTTCTAAGGAAGTTTGAGATGTGCCGTATTTGTTTCCGCGGCCTCGCGCTCAAGGGCGAAATCCCGGGCATTGTAAAGGCCAGCTGGTAAGGAAAGAAGAATGACAACCGATCCCATTGCCGATTTGCTGACGCGGATTCGAAATGCCACGCGGGCCAAACACCCGCGACTCGATCTGCCGTCTTCGAAGCTGAAGCTTGAAATTACGCGGATTTTGAAGGAAGAGGGCTATCTCACCAATTACAAGGTCGTGGACGAAAAAGGGAAGAAGAATCTGCGCCTTTTTCTTCGCTATACGCCTGACCGCCGCAGCGTGATCACCGATCTTCGCCGCGTTTCGCGTCCTGGCTCGCGGCGCTATGTCGGAAAATTCGAAATTCGCCAAGTTGTCGGTGGGATGGGCATCTCCATCGTGTCAACACCCCGAGGCGTAATGACGGGGCAATCGGCTCGCAAAGAAGGGATTGGCGGCGAGTTGCTGTGCGAAGTTTGGTAGAAGTTTAAGAGAACGAGGTTCGAAGAAGCTATGTCTCGAATTGGAAATAAGATTATCCCGCTGCCATCCGGTGTCAAAGTGCAGCTCAAGCCGGAGTTGGTGGAAGTGCAAGGACCTAAGGGCAAGATGACCGTGGTAATACCCCACGGAATTCGTTTCGAGCAGAAGGACAGCACGCTCGTCGCTCAGCGCGACACCGAAAATCACCGCGCGCTGCACGGCTTGGCGCGGGCGCTCGTTGCCAATGCGGTCACCGGAGTGACGCAGGGCTTTAAGAAGGATCTCGATATCGTAGGTGTTGGATACCGCGCTGAGGTAAAGGGTAAGAACATAGTCCTGGCGCTCGGATATTCGCATCCGATCGAGTTCCCCATCCCCGAGGGAATTCAGGTCGCCATCGAAAAACAGACGCACATGACGGTCTCGGGCGCAAATAAGGGACAAGTAGGACAGGTGGCGGCAAATCTGCGCGCTTTGCGTCCGCCCGACCCATATAAACAGAAGGGTATTCGCATCACCGGCGAGCGGCTGAAGAAGAAAGCTGGTAAGGCTGGAGCGAAGACCTCGGCGTAACGGAAAAGGAGAACGAGAGTGGCAGCACCAGTTCGAAGATTATCGCGGGTGGCTCACCGCCGGCGTATTCATGTGCGGATGCGCAAGAAGATTTCCGGCACGACCGAACGCCCTCGGCTTTGTGTTCACCGTTCAAGCAAGCACATCCGCGCCCAGGTTATTAACGACGAGACGGGAAACACGATTGCATCCGCGAGTTCGCTCGATGCGGAAGTTAAGTCGATCATCAAGGGTGGCGGCAACATCGCGGCGTCGAAAGTGGTCGGTAAGATCATTGCGGAACGCGCCCGAGCGAAGGGAATCGAAAAGGTTGTCTATGACCGCGGCGGCTATCAGTATCACGGCCGCGTGCAGGCGTTAGCTGAAGCGGCCCGGGAGGCGGGCCTGAAGTTCTGAAAACTATGCCGAAACAAGAGCTCAAAGACACACTTTCCGTTCGCCGGCTGCTGAACACGAATCAGGCGAACCTGAAAGACCAAGTTGTTTCGATCAATCGCGTCACGAAGGTTGTGAAGGGTGGCAAGAACCTCAGTTTCTCTGCTCTGGTGGTCGTCGGCGACCAGGGTGGACACGCGGGCTTCGGGATGGGGAAGGCGCGCGAAGTTCCCATGGCGATCCGCAAAGCGATCGAGCAGGCCAAGAAAAACATGGTCCGGCTGAACCTGAAGGGATCGACGATCCCGCACCAGGTGATTGGATACTACGGATCGGGTCAGGTGCTGCTGAAGCCCGCGCCTGAGGGAACTGGCGTCATAGCTGGCGGCCCCGTGCGGGCGGTGATGGAGGTCGCAGGGATTCAGAACGTGCTGACCAAGTCGCTGGGCACTTCCAATCCTCATAACGTCATCAAAGCGACGTTCGATGCCCTGTTGCATCTAAAGGATGCGGCCAAGGTGGCGGAGTCGCGCGGCCGCGGAGCGGAGGAGGCGATCGTTTCCTAACTCCGCCAATAGACTATGGCTACCAACAAGAAAGCATCGGGAACAGGAACACTAAAAATCAAATGGGTACGCAGCTTCATCGGCTGCCCCCGCGACATGCGACAGACGATTCGAGGCCTGGGATTCCGGCGCATGCAACAGGTCGTGGAGCGCCAGGACACTCCGGAAACACGTGGGATGATCGCGAAGGTTCATCATTTAGTGGAAGTCCAAGGCTAGGATCGCTATGGAATCGACATTATCGAATTTGAAGCCGCCGCGTGGCTCGCGCCATCGGAAGGTACGCGTGGGCCGTGGTATGGGGTCGAAGCTGGGAAAAACCTCCGGCGCCGGCAACAAGGGGCAACAGTCCCGTCGTGGGTACTCCCGTCGGCCGGGATTTGAGGGCGGCCAGATGCCGCTTCATCGGCGCCTGCCGAAGCGCGGATTCTCCCAGCCATTTCGAAAATCTTTTGCGGTTGTGAACATCGAGAGCTTGAATGCGTTTGCCTCCGGAGACACTGTCACGCCGGAATCGCTAACCGGTCTCGGCATCGTTCGTGCGATGCGAGGCGGAATCAAAATTCTCGGTGACGGGGAATTGAAAGTCGCTCTCACCGTTCGCGCGCACGCATTCAGCAAGTCGGCGCAAGAGAAAATCACAAAAGCTGGTGGGAAGGTCGAAGTCCTGTAATGAAGAAGCTGGCCGAAGCGTTTCGGAACATTTTCAGCACGCCAGACCTGCGTAATCGCGTTTTGTTTACGCTGGGCTTGCTGGGGGTGTACCGGCTGGGTGCGTTTATTCCCACGCCTGGAATCAATACCGACCTGCTTCAGCGGCTTTTTGAGCAAAGCCGTGGATCGGTGCTCGGCATTATCGACCTTTTCAGCGGTGGGAACTTCCGGCGGCTCACGATTTTCGCCCTGGGCATCATGCCGTACATTACGGCATCGATCATTCTTCAGTTGCTGGTGGTCGTATGGCCGTATCTTGAGCGTTTGCAGAAGGAAGGGGAGCTCGGCCGACGCAAGATCACTCAATACACGCGCTACCTAACGATTATCTTGAGCGCATTCCAGTCCTTTACGATTGCCCTTACGCTGACGCGGCAAAACCTGTCCGGTCAGGCGCTGGTGTACAACCCCGGCGTTCGCTTCATATTGATGACCATGCTGACGCTCACCACCGGCTCAGCATTCATCATGTGGCTCGGCGAACAGATCAGCGACCGCGGCATCGGCAACGGCATGTCGCTGATTATTTTCACTGGAATCGTCGTCGGCCTGCCGCGAGCGGTCGGGGACCTGTGGGACAAGGCCAAGACGCAGCAGTGGGGATCGTTCACCCCGATTGCACTTTTAGGTCTGTTGGCTCTGATGGCGGGGGTCATCGCCTTCATTGTCTTTGTAGAGGGTGGGCAGAGACGCATTCCTGTGCAGTATGCCAAGCGTGTCATGGGACGGCGGGTGATGGGCGGCCAGATGACCTATTTGCCGCTGCGCGTTAATTCAGGCGGCGTAATACCGCCGATTTTCGCCAGTTCGCTACTGACGTTCCCTCAGACGCTGGCGTTGATTTTCCAGAACAAGTCCCCGCTCTTTGACCGGTTCGCAAAGGCAATCAGCTGGGGCGAGCCACTCTACACGCTCATTTATGTGACTCTGATCATATTTTTTGCTTTCTTTTACGTGGGAATCATTTTCAATCCAACCGAGCTTGCGGACAACATGCGGAAATATGGTGGTTTCATTCCAGGCATACGCCCCGGCCGGAACACCTCGGAACATATCAATCGCATTCTGTCGCGGTTGACGCTCGTGGGCGGCATATATCTCGCAATTGTCTGCTTGTTGCCCGAATGGCTCATTTCCGGGATTCATTTGCAGCACCTCCCGGTATGGTTGGGCGGCAATTGGTTCGATCAGCACATGTGGCGTTTCGTGCTGGACGGCCTCGGAGTGCAGTTTTATTTCGGAGGAACATCGCTGCTGATTGTCGTTGGCGTCGCGATGGATACGGTGCAACAGCTTGAGGCGCAATTGGTGATGAGAAACTATGAAGGGTTCGTTGCCAAAGGGCGCCGGTTGCGGAGTCGTCGAGGTTAATTGCCCCTTGTTGGGTGGTGGGAATGCCTCTTAATCACGCACTGATTCTGCTGGGGCCTCCAGGCGCAGGAAAAGGCACCCAAGCGAAACTCATAGCAAAGCGATTTGGAGTGCCGCATCTTTCGACGGGCGACATGTTCCGCGATGCGGTGAGCCGCGGCACCCCGACCGGCCGCACCGCCAAGCCGATCATGGAAAGTGGGGGTCTGGTGCCGGACGAGATTGTAATGCAGATGGTGGAGGAGCGCCTTGCACAGCCGGATTCCGCACACGGTTTTGTCTTCGACGGGTTTCCGCGCACTTTGCCGCAAGCGGAAAAACTCGACGGAATTCTAGACCGACTGGGTTTTGGCAAGCCGATCGTGGTGGACATACAAGTCGATCCGGAGAAACTGCTGCGGCGGTTGACTGGGCGATGGACCTGTAGCGTGGGGGGAGAAATTTATAACATCCATGATGTTCCCCCAAGGGTTCCTGGCCTCTGCGACAACGACGGCGGAAAGCTTACGCAGCGCGCAGACGATCAGCCCGACGTTGTGAAGCAGCGCTTGGAGGCTTACGAGCGGCAGACCAAGCCTCTTTCGGACTACTACCGGCGGCAGGAAGTTCTCGAACCCGTCGATGGCGCCGCCAGCACGGAAGACGTCAGCCGGGAGCTGACAAGGATAGTGGATCGTGCGGCAAGCCGAGATGGTCATCTGTAAATCGCCCGCGGAACTCGAAAAGATGCACCAGGCAGGGATGATCGTCTGGGGCGCTCTTGAAAAGATGCGGGCGATGGTAAAACCAGGAATTTCGACGAAGGAACTGGACGAGTTCGCCGAGGACTACACCGTCAAGCAGCATGCACGACCGGCATTCAAGGGATATCGCGGGTATCCAGGATCGGTTTGCACGTCGATCAACCAGGAAGTCGTTCACGGGATTCCTTCCCCGTCGCGAAAGCTTCGAGATGGCGACATCTTATCGATGGATTTCGGAGTGGAGCTGAATGGTTATTTTGGTGATGCAGCGCTGACAGTGCCCGTCGGAAAGATTTCGCCAGCCCGGGAAAAACTTCTCCGCGTAACGCGAGAGTCGCTTGAGCGGGCAATCGAGAAAGTCCGACCCGGTAACCGCCTCGGAGATGTATCGGCGGCCGTGCAGGAGTGGGTTGAAAAGAACGGCTACTCGGTGGTCCGCGAGTTTGTAGGCCACGGTATCGGAACCCGGATGCACGAGGATCCGCAGATTCCGAATTACGGAACGCCAGGTCAGGGACCGCGTCTGCAGGAAGGTATGGTCCTTGCCATCGAGCCCATGGTCAACACCGGCGGTCCCGCGGTGAAGGTTCTCGACGACGATTGGACCGCTGTAACAGCAGACGGCAGCGATTCAGCCCATTTCGAGCATACCGTGGCCGTAACTGCCAAAGGGCCTTGGATTTTAACGCGGCCGCGCGAAGGTGCCGGCCCATGTTGGTAGGCCGGGAACGCAAGAAGGACAGAATCCAGGCATAAATAGGAGCACATGGCGAGAAGGCCAGAGCCGGAAAAAAAGAAGCCGGGCGAGGGAAGCGGGAAAGAGGATGCCATCGAGGTGATGGCAACCGTCATCGAGCCCCTTCCAAATGCAATGTTTCGCGTCGAGCTTGAAAACAAACATCAGGTCCTCGCGCATATATCGGGAAAAATGCGAAAGAACTTTATACGCATTCTCCCAGGCGATCGTGTGGCGGTCGAGCTTTCTCCTTACGATCTCACGCGTGGGCGAATCGTTTATCGATACAAGTAATCCCGCGAGGAAGCGGTAGCGGGGAAGGGCGGAGTCGAATGAAGGTTCGAGCATCAGTAAAGAAAATTTGCATGAAGTGCAAGATTGTCCATCGGCGCGGTGTGGTGCGTGTGATCTGCGAAAATGCCAAGCACCGGCAGCGCCAAGGCTAGGAGAGAACAATGGCACGTATCGCAGGTGTGGATTTGCCCCCGAACAAACGGTTGTGGATCGGTCTGACCGCGATTTATGGCATCGGGCAGAAGCGCGCACGCTCGCTCGCCGAAAAAGCGAACGTCGATGCGGTAAAGAAGATCAAGGACCTTACCGAAGAGGAAGTGACTCGTCTGCGCGCCGCCATCGAAGCCGAAGGACGGGTGGAAGGCGATCTCCGCAAGGAGATGCAGATGAATGTCCGGCGGCTCATCGAAATCCAGTGCTACCGTGGGTTGCGGCATCGTCGGAACCTGCCGGTGCGCGGCCAGCGGACTCACACCAACGCCCGCACGCGAAAGGGCCCCCGAAAGGGCGCGGTTGCGGCGAAGAAGAAAACGATGGCGCGGAAGTAAAGGCTCTGATTTGCGCGTGCCTGAAGCGGGCGGCGAAGCTGAACGAGGAGATGAACGAGCGTGGCAAAAGAACCGAAGGATGCAGCGGCAGCTCCTGCAGCAGGGGCGAAACCGTCGAAGCGCAAGAAGGAATTTCGCAAGAAGCGAGAGAAGCGCGTGGTGCCCCACGGTATCGTGTGCATCCAGGCGACTTTCAACAATACGATCGTGACGCTTACCGATCCGGATGGCCGCGCCGTCAGCTGGTCATCGGCCGGCTCGGTCGGTTTCAAAGGCTCGCGCAAGGGCACACCCTACGCCGCGCAGCAAGCGGCCATGACGGCGGCAGGTGTGGCGCGTGACCAATACGGAATGAAGTCGGTCGAAGTGCGCGTAAAGGGCCCGGGCGCGGGGCGCGAGTCGGCGGTACGCGCGCTGGCGTCGTCCGGTTTGCACATTAACGCTATCAAGGACGTCACTCCGGTGCCACACAATGGATGCCGTCCGCCGAAGCGCCGTCGCGTCTGATTCGAGATCCGTTTTTCTGCAGTTGATGCAAAGGAGAGAAGCACTTGGCAAGACATCGTGAAGGAGTTTGCCGGTTGTGCCGTCGGGAAGGGATGAAACTCTTTCTGAAGGGCCTCCGGTGCTATACCGAAAAATGCGCCATCGAGAAGCGTAACTTCGTTCCGGGCCAGCACGGCCAGGCGCGCCGCGCGAAGATGGTTGGTTATGGTATCCAGTTGCGCGAAAAGCAGAAGGTAAAGCGCACCTACGGGCTGCTCGAGCGGCAGTTCCGCTCGTATTTCGAGAAGGCCGTTCGCGCCAAGGGGCCCACCGGTGGCAACTTGGTCATCACACTCGAGCGCCGGCTAGACAATGTGGTCTACCGCATGGGGCTTGCCGGCTCGCGGGCTCAGGCTCGTCAGTTGGTGCTACACGGCCACATCCGCGTCAAGGGACACAAAGTCAACATCCCCAGCTATCTCGTGCAGGTGGGCGATGACGTGAACCTTAAGGACACCATGCACCAGAACACGATGGTGCTCGAAGCGCGCAATTTGGCACAAAGTCAGGGCATGGCGCCATGGCTCGATATTGACCGGCAAAATTTCAAGGCTCGCGTAGTGGCGTTGCCTCGTCGTGAGGACGTGCAGACGCCGCCGATGAACGAACAGTTAATTGTCGAACTTTACTCGAAGTAGGCCGATCATTCATTTCCTTTACGTCTGACGTTTGTAAGGTCCGCCGCGGGCGGACCGGGAGGAGTAGAAATATGTGGAAGGGCTTTCAGAAACCAAAGCGGCTAGCGGCAGAACCAGAGACGCTGACCGATAAATATGGAAAGTTTTCCGCGCAGCCGTTCGAGCGCGGCTGGGGAACCACGGTTGGTAACGCGCTGCGGCGCGCCTTGCTGAGTTCCATCGAAGGTGCGGCCATCACCGCGGTAAAAATCGAAGGTGTTCTCCACGAATTTTCCCCGATCCCGGGTGTTGTAGAGGATGCGACCGATATTATCCTCAACCTGAAACAAGTTCCACTCAAGCTGAACACGGACCAGGCTAAGACGATCACGCTAACCGTCGATACGCCTGGCCCGGTGACATCTGCCAAGATCGAAGAAGACGCAAACATCGCCGTGCTCGACAAAAATGTCTACATCGCAACCGTCAGCGAAGGCGGAAAACTCGAAATGGAGTTGCGCGTCAAGAATGGCCGCGGTTACGTCTCCGCCGATCGGAACTTCGACGAAGATTTGCCCCTCGGCTACATCCCAATCGACTCGGTCCATTCCCCTGTCCGCAAAGTGAACTACGCGGTGGAAGCTGCGCGGTTGGGCCAGATGACCGATTACGAAAAGCTCACCCTTGAGGTCTGGACCAATGCGGCGATTACACCTCAGGATGCCATCGGACTCGCTTCGAAGCTCGTGAAGGACCACATGAGCATCTTCATCAACTTCGAAGAGACCCCCGACCTTCCCGAGGAAGCGGTCGAGAATTACGCCGATCCGCGCTTGGAATTCCTAGACCGCTCGGTGGAAGAACTCGAACTTTCGGTTCGCTCTTACAACTGCCTGAAGAACGCGAATATCCAGAACCTTCGCGAGCTCGTGCAGAAGACGGAATCCGAAATGCTTAAGACAAAAAATTTCGGCCGCAAGTCGCTCAACGAGATCAAGGACATCCTTCACAAGATGGGCTTGAGCCTCGGGATGAAGTTCGACGAGCACGGCCGCATTATTTGGCCGCCGCTGCCGAGCCAGACCGCGCCTCCGGCTTCGGAGGAGACCACGGCTCTCTAGGCCGGGAAAGCAAACATGAGACACCTTAATTCCGGCTCCAAACTGGGACGCAATCCGGCGCACCGCCGTGCAACGCTGCGGAACCTCGTCACAAACCTCATCGAGAAAGAGCGCATTCAGACCACGCTCCGCCGCGCCAAGGCGGCCCGCCCAATCGCCGAACGCATGATCACCCTCGGCAAGCGCGACTCGCTCCATTCGCGTCGTCAGGCGGCTGCTTTCTTGATGACCGTAGACGCCACCAAGAAGCTCTTCAGCGATCTAGCGCCGCGGTTCGCGGATCGCCCCGGGGGATACACTCGAATTGTCCGCGCGGGCTGGCGAATCGGCGATGGCGCTGAAATAGCCATCCTCGAATTCATCGGCTCCGAACTGAAAAAGAAAGAGAAGAAGCCGCGAAAAGCCGCAGCGGAAGAAGAGCCAGAAGAGAAGGAAGTCAACGCCAAGAAGTAAATTCGTCATTGAACTGAATTACCAGAAGGCCCGTTCACTAACCGTGGACGGGCCCTTCCGATTTTTGTCCCGTTACTTCGCCCTACGAATCCCGGCCACGGAGGCTGCGACCAAATCGCAAGAGGAACTCCTGCAACGTCCGAAGATACCGTGATGTAGCTTTATCCCACCATGAGGCGCGGCCGCGATTTCGATGATCCAAATTTCAGTGGCGAGCGCCTCGTCGTCCTGCCCTGCGAAAATATTTCGGCCCAAACTCACAGTATTTCGGTCCTGACGCGGATCTGACACAAAATTAGTTAGGTAAAGCACACTCCCGTTTCGGACGCGGTACTGAAGGCTCGAATTTCGTGTCCCGACGCGTGATCCTTTCGCCCACAGCATCACAACCGACCCCCAGGGCAACGCTTGGTTCAGCGAACCAAGCGAGCGTAGCGGTTAATGAGGGACAGTAGAGACCGGACTCCGCAACTCAAGAGGCCCACAACTAAAAAAATAGCTCCTCCCGAGTCGATCTTAACGGGGAGCAGCCATTCTACTGTGCGTTCTCGCATCTGGATGGTCGTTCACGTTTTATTCCTTTGCTGTTCGCGCACATGCCCCCAAAGCAGTACCAACCCCGCGATTGCCTGCGCGACAGTGCCGCCTGTCGTGTCCAACAGGACATCGGAAACTGCCGCAGTGCGCCCCGGAACGAAGGACTGGTGAAACTCATCCAGAGCTGCATAGCCAGCCACGATTGCGATTGCCGCGAGAGCCCACGCGAGCCGGGTGTCACGCCGTCCAGCGCGGATCGCCCGGAGCACGAGAAGGCTGAAGATGAAATATTCGATGAAGTGCCCGCTTTTCCGTATGTAGTGATGAAAGCGGAGGAGTGTCACGTAAGAAGCTCTTGGCATTAGCCAATGCAGAATCGGAAGAATGACGGACGCCGTATGGCGATCCGTAAAAATCCCGGTCGAGAACAGGGAAATCATGATGGCACACCCAAGTGCGGGGCCCCACCGCGCTAGCCAACCCATTCGCGCCATCTGGCCTGACTCGTACGGGTGCACTTCTGGCCTGCTGAGATCAGGGTTGCTCAATTATTCCAGCCGGTAGTTGGGAGCTTCGCGGGTAATAATTACATCGTGAACATGGCTTTCCCGTAGGCCTGCCGAAGATATCCGAATGAACTTGCTGTGCTCCTGTAGTTCCTTCAAATTTGCCGCGCCGCAGTAACCCATTCCACTGCGTAGCCCGCCAACGAGTTGCTCGACAAGTCCCGACAAAGGCCCCTTGTACGGAACTTGGCCTTCAATGCCTTCAGGCACTGACTTTCCGCGTTCGACTCCTTCTTGCGCGTAGCGGTCCGCCGATCCTGCTTCCATGGCACCGAGCGATCCCATGCCGCGATACGATTTAAACGTGCGGCCCTGATAGAGAATCGTTTCACCCGGCGACTCTTCGGTGCCGGCGAAAAGCCCGCCGATCATAACGGCGGAAGCGCCCGCGGCAATTGCTTTCGTGATATCCCCCGAAAATTTTATGCCACCGTCCGCGATCACGGGTACGCCTGTGCCCTGCGCCGCACGCGCCGCTTCCATAATAGCTGTAATCTGCGGCACTCCGACGCCCGTCACGACGCGCGTCGTACAAATCGATCCCGGCCCAATGCCCACTTTGAGTCCGTCGATACCGAGGGCGATCAGCTCCGCGGCGCCTTCGGCGGTAGCCACATTGCCCGCAAGGAGCTGCAGATCGGGGCACCTTCGTCTTACATTGCGGATGGCCTCCATCACGCGGGTTGTATGCCCGTGCGCTGTATCGATCGCGATCGCGTCGACTTTCGCGTGCGCCATTTCTTCCGCACGCTCGAGATAATCGCCCGTCGCCCCGATGGCCGCGCCCACGCAAAGCCTCCCCTGTTCGTCTTTCGTCGCATTCGGGAATTCGATCTTTTTCTGAATGTCCTTGACGGTGATCAGCCCCTTGAGATTGAAATCCTTGTCCACCACCAGCAGCTTCTCGATGCGATGCCGCTGAAGCATATGCTCGGCTTCTTCCAGCGTCGTTCCCACGGGAACAGTGACTAGGTTTTCTTTTGTCATTACGTCACTCACGGGCTGATCGAGATTGCGTTCGAAGCGCAAATCACGATTCGTGAGGATGCCGACCAAACGCGGCCCGCGTGTCACCGGAACGCCCGACACCTTGTACTTATTCATCATTTCCAGGGCCTCGCGGACGGTCATCTCGGGAGCAATCGTCACCGGATCTACGATCATGCCGCTTTCCGAACGCTTCACGCGGTCGACTTCTTCCGCCTGCCGGTCGATCGTCATATTGCGGTGAATGAATCCAATGCCACCCTGTCGTGAGATGGCGATCGCTAGGCGCGAATCAGTCACTGTGTCCATCGCAGCTGCCACGATGGGAATATTCAGCGCGATTTTGCGGGAGATGCGTGTGCGTGTGTCCGCCTGTGCTGGCAATACCGAGGACCTTCCGGGCAACAGCAGCACATCATCAAACGTCAAACCCTCCGGGATAGGTCCGTCAATCATCAGATCTCCAGTCGTTTCTGTCCTGAGGCAGCGGTTTGCGTCGAGGTGAGCACATAAAAACCGAAGCCCAGCCGGCGTCGCTGGGCTCTGAGGAGTTCTCTTTGTAGAAAAAGAAAAGCATGAACAAGTTCCCAATTTTAGGCGGTTCGCCCATTCAAATCAAGCCGCCGTATCGAGCCGTCTAGAATGTAACCGAAGGTTGAAACGTCGCGCCATTTAGAATGTAACCCAACCAAAAATAGCATTTGAGGAGGGACGGGTTGGGGAGTAAGGGACGGTTGGAGTATCTG
>Ga0182024_10016838_pt1 | contig 13810 bp, 11 predicted proteins | sample P32metaG_FD_120480 | JGI IMG/M metagenome (GOLD analysis project Ga0182024, IMG submission 120480) | Permafrost microbial communities from Stordalen Mire, Sweden - P3-2 metaG (Illumina Assembly) | ecosystem: Environmental > Terrestrial > Soil > Wetlands > Permafrost | place: Sweden: Stordalen... | reverse complement strand
TACGCCGACCGCGCGGAGCTCGAGTCGCTGCGCATCCCGCTGACGGTCGAGAAGCCGCTCGACGGCGTCGCCGAGCAGGAGAACTACTCGCTGCGCCCGGAGAACTTCCATCTCCCGGCGATCGAGTTCTCCGACTCGGAGCTGGCGGCGCTCGCCACCGCGCTGTCGCTGCTCGACGGCGAGTTCGCCTACGCCGAGCCGCTGCGGCTCGCCCTGCAGCAGATCACCTGGGGGCGGCCGAGCCCGTTGGAGGCGCCCGACCAGCGCGGCGTCGCGCTCGGCATCACCGCCTCGGCCGGCGGGCACGAGCTGTCACATTCGCTGGCGAAGGTGGAGACCGCGATCTTCCGGCACAAGACGATCACCTTCGAGTACTTCACGATGGAGCGCGGCGAGCTCGGGCTGCGCACCGTCGACCCCTACCACCTGCTGTTCCGCGGCGGCCAGTTCTACCTGCTCGGCTACGCGCACGAACGCGAGGCGCTGCGCGTGTTCCGCCTGTCGCGGATCCGCGGCAAGGTGGCCTACGCGACCAAGGCCGAGCACGACTTTCGGCGTCCCGCCGATTTCGACCCGCGCGCCTACGCGAACCTCGCGACCTGGCAGTTCGGCGATATCACCGCCACCGCCGAGATCCGCATCGCCGAGCGCGTCGCCTGGCTGTTGGAGCGCCACTTCGGGCGCTACGGCGAGATCCGCCCGATCGAGGGCAGCGGCGACCGGCTGTTCATCACCGACTACGCGAACGACCGCCAGCTGATCTCGTGGGTGCTCGGCCTCGGCGAGAACGCGCAGGTGGTCGCGCCGCCGGAGCTTGCCGCCGAGCTGCGCCGGCGGCTGGCGCTGCTGGTCGAGCGCCACGAGAAGCCGCCTGTCGGCACCGAGCACGCGCCCGAGCCGCAAGCGCCGGCGCCGGCCGGTCACAACGGCAACGGACATGCCTCGGGCCGCGCCGACGCGGCGATCCGCCCCGAGCGCTTCGCGCGACTGGTGACGCTCGCCTCGATCCTGATCCAGGCGGGGCGCGCGGGGAGCCGGCTGGCGATCGCAGACGTTTGCGAGCGGCTGCAGATCAGCGACGGCGAACTGCGTGAGGACATTGGCGTGCTCAACGTCGTCAACTTCGGCGGCGGCTCGTACGTGCTGTACGCCGAGATCGACGAGCAGGACGCCACGATCGAGGTCGACCCCGAGCCCTACAGCGACAACTTCGCGCGCCCGGCCCGCCTGCTACCTGTCGAGGCCAAGGCGCTCGTCGCGGCGATCGACCTGATCGGCGAGCACCTGCCGCAGGGCTCGCTGACCTCGGCGCGTACGAAGATCGTGCGCGCCCTGGGCGAGGACCCGATGGAGCAGGGCCTGCAGGTCGCCCACCTCGGTACCGACGATACCGCCGTCACCCGTGTGATCTCGAAGGCGATCAAGAGCCACGTGCTGCTCGAGCTCGACTACTACAAGGAGAACGAGGACGAGTATTCGGCGCGACGGGTCGAGCCCTACGCGCTGATCAACGGCCGCGAGGGCTGGTATGTCGCCACCTTCGACCCCGAGAAGGGCGACGTTCGCCACTTCCGCCTCGACCGGGTCCGCCGCGCCGAGCTGACCGCCGAGCGCTTCGTGCCGCGTCCGGAGGTCAACCCGTCGGCCGACGTCGACGGCTGGCCGCGCACCGGCGAGGTCAGCGCATCGCGAACCGCTCGCGTGTGGATATCACCGGAGCGCGCGCGCTGGGCGCGCGAGCAGCGCAAGGTCGTCGGCGTGTGGGACGACGGCTCGATCGCCGTCGAGCTGAGCTTCGCGGGTGTGGACTGGCTGGTGCGCGAGGTGCTCAAGGAGGCAGGGGACGCGGCGGTGCTCGAACCGCCTGACGCCCGCGCCGCGGTGCTCGCGGCGGCGGCCCGCATCGCGTGAACCGCCGCGACGAGATTCGGATGAGCGACGAGGAGCTCGATGCGTTCCTGCACGAGCAGCGCACGCTGATCTGCGCGACGATCGGACGCGACGGCGCGCCGCACGTGATGCCGCTGTGGTACCTCGTCCGCGACGGCGACATCTGGGCCTGGACCTACGCCGCCTCGCAGAAGGTTCGCAACCTCGAGCGCGATCCGCGCGCCACCCTCGCCGTCGAGGCGGGCGAGCGCTACGAGGAGCTGCGCGGCGTGATGCTCGCGACCGAGGCTGTGATCGAGCACGACCCCGACTTCGTCGCCGCGCTCGGGCTCGCGTTGTACGAGCGCTACATCCAGGGCGCGGAGCTGCCGGCGGCGGTGCGCGCGAGCATCGCCAAGCAGGCGCCCAAGCGCGTCGCGCTCCGCTTCGTCGAATACGACCGCTCGAGCTGGGATCACCGCAAGCTGGCGGCGGAGCAGTGAAGGGCCTGATCCTCTCGGGCGGCCGCGGCACGCGCCTGCGGCCGATCACCCACACCAGCGCCAAGCAGCTGGTCCCGGTCGCGAACAAGCCTGTGCTGTTCTACGGCATCGAGGCGCTCGCGAGCGCCGGGATCGACGACATCGGCATCGTCATCGCGCCCGAGACCGGCGATGAGATCCGCGAAGCGGCCGGCGATGGCTCGCGCTTCGGCGTGCGCATCACCTACATCGTCCAGGACGTCCCCGCCGGCCTGGCGCACGCGGTCCTGACCGCCGAGGCGTTCCTCGACGGCGAGCCGTTCGTCGTGTATCTCGGCGACAACCTCCTGCAGGGGGGGATCGTCGACCTCGTCGAGCGTTTCAAGACCGGGCAGTGCGATGCGCTGATCCTGCTCACGCCGGTGCCCGACCCCGAGAACTACGGCGTCGCGGAGCTCGACGGCGACCGCGTCGTGCGCCTGGTGGAGAAGCCCAGCTCGCCGGCCGGCGACCTGGCGCTGGTCGGCGTCTACATGTTCACGGCGAGCGTGCACGACGCGGCGCGCGCGATCGCCCCGAGCGCCCGCGGCGAGCTCGAGATCACCGATGCGATCCAGCAACTGATCGACGGCGGCCTGCGCGTCGAGCCGCACATCGTGTCGGGCTGGTGGAAGGACACCGGCCAGCTCGCGGACATGCTGGAGGCCAACAGGCTGATCCTCGACGTGATGGAGGCACGCTGCGACGGCGTGCTCGAGGACTCCCAGCTCGACGGGCGCGTGGTGATCGCCGCCGGTGCGCGGCTGGAACGCTCGACGGTCCGCGGACCGGCGATCATCGGCGCCGGTGCGAGACTGATCGACGCCTACGTCGGTCCGTACACGGCGGTCGGCGACCGCTGCCTGATCGAGTCGGCCGAGGTCGAGAACTCGATCCTGCTCGCCGGCTGCGAGGTCCGCCGCCTCGACGGACGCGTCGAGTCCTCGCTGCTGGGCCGCAACGTGCGGATCGTCCGCGACGGGCGCCAGCCGCGGGCCTACCGCTTCATGCTCGGCGACAGCTCCGAAGTGCGGGTGCCGTGATGCGGATGCTCGTCGCCGGCGCGGGCGGGATGCTGGGCGAGGACCTGGTCGCGCTCGCGGGCGCGCGCGGCCACGACTGCGTCGGCCTTTCCCACGCGGAGCTCGACGTCACCGACGAGCACGCCGTCGCGGCGACGGTCGCGCGCGTCGCGCCGCAGGCGATCATCAACTGCGCCGCCTGGACCGACGTCGAGGGCGCCGAGGGACTGGAGCCAGCGGCGCTGGCCGTCAACGGCACGGGCGCCGGCAACCTGGCGCGCGCGGCCGCGACGACCGGTGCGCACCTCGTGCAGGTCTCGACCGACTACGTCTTCGACGGGTCCGCCACGCGGCCGTATGTGGAGTCGGACCCGACCAACGCGCTGTGCGCCTACGGGCGAACCAAGCTCGCCGGCGAGCACGAGGTGCTCGCCGCGTCGAGCGGGCACGCGGTCGTACGCACGGCCTGGCTGTTCGGGCCCGGCGGAGGGAACTTCGTCACGACGATGCTGCGGCTCGCCGCCGGCGCCGGCGACGAGCTGGCGGTCGTCACCGACGAGGTCGGCTGCCCGACCTACACGGGCCACCTCGCGCCGCGCCTGATCGACTTCGCGCAACAGCGCGCCGGCGGCATCTTCCACCTGGCCGGCGCCGGCCACTGCTCGCGCAACGAGTTCGCCAAGGCGATCTTCGAGACAGCCGGCCTGTCGCTCCGCGTTACGGAGACCACCCAGGCGAAGCTCGCGATGCTTGCGCCGCGCCCGCCGTGGAGCGTGCTCGCCAGCGAGCGCGGGATCGAGCCGCTGCCGCCGTGGCAGGACGGGCTGGCGGCGTACCGCGAGGTCGCGCCGGCGGTGTTCGGCCGATGAGGCTGCTGGTCTGCGGCGGTGCCGGGTTCATCGGCAGCAACTTCGTGCGCGCCCGCCTGGCCGGCGGCGACGACGAGATCGTCGTGCTCGACAAGCTGACCTACGCCGGGCGGCGCGAGAGCCTGCGCGACCTCGAAGGCGACCCGCGCTTCTCGTTCGTGCACGCGGCGATCGAGGATCCCGTCGCCGTCGCCGCGGCGATGGACGGCGTCGATGCGATCGTCAACTTCGCCGCCGAGACGCACGTCGACCGGTCGATCATCGCGCCTGACGCGTTCGTTCGCACCCATGCGCTCGGGACCTTCGTGCTGCTCGAGGCCGCCCGCGAGCGCGACGTGCGCTTCGTCCAGGTCTCAACCGACGAGGTCTACGGCTCGATCGAGCAGGGGTCGTTCACCGAGTCCTCGCCGTTGGACCCCTCGTCGCCCTACAGCGCGACCAAGGCCGGCGCCGACCTGCTGGTCTCCTCCTACCGCCATACCTACGGCACCGAGACGCTGATCGCCCGCGGCTCGAACAACTACGGGCCCTACCAGTACCCGGAGAAGCTGATCCCGCTGATGGTGCTGAACGCGCTCGCCGGCGACCGGCTGCCGCTCTACGGCGACGGCGGCAACGTCCGCAACTGGCTGTTCGTGGAGGACTTCGCCGCCGCGATCGGCCATGTGCTGGAGCACGGCACGCCCGGTGAGGCCTACAACGTCGGCGGACCCGACGAATGCCCGAACATCGACGTCGTGCGGCGCATCCTCGAGCTGTGCGGGCGCGACGAGTCGCTGATCGAATACGTCAACGACCGCCCCGGCCACGACCGCCGCTACTCGCTGGGCTCGGACAAGGTCCGCGCGCTCGGCTGGTCGCCGGCGATGCGCTTCGACGCCGGGCTCGAGCGGACCGTGCAGTGGTACCGCGACAACGCCTGGTGGTGGGAGCCGATCCGCAGCGGCGCCTACCGCGACTACTACGAGCGCCAGTACGGGCTCTCGCTCGACCATCCTCCGCGCTGAGCGCCCGGACGGGCGCTGCGCGCAGGCGGAGCGCTCAGAGCGCCGAGATCGAGTTGATCCGCCAGCCGGCCTTCTCGTGCGCGAGCGTCACGGTCGAGATCACCTTGCTGCCGTTGTACTCGGTCTGCACGCGGGCGCTGGCGGAGGAGCCTGCGAGCTTGATCGACTCGACCGTCAGCGTGAAGTCGTCGATCGTCTTCAACTGGTTGTCGATGCTCTTCTGGCAGCTGCCGGACTTGTTCAGCGTGCTGCGCAGCGCGCTCGCCAGCACGTGCTCGCAGATGTCGAGGCCGTTGGAGGAGTTCGCGTCGCTCGCCAGCAGGTTGAGCGTCGAGGCGACGAGCGCCTTCGTGCCCGTATAGCCGGCCGTGTTGGAGCTGCTGGTGGGCGACAGCGAGCAGCCACCGAGCGTGACTGCTAGACAGGCGCTACCGAGGATGAAGACGCGCGACCAGATGGCGCAGAGCCTACGCGACGGAGGGCTGGATGCGCTCGCCGGCGAGATCGAATCCTGCCGGCGCTGCCCGCGCCTGGTGTCGTGGCGTGAACAGGTTGCCTGCGACAAGCGCGCCGCGCACCGCGCCGAAACCTACTGGGGGCGCCCGATCGCGGGCTTCGGCGACCCCGGCGCGCGCGTCGCGATCCTCGGGCTCGCGCCCGGCGCCCACGGCGCCAACCGCACCGGCCGTGTCTTCACCGGCGACCGCTCGGGCGACTTCCTGTTCGCGGCGCTCTGGCGCGCCGGTCTCGCCAACCAGCGCTCGTCGCGTGCGCGCGACGACGGACTGCTGCTGCACGACGTCTGGGTCACTGCCGCCGTGCGCTGCGTCCCCCCGGCCAACCGGCCGACGCCCGCCGAGCGCGACGCCTGCCTGCCGTTCGCACGGCGCGAGCTGGCGCTGCTGCCGCAGCTGCGGGTGATCGTCTGTCTGGGAGCGTTCGCCTGGGACGCGGCGCTCCGCCTGCGCGAGCGCCCGCCGCGCCCGCGGCCGCGCTTCGCCCACGGCGGCGAGCTGGACGGCGAAGCGGGTGCCGGCGCGGGCGGCGAGCCGGGTCCGGTCCTGCTCGCGAGCTACCACGTCAGCCAGCAGAACACCTTCACCGGCCGCCTCACCGAAGCCATGTTCGACGCGGTGCTCGCGCGCGGGATGGCGCTCGCCGGCTGAGCTGCTGCAACGTCTCGTGCCGCCCGGCCACCGCGCACGCTAACGTCGGGACCGCATGCCGCTCAGCGCCTTCACCCCACTGGTTCGCGACTGGTTCGCCAACGCCTTCGAAGCGCCGACCCCGGCGCAGACACAGGCGTGGCCGGCGATCGCGACCGGTGAGAACGTCCTCATCAGCGCGCCGACCGGCTCGGGCAAGACGCTCGCCGCGTTCCTCTGGGGCCTCGACCGCTTCGTCGCCGACCCAGCGCTCGACGGGCACCGCACGCGCCTGCTCTACGTGTCCCCGTTGAAGGCGCTCTCCTACGACATCGAGCGCAACCTCCGCGCGCCGCTGCGCGGCCTGGGCCTCGGCGAGCAGGTGCGCGTGGCGATCCGGACCGGCGACACGCCGGCCCGTGAGCGTGCCGCGATGCTGCGCCACGCCCCGGACATCCTGATCACCACGCCCGAGTCGCTGTACCTGATGCTGACCTCCCAGGCCCGCGCGATCCTCAGCGACGTGCAGACCGTGATCCTCGATGAGATCCACGCCGTCGCAGCCACCAAACGCGGCGCCCACCTGATGCTGAGCGTCGAGCGGCTGGAGGCGCAGCTTGGCGGGCGCAGCCTGCAGCGGATCGGGCTCTCCGCGACGCAGCGCCCGCTCGAGGAGGTCGCGCGCTTCATGGTCGGCCCGACGCGGCGGGCGACGATCGTCGACGTCGGCGCGACGCGGCCGCTGGATCTCGAGATCCGCGTGCCGGTCGAGTCGATGGTCGAACCCGACCAGGGGGCGCAGCGGGATCCGCTCGAGCCGGTTGTGGGCGGCGAGGCCACACGGCGCTCGATCTGGCCGGCGATCTACCCGCAGCTGCTCGAACTGGTGCGCGCGCACCGCTCGACGATCGTCTTCGTCAACAGCCGCCGCGCGGCGGAGCGCCTCGCGCTGCGCCTGAACGAACTGGCCGCCGCGGACGCCGATCCGCCGGCGCCCGGGCAGGCCGCGCCAGCGGAGATCGCCCGCGCCCACCACGGCTCGCTCGCGCGCGAGGAGCGCACGACGATCGAGGAGCTGCTCAAGGCGGGCGAGCTGCCGTGCCTGGTGGCGACCTCCTCGCTGGAGCTCGGCATCGACATGGGCGCCGTCGACCTCGTGATCCAGGTCGAGTCGCCGAAGTCGGTGGCGCGCGGGCTGCAGCGCATCGGCCGTTCCGGGCACGGCGTCGGCGCCACCAGCAAGGGCCGCATCTTCCCCAAGTTCCGCGCCGACCTGCTCGAATGCGCGGTCGTCGTGCGCTCGATGCGCGAGGGCCGGATCGAGCCGACCGTCGTGCCGCGTAACGCGCTGGATGTGCTCGCGCAGCAGATCGTCGCGATCGCCGCGAGCGCCGAGAGCGTGTCCGTCGACGACCTGTTCGCGCTCGTGACGCGCACCCACTCCTACGGCGAGCTGCGTCGCGAGCTGCTCGAGAACGTGCTCGACATGCTCGACGGCCGCTACCCGTCCAGCGAGTTCGGGGAGCTGCGGCCGCGGATCACCTGGGATCGGCTTGCCGGCACGATCCGTGCCCGCAAGGGGGCGCAGAAGCTCGCCGTCGTAAACGCCGGCACGATTCCCGACCGCGGTCTGTTCGCCGTCACGCTCCCGGACGGCCGCCGCGTCGGCGAGCTGGACGAGGAGATGGTCTACGAGGCGCGCCCCGGGCAGACCTTCCTGCTCGGCGCGACGGCGTGGCGGATCGAGGAGATCGGCCGCGACCGCGTGATCGTGACACCGGCGCCCGGCGCCCCCGGCGCCGTGCCGTTCTGGCGCGGGGACTCGGTCGGGCGCCCGAAGGAGCTGGGCGAGGCGATCGGCGCGTTCTCGCGCTGGGCGGTCGGGCAGAGCGCGGAGGTGCTGCAGCGCGACTACGACCTCGATCCGCTGGCGGCGCGCAACCTGCTCGACTTCCTCGGCGAGCAGCAGGCGGCGACCGGCGTGATCCCGTCGGACCGCACGATCGTGATCGAACGCTTCCGCGACGAGATCGGCGACTGGCGGCTGTGCGTGCTCTCGCCGTTCGGTGGTCGCATCCACGCCGCCTGGGGCCTCGCGATCGCGGCGCGGATCCGCGAGCGCCACGGCCTCGAGTCCGATGCAATCTGGTCGGACGACGGCATCATCGTCCACCTCCCCGACACCGACGAGCCGCCGAGCTCCGAGCTCGTGCTGCCCGAACCGGAGGAGCTCGAGGAGCTGGTCGTCGGCGAGCTGGGCTCCTCGGCGCTGTTCGGCGCGCGCTTTCGCGAGAACGCCGCCCGTGCGCTCCTGATCCCGCGCGCCTACCCGGGCCGGCGCACGCCGCTGTGGCAGCAGCGGCTGAAGGCGCAGACGCTGCTCGAGGTCGCGCGCCGCTACCCCGACTTCCCGATCATCCTCGAGACCTACCGCGAGTGCCTGCGCGACGTGCTCGACATCGGCGGGCTCGAATGGCTGCTGCGCTCGCTGGCGCGGCGGGAGATCTCGCTCGTCGAGGTCGAGACGCCGACCGCCTCCCCGTTTGCCTCCTCGCTGCTGTTCGACTACGTCGCCACCTACATGTACGAGGGGGATGCGCCGAACGCGGAGCGCCGCGCGGCGGCGCTCTCACTCGACCGCGAGCTGCTGCGCGAGCTGCTCGGCCAGGAGGAGCTGCGCGAACTGATCGACGCAGGCGCCCTGGCGTCGCTCGAGGCCGACCTCGAGCACCGCTCGCCGGCCCGCCAGGCGACCTCGCGCGACGAGCTTCACGACGTGCTGCGCACGCTCGGCGATCTGAATGCCGCGGCGGTTCGCGAGCGCGTGCTCGGCGCGCTCGACTCCGACGCGATGCTCGCCGAGCTGGTGCGCGAGCGCCGGGCGGTGGCGGTGCGGGTCGCGCGCCAGGAGCGCTACATCGCGGCGCAGGACGCCGGCCTCTACCGCGACGCGCTCGGCGTGATGCCGCCGTCGGGGCTCCCGGACGCCTTCCTCGCCGATGTGCCCGACGCGCTGCGCGAGCTTGCGGCGCGTCACGCGCGCGCCAGCGGCCCGTTCACGACCGCCGAGCTCTCCGCGCGCTACGGCGTCGACATGAGCAGCCCGCTGCGGGAGCTCGAGGCGGCCGGGCTGCTGTTTCGCGGCGAGCTGCGGCCGACCGCCGATCCGCGTGCGCGCCCCGGCGAGCGCGAGTGGTGCGATCCCGAGGTCCTGCGCCGCCTGCGCCGCGCGTCGCTGGCGGTGCTGCGACGCGAGATCGAGCCGGCCGAACGCCGTGCGCTCGCAGTCTTTCTGCCCTCCTGGCAGGGCGTCGACCGTCACGCGGCGGCCGGCGCGGGCGTCGAGCGCCTGCGCGAGATCCTCGTCCCGCTGCAGGGGCTGGCGCTGCCGGCAGAGCTGTGGGAGCGCGCGGTCCTGCCGAGGCGCGTCGGCGCCTACTCCACGAACTGGCTCGACCAGCTCTGCGCGGCCGGCGAGATCGTGTGGGTCGGCGCGGGAGCGATCGCGCGCCGCTCGGGCCGCGTCGCGCTCTACTTCCGCGACGATGCGCCGGCGATCGGTCCGCCGGCCGCGGCGGCGAAGCTCGAGGCGCCGGCCGAGCCCGAGCACGAACTGATCCGCGAGCGGCTGCGCGCCGCGCCCTGCTTCTTCGCCGACCTCGCAGCCGAGATCGACGCGCCGGTCGAGGCGCTGCAGGAAGCGCTCTGGGATCTCGTCTGGGCGGGCGAGATCACCAACGACGCGTGGGCGCCGCTGCGCGCGCCGCGACTCGCGCTGGCACGCTCGGCACCGCAGCGCTCCGGCAACCAGCGCTCCGGCCGGCGCTTCGCGCCCGCCGTGCGCGCCTCGCGCGCACAGACCCGGGCCGGTGTGCAGGGTCGCTGGACGCTCGTCGCGCCGCTGTTTATGCCGCTCGCGGACCCGGTCGCGCGCCGGCGCACGCTGGCAGAGCTGCTGCTCGAGCGCTACGGCATCCTGACCCGCGAACTGGTCCTCGCCGAGGGTGTTCCGGGCGGGTTCGCGGCGCTCTACGACTCGCTCGCCGGGCTCGAGACGCTCGGCGTCTGCCGGCGCGGCTACTTCATCGAGGGGCTCGGCGGCGCGCAGTTCGCCCTGCCCGGCGCCGTCGAGCGCCTGCGCGCGCAGCGCGACCTCGAGGACGCCCCGCCGCTCGTGCTGGCCGCGAGCGATCCGGCCCAGCCGTTCGGCGCCGCGCTGCCGTGGCCGGGTGCAAAGGGCTCCGCCGAGGGCTCCCGCGCCGAGGGTCGCCGGCCCGCCCGCGTCGCGGGCGCGCACGTCGTGCTGGTCGGTGCCGACGTCGCCTGCTACGTCGAGGCGGGCGGTCGCGGTCTGCAGACCTTCGTCAGCGGCGAGCCGCTGCGCGTCGCGCTCCGCGCGCTCGCGGACGCCGTGCGTGCCGGGCGGATCCGCAAGCTCGAGCTCGAGCGAATCGACGGCGAGCCCGTGCTCGGCGGGCCGGCCGAGTCGCTGCTGGTCGAGCTCGGCTTCCGCAGCGGGCCGCGGCGACTGACGCTCAGCGCCTAGGACGCGGACGGGCGAGCCAGAGCGATGCCGGAGGGCGACACGATCCACCACGCGGCGAACCGGATCCGGGCGGTGCTGGAGGGGCGTGTGCCCGACGAGATCCGCACGCCGCAGCGCCGCCACGAGCGCGACCGCTGGCCGCAGCGGCTCGCGGGGCGTCAGGTCGCGGCGGTGCAGGCGCGCGGCAAGCACCTGCTGGTGGCGTTCGAGGGCGATCTCGTGCTGCACTCGCATCTGCGGATGACCGGGGCGTGGGACGTGCACGCGGTCGGCGAGCGCTGGCGGCGCGCGCAGCGCCGCGCCTGGCTCGTGCTGCGTGCGGACGCAGCGGAGGTCGTCCAGTTCGACGGGCCGCTGCTCGAACTGGTCACGCAGGCGCGCTGCCGGCTGGATCCGCGGCTGCGCGAACTCGGGCAGGACGTGATCGGCGAGCGCTTCGACGAGGCGCTGCTGATCCGCCGCGTGCGTGAGGACGACCCGACTCGTGCGCTGGGAGACGCGCTGCTCGACCAGCGCACGATCGCGGGGATCGGCAACATCTGGAAGTCGGAGTCCTGCTTCGCCGCCGCCGCCGACCCGTGGAAGGCGCTCGCGCGGACCGGCGACGACACGGTGCTCGCAGCCGTCCGGTTCGCCCGCGAGCGCATGGCGCAGTCCGCCCGCGACGGCCACGAGGCGCGGCCGCGGGCCGTCTACGGGCGCGAGGGGGAGGCCTGCCCGCGCTGCGGCGAACGGATCCGCTGCGAGCGTCAGGGCGACGGCAATCGCACGACCTACTGGTGCCCGGGATGCCAGCACTGATCCGCGTCGGCCACAAGGGCGCGGCTGCGCTCGCGCCCGGGAACACGCTGGCGAGCTTCGACGCGGCGCTCGCGGCCGGCGTCGACATGATCGAGTTCGACGTGCTGGCCGTGCCCGGCCGCGGCGAGCAGCTCTACGTCGCGCACGATCCCGGAGCGCTGCACGAGCACGACCCGCTGACGCTCGCGGCCGCGCTCGAGCACCTGGGTACGCCGGCGTTCGCGGGGATCCGCCTGCAGCTCGACCTCAAGAGCGCCGGCAGCGAGGAGCGCGTGCTGGCCGCGCTGGCACGCTCGGCGAGCACGCCGCGCGCCTTCATCAGCACCGGGCGCTGGAGCGTGCTCGAACGCCTGCGCGCGCTCGCGCCCGAACTGGCGATCGGCTGGACGGTGCCGGAGATCCCGGGGATCACCGGCACGCCGCTGCTGACACCCACGCTCGGGCGGCTCTACCGGCGGCTCTTGCCGCGCCGGGCCGCCGCGCGCATCCGCGCCGGCGCGATCGACGCGCTCGTGCCGCACTGGAGCGTCGTCACCGCCGAACTGGTCGCCGCGGTGAGCGGCGCGGGCGGCGAGATCTACGCCTGGACGGTCGACGACGCCGCCGAGATCGGACGCCTGCGCGCACTCGGCGTGACCGGCGTGATCAGCAACGATCCGCGCCTCTTCGCCTGACCGCCGCTACGCGCGCCGCGCGCCGCTGCGCGCGATCGTGCAGGTCGCCGCGCTGTAGCCGGCCGGGTCGGCCCCGACCGTGGGGCCGTGCCCCGATCTGGTCGCCCGCGCCTGCTGGGCGACCGTGCGGCCGTTCAGGCGCCACTCGAACACGACGACGCCCCGCAGCCGGTAGGTCTCGGTCGAGCTGGGCGCGACCGAGAAGTCCCAGCCGGCCTGACGTACGGACGCCGAGGCGGCGCCGACGGCGATGGTCCCCGACTGGCCGCCGCGGAGGTAGCGCCAGCTCCCGGAGCGCCCGCGGTATTCGACGACGAACTGCATGAACATCCGCTCGTGGCGGTCGCCGGTGCCGGGCATCGAGCCGCGGATTCCGATCGTGTCCGGGTGCGCCGCGGTGGCGCAGACGTCGATCGTCGCCCACAGCAGCGGCGAGGACGGCTTCGGCAGCGGCGTCGCCGCCGACACGGTCGCGGGCGCGGCGATCAGCGCGGCGGCGAGCGCGAGCACTGCGGCGCGGTTTCGGGTTCGCACGCAGGCCACGATATCGGCGCCGGCGCCAGCGGCCGACGCGTCGCGGCGCGATGCAGTGGAATATACGTCCATGTGCGGGGATCTTTCAGCCGATCGGCCGCCGGCGCCCCGCAGCGAGGCTTGGCGATGAACGAACGCCACAACGGGTCCGGACCGCCGCCGGTCGCCGGTGGGCGCCCGCGGCGGGCGCGCCCGGTCGAGGAGCGCTCCGCCGGCGGCGTGGTGCTCAACGGCGAGGACGTGCTCGTCGTGGTCCCGATGCGCCGCGCCGCCAACGGCGCGCGTGTGCTGGCGCTGCCGAAGGGCCACCTCGACGGCGACGAGACCGACGAGCAGGCCGCGATCCGCGAGGTCCGTGAGGAGGGCGGCGTCGAGGTCGAGCTCGTCGCGTCGCTCGGCGACGTCCACTACCACTACCGCCGCCGCGGCCGCCTGATCAGCAAGCGCGTTCGCTTCTTCCTGTTCGAGTTCAGATCGGGCTCGCCGAACGACCACGACCACGAGATCGAGGACGCCCGCTGGCTCTCGATGGAGGAGGCCGTCAAGGCGCTCACCTACCCCGGCGAGCGCGAGATGGTGCAGGGCGTGCTGTCGAAAACCCGCCTGGACCGATAGCCTCCAGCCCGTGCAGGTGCTGAACTTCTACTCGACGATCTTCGCCGACCAGCTCAAGCGAGGCCGCAAGACCGCCACGATCCGCCTCGGCGACAAGTCGCACAAGTACCGCAAGAACCAGGCCGTGCTGGTCACGATCGGCTACCAGTACTCGCCGCGCGAGAAGATCTTCGACGCCGTGATCGACCAGGTCGAGGTGACGCGGCT
>Ga0182024_10016837_pt1 | contig 13811 bp, 13 predicted proteins | sample P32metaG_FD_120480 | JGI IMG/M metagenome (GOLD analysis project Ga0182024, IMG submission 120480) | Permafrost microbial communities from Stordalen Mire, Sweden - P3-2 metaG (Illumina Assembly) | ecosystem: Environmental > Terrestrial > Soil > Wetlands > Permafrost | place: Sweden: Stordalen... | reverse complement strand
CACAACGGGGGTATACACTTCCAAGTCTGGCGGTGCATTGACCCTTTATGTGGCGGAATGTTTGATTAGCGGTGGGCAGTTCCAGAATGTTTCTGCTGCACCTGTTTCCCCTTACACCATTACGGTGAATGGGAATGCTTCAAGCTCTGTTAATACACTGGCTAGTCCGCAAGGATTGGCGTTCTATCGGGATGCGTATGCCTTGGCATTCGCAGACCTGCCACTCCCCCGAACCGCTGTGGAAGCTTCGAGGGCCTATGACGAGGAACTTGGTATGAGTATCCGAATCGCCACTCAGTACACGATCAATAACGATGCTGAGCCGACGAGAATGGATGTTCTATACGGGTTTAGTAGTCTTTACCGTCAGATGGGCTACCGGATTGCCGGTTAAAGGAGAAATATATGGCATTTCCAGCAGTCACTAACGTTGACGGTTCAAACCCAGGCCCGGCTTCTGAAGTCTTACCCGATACGGTGCAGATGCCGACGGGTAATATCTGGAAAGTCGGTGTTTTCAGTGTCACTTTGTCACCTGTTTCTGTAGGCGTCACCACGACGACCGAACAGACCTTTGCCTCGACCGGAATTGGTCTTTTGATTACGGATTTTATCGTAGTTCAGAAGCCCACTTCCCAGGCAGGTTTGGGTATTGTCGGCACTCGTGTTTCGGCCTCTGATACTTTGGCGATCACCTTCATTAACATGGCTGCGGCGACGATTACGCCGACCCAAGCCGAGGTGTATACGGTCGGAGTATTCCGAGTACAACCGAACTGGACCGCTCCAGCCACGGGTAATCAGCTCGATTGGTAGTCCCTCAATTCGGGGGCGACAGCGCCCCCTCTTTTTGTTCCGTCATGTTTGCGACACCGACGTTCGACAAGAGCGTGAGTGTGGATTATTTGGTCTCCATGATGGGAACGGTCCGAGAGTTAACTCTAAGACAGATTCCCGTCCAAACTCATATCATTGCGGGCAATCAATTTATTGATGTCGCAAGAAACAGTGCAGTGGACTACTTTTTGAAGTCCGATTGTACTGACCTGTTTTTCATCGATGCCGATCAGGGTTGGGATCCTGGCGCCGTTCCCCGCGTATTGTCTTACGAAGAGGAAATCGTAGGAGGATTACCTCCCAAGAAGTGCGATCCGCCGTCCTTTCACTCCAACGCCATGACCGGTGTTATCAGAAATGGTTTATTTCAGTCCCTAGAGTGTGGAACGGGGTTTTTAAGGATCAAGCGATCTGTATTCGCAAAGATTGATCAAGCCTATCCGGAATTGAAGACCTGTAATCCCCTTCACTCTGAAACCCCTTATTTCCAGACGGGTTTTAGACATGGAGAAATCATCCCTCATCGAGGATTCATTGGTGAGGATATGTTTTTCTGCCGATTGTGGATGGGGATGGGTGAATTTGTCTGGATCGATTCGGATATTACTTTCACCCATCGGGGATCGAAGGTCTGGAAAGGCAATTTTTACGAGCATGCTATCAAGATAGGCTTACTCAAAACCGCTTAAGGAGTTTATATGTCCGGTACTCAGCTTCCCCGAGGGAACGTCAAAGACGTTAATCTCTACGGGCTTACTTTAACCCCGACTTCTGTTGCACCCAATACTGCTGCTGAGCAGACTTTTACCTTCACCGGTCTATCCACAACCGACTGGGTGATTGTGAATAAACCGACTGCTCAAGCGGGCTTGGGAATCGTAGGATCTAGAGTTTCTACTGCAAATACGCTTGCGATTACCTTTGGTAATTTCACGAGTGCGACTATTACGCCCACCGCAGCAGAGCTTTATATAATATTTAAAGTGGGTTCGTTCAACGCACCCTTACAGACGGTCGCGTAATGGACGAGACCCGCGCCTTCCAGCCTTTATATGGCCCCACTACTGGGACGGGTACAGGAACCCTTACTGCGAGTGTAACGGTCACTGCCAGCACTTCTGCGGCGGCCAGTGGACAATTGGGAGGGCAATTCAACGGTAAAGATCAGATTCAGATTGCCAATAAAACCTCCGCTTGGGCGCATGTGAACTTTGGAGTGTTTGGAAATATTACCGCTGCAACCGTTGCAGCAGGCTATCCCGTGGCCCCCGGAGGAGTGGTGGTGGTAACAGTCAGTGCTGAGGTTACCGGGGCTTCAGTGATTCTGGATGCTGCGCCTTCAGGCTCAGCCTCAGTCATCTTTACTTCCGGTGTCGGTCTGTGATTAAGAATCTGGGGAATACCGGAGGAGGAGGCGGTGGAGGAGGCGGAGTTGCGATATCCGCTGCGGCAACGAGTTTTAGCACGGGAACCGTTGTATTTTCTAATTCCAACGGCGTTTCCTTTGGACTCTCGAATAACAATGTTCTGACAGCCTCAGTAGCGGCTGGCGCTGCGAACATTAACTTCTCAGCTGGAACTACAAGCAGTGGTTTAGGTTCAGTTGTATTTTCAAATTCCAACGGACTGTCATTTGGGCTTAATGGTTCGACCATTACCGGAAGTGCCTCTCAGAGCAATCAGGCATTCAGTGCGCAGGGTGGCTCGAGTGCATTTCAGACTCTCGTATTTACGAATTCCAACGGAGTTTCGTTTTCAAACACAGCCGGAAGTATTTGGGGATCGGTTGCTGCACAGAGCGCACAGACTCAGAGCAACATTGCCGGTATATATGATGGTGCCAATAGTATCAGTACGGGCACGGTACAGTTCTCGAATGCCAATGGAGTGAGTTTCGGGATTAATGGCCAGACGATTACAGCCTCGGTAGTTGGTGGTGGAGGAGCGAATGTAACCAATCCATTCTTCGAGCCACCCATAATCGGAGTATCAATCAGTCCGGTATTTCAATACAACAATATGGTATTCCAGCCTTTTGTATTGGAACAGAATCTCTCAATGGTGCGCCTGCAATTGGCGCAGATTGTGACCTCTCAATCCACTACTACCATGAATATATCAGCCTCGATTTCCGGAGGCACGGGTAGTAGTGCATCGGGTAGTTTTCTACATCAGGGGACGATGGGATTGTTTTCTCGTGTCAGTACGGGAACAAACGTCAATAGTAGCAATATCGTTAGTTTCTTTACCAATACATATTCTTATGGACTTGGGTTAAGTGATTCAGTTTCCTGGAGTACGAATGCTGGGAGTGCTACGGCAAGTTGGACCACTTCGGGTGCAATTAGTTATATCGGCAGCGTAAATTCCGCTGGTGTAGGTTCGACCGCATCTTTCGGGACCAGTGGTTCGGGAACGTTCTCCAGTTTAAGCGCAGGGGCCAATACGTTCCAAACCACTATTGCGGCAAGTTTTGCCTCATTGGTGTTGAGCAATACGCGGCCGGTTATAATTCCTTTTGGGACTTCTCTTTCCCCCGGAGAATATTGGCTTGGGCTTGCCGTTCAGAGCAGTACCGGCAGCACCAATGATACTTTGCAGAATATGAATATCGTCAATGCTCGAATGCTGATGTACACCCCCTACGCTGGAGGCAACTATGCGGAAATGGGAGGTACGGTATCTGTAACCTCCAGTGGATGGAGACAAGGACAGGGTAGTTACAGTCTCAGTGCGAACATTACGACAACTATAGCGTTACCCACCATTCAATGGTGGTCTGCTCAGAATCTCTGGTTTAATATGCAGTTGGGTACAAAGTGAGTTTAATTGTTCAGGATTTGGGCGGAACGCATAACAAAGACTTACACAGAACTTCCGCTCGTCTCATTAAAGGTGGCAGTTGGAAGAAACAACGCATTGTCGTTGTATTGCCTGCTGCTGATTTGATTCCTGCAAAAGTAGCTCTTTCTCATTGGAATCTGGCTTTTCCGCCTAACAATGGAGTAGTGAGAATTCTTGCTCAAGGAATGGAAGTGGGAGATGCCTATTCTCAGGCCATTCAAGGAATCTTGGATCATCCCGATCTTTCGACGTGGGAATACATTCTTTCCATAGAACATGACAATACGCCACCTCCTGATGGAGTTTTGAAATTAGTTGAGCAGATGGAGGCTCATCCTGAATTTTCTTGTATCGGTGGACTTTATTTCACCAAAGGGGAAGGGGGATGTGCCCAAATTTGGGGTGATCCCAAAGATCCCGTTCTCAACTTTCGTCCTCAGCTTCCCGATCCCAATGGCGGATTGGTGGAATGTGTGGGAACTGGAATGGGATTTAATCTCTGGCGCATGAAGATGTTTAAGGATAAGAAGTTACGTAAGCCGTGGTTTCACACTCAAACAAAAGATGGTGTATCGACACAAGATCTCTATTTCTGGGCCGACGCGAGAAAGTACGGTTATCGCTGCGCTATTGATTGCTCGATCAAAGTGGGGCATTACGATTTTGCAGGGTCCTTTGGACCCCCGGATATGATGTGGTGAAGGCTAAACTAAGAGCGATTATTCCCTCCAAACCAATAAAGTTGGATTTGGGTGCTGGCAAAAATAAGAAAGAAGGCTTCTTGGGCGTAGATCGCAGAAAGTTTCCTGGCATTGATATTGTTACGGATCTCAACGCTAAATGGCCGTGGAAAGATGGGACGGTGGAGGAAATTCACATGTCTCATGTCCTCGAACACTTCTCAGGTTTTGAACGGGTACATATCTTTAACGAGATGTACCGGGTGATGAGGGCCGATGCCAAAGCAACTGTCATTACACCGTACTGGTGTTCCAATAGAGCCTATGGAGATTTCACCCACGCATGGCCTCCAGTGTCTGAAATGCTCTACTTTTATCTGGATAAGAAATGGCGGTTAGCAAACGCACCGGATAATGATATTGAGTGGAATTCGGAAGGTTACAACTGTGATTTCAATTGTACCTGGGGTTACAACATGCATCAGCAGATCCTTGCCAAGACTCAGGAAGCGCAGATGTTTGCGCTCTCTTTCTACAAAGAAGCAGCCCAGGATCTCATCTGTACTTTGGTGAAACGATGCTAGGCATTATTTGGGCAAACATTCTCTTTGTGCTAGTGGAAGCAGCACCAGGCGTATTACCGACCTTTCTTGTCACTGAAAATGGAGATAATCTCGTGACTGAGAACGGCGATTTTCTCATACAATAATGGCTGATTTACAGTTTTCAGGTTTACCGCCCGCGGCAGCCCTAGGATCAACCGATATTGTCCCTGTCCAGCAAGGAGGGGTGACTTCACAATCAACGCCAGCGGCGGTTGCGACTTATGTGGGAAATAATTTACCGTCCGCCTCAGTGACACTTGTCAATCTTGCCAATATTCCTACGACGACGATTGTCGGCAATGCCTCCATCAGTTCCGCCGCGCCTGCGGCTTTAACAGGCACTCAAGCTACTGCTTTACTCAATACTTTTACCTCATCGCTGAAAGGACTTGTTCCGCCGAGTAGCGGTGGAACGACTAATTTCCTGAGAGCGGATGGCAATTTTGCAGCTCCCCCTGGTGGCGGAGGAACTGGAACCGTAACAAGTGCGGGAATTAGCAGTACCGATTTATCGGTTGTTGGTTCTCCAATCACAACGAGCGGTTCAATCACACTGAACGTTAACGCCAATGCGGTAACGAATGCGAAGTTGGCACAAATGCCGACTTTGACGATGAAGGGAAATAATACGGGTGGGACGGCAAATGCGGCAGATCTCACGGTCGCCCAGATCAATACAATGCTCGGCATTTCAACGAGCGTCTTGGGTGCTAACTTCGTTACTCCGTTTACCTATGGAGCGGTAGGAAATGGCGTGACGGACGATACAACCGCGGTACAGACCGCTGTTACCACGGGGTTTTGTTATTTGCCTCCCGGCTTTACGTTTCTTGTTTCTTCTCCCATTCAAGTTCCAAGCTTTGGCACATTATGCGGTGCGGGACAGGATAGTGTTCTAACTGGCTCCAGTGTTTCGGGAGGAGTAGTTCAATTCGGTAATGGTGGTGCAATTGTTTATCAGGCCACTATTACCAATTTTGCTATTACCGGCACGGCGACTTATGCCGTTAAGACCAATCAAATTGCTGCTGCGAGTATTGACAATCTCTTTATTCTTGGAACTTTTACGGATGGGCTGTGGTGCGATCTAACCTTTGGTTGTTCGATTACTCGCATCTATATGAACGGGTCAACTATTTCAAACGCTTGTTTTCACTTCTTAAGTGCCTTCAGTGCGAATAGTTGCGCACAGCTTTACACCACGAGTACTTATCCGACTTACGGATTTCAATGTGACGCCACAGGGGGTGCCGGTGGAACGAGTCATGGCAGTGTGTTTAATTCTATCTCCGCTCAAGGTCCGACTACGGGACTCTTCGTCGGGGCTTCTTGGACTGGTCATACTTTCAACGCGTATTACAGTGAGAATGTCGCTTTCCCAATTGTATTGGGTAATTTGGCAGGTTCCAAACTCTGCGAAGGTATTGTGATCAATGGCGCGACTTTAGGTGGTCCTGTCAATACTCATACGAGTTATTCCTCCAGAACTGCATTAGTCACGCTTGATAACTGTAATGCCGTTGAATTGAATGGTTGTGATTGGAGTGGATCATTTAATATCAAAACCATTGCGCCTATTAGTTTCACGGGTGGAACGGGAAGTGGAGCGGTAGCACTTTCAAGATGCAATGCTTCTGGAGCGGTTTCTTCTGTCCAATTGATGATTCCTGGAACTTACACAGTAGCCCCTACTGCGGTTATAGGCGGTGCTGGAACCGGAGCGGCTATTACGGTTGGTCTTTCAGCTCCCGCATGGGCTGCAATTGCACCTTATGCAGTAGGACAGATTGTCAGTCTTTCTGGTACGAACTATGTGGCGATTCAACCCAGCTATAACATTACACCGCCCAATGCGACTTTCTGGACTGTGACGACCGGAAGTAATCTTACTCTGACTTTGACTAATGGAGGCAGCGGTTATGTCGCCTCTGCTCCGATGCCCGTTATCTATAATTCCGCACAAAGATGCGTAATTAAAGCCCCGTGGTTGAATAGTGGTTTTGGGACTGATTCCCCATTCTGGCCGTGGGTGGTGAGAACTTCCGCCGCTAGTAGTGGCGCGGGCGTGGATATCGAGAATGATATTGCCTGGGATAATGCAGGGAATTTGAATGCTTCTGCCAATATGAAACGGGCAGATAGTTTCAGCTACAAGCATTTTGTGACTTGGAAAGCGACCTCTGGAATTGATCAGATTGTTCTTTATCAACCCCCGGCTTTCCCATGAGCGATGAAATAGAACTTACTGTTACGCCGTATCAGTTCTCTCTCATTGGCATGGCCGTGATGAGACTACGTGATCACTGCAATGACATCTTAACCGGCATGTCTCAGAAGACGCCGCTCCCCGATAAAGAGGCCGAAAAGCCTATTACAGAGGTTCCTTCTAATGGCTAGATTTGGCGTTAATTGCGTTGCGGTTTCCCCCGGTGGGCCGGTTGCTGCAACTTGGCAGGATTCCATCGGTCAGTTCCATGAATACACCGTCATGGAAACCCAGACGGGAACGAGCGATCCTGTTCCGGTTACTCTCTCCAATGCGCTGCCGGTTCAGTTTCCCACGGCTCAATCGGTTATCGGTAACGTCAGTGCGGGAACGACGGATAGTGGAAATGGAGTCAAGATATCGGGTATCTACAACTCCTCCCTACCGACCTACGTAAGCGGTCAGAGGGGGGATTTTCAGTGTGATGCTAATGGTCGGATTCTGGTCAATATCAGCTCTGGTGGCGGCTCAGGAGGTACAGCGAGTACTTTTGGAGCGGCCCTGCCCACTCTTGGTACTGCGATAGGTTTTCAGAGCGCTTCGGGTTCCCTGCTACAGCCGGGTAATCTAGACGGATCGGGTAACTTAAAGGTCAACGTCACAGCAGGATCCCTTCAGGCTGTAACAGATAACAGCTCGGCCTTCACCTCCGGATCCACCCAAGCATTACCGGTTGCATACGCTTACAACGATGCCGCTTCTGCTGTAACAAGCGGAAACATGGGTGTCTGCCGGATCACGGCGAACCGCCAACAGAGAATGGTGGTCGATGCCGCAACGAACGGGGGTTTAACCCCTTATTGTTTGGTTCAACCTGCTACTCCCGCAGCAACAGCCATTAAGACCTCTGCCGGCCAGCTCTACTGGGTCCACGCCTCGAATGACACGTCGGGGCCGGTTTATATCAAGTGGTTCAATTTGGCGACTGGGTCGGTAACGCTCGGTAGCACTGCTGCTCTATTCCAGACCGAGATACCCGGAAATACGGGGGGTGCGGGTTATACGATTGCGATCCCTCAAGGTATGGCTTTTGGAACGGCGATTACTTACGCGGTGACGGGTGCTATTAGTTTGACGGACAATACGTCCATTACCGCGACTAAAGTGAATGTGACTGTTGGCTACGCATGACCTTTATCGTCGCTCTAGCGGCATTACAAGTCACTCAGCCTGCCCTGTCACTGACGGTCTTATCCTCAAGCACGATTCAGATCAACCTTGTCACACCCTCTACTGAGCCTCAGACGGGGATTGCAGGGTATCTCGTACAGTTCAGTACGTTCTCCAATGTCGGTCCTTGGACGAACATTGGAACAATTCTCCCTTCTCAGTTTCCATACACGTGGACCGGTTTAACGCAGGGTACAAGTTACTATGTACAGGCTTTTGGAATAGATAACGGACCACAAAGAGATATGTCTATTCCGTCCGTTCCTGTTTTAGCCATTACGAATTCCGCTTTCCCCGTCCCTAATAAAACCGTCAATCCTAATGTCTCATTAGGCCCTAATCCGCAAGGGACGGTCTTTAACTTTCTGACCCTTGCTTCCGCTGTCGCCTCTCAACAGCCGGGAGATGTGATTCAAATTCAAGCGGGTACTCCGGGTTCTACAATAGGGAATCCTTTTACCTATACGACTCAGCTTGTCTTCAAGAGTAAGACATTAACGGGTGGCACTGCTGCATCGGGTACTGCGACTAATCCCATCACATGGTTAGTGCGAAGCGGAGATTACGTCAGACTCCATACCAGTGGATTAGGATTCATCGCGGCGGGATATAATTCTGCCAATCCGGGGATCTGGGCTGCGCCTTCTGCGGTAGGTTTATATGGTCAGGGACTCCTTCACTTTGAAGGGGTGCAATACATCAACTGTCTCTTTGTAGACAGTACTGGTATTTCGCAAGGGTTGGAATTGGGAAATCCTACGGAATGGAGTCCTTCTGGAAATCCCAACGCAAACCCTTATACCTATCAAAACAATCAGAGTTTGACGATTGTCTCCTCCAGTAACTGTCAGCTCACCGGAACTTTAGTTCATGGTGGGTCTAATTTCTTTGCAGGTTACGGGGGTTGGGATTGCGGTTTCTGGACGTTCCAATACAACTGGTGGACCAAACACGGCACCAATAACGGTTACCAGACAGCAACTCCCGGAGTCGTTCAAGGGACAGGAAATATGTTCGAGTGGAACGGACACGATTCGTTCTTCATCAGTTGCATCAGTTCATTGTGCGGACACGGAACGGGTCCTCAGATATACGGTTACAACAACCACGTCCTCTTTAGTGACTATATCGGGACCGGCTGGGCACCGTACAATACTGGAGCACTGGTAAGTTATTCCGGCAGTATCTATTCCGCATCCGTAGGGAATGCGATTCCAGTTCGCTTAACCCCTCTTTCTGCTTCTATCCAGTGCGGACCCAATCTCTTCGAGTACACCCGCTTCATTGGATGTGGACCCGGTGACACTACGGCAGGATTACCGTATATGGGTTTCCCTTCCTTCGGGACGATTGTCCGCAATTGTGTCTTTACCGGAGGAGTACAGAACGGCCATAACGTCATGGAAGCGAACATTTCATGGAATGAAGCCGGAGCCTCCATATCCGCTTGTGGTCGGACGCAGTTCTATAACAACTCGGTTTATGGAACTCCGGGTCTATATGACGCGACAGACAATGGAATGACTGCTGCGGCGAACCCCAATACTTACGGAGGAGATAGATTCATCAACAACGCCTTTGATGGCAATACCAATAGTGGTTCTCCTGTCCCCTACTTTATCCGTCACTTCCAAGCCACTGCATTTTGTGGAAACTATACCGCTAACTATTCAGGAGTGAATAAGGGATCTCAGGTTATCAACAACCTCTTGAACGGCGCTGCGGCTTCAAACAAGAAAGATGCTTCGGGGAATGTTTATTCTACCACGTTAGCTTTTGGTGCTTACAGCACGGCGTTTGTAGAAAAATTGTGTGCTTGGACGGATAACTATGTGGCTTTCCCAGGAGATGTCGGAGGTAATTTAATCTATCAGCCGATCTGGAATAACTCGGCTATTTCATTGACGGGAACAGTTCAACAGGCTTTAGCCGGTTTAACGCTTGCCCCCTCGAATACTCAAGGGTTGGGGTATGCCACGCCTCTCACTACGGTGAGTGTAGGCGGAAATGGCCTTACCATTCTGTCTGTGGGAAATGCATATCCCTTCTGGGACGGTCGCAGTGTTCCGGGAGATACGGGAGATACCATTGCTATTGTTCCGGCAGGTTCGAGCATCCCCCCTTCATCCGTACAGATCTGTCGTATATCGACGGTTAACTACACGGGACAAAGTATTACGCTGACCACTCCTGTGAATGTAGGACCGGGGGATATGATCTATCCGGTTCTCTCAGACGGTGTCACGCCCTGTTACAACTGCGGAGTCAATTACGTCGGTGAGACGACGTGAGCTGGAGTCCCGTCGGAGCAGGTACAAGAGCGACAGGTGGAGGAACCCTTACCAGCACGCTCAATGGCAGTACCGTTAGCGGCAATCTCATTCTCCTTTTCATGCGGGAAAAGAGTGTTGCCCTAGCGACTCCGGGAAGTGGCTATACCTCTCTTTTCTCTCCCTACACTTACATGCAGATTTGGGGAAAGTTTGCTGGCGGCAGTGAGCCTAATCCGACTCTTTCCGCGACTAACGCTTACTTTGAATCAGCCACGTTTAGCTGGTCTGGAGGAGCTAACCCCTCAATAGGTGGAATTGTGGGAAGTTCGAGTTCCCAAATAGCCTCCCCGCAGATTAATATTCCGTTACCCGCGCTTACAATTACGAGTGCTGATAGTTTGGTTGTAGGCTTTGGATATACACTTGGGGCCGCAAGCGGAACGATCTCCAATCCTTCTGCGCTCCCTAACACGATTGATAGTGTGATCGGAATTAACTCCGGTTGTGGTGCGGTATGCGATTACGTGGTTCAGACGACTGCTACAAATATTGCTTCAAGCGTCTGGATTCCCTCTGCCGGTACGTCGGTGACGGTGACGGGATTGATTCTCTCACTATTGCCCGGTTCTGCTAGCGGAGCGGGTGAGAACGGTGCACAGATGTTGACGGGGATGGGTTCCTAGTGCTCTTAACCATCCTCCTCGACAACAATATGTCGGGGATTCAACCCCCCCCGATTCCGGCTCCCACGGTTCCGACGTTCTTCTCCCCGCAGTACACGGTACAGAATCTCCTTCAAGGCGCGTTGAGAAGGATCAATTCTTACTCACCGGGACAGAAGATTAACGGGGTTGATATTACAGATGTTTTAGAGACCCTGAACGACATGCTCGATTCCTGGTCGCTCGATAAACTTATGGTTTATTCGAGCAACGAGAATATATTGGAGTGGATGGGAGGACAGAACCAGTACACCATCGGTAATCCCATTGGGGGGATTTTCACAGGATCACTCATTCAGTCCTCGGAATTGATCAATAACGTCAGTATCCCCTCAGGATTGATTATTGGCGCCAATGTAGTGGATGCGAGCAGCTATCTTCCCCAAGGAACCGTAGTCACTGGTATTACAGGTAATACGGTTATCCTGAACAATGTGGCTTTGAATACGACTGCTCTACCAGAACAGTTCCAATACACGATTCCGGGTGACTTCGATATTCCCAGACCCTTAAGAATTACCAAAGCCTTTACACGATTTTCGACCTCTGCGGGTGCTTTAGACTTCCCGATGGATATTGTCTCGGAAGGTGAATGGACGAACTTACAGTTAAAGAACCTTCCCGGCCCATGGCCTTTGGTTCTTTACTACAATCCGACTTATCCGTTAGGAACGATCTATTGTTATCCCTCTCCCTCGGCAGCAATGGAAATGCACCTGTGGACCGATACGATTATCAGTGAGTTTCAGAACGTCTCGCAGCCGATTAATCTTCCGCAAGGCTACGCTAGAGCGATTAAATGGAATCTCGCTAAAGAGATTTGGGCCGAGTATTGGGATGATCCCGTGCCGGCTGTACTGGCTGCGAATGCCAAAGAGAGTAAGGATGCAATCAGGAATCTGAATAGTCAGCCTGCTGCCACATCGAACTACGATACGGCGTTGATTGGACCGAGAAGGGCAAACGCGGCGTGGATTTTGTCGGGTGGCCTGAGCTGACGTGCCGAAGGGTAGTGACTTTAATTTTTGTGGTGATGCCTACCAAGCACCCGCTTTATATCAGGACGCTGAAAAATGCGTGAACTGGTATCTGGAAATAGCAGAGACTAAGAACGCCAAGACTCCCACAGCCCTTCTCGGCTGTCCCGGCCTACAGACCGTAGCGACTGCGGGAACAGGACCGATGAGGGGCTGTTGGGTTTTGCCTGGCTCACAGCAAGCCCTTTGGGCTTCGGGTAGCGCGGTATATTTGATGACCGTGCTGACAGCGGCAACATCCTCCGCGCTGCCCGTTTTACAAGTGAAGCTGGTCGGATCTTTATCCTCCAACACAGGTCCCGTGGTGATTAGAGATGGTGGGGCTTCTGGTTTTACCTGGTTAGTCGATGGGAAGAACGGTTATCTCTATAACAATTCCACCCAGACGGTTGCACAGATTAGCGATCCGGGATTCTTAGGTGCGAATAGGGTTTGTTTCATTGATGGCTGGATGATCTTTAATCAGCCGAATTCTCAGATTTTCTACACGAATTTCCCTCAGTATGGAACGCTACCTTTCAATGCAAGCTACTTTGCTTTAAAGGATGGTGCGACCGATAATCTTGTAACTCTCTACGAGAACAAGGAAGAATTATGGTTGCCGGGCGAAGCCACAACTGAAATCTGGTATGACGCGGGCGGTCAATATTTCCCGTTTCAGAGATTAGTCTCGACGATGATTCAAGTGGGTTGTGCGGCAGCTCATTCAATAGCGCGGTTTGCCACCGAAGGGCAGGAGGGTTTGATCTGGCTTTCCCGCTCGGAACGCGGTCAATACAACGTAGTGAAGACAGTGGGATTCAGTTGTGTGACGGTTTCCAATCCCGCTGTTTCAGATGCAATAGGGCAATATCCTGTTATCAGCGATGCGATTGGATATGTGTATTTCGAGGACGGTCACGAGTTCTACGTCATCACTTTCCCTACCCAGGATGTCACTTGGTGTTACGACGGTGCGACAAATAAATGGCATCAGCGCCTCTCCTACGATCCTGTCTCCGGTCTTTTCCACCGCCACCGGAGTAACTGTCATATCAACTTCCAGGGGATGCATCTCGTGGGGGATTACCAGAATGGCAATATCTACCAGATGAGCCGGAACTACTACACCGATAACGGTGCTCCATTGGTGGCCTGGAGACGAACTCCGCATATCTGGGATGGAGGATCGAGAAGACGCCAGCGATACCGTTACCTGGGGTTAGATTTTAAGATGGGGGTTGGATTACAGACAGGACAAGGGAGTGCTCCTAGAGCGATGCTGAGATGGTCAGATGATTCTGGAGAGTCTTACGGGGAACCGAGATTAATGGATCTTGGAGGAACGGGTGTTTCACGAAGTCGTTGCGATGCAAGACGGTTAGGAGCCTCCGCCAT
>Ga0182024_10016836_pt1 | contig 13811 bp, 12 predicted proteins | sample P32metaG_FD_120480 | JGI IMG/M metagenome (GOLD analysis project Ga0182024, IMG submission 120480) | Permafrost microbial communities from Stordalen Mire, Sweden - P3-2 metaG (Illumina Assembly) | ecosystem: Environmental > Terrestrial > Soil > Wetlands > Permafrost | place: Sweden: Stordalen... | reverse complement strand
TCGGAGTACGGGGTCGTAGTGGCGATCCCGACGAACTCCACCCTCGAGCCACCAATGCAGAGTCGACTGAGGTACGCCGAGGACGTGAGCAGCTAGCACTTCGTCGTAGAGCTCTCGGTCAAGGACGGCGATCGACACGGTGCGCACATCATGCATCACGCCTGCGACCACCGGTGGAACCACGCCTGCGGGTTAACGACGCCCTGAGGGAGGTTCCGTTGTCTCATTGCTTCTCGCTTCCGCGGCACGGGACGTCGTGAGAACCCGACCCATCACATTCGCGGCCTCTCGGTCGCGCTCCTCAAGCACGTGCGCGTAGGTGCGAAGGGTGAGGGACGGATCCGAGTGGCCAAGGCGGCCTGCGACCGTTCTCACGTCGACGCCCGCCCCAATGAGCTGTGTGGCAGTGAAGTGTCGGAGATCATGCAATCTGACGTCACGCAGACCAAGGCCATCGCGGACCGCGATGAAGAAGCTCGTCACGGTGTCCGGCCGATACGGCACGGAGCCATCCGGCTCAGGTGAGAAGACGAACGATGTGGGCAAGACGGCGCACTTGACGATGGATGCAAGGTCTTCGACGTGCGTACGGTGGAGCTGGAGTACGGCCATGCCGACGTCGTCGAGCGCCACGTGCCGCTCCCGATCTGTCTTCGTGGACTTCTCTGCCACTCCTCCCTGCACGACAACGATGGATCGCGTCACCTCGAGCTGACCGGAGTCCGTCCGGATGTCCGACCATCTGAGGGCGCACAGCTCACCTCGCCGCATTCCCGTCAAGGCAGCCAGCATCAGGAGGGGTGCCAGGTTCGGATCTCGCTCTTCGGCGGCGGATATGAGCGCCTTGACGACATCGATCGTGGGTGGCCTGAGACGCCGCTGAGTGACCCGTGGAGGCTTCGAAAGCTCGGCAACGTTCTGGCGTACCCAGCCCCAGCGCTCGGCTTGGTGAAGGGCCGAAGAGACCGTCGCGTGCAGGTTCCGGATCGTCTTCGGAGCCTTGCCTGCGCTCCTCATGGCACCGTAGAGATCGTCGAGATGCTTCGCCGTGAGTCGACTGACGTCAACCTTCCCAAGGCGCGGACGCAGCACGTTCTTGACCTGGGACCGGTAATTGCGCATGGTTGTTGGCGAGAGTTCCATGCGCTCACACTCGGCAAGCCAGCGATCGAGCAGCTGGCTGAACGTGACGCCGAGGCCGTCGGCCCTCCCGGGTGCAAGCGACTCAACAAGATCTCGAAGGGCGGCGTCGGCGACCTTGGCAGGACCATGGACCGTCCGCGAGATCTGCCGCTTCTTGCCCGAGACGGGGTCCCTGCCGACGTAGACACGGATCTCCCAGACCCCTGGAGCCTTCTGCCGCTTGGTCCCCTGCACGACCACAACGGTCGCGCGAGCTCGAAAAGTAGGGATGAAAGTAGGGATCGCCCACCTGGAGTGCAGAAGAGCCCCTCCCGAAGGAGAGGCTCTGATCTGCAATTTCCTTTCGTAGCGGGGGCAGGATTTGAACCTGCGACCTTCGGGTTATGAGCCCGACGAGCTACCAGACTGCTCCACCCCGCGCTGAGGACCCCAACTCTACCAGCGCACCCGACCGGACCGACATCCCGGGCCGGCTCAGGTCTTGGCCGTCGGCACCGTGGTCGTCGTCGTGGACGTGCCGCCGGCCTCGCGGCTGATGATCTTCTCGGCACGCGCGACGTAGGTGTTCGCGAGGTTGTTGTAGAGCTGGTACTTCCCGAGATTCCCCGCCGCGAGCGCGGCCTGCGCGCTCGTATGTGCCGCCTCGGCGCGCAGCAGCAACTCGTCGGGGGTGAGCGTCTGTCCGCTGGAGCTCTGCGAGCCCACGCCGCTGAGCACCTGGGCGAGCGCGCCCTTGAGCGTCGGTGCGAACCCCGACTTGTTCTTGTAGACGACGATGTCGTAGCTGAGCAGCGGGTAAGGGTTCGAGCTCGCCGTGACGTACATCGGGCGCACGTAGAGCATGGACCCGTTGATCGGGACCATGAGCACGTTGCCGAGGATGACCTTGGAGCCCGTCTGGCCGAGCTGGGTGATCTTCGTCGATGCCTGCGTGTTGGCGCTCATCTTCGAGTCCGCCTGGACGGGTCCCAGTCCCCCGGCCTGCGGTTGGTACGCGAGCAGCTCGCCGTAGTGCTTCGGGTCGCTGAGCGCGACGATGAACGCGGTCAGGTTGAGCACCCCGGAGTTCGGCGTCGACGATCCCGTGGTCGACTGGCTGGCCGATGACGCCGCGACGTACGCATCGGACAGCGTGTACTGCGGCTGGCTGGACCCCGGCAGCGAGTACACCTGGTAGAGCGGGTCCATCCTCGCGACCGTCGAGCTGATGACGGCGCCCGACTTGTCGATCTGCTGGGATAGCTGGATCGTGTCGCCCGGCGGCCCGGCGCCGTCGGTCGGCGACAGGCTCCACCCGTTTCCGTTGCTGTAGAACGACGACGCGTTCGTGATGTGGTAGCGCCCGAAGATCGCCGCTTGGATCGAGAAGATGTCCTCGGGGTACTTGAGGTGCGGGAGGAGCGCACGTGGCATGTCGACCATCGGCTTGAGCAGTCCGGGGAAGGCCGAGCTCCACGCCTGGATGATCGGGTCGCTCGGGTCCATGTTGTAGAGCGTCATCTGGCCCGTATAGGCGTCGACCGTGATCTTCACGGAGTTGCGCACGTAGTTGTAGGACGACGGCAGCCCTGTGTCGCCCGGGACGAGCTGGGTGCTCGCGTTCTGGGAGTACGGGTACTGGTCGGTCGTCGTGTACCCGTCGAGGACCCAGTCGAGGTGCCCGTTGACGATCGCGGTATAGGGGTGGGCGTCGATCGAGAGGAACGGGGCGGCGTGCTGGGCCATCTGGACCACGTCGCGCATGTAGATGATCTTGGACTTGGTCGTGATGTCGTTGGACAGCATGAGGTTCAGGTCACCGAAGTCGATCGCGAACATGAGGCGGCGGAAGAAGCCGCCGAGCTTCACGCCGCCCGAGCCCGTGTAGGTCGTCGTGTGGGCCGCCGTCGCGTTCTCGTAGTCGAGCTCTTTCAGCTTGGTCTTGACGACCACGAACCCGCTCTGGTCGAGCCCGTAGTACACACCGGGCTCGGTGACGACCGGCCAGCCCTTTGCGTGCGACTGGGGCACGCCGAGCTCGGTGAACGCCGGCCCCTTCGACGGCGCGGCCACGTTCGAGGGGCTCATCACGATCCCGAGGCCGTGTGTGTAGTACAGGTGCTGGTTGACCCACGTGGCGCTCGGCACGCCCCCGGTGTTGAGCTCGCGGAGCCCCTCGATGACCGGCGTGAGCCGGCCGTGGATCACGTAGCGGTCCTCGCCGATGGCGGAGATCGCGTAGTAGTTCCTCAGCCCCTGGAGCTGCTGGTACGTGCTGTGGGCGATCGTGACGTCCGGATCCCACTGGCGGACGTCCGCGAGGCTCGCCGGCACGCCGGGCTGCTGGAGCAGCGGCTTGGTCGACGTCTTGCCGAACGGCGTCACGCCGACGGTGCTCAGGTTGTAGGCGTCGCGGGTCGCGGTGATGTTCCGCTCGATGTAGGGCCGCTCGAGCGTGCTCTGCGCCGGCGTCACCTTCACCGCCTGGAGGACCGCGGGGTAGATCACGCCGACGATCAACGCGACGAACGCCCAGAGGCCGATGGCGATCACCGGCAGCGTCCAGCCGCGCTGCCAGATGTTCACGAGCAGGATCACCGCGGCCAGCAGGCACAGCCAGAACAGCAGCATCAGCGCGGGGAGGCGCGCGTGGACGTCGGTGTACCCGGCGCCGTCGAAGATGCCGTTCGTCGTCGACGTCACCAGATGCCACCGGGCGATGAGGTAGCCCGCGGCCTTGGCGAGGGCGAGGAGCGCCAGGAGCACCGAGAGGTGGACCTTCACCCCCGGCGCCACCCGGGGCGTCACCCGTGCCGCGCGGATGCCGCCGTTCAGGTAGTGGAACACGACCGTGAACACGATGATCGCCACGAGTGAGGCGAGGGTCCAGTCCACGACGAAGGTGAGGAACGGCAGCCGGAAGATGTAGAACCCGAGGTCCTTGCCGAAGAGCGCGTCCTTCATCCCGAACGACTTCGCGTTGGTGAACAGCAGGTACTGCTGCCAGCGCCCGATCGCGCTCGAGGCGGCGATGAGGGCGAGCACGAAGGAGACGAGGGCGTAGAGCCGGCCCGCGTAGGGACGCACGGCGCTCTGGAAGCGACGGACGAGCTCGTCCTCAGGTGCGTCGAGGAACAGCTCGGAGGGCCCGAGCCGGTTGCACAGCAGCAGGTTCCCCCACATCGCGAGGAAGAACACGAGCCCGAAGACCAAGAACAGCCCGACTTTGGTCGTGAGCACCGTGGAGAAGACCACGTGCTGGCCGATCGAGGAGTACCACAGCGAGTCGACGTAGAGCCCGGCGAGCGCACGGAGGGCGAACGCGAGGACGATGAGCGCGATGACGATGACGAGCAGGACGATGCGTCGTCGGGGGCGCCCCACGCGCGCCGGGGCGGTCATGTCGGCCGAGCTGCGCACCGCCGGAGCCTATGACCGAATCCGGGGCACTCAGCGCGTCACGCGGGCAGCACGGTGCACCGACAGCCCGCGTGCAGGGGCGGGAGCCGCACCGTCGCGGGATCGGCACCGTGCGGATACGACGCGCCGACCGCGCCGCACTGCTCGCAGGGCGGCTCTGAGGGCGCCACGACGAAGCGGACCGGATGGCCGCTGGACGCGGCGGCAACGCCCGCGTGGAACGCACGCAGCGAGAGGTCCGCACAGAGCCGCTCGGTGCGCGCGCCTCGCCAGTCGCGGTACGCCGCGGTGACACGATCCGTCCCGTCCTTGCCGTTGTCGTTCGACATGCGCTTGCGCAGCGCGGTCACCAGCGTCGCAGCGAGGTCCTCGGCGAGCTCGGCGAGCTGCGGGTCGGCGATCTCGGGCCCGACCACCCCGCCCTCGCTCGCGGCGAACGACCGGCCGGCGTTCGCGGCATCGCGCAAGGGCTCGACCGACGCGAGCGCGTAGCGGTCCCGCTGCTCGCGCTCCGAGCCCAGCCGCTCGGTGACCTCGGCGCCCTCGGCGCCGCGCACGCGCTCCAAGGCCGCGTTCTGGTCGTCCTGGAGCGACCGCTTGACCTTGCGGACCAGGGCCTCCCGGGACCCGGCGACCCCCTCGTCGCGGCGCTGCAGGATCGCGCTCACCGGGGTCTCGGGGCGCACGGCGGTCCTCGTCGCGCCGCGCGGGGCCTCCTCGGCCCCTCGCTCCTCCAAGGTGGCCTTGCGGAGCTTGGCGAAGATCTCCTCCACGGCGTCAGGGTCCTCGGTGCCGTGCGCCGGCGAGCCGCCCGATGGATGCTCGGAGGCCGGCCGTTCGAGGGCCTCCTCTCCCATCGGCGGCGGGCTCGGCTTGGAGCGAAGGAGCTCGATCGCGGCCTGCTTCGCGCGGTCGTCGGAGCCCTCGAGGTCGCCGAGCGTCGCATCGACCGTCGTGCGCAGCGCTTGCACCGACGCGGTGAGCGAGTCACGTGCTGCGCGCAGCTGCTCGATCTGCACGTGCAGCGTCTTTCGTCGGACGAGCAGGTCGGCGAGGATCTTGCGCCTCGTCTCCTGCGCCTCGTCGACGATCGTGCGCCCCTGCTCGCGCGCGCGGTCCACGAGCGCGTCGCCGTTCGCTCGCGCGGTGTCCGAGAGGCGCTCGGCGGTCGCGCGGGCGTCGGTCTCGAGGGCGGTGGCGGCGTGCTCGGCCTCCGCGACGGTCCCCGCGGCGTGCTGCTGGGCATCGACGATCACGCTCGCGGCGCGGTCCTGGGCCTCGCCGAGCAGCTCGCTCGCCCGCGCCTGCGCGGCGGTGACGACGCGCTGTGCCTCCTCGTGGGCGCTCTTGAGGATCGCCGCGCTCCTCGAGCCGAGGGCGCTCGCGAGGGTCTCCTCGTCGAGGACGGGGTGCAGCGCGCGGCGCTCGGCGTCCGACACGTGCTCGCGGAGCTCGGCGATCCGGCGTTCGGCGGCGGCCAGCTCGCGCGCGACCTGCTCCAGGTAGCTGCGGACCTCGCGGGGGTCGAAGCCCCGACGAACCGGGGAAAAGGTGGCCCTCGCCACGTCGCTCGAGGCGAGACGCGAAGACGAGATCGTGGTCCGGTCTTCCATGCCGGGTCGAGCCTACGACGTGGCGCCAGCGCCGGTCGTGTCCGCGATCGGCACCGGTGCCGTGCCGCCCGCGGCTTCGATCGCGGCCAGCGCCTGGCCGAGCGTCCGCACGGCCACGATCTTGAGACTGGGCGACGCGGCCTTCTTGGCGACCGAGTACTCGACGGTCGGCACGAGAAAGACGGTCGCCCCCGCGTTCTCGACGGCGATCGTCTTCTCGGCGACCCCGCCCACGTCGCCCACGATCCCGCTCGGGTCGATCGTCCCGGTCGCGGCGACCTTCGTGCCGCCCGTGATCGAGACCTTCGACAGCGCGTCCATCACCCCGAGGGTCATCGCGAGGCCCGCTGACGGCCCGCCGATGTAGGCGGTGTCGATCGTCACCTTGACCGGGAAGTGCCAGTCGGTGGCGTCCTCTGGGGCGATCCCGAGCACCGCCGTGACCCGCGGCGACCCCGGGCAGCCGGTCGCCACCTCGCCGGGCGGGGCAGCCCCCGTGGGGGACGTCACCGTCGTCGCCGGGTCGTAGGTGATCGTGCCCGAGGCGGTGATGTTCGCGTGCTCGACGCGCAGCTGCACACCGGTGCCCGGCCTCGTCCCTCGCATCGCGCTGAACAGGTCGCACACGCTGCGGACCAGCCGGCCCCTCGCCGCGACGATGCGGTCGGCGACCGACAGCACCTGGGACGACGGCGCGTGGGTGCCGACCGCGGTCACCGTCACGCCCGCGGGCGTGCCCGTGACGTGGTAGCCGACCGCGCGCATGCCGACGACCTTCGCGCTGTTCTGCGAGTCGTACATCTCCAGGTAGCCCTGGGCGACGAGCTCGGAGGTGGGCACGGCGCCCCCGGTGAGCTCCGAGCCGGGGATGACCTCGACGTGGACGGGATGCAGCTCGTCGGCGAGCCACTGCCAGATGTTGAGCTGCGTGAGGTACACGTCGGTGAGGAAGATCGTCTTGCGCTCGGGCGCGTGCGGGTGGTCCGAGACGGTGATGAGCGGACCGACGGGCTGGGACAGCCCCGGCGTGATCGCGTACTCGTTGAGCTTGAACTTGATCGACCAGACGATCGCGACGCCGAGGACGAGCACGAGGACCAGGGCCACCCGTCCGAACCTGCTGCGTCGCGGTGCTTCACTGGTCGGGTGCTCGACGATCCGAACACCGTAGCCATGCGTGCTCGCGCAGCCGTGCTCGCGGGCTACGCCGGCGACCTCGACACGATCCTCGCCGCGCGCGAGGACCCGGACCCCTCGGTGCGCGCCCGCGCCGTCGCGGCGGCGTCCCGCCTCGGGCGACGGACCGTGGCGACCCGCGTCCAGGACCTCACTGACACCGCGCACGAGGTGCGCCGTCGCGCCTGCGAGCTGGAGGCACGGACCCCCCGGCGCAGCGTGCGCGTCGTGGCCGCCCTCATCGGCTGCCTGGCGGACGACGATCCGCTCGTCGTGGTCGCCGCGGCGGACGCCCTCGGCGAGGCGGGGGCCACGGCAGCGGTGGGAGGGCTCGCGACGAGCGCCGCGGACCACGACGACGCGCGCTGCAGGGAGGCAGCGATCGCCGCGCTGGGCGCGATCGGCGACCCACTCGGCCTCGAGGCCGTCCTCGGCGGCCTCGAGGACAAGCCCGCCGTGCGGCGGCGCGCCGTCGTCGCGCTCTCCGCGTTCGAGGGCGACGCCGTCGAGGCCGCGCTCGCCCGCGCGCTCGAGGATCGCGACTGGCAGGTCCGCGAGGTCGCCCAGGCGCTGCTCGCCGTCGACCGCGACGAGCGGTAGGGAGCCACTCGCGAGCTATCCGGTGCCGTCCTAGCGCTCCGCAGACGCGAACAGCTGGGAGAGCCGGCCCAGGTCCTCGAGGCAACGCCCCGCGCCGAGCACGACCGCCTCGGCCGGGGCGTCGCAGGAGTGCACCGGCACCTCGGTCGACGCTGCGAGCCGTTCGACGAGCCCGTCGAGCTGCGAGCCGCCGCCCACGACGTGCAGCCCGTGGACCAGCACGTCTTGTGCGAGGTCCGGCGGCGCGCCCGAGAGGCACTCCGACGCCGAGCGCACGATCTGGTGCACGTGATCGGCGATCGCGGCGAGCACGTCCTCCCCCGTCATGCGCAGCGCGAACGGGGCGCCGTCGCTCGTCCGTCGCGCCGGCACCTCTGCGGACCTCGACCTCGGCGCAGGTGAGGCCGTGCCGATCGACGTCTTGAGTGCCTCCGCGGTCGCGTCGGTGATGACGGCATCGGCGCTGTGGCGGACCCACTCAGCGATGTCGCGATCGAGGTCGTCACCTCCGAGTCGCAGCGACGCGAGCGACACGATCCCCCCGAGCGAGATGACCGCGACCTCCGTCGTCCCGGCACCCGCGACCGCGACCGAGCTCGCCACCGGGTCGTGGATGGGCAGGCCGAGGCCGATCGCCGCGGCGATGGGGGCCTCGAGCAGGTGGGCGTGCGCCGCGCCGGCACGTCGTGCGGCCTGGCGCAGCGCGCGCCGCTCGATCGCCGTCGCGGCCGCCGGCACGGTGAGCAGCACGCGCGGCCGGGAGAACCGCCCCACGCCGCAGCGGTCGAGCACGCCGTGGAGCAGCCGGGCCGCCACATCGAAGTCGGTCGTCGCCCCTGCATGGATCGGCCGGAAGGCCACCACGTGGCGCTGGGTGCGGCCCACCAGCTCGATGGCCTCGTGCCCGAGCGCGACGACCGAGCCGTCCCTCGTGTCGATCGCCACCACGGTCGGTTCGGCGAAGATGAGCCCTCCGGTCTCCGTGGCGACACGGGTCGTGGACGTGCCGACGTCGATCGCGAGGGTGGGCGCCACGGCACGATGGTAGGGGCGACGCCCTTTGCAGGGCCTGGGTCGCTACCCTTTCCCAGGTGTTCCGACGCCTCCGCTACTACTTTGAGATGCGTGGCGCCGGCCGAACCGGGGCCGCGCCGCCGCCCACCGAGCGCACCTGGGTCCACCCCTCCGAGCTCCCGGGGTCCTTCGATCGCGCGGTGCTGCCCCCGCCGCGGGCGGCGGGCTCGCGACGATTCAAGGCCCTCGTGGCGTGCAGCGCCTCGGCCCTGCTCGTCACCGGCGGCATCCTGCTCGCCGAGCCCGCGGGCACCCAGCTCGCCGGCGCCTCGACCGGCCCCTTCGTCGTCACGAGCCTGAGCGCGCTGCCCCCGACGGACCGCGCTGCCGCCAAGACGATGCTGTCGCTCGTCATCTACGAGGGGCAGCACCTCGGAACCGCGACGGCGATGGTGCTGCCGCCCGGGGACCTCGCCGTGACGACGACGCCGGTCCCGAAGGGCGCCTCGGTGATGGGACGCATCCTCGGGCACCCCTCGATGGCCCTCAAGGTCGACGGCACCGACCGGCTGCTCGGCGTGACCGTGCTGCGGCTCCCCGTCACCCTCGACGTGACCCCCACCGCCCCGCTCGCGCCCGCCGTGTCGACGGGCGGCGCCCCGACGGCGCTCACGGCCCTCGCTGCGGTGCGCGGCACAACGACCGCCACCGAGTTCGACTACGCGGCCGCCTACCTGAGCTCGACGCCCGAGCCAGCGACGGTGGGGCGCTCGGTGATCGCGGTCACCCACGGCCGGAGCCTCGCTGGCGTGATCGCAGGGACGCTCATCCTGGACGGCGACGGCGAGGCGGTGGCGGCCCAGGTGCCGGCGCTCGGCTCGACGAGCTTCGTCTCGGCGACCTTCCTCCAGCTGCTCGCCGAGCGCATCGTGCTCGGCAACGCCGCGCACCACGGCTGGCTGCAGCTCGTCGGCGCGGCAACGTCGACCGGGCAAGCCAGGGTCATCGCGGTCACCGAGCACGGGGCCTCGTGGGGCAAGATCCTCCCCGGCGACACGATCGTGGCGATCGACTCGGTGCGCGTCCGCACGATGGCCGACGTCGGGTCCATCCTCTTCACGAGCTCCCCGGGCCAGCCGCTCGACCTGACGGTGCTCCGCGACGGGCGCCCGCTCGTCGTTGAGGTCGTGCTCGCCGCCTCCCCGTAGGCTCGGCCCGATGGCCGGCGTCCCGCCCAACGGCTTCGATGGACTGCTCGGCGACCTGCTGAAGGCGATGGGCGGCGCGCCCGCCACCGCATGGTTCGACGCGGCGAAGGGGCTCGCGGTCAGCGTCGTCGCCGACGAGCAGGAGGGCTACAACCCCGACCCCGTCGCCCGGATCCGCCTCGAAGAGCTCGCCCGCGTTGTCGCCATGCACCTCGGGGAGGTGACCGGCGAGCCCGTGGATACCGAGGTCGAGCCCGTGACGCGTGCCGCATGGGCGGTCGCCGCCCTCACCTCGTGGCGGCCCCGGCTCGAGCCCCTCGTCGCCTCGGCGTCGGTGGCCCCGGCGATCCCCGTCGACGAGGACGACCCGAGCGCCGCGATGCTCGCGAGGTTCGCCGCGTCGATGGGACCGATGTTCGTCGGGCTCCAGGTTGGCTCGACCGCCGGGCACCTCGCCGAACACGCCCTCGGGTCCTCGGCGTTCCCGCTCCCGTGGCCGACCGCCCAGCACGCACTGGTCGTCGTGCGCAACGTCGAGCAGTTCGCGGGCGACTGGAGCCTCGACGTCGACGCGGTCACGGCGTTCACCGTCGCGCGGGAGCTCGCGGCCCGGGTCGTCTACGCCCACGAGGGCGTCGCCCGCCGCATCGAAGAGCTCCTCGCCGCGGCCACCGCCGCGCAGATGGCCGCGCAGCACACCCTGCTCGAGCGGCTGACCCAGGCGGACTCGCCCGAGGACCTCACCGCGCTGCTCGGGGACCCCGAGTCGTTCGTGGAGAGCCTGTCGGGACTCGAGGCGGCTGCCGGTGGCCCCGCCCATGACGCGCTCAACGCCGCGGTCACGGCCATCAGCGCGTACCTGGACGAGGTCGCCCGCGTGGTCGCCGCACGCGTGCTCGGCGACGCGGCCCGGCTCGCCGAGGCGTGGCACCGCCACCGCACTGGCGACTCGAAGGGCGTCGAGGCCGCGGCCGCGCTGTTCGGCGTGGACCTGTCGCGCGAGCGCGTGGACCTTGGCGCGGCGTTCGTGGTTGGCGTCATCGAGCGCGACGGCCTCGACGCGCTCGGCCGGCTCCTCGCCGACGACGCGCTGCCGACGCCCGCCGAGATCGTCGCGCCGGGGCTGTGGCTCGCCCGGACGTCGCTGCCCTCGCTCGACCCGGGCGACACTCCGGGCGACGCGGCCAGCTAGCTGCTCGGGCGCACGGTCGGCTCGCCCTCGTCGAAGCCGAGGTCCCACTCGAGCTCGAGGTGCTCGCGCTCGGCGTCACGGGCGACGCGCTCGCGGTTGCGTCGGAACTGTGGGTCGTGCGGGGGCAGGAGCACGAGCCTCGCGTTCGCGCGGTCCGCGAAGGACTGGATCGTCTCCTCGTCGCCCCAGTCGCTCTGGATCTCCCAGTGCGGGGCGACCGGCCCGAGGTACACGATCCGCACGTGCCCCACGGGCTCGAAGGGCTCGACGGTCTCCTCGTAGGCCTGGGTCACGGCATCCTCCTCGTGGAATTCCTCCGGGCAGCGCCCCCTCTCGGACGGCACCGGGGGCCCCGGAAAGGAATGGCCCCCACGTGAAAGATTGCACGTAGCCGCGCTTGTGGGGAAAGCCCCAATATGCGATGGTATTACTGGCATCTAGGAGGAGACAAATGGGCACCGAGTGGATGGCTGACGGCAAGTGCCGAGAGGTCCCGCCCGAGACCTTTTTCCCGAGTGATGGGCTGGGCGTGATCCGAGCACAGCGGATCTGTGCGACATGCGAGGTCTCGGTGGCGTGCCTCGAGTACGCCCTCGAGAACCACATCGACCACGGCGTCTGGGGCGGCAAGAGCGAGCGTGAGCGGCGCCGGATCCTCCGGACACGTCGCAAGGGCTCCTACAGCAACCTGCACGCCTGACCGCCGCCGCGAGCGGCGCGCTCGTGTGCGCCGCCAACGTGAGCGAGGGCCGTGACGGCGGGGTGCTCGACGCGCTCCGTGCTGCGGGTGCAGGCTCCCTCCTCGACGTCCACGTCGACATCGACCACCATCGGTCGGTGCTCACCTTGGCCGGGGCGCCAGACGACCTCGTGGCACGCGTCCTCGCCGTGGCGGCCGTGGCGCTCGGCTCGATCGATCTGCAGCGCCACGCCGGGGTCCACCCACGGTTCGGGGCGCTCGACGTCGTGCCCTTCGCACCCCTCGCCGGCACTGCCCTCGAAGGGTCGATCGGGGCGCGAGAGGCGGTGATCGTGGGCCTCGCGGCCATGGGCATCCCCGCCTTCCGCTTCGGGCCCGGTCCCCCAGGCGCCGAGCGGACGCTCCCAGAGCTGCGCCGGGGCGCTTTTGCTTCGATCGCGCCCGACGCCGGGCCCGCCGCGCCGCACCCGACGGCCGGCGCGGCCGCGGTGGGCGCCCGCGAGCCCCTCGTCGCGTGGAACCTCTGGCTCGGGGGCGCCTCGCCCGTCGCCACCCGGCACCTCGCGGCCGCTGTGCGCCAGCCGAGCGTGCGGGCGCTCGGCCTGGAGGTGACAGGGGCGACCCAGGTGAGCTGCAACCTGCTCGACCCCACCGTGGTCACGCCCCTCGACGTCTACCGCCAGGTCGAGCGGGCGCTGCGTCCCGACGCCCACGTGGTGCGCTGCGAGCTCGTGGGCCTCGTGCCGAGGGCGGTGCTCGACGCGGTCCCCGAGGAGTGGTGGGCGCGCCTGGACCTCGGCGAAGAACGGTCCCTCGAGGCAAGGGCGGCCGCGGCGGGTCTCGTCGGGGGCTGAGCCCCGCGCGGTCAGCTGGCCGACGCCGCCCGGCGCTCGATGGCGCGCGCCCGGCGCAGCCTGCGCCGCTCCCGCTCGCTCATCCCACCCCAGATGCCGAACTTCTCGCCGTTTTCAAGGGCGAACTCGAGGCAGTCCTCCTGGACGACGCAGCCCCGGCAGACTTCCTTGGCCTCCTTGGTGGACGCGCCCCGCTCGGGGAAGAAAAGGTCTGGATCGACCCCCATGCAGTTGGCCCGGGCCTGCCACCCACGCTCCTCCAGGCCTCCCAGGATCGACACGATCTCCATGTGACCTCCCCGGGGCGCCGCGATTCGGTGGCACCCCTGTAGTTACACGGCTGTCATCTTGGGCGATAGGACCGGGAAAAGCAAGGGAAAACCTGCTTCATCGAACGCCGGGGCCCGCCGCGCCGCCGGCGGGGCCCTGCGGGCGGGGGTTCGGGGTCGGCCGGCGAGGGCCGCGGCAGGGGTGCGGCTCAGCCGGCGGGGCGCAGGCGCCGGCGGTGGCGCAGGAAGTCGGCCAGCACGTAGCCGCCCAGATCGTCCCTCGAGGGGTAGAAGGTCCGCCCGCCGTTGACCTTCCCGATCTGCTCGACGAACGGGAACTGCGTGCGCTCGAGGTCGAGCGCGAAGGTGTTGATCGTGATCCCGGCCCTCGTGCAGCGCAGGACCTCGGCCATCGTGCGACGCAGGGTCTCGTTGGTCGGGGGGTAGTGGAAGTAGGGCTCGCCGAAGTCGTCGAGGTGGGCGGTGGGCTCGCCGTCGGTCACCACGAGGATCTGGCGGGTCCCGTGCTCGCGGGCGAGCATCCGGCGCCCGAGCGCGAGGGCGTGCTGGAGGTTCGTCCCGTAGATGTAGTCCCACATGACCGTCGGGAGCTCTTCGACCTGGATCTCCCTTGCCACCTCCG
>Ga0182024_10016835_pt1 | contig 13812 bp, 19 predicted proteins | sample P32metaG_FD_120480 | JGI IMG/M metagenome (GOLD analysis project Ga0182024, IMG submission 120480) | Permafrost microbial communities from Stordalen Mire, Sweden - P3-2 metaG (Illumina Assembly) | ecosystem: Environmental > Terrestrial > Soil > Wetlands > Permafrost | place: Sweden: Stordalen... | reverse complement strand
CGCCGGGGCCTGTGAACCCCCCTGACATCGGCCCCGGCGGGCGGGAAGTTGGGCGGGCCCGAGCAATCGGGTCCGCCCAGCGATTACTCCAGCCGGCTCAGAAGCCGAGGGCGAACTTCGCGTTCACCGGGGCACTTCCGGGCGTTTGCGGCTGATCGACGTTTGCCCTGCTAAGCGGCGTATTCGACGCTTGACGGCCCCGGGCGATTTGCGGCTGTTTCCGGGTGTCCTGTTGTCACTTTGTTGTCACCCTGGCGCAATTCGGCGCCGAGATCGAGCGGCTCGCCCAGGTCGTCAGCGAGCAGATGCACATACGTCGCGAGCGTGAAAGCGGGGGAATGGTGGCCGAGCCATCGCTGCACTTGCACGGCGTTCGCGCCCCGCTCGAACAGCAGCGACGCGCACGTGTGCCGGAGCGTGTGCCAGCCCATCCACGGCACCCCCGCCTCCTCGGCCGCCGGCTTCAGCATCCGCGTGCTGAGGTTGCGATCGTGCAGCGGCCGACCGTCGGGCGAGCAAAACACGAGGTCGTCGTCACCCGGCCAGTCGCTCTCGGCCCGCGCCTGGCGCAACTCCCGCACCAGAACGTGATCGAGCGGGACCTCTCTGCGGCCGTAACGCGACTTTGGCGGCCCGTAGCGGCCCTTCACATAGGCGCGGCGAACCTGCACGCACGGCCGCGAGCCGTCTAGCCGAACGTTCCGCCACTGAAGCGCGAGGCCCTCGGAGATCCGTAGACCGCACGACGCCAGCAACCTCACGAGCGTCCGGTGCCGGTCGGGGACGATCCCGAGCAGGGACGCCAGCTCCGGGCGCGTGAGCGCGCGTCTGTCGGGCTCGTCGTCGACGCCCTGGTCAACGGCCCGGATTGCGTCCCTCGCGGGAAGGGCGAGCCCCTGCGTCGGGTTGTGGCTGATAAGCCCTTCGCGCATCGCGTCGCGCAGGCACGAGCGAAGCGGAGCGACGATCCGCCGCACGGTCTGGTCAGCGAGGTAGACCGGCTGGGCTTTCACCGCAGCGGCACCCTCGAGCTTTCCGGCGGCTGTGAGCTGCTGTCGACGCTCCTCGGCGCCCCGCTCGCCCTGGGCCTGCTCGTCGCATAGCCAGCCGATCAGCCTCGCCACGTCACGCGGTGTGATCTGCACCACTCGCCGACGCCCCTGCGGGTCGAGGAACGGCAGCACGTACCGCGTGAGGTCTGCCCGGTAGCTGTCGCGGGTGCTCTCCCTGAACCCCTGGCCGCCGCGGCCCTGGTAGCGGTCGATCCATTCCAGCGCGTAGTCAGCGAGCCGAGCGCCTGCCTGCTCGCCGGCCGCTGCCTGGCCGTCGCGCTTGCGCTTCAGCTCGCGGGCTTCGTCGTAGGTTCGCGCCGACTCGCGATGCTGAGCCCCGACACCATCGCGGTACACCGCTACGTAGCGTCCGCCGCGCTTGTAGATGCCCGGCGTCCGGGTCTTGATGAGCGCGGCAGCCATCAGGAGCTGCCTTCTGGATTTTCGCCGCGGTCCCAGCGCTCGTCGTAGGCCAGCTGCACGTCCAGCACGCCCCCAGTGACGTCGCGCAGGACGTCAGTTGCGTCAATCATGGCCTCTCGCAGATCATCCGATTGAGCGAGAATCACATCGTGCAAGTTGACCCGCGTGCCCTCGCAGGGATAGAGCGAAAGATCGCGCGAGCGGACGAGCACCTCCGGGTCCTCCACGACGAAATGGCCGCATGGGACGCACGCAGGCCATGGCGACTTGTTCCAGAGATTCACGATCAGGGAGGCAAACACTTCTTCCGAATTCGGCTGCTGGAACCGATCCCGGTTGACTGGGCGGTCATCCTCGGAGAAACGCTCCACGACCTCATGTCCGCACTCGACCAGGCCGTCTACTGGCTGACGGTTGACTGGACCCGCCAACCCCTCGCCGGAAGCGCCTTCCCGATCTATACGCGCCGTGCCAAGTTCTGCGAGTGGAGCAGGCGGGCGAATGCCTGGAGTTTCACCAGCGGCATGAACAAGATTCGGGGCGTCGGCCCCGGCCCACAAACATTCATCGAGGCATTGCAGCCCTATCCACAGCGATACCGGAGGTTCTATTGCCGCGACCTCCGGACCGTCCACGATCTCTGGAACCAAGACAAGCATCGACTTGTCCATCTTTGGGGGCTGCGGTTCCGCCAGCCGCAGCTTCGCCTTCCAGCCCATATCCACCCGGACTGTGTCGTCCACCACGACTGGCGAGTACTGCACGAGGGCGCAATACCGATCAAGCTGATCTGCGACCCCCCGCACCCGAAAGTGCAGATGAAAGGCGAGATCGGCGCCGATCTCACGTTCTCTAGCGGTAAAAGACGCTCGGGTGCTCGAAGCGAGCTTCTGTGGGACACGACCGGCACCGTTATGGACGTGGTCCGTAAGCTTACGGGTGCCATTGGAAGGCAGACCGTGCCGATCAACCTCACGGTGTGGACCGCGAAGCGCTGGCCCACTCACACCTAGGACCGTCATCTCGGACACCTCCGTCCTTCTACTCTCGCGGACGTTGGTGTCCGTCGTCATCACGCCACCTCCGCCGGCTGCGGCAGCTCACCGAGCAACCGAACCGCAGCGTCCCGCACTGTGAGCAGTTGAACCTGCAGGTCTCGGGGTAGCCCCCAGAACCGCTCGTCCTCCTCAACGGTCGGGATCACCCAGCCGCGCAAGGCCGACACGATCTCCTCGCTCGGAACCGAGAGAACGAAAGCGGCGCCGAGGTCCGTCGAGCGCAGCCGATCAATCTCGGACCGAACCGAAGCGACGGTGGCGAGCTTCGCGTCGATCTCGGGCACGATCACCTCACGAGGGCCGTATGAGAGTTCGCCCAGCACCGCCTGGCTGACGCTAAACATCTGCTCGTCAAGCCTCTCGGAGCCCAACTCGAGAACGTGGCCTTGGTAGACCCACAACACGGTCTCCAGCATCCGTCGCGTTCCCTCATCGGCGATCACGACGGTGGTTGTCTCGATGGTCGTCATGCCGTCACTTCCGCGCGCTGCGCTGGCGGTCCTCGACGGTCAGTCTGTCGCCAACTGCCGGGGTGATGCGGACCGCCTCGTCGGCGGCCCAGCGGATCCGCTCGGTCAGATCGAGGATCTCCCCCATCGGCACCGGCGCATACTGTGCCGCGTCGCGGAGGCGCTTGGCGAGCTGTCGAACCATTCCCTCGAGCACGGCCACCAGCGGATCGCTGAGGCTGTCATGCTCCGCCGTCAGCGTGACGTCGTCGTCGCGCTCCATCTCGGCGTAGAGGGCGATGGCTGCGAGCAGCGCGTCAAGCAGCGGCATGTCGCGCTGGAGTATCCGGGCAGCCGAGTCGCGGTCCTCGTCGCAAACACCGGCATCGTTGACCCGCAATGCGTCCGCGTCGATGGCGATCTCCCCGATAAGGGCGCTGCGGACGTCGGCTAGGTAGTCAGCGGGGATCTTGATCGACGCTGAGCTAGTGGTGATGGTGGCCATGCGGCTCTCCTTCGGTCGGGGCTCCGAAGGCGTTTCGTCTGGCGAGGAAGGCAACCGTCCGGTTCGGTAGGTTGCCTGGCGCGTCGGAGTTACTGCTCCGGTGCCACGCCCCCGGGCCGCGTAAACGGTCGCGGGGGCACTTATTGATAGGACGGGAGCGACCCTACGCCTGCCGGCGGTCGGAGTCAACAGAGGCATTCCCTGCCCCGTTGTCACTACGGCTCCCGGTCGAACTGTTTGACGATCGTGTGGATCGTCTGTCGGGCAACGCCGGCAACCTCCGCGATCTCCACGACTTTGCCGCGGCGGTTGTAGGCATCGAGGATCGCCAAGTCCCGCTCGCGCGTTGCTGCCTCGAGGTCGCCTTGAAGCGTCTCGATTTTGCTTCGTGCGGCTTCGATTCGAGCTCGTTCCTGGCCCGTCAGCGGTCGCGACATTCGTCCAACTTGATACGGCATGTCGCCTAAGCATGACAGATGTCGGCTTGCTTGACAAGTGTCGGCTCCCTGGACATACTGGCTCCAAGTCCACCATCTTCAAAGGAGTCCCAGCATGTTCCGTCGTCCATCACCATCCATGATCATCGCCTGCGTGGCCCTGTTCTTCGCAATGAGCGGAGCCGGCTACGCGGCGCAGCATTACCTCGTCACCTCCGTGCATCAGATCAAGCCGAGCGTGGTCAAGCAGTTGCGTCACAGCAGCAGCGCAAGCTCGACGGACCTGGACCTTGTGTTGCTGAAACCCGTCTACAGCACCGCCACTCCGGTGCCGGCGGGACAGACGGTCACAGTCACAGCACAATGTCCGACGAACGTCAGTGCTACCACGACGGGCGGCGGGTTTGTGAACGGACAGGGCCTTACCGTGTCCGTATCGGCCCCCACTGCCGATAACGGCTTTGGGTATCCGACCGCCTGGGAGGTCACGGTGACCAATCCGACGGGCTCTCCGATTACGGCGCAAGCGGTCGCGATGTGCGCTTATCAAGCCTTGACCTGATCTCGCCAGCGTGTGGGCTAGCTCAGCGTGTAGTTGACGGGAGTGAGATCAATCCCGGCTGAACTGGACAGCCCACCACCGGCGGATATCGCCCCGGCGGTGGTGATAGTTATGGGCGTCGCGGTCGAAAACCCGGTGAGGTTCACTACGTAGGCAACGTTTGCAGTGGGACGCAGCCCGGAAGGAATCGTGGCGAGCGTCCCACTGTCCGTCGATCCGGTGTTGTTCGTCAGCGTTCCCTTCAGCCACACCCGGCCGCCAAGCAACTGCGCGGATGCCCCATAGCCCCCGCTGGCGATGTTCGAGGCGAGCGACAACGCTACCGAGCCCGTGTCCTGCTGCCCGTCCACGACATACCAGTTCGTACCGTCCGACTGAAGCTGGACCTGAGCACCGACCGTCCCAAGCTTCAAACTGGCAGCGCTCACACCCACACCGATGATCGACCCTGACGGGGTGCTCACCGTGACCGGGGCAGCACCCGTATGCCCCGTGCCGGCCTGAACAGCCACAAGCGCATTCGCGGAAGGACTCGGCAAGGTGATCGTCTGGGCGCTACTGGAATTGCCGATCACCAGCTGCCCGACGGTCGCCGTATAGCTGGCGCCCGTCTGCGCGCTGACGGCCAGCATGCCCATCCCGAGCGTCATCAGCGTCACCCATGCCGAACCGTTGTACTCGTAGAGCAGGCCCGTATCGGTCCCGCCATACAGATCCCCCGCGATCGGTGACGAATCGACCGTCGAGCGGTTGGCGAGGGTGCCCTGGAAGTACCGGGTGGTGCAGTCGAGGTCCGCCGCGTTCGCGGTGATCGACACCCGCAACTCTGCTGCCCCATCGGTACCGATCGGCTGGACAAGCCCCAGCCGTGAAGTGGTGGTCGGCATCAGGGGTGCTCCTTTTCGAGTTCGTCAATGGTGGTGTAGGCGGCCTCGAGATCGGCCATCCGGGGAAAGTCCTGATCGAGCGCATCCCAGCCAACCGCCGAGGGCACCAGATCGTCATCCGAAGTATTCAATGGGTCATCGGTCATGGGCACCTTCTCTGTGTTGTCTGGATGCATCAGAACCCGCTCGCCCTAGCCAATCCGCTCCCGCCGACGACCCCGATACCGGCGGGCCGACGAGCAGTCAGAGCTCCCGCGTAGCCGTGCATCTGAAGCCTCACGCCGGCGGATCCCGACAGCGGCTCCCGGAAGATGCTCGTCACGATGTCGCTCTCGAACAGGATCGAGTCGGTCGGCCGGATGCACACGACCGCATCCTGCGTGCCGGTGCCCACGGCGAACGATCCCGGGTTCCCAGAAAGCGTCGTGGGGATCGCGTCCGCGAGAAATACCGGCCAGCCGAGAAACCCGCCGATCGGATCGGGGGTGTCGTCGTCGTTGCCCAGGTAGAAACCGGTGGCCAGCCCGAACGGCCGGTTGGAGTTGTCCTCGGAGGTCTGAAACCACGTCCACCGGGCAGTCCGCATCAGCCAGCACTGAGGCGGCGCGCTGCGGGTGTCACCGATCTTCGCGGCGACCTGGCCGAGCAGCGGATCGAGCGCGAGCCCGGTCGGGCTTCCCGACGTGTAGGTGACGGTGTTGATCCCGGTGACGTTCGTCACGCCGAGCAGCTGGGCGTCGATCCCGGTTCCCCCGGTGCCGACGAGCAGCTGCGTTTCAAGCTGCGCGTCGTACGCCTCGAGGAGATCGGTGAAGATCGCTATGTCGCTGCCGGCGCTGGGCGGCGACTGCTCGAGCAGCTGCAGGGCAATGTCGGCGTTCCCGGTGATCGGCACGGCCGCGGACGAGCTCGCGCTGTCGGTGATGTCCTGATCCGGTACCACAGAGCCGTCCGGCGTTGGTTGGACGGCAGAGCCGCTCGCGATGACCGGCGTGTTGACGCTTGACGCTCCCTGGGGCAACGGAACGGAGCGCATCAGGCCGGCCAGCACACGCCTGGGCCGGTTCGCCGTGGCGAAATACTGGTTCAGCCACGCTGGCGGGGCGAAGTTGCCGCCCTGCCCAGGTGTGCGGTTCGGCTCGACGCGGTACTCGAACCCGGCGGATGCGATCGACCGCCGCGCCTCAAGCTCACGGACAGCACGTACCGCCCTCATTTCCGTTGCGTGGCGCTCCAGTCGCCTCGAGGCGCCCGGGCCACCGATCAGCACGTCATGGAAGAAGCTCGCGGACACGTCCTGGCGGTATGTGAACGGCTCGTCAGTGATCGAAACGGTCATATTGATCTCTTGGCAGCGGCCAACGCGCGTTTCGCTGCCGCGACGGGATCACCGAGGCGGCCGGCCCGGATGTCTGCCACCAGCAGCTCGTGCGGTGTCATCTGGGCAGCGCGCTTGACCGGCCGGGGGAACCTCGCGAGGTCGAGCTTCGCTCGGGACACGTGATCGGGCAGCACCACCACCGGGGAAGCGCCGTGCGCCGCGAGAGCTGCCTGCGGGCGCTCGCCGCGGCCGAACAGCCGCTGGCGGAGCGCTACGGTTCCGCCCGTCGCCGGCGAGGCCGCATAGTTGACGAGTGATACGTCGGCTTTATCGAGGCTCACCTCATTGAGCCACCGACGCGTAAAGTCCGCGTTCCACTCCTGGCGGATAACCCGGAAGGCCATGCTCATCTCGTCCAAGTCGCCGCGGTCGACGGCCGAGCGCATCGCCTGCACGTACATGTTCTGAAGGTCGAGCAGGGCCTCGGAATACAGGCCCGTCACGCCCGGAATGGGACTTGTGCTCGCATTGGTCTGCTCTGAGAGCTTCAGGGTGCCCGGCTTCGTGCGGGCTAGCGTCATGCCCTCGTGGTTGAGGAGGAACGCCACGTCGGCGCCGTCGTTGAGTGTCTTGCGAAACGCGTTGACCGACACCGACTCGATCCACGGACCGATGAAATCTTCCATTTCGTATTCGGCGTTGGTCACTGACGCAAAACCGGTGAAGCGCAGGTTGGCGCCGCCCGTTCCGTTCGGGATCTCACGAAGCTCGAACTCAGAGCGAGGCGAAACGCGGGTCTCGGGGACGTTGCGAAGGCCCTCGCGAGCCTGTTGCACGTCCTGGCGGCTTGGGGCGGTCATCGCGACACCCCTTGAGGCTCAGTCGCCCGCTCCTGCAGTTCGGAGCGCCGTCGTTCGAGTTCCTCGATCTGCTCTTCGACCGCCGCAAGCTCTGCCGCCGCGCGAGCCGGCGCGTTCCGCTGATATTCCTCCCGGCGGCGACGCTCAGCAGCCTCTAGCTTGATCCGAGCGGCCTTCTCGGCGCCCCTCGCGGCCTCAACGCGCTCCAGCCGGGCGATTTCCTGGCGGTCCCACTGCTTAGCGCCGAAAGAGCCGGGAGCGGGCTCCGGCGCCCGGGGCATCGCATCACGAGCGCGCTGCTCATTCTGCCGGAGGGTTATCCCCTCGATGTCGGCTTCTGTGAGCGGCATCAGTGAGTACCCCCCAAAGATGTCAGCTCGGCCTCCAGCACCGAACGGCGGGCAGTCTCCGCTGCTCGTCCGTCGAACTCGGCGATCTCGGCCTCGAGCTCGTGCAGGGCATCCACACCTGGACCGTGGGCGCGCAGCGGATAGTTGGCCGTATGCGACCGTGCCAGTGCCGTCAGGGCATGCTCGAGACGATCGACGCGCCGCTCAAGTGCCGCAGCTTCCTCAGCCTTCATGTTGCCTCCGTCGTTTGAAGTGGTAGGCCCGCCACGGCCGAATGCGCGATGTGCAGCTTGCTGAGCGGCGACTGAAGATCGGCTACGCCGAGGACCGGCAGCGTCTCGACAACTTCAAGCGCCCGCCAGATCAACGCCAGCGCCAGCGCACGGCTTTCCTCACCCTGCTCGGGCGCGACCATCCCCGCCTGGATCTCGGCGGCGGTGAGATTCGGCATCAGCCGTCTCCTTGTTCGTTGGCTTGCTTCGCAATCTCAAGCGCAGCCACCAGGACATCGGCGTCTAGCGGGATGTCCAACTCGCGCCGAGCCCGGACCAGCGCGAGAAGCGCCTCCGCGAAAGCGTCTGCGCTGCCCTCCATGCCGGCCGCACTGAAAACGGCCCGGAGCCCTCGCAGCTGCCCACGCCGCACCCGCTCGGCATCCACCAAAGCCAGTGACGCCCGGACAGACAGCTGTCGATCCACATCACTCTCTTCGTCCTCCGCGACGTCGAACAGCCACGAGCGGATCTCCAGCAGCCCTTCCTCATCGACGGTGCGCAGGTGCGCAACGGCCTCGGAGCGGGAAACCTCAATCATCGTCTCCTCCTCGTCCCATCGCAGATTGGTCTCGGTGTGATCGACCCACCCTAGGGGCCGCTGAAATCCCCGGATCCCGCCCGTTTCGGACGAATTCCCCTCGAAACGGGCCACTTTGCGGCCCGTGAGCTTCGGGGAGGGAAACGGCCGAGTCGGCGTCATCAACATCATCGTTTTCTACTTTTGGTCCCCCCCTACCCCCGTCTTGGCTGGCAGTGGTGGGGTCTCGGTGTGCTCCTTGGAGGGTGGTAGTGCGGTCGCACCCGCCTGCTGGGGATGCTGTCCGGATGGCTTCCTCGCAGCTGCGGATCTGCCCGATCACGTTGTGGAGCTCGCACAGGACTTGCGGATCGTCCCGGTCTGAATACAGCCGACGCGCTACCGCTCGCAGTTCCTTGAGCCGTTGCTGTCGCGTCGGTGCCGACTGCTTGTGTCTCTGCTGTGTCAGTCATCATCGTGACCCAGTCCGTATCGAGTACACAGCTCAGAAACCCGTACAAGGCGCCGCAGGACTATGGGCGTCATCAAACTTGACGCCAGACTTTGCCCCCGCCCTGCCCCTGCTGTCGTGCTGGCAGTGGCAGTGGTGGGGTAGCCGTGGCGCTCCACGGTCCTTGCTGGAGGGTGACCGTTGCGTCGCGTCCAGCGTCGTGCTGCTCGCTGTGCGCCGTTCAGTGTGCGGTGGATGGTGACGCTGTTCTCCGGAATGAAGATCCCCACCGTGCGGTGGACGATGTAGCGGAACCACCATCCGTCGTCCGTCCTGATCTCGGCCTTGTAGGTCATCGGGATCACAGGGATCGGCTTCATCGCTGCTGCTCCGTTTGGATTGGATGTCCGTACCGGATACACGGTGACCAGCAGCACGTGTTCGCACCGTCGACGACGAGCAGTCGACTGCCGCATTCAAGGCAAAACTCGCCGAGCTGTCGCTTGCAGGCAAGGATCTCGGCGTCGATGTCGTCCAGTTCGGCGCGCAACTCCGAATCGAAGCGGGCGGCATTAGCGACGCGAGCCCACCGTTTGAGCAGCTCGGCCAGACGCTCTTCGGCGTCCATCTGTGTTGCCTGGTCGTGGGCGTCAACACTCATCGCTTTGGCTCCGTTCCCGTCGCCGGTCGTTCATCGCCAAGCGCTACACGAATGCAGGCGGAGACAACGTCTGAAACCGTCAGTCCGCGCGCATCCGCTTCGCCGCGCAATGTCTCCGCGATCTTGTTCGGCACTCTTGCGGCGACCGCTTGTGTCGTTCCTGAAGGCATACATCCAGTGTTACGGGCTGTCACACATCCGCTCATGGTCGCTTTGCCCCACCGTTCCGCACCCAGGCGTCGAGTTCGTCGCGGCGGAACAAGAGCCGTGAGCCGTCCTTGTGGAATGGGATCCGGCCGGCACTTACTAGCGCATAGAGGCGCGATTTCGGGCAGGCCAGGTGTGCCGCCGCGGCGTCGACAGCGAGCCAAGCGGAAAGATCGTCCGATGGGCGTGCGGCAAGCCTCGGCCGCAGCAGTTCCGCAAGCTGATCGAGATCGGCGTCCGACAGCTCATTGAGAAGGGCAGCGGCGAGCACGCTCATCGGTCGCTCTCCTGATCGACGAGCGCTTGCAGCTCGCCATCCGTCCATTCGGCAGTCCCGACACACTCACGACTAGTGTTGGCGCTGTCGTGAGTGCCGTGTGTGTCGTGTGTACTACCTCGTAAGGGATTTCGCCCGTTTGCACTCCCGACACTCCCGACACTGGCGACAGCCCCCGCACGTGTCGTGACTGCGTCGTCAGTGGGTCGCCAGCGCCACTCGCTCGGCGCCTGAAACGTCTTCGCGCGGCGATGCTCCAGGTGCAGTCGCGCCTTCGCTCGCTGCGCTGTTCGCTCGTCGATCGCGTTTTCTGCGCACGCCTCGAGGATCGGCTTGGCCGGATGCCACTGGCCGTCACGCGGGAGAAGGGCCTCGATGACCTCGCAGGCGTCCGCGATCTTGCTGTGCTCGCTTGTAGAGCTGGCGCCCCCGATCAAATCGTCGATCGTGAGGTTCCCCACCCGGAAGCCCTGCGCGAGCGGGACCTTGAAGTCGAAGCCGTTGGCTGAGAACCGGTGCTCGGCCAATTGGAACTCGATCGCCTCCGGCGCCTGCGAGAGATTCCCCTTGCCGCGGACGAGCACGCGCATGTTCTCGTCGTCGGGATGCTGCGCGACAAGCAGGCTGGAGCGCGACACGCTGTTGAATGCCGGCGCGCCGGCTATCAGCTGGCGGAAGCTGTCCGCGCGCTTGTTCGGGTGCAAGCAGCCGAGGACGGCGATCTCGAACTCGCGCGCGAGCGCCCGGAGTGGTTGGAGCGCGTCGCGAACGGACTTCTGGCGCCAATCGTCTGTTCCAGCGCCGAGGTTGTCCAGGAGCTGGTCGAAGAACAGCACCCGCAGGCCCTGCTGCTGGATCGTCGCAGCGAGCTTCTCCCGGTCCTCGCTGACGTTGACGAACCCGCCGTCGGGCCGCTCTATCTGTACGACGCCCTCGAGATCGGCCCCGGCGGCGTGCAAGCGCGGTACCCACACGTCGTCGAATGAGTCCTCATCGCCAAGCACGCCGACATTGACCGGCTGGCCCCGCAGATCGCCTGGAAGCTCGCCGCGGGTCAATCGTGCGATCACCCAGGCGATCAGAGTTCCCTTGCCAACGCCCTCGTTGCCGATCAGCAGATTCAGGTAGCCGAGCACTAAGCGGTGCTCCCACGCCCAACACGGTGGCGCGGCGCGCCCCAAGTCGGCGCCTCGCACGGTCAGTCCATCCGGTTCCACCGGACATGGCTCGATCGCGCCGCTCACCATGCGACCACATCCTCGAGCGGGCGCTCATGGCTGCACTCCGGTGACGCTGCCCGAATCCGAATCAGCCGATCAGCCGCCGTCGCTTCCCAGTGGCTCCAATCCCGCGGCCGGCCGCACTTGAGGCACGTTCCATCGTCTGGGTCGAGGATGTGGTGGCCATTGCACCGGCATCCCGCGAGCGCCCGGTCGCGGAGTTCCTTGTGATCCCCTGCAGTGAGATTCAGGTACGGATCAGCGTCGCGGCTGTCCGTCAGCGGATCTGCGTGCCGGAGCTTGCGCCTTTCACACCGGTTGGAGCAAACCTTCGCGCCAGCCTTCTTGTGGCTGATGTCTCGCCCGCAGCCAACACAAGAGCGCCGACCGTCGTCGGCCGGCGGGGGTACGTCACCTTCGTCCTCTGGATCGCTGTCGCCCGAGTCGCCCGAGCGAGCGCTACTGCGACGCGCCGATCCCTTGACGGCCGGGTGTCCCGCACCACGGGCGCGCGGACCCTGAGCAGTCGGACTCGCCGCAGACACCGCGTCGGTGCGCGAGGTATCTCCGAGATGTGGCAGTTCCCGGGCGCATTGCGCCGCATATCCGCCTAGGGGTTGGCCTGGAAGCGTCCGCCTGTGGGCGCGTATCTCTCGTTCGTAGCCTCTCCGTTGCTGGCGGATCGCCTCGCGCCGCTGGTTCTCGCAGCGGCGCGTCCAGCGTGCGCGATGGCGCGCCACCCGGGGAAGGCTGACTGACATAGCGTCGTCGTCTGGAACGGTGATCTGAATCCGGCGGCCGAGCTCGCGCTCACGGGCTGCAAGCTCAACGCCGAATTCAAGCCGTAGATCCCGCCAGAGCTGCGCGACCGGATGGTCGGCGTCCTCGGAGAGATTGAGAGACTGAGCCTCTAGGATCGCGCGTCGCAGGTACCGGGCGAGCGTCATCGCTGTCTTCAGCTTGGCTCGCTCATCGCCTGTCGCGGGGCGGTTGGGTTCCTGCGGGGGACTAGCACTACTCATCGCCATTTCGCCTTTCTCGTCGTCGCCGCGGGATCCTAGGGGGAGGGCCGGACCTATCCGCTTTGGCTGGACGCGCCGGCCCCCCGAGTCCAGCGAAGGGCCAGCGCGTCCTGCCTGACGGACGAGTCCCGGCGAATAGGACACCGCTCTCAAAAGCGTCGCACCCTGTCATAGATATGCCGCGGAGCCCGCGAGACCGACGCGACATTGACCTGCTCCGGGACTAGGCGGTCGCTATAGCTCTAGCAATCAGTCTCCAGGGTGGGGCATCGCCAAACGCCACATGGGCGCAAACCGGCTCGCCAAGATATGCGTCGTTCATCACCAGGTGCGAATCGGTCGCCCACGGCGTTCCCGCAAGCCACTGGCGACAGGGCACAGGACCCTGGTCCACCTCCCACACTATCGCGAATTCGCTTCCCGACGATGCTCGACAATCGTCTTGGCCGCTGCGAGTGGCGCCCTGTTGATAGTCGGCAACAACTGAGCACGTTGGCGGCGAGGCTTGCGGCTTGTAGGCCCCTCCCTCGGGCGAATTGCTTGCCGCACACCCTCCATCTTCCGGGGCATAGCCGGAGGGGCAGGAGATGGGGTTGACACCCGGATCGCCACCAGACGGTCCGTAGCAGCCCATTCCCCTGGCGACCGTGCCAGACGGACACACGACGCCATTGGCGTCCGACGCCGGAGTGCGTGTCGTGGCGGCTTGCGTCGTAATCGTGCGGGTTACGGTTGTCGTCTGGCCGTGTCTCGCCGGAGGGGCGTTGACGGATTGTGCTCCGCATCCCGCGAGCAGGCCGGCCACCAGAAGCAGTGCCACATAGAGCGGATTGTGCAGGAGGCTGGCTGTCGCGTCGCTCGCAGTAGCGCCCCCTGGTCGATCTCTGCCCCGAAGGCGCTGGAGTTTGCCTACGGGCTGGGGTCGGCAACGCTCGCTCGGACGCTCAAGATTCTCGGCGCCGCCTACGACGGTGACTGGGGGGCATTCGGTGAGCACATCGTCAAAGGCATGGCGTTTGTCTGTCAGCGCTACGACGGCTCGCTTGAGGACGAGAAGGCTGTAGCGCAGCTCGGCAGCCTTCCCGGCGGCCCCGCGACGTCGTGTTGCCACTTTCGTTGTCACCCGCGACCGAAAAGCCCGATTAGCAGGGCTTTTCAGAAGCCGAGGGCGAACTTCGCGTCCTCGCTCATCCGCTCGGGCGACCAGGGCGGCGAGAACGTCATCTCGGACTCCACCGCGGACACGCCTTCCAGATCTCCGACGAACTCATCGATCTG
>Ga0182024_10016834_pt1 | contig 13812 bp, 10 predicted proteins | sample P32metaG_FD_120480 | JGI IMG/M metagenome (GOLD analysis project Ga0182024, IMG submission 120480) | Permafrost microbial communities from Stordalen Mire, Sweden - P3-2 metaG (Illumina Assembly) | ecosystem: Environmental > Terrestrial > Soil > Wetlands > Permafrost | place: Sweden: Stordalen... | reverse complement strand
GGATCAAGACTCTGTTCGAAAGCGGAATTCATCTCCACAATCACTCCCTGCCGAGTGCATCTCGCTGCCGCCAGGGGAGCATTTTCGAAAATGGAACGGAATCCGGTTTCGCCGGTTTCCGTAGAGGCGCGTTCCGTCCAGGGAAATGGAGTGGCGGTGTTCATATTGATACTGTGCCGTGAGACAAGTAGGAAAGAAACTTCAAGATGGTCTGATTGATACCTCGGTGCTTCCCGAAACGGGACTGGAGGGGCGCCTTACAATCCACCTTCGCCGTGTTCCGATTGCCACTATAGGGGCCCGATCGCATACCGCGAAGGGCAGACGTCACGCATTTCGGGAATGGACCTGTGGAAAAACTGGCTAACGCTTTGCAGGGACGGGTCTAACGGGAAACAATTAAACATTCGCTCCAGCCAAGGCAGCCAGACTTATGACAACGTTCTAGCGCTTGGCAATCGAATTTGCCTCGGGAAACTTCAAGGCAGCGGTGAGCCGGAAGGTCAGACGGTGGCCTCTTTGGATTTGGAAGCCGCCGAATTGTGTAACCACTCCACTTCCACCGGAGCTCACACTCGCTGGCGTGTTCGAGGAGGAAGATCCTTTCGCGAAGAGACTGGAAGTCTGAAGCCCGATTACTCTGCCATCGACCGTGATGGTGGTCAAAGCGAGCCGAACGTAGCCCGCATGGGGACTCTCTCCGGGCCAGTTCGCAGATGGTTGGGCCGACTCCACGCGCCCGCTCACCGGAGTTCCTGCTTCAATCACAGAACCTCCGTCGGCGGTGAGGGCTTCAGCGACGGACCCGCTGAACACGTCTCCGGCGCGAGCTTTGGAAATGGATAATGGATTTTGCAGCCGGACGGTGATCAGCGTCCCCACCGGAAGACTGCGGTAATGGGATGCCGCAGGAAACGGTGTGCTGCTCACTGGCTTGGCGTCCGGCACGGCTGGACGAACGATCTCATCGGTTGCGTGATCAGGATTCGGATGAAAGGGGAGATTTTGCGTAGCCATCGGGGAGTCCGGTCCCGCGTCGCTTCGACGCAGCATGCCGGAACGGGCGCACCCTGGGATGAAGCCGAACGCGGCACACAGGAGAGTAAGAACTAAGGTAAAACCGGACCGTACTCGCTGTCGCGCCATACTAAATATCGTTGCTTGAACCGCTGACAATCGACTAGTGGCAAGTGAAGTACCAGATCGGAGGTATGAAGACAAAGGAGTTATGCCGTGGTGAGATCCACGTGCATGTAGAAGTTGCCGTCCTCTCGGCATTGTCCACTGCCCGCACACGCCAATGATGAGAGCATTTCGAAAAACTATACTTGGCCGCTCCCGGGGGCCTTGCGACTTCCAGACGGTGCAAAGGACACAAAACAGCGACTTCCCACCAAAAATTCGCGGAGAGCTTAACGCTCTCCGCGACAGTCTCTTAGCTAGAACGCGAGTTAGTTCGATCCACCCCCGGCATTCGCGCTTTGCGATTCGTTTTCCGGCTGCGCGATCACACCATCAAACGGCGTCGCGGCCACGTAGCGCCCATGCACCACGCTGATGCGGCGCAGCGGGTATCCGGCGTCCGGTCCACGCTGCCAACTGCTGCCACCGTCGATGCTCTCGAATACCACGCCAGTCTGGCCGCTGGTGGCGAGCAGACGTTTGTGGCTATCGTCGTAGGCTACCGAGGTGATGTCCTTGTCGGGCAAGCCGGCGAGCACGTGGTTCCAGCTCTTACCGGAATCCGCACTGTGGAATACGCCTTCGCGCGTCGCGACTACCACTTGGCCATCCGGGGTCACGGTCACGTTGCGGATGTTGATGGGGTAAGAAGCCAGAACCGCTGGCTGCCAGATTTTTCCTTCATCCTGCGAAACCAGTACTTTGGATCGAGTCGCGGCGACCACCAGGCCATCCTGCGCCTGCACCGAAACGAAATCCTTCTCGCCCTCAACCGGCCCGCCCATCCAGAATTTGCCGTGATCTTTGCTGGTGAACAATCCCGCCGACGTTGCTTCGAACCATCGCGCGGAACTGAGGTCAGCATCGTTCACCCGGCCTTCCAGCACAGAGTGGGTGCTGGCGATTGAAGTTACGCTCTTCTTTTTTCCGCTTTTCAACGTCACAGTGCGTGAAACCGTCTTCTCGACCACGACGTTATTGATCGGGTGCCAGCTCGAAGTGCCGGGAAGAAGCTCAAACGCTCCCCGGTTGGTTCCGGCAATGATGGTTCCGTTGCTGGCTTGTTTCAGCGTGAACACGTCGCGGCCATCCAGCCCCGTGCTCTTCTGCAGCCAGTTCTGTCCGCCATCGTGAGTAAAGAACACGCCGCCAAATTCGCGGTCATTCACCAGGCCGATGTAAAGCGTGTTCGGTTCCTTTTCGTCAGCCAGGATTGCGCTCACGTAACGGTGAGAATATCCGTGATTTGACGAAGTAAAAGTTGCGGCCGAGTTGTCGCTGGCCAGCACGCCGCTGCGATCAGTCGCGAGCAGCACGCGCTGCGAATTCCGTGGATCGACGAGAACATCATTCACCACGACTTCAGGGCTGCTGGCGATTTTCCAATTCTTGCCTTCGTCCACGCTCTTCCACAAGCCTTCCGTGGTTCCGGCATAAACGATCGACGGATTGCTCGGGTCCTGCTTCAGCACGCGAGTGCGGCGTGCGGTGAAGGGAATGCCCTTCACTTTGTCGAACAGATCACCGCCGCTGACGCTCTTGTAAATGCCGGAGCAGGCGCTGGCGAAAACTTCAGAAGGATTGGCCGAACTGACAATGATCGAGAAAACGTCGGAATCATCGATCATGCCTTTGTTGATGTGCTGCCAGTTGGCGCCACCATCGCTGGTCTTCCACGCCAAGTGCCAGGTTCCTGCATAGACCACATTCGGATCTTTCGGATCGACGGCGATCGATTCAATGTTCTTAACGATGCCGTCACTGGGAGAAATCTTCTGCCAGTTGTTGCCGCCATCGTTGCTGCGGTAGACGCCGTCCAGAGCGCCGGCCACTACAACTTTGGTATCGGAAGCCGAAACTGCCATGGCGCGCACTGACTTTCCGTGCATACCCGCCAGAGCTTCCCAGTCCTTGCCGCCGTTGTGAGTGCGGAAGATCTCGCCGGCATTCTGGTCCTGCACGCTCCAGGCCGAGACAAAAATGTGCTTTGAGTTCTGGGGATCAAACACGATGTGGTCGAGGACATAATCATCGCCCGTGCCAAGCTTGGCAAATCTTGTCCAGCTATGGCCGTTGTCCTCGGAGACGAAAATCACCCCCGTACTGGTGCCCAAAAGGACGCGATCCGGATTGTGCGGATCATAAGCGAGGCTGCGGACATCGCCGCCGTCCGGGCCTAGAACCGACCACTGGCGAGCTCCCGAGGCAAACGCCCCGATGGAAGCTAACAGCAATAACGTCAGTAACTTAACCGAAGCGGATTTCATAGTGATTTTCAGCCCCACGTTCGAAAAAGGTTAGATGCGAAAGCTAGCCTGACAGGCCAACCTATACCCCAGCAAGTTACTGAAGGACACGCAGAAAAAAGGGCCGGTCGATTTCCCGACCGGCCCTTTCAAGTCTCTCCAAACTACTGCGCTTTCTTGGCGGCCGCCCGTTTGTGGGCTGCCGGCTTGGGATGATCCGGAATCGCCTTGACTCTCGACTCATCCACTGATTCAGTTCCCGTCGAATCGAAGGTCGCGCCTGAAGGCACGATCCAGTATTCGGCGGTCTTGGTTCCACCGCTGCCGGTGCGAACCTCGATGCGGCTGGGATCGATATGCTGTTGTGCTTCGCCTTCCGTCAGATAGAACTTGGAATCGACGGCACGTTCCGCCGCCAGATTCTTCCGCTTCTCAGTCGGTTCAGCGTTGCCAACAATCACCAGCTTGCTGTCAGGATTCTGCTGCAGGTTCTTGGCTACGTCATCCAGGATGGCCTTGCAGGTGTTATCGACACGCCAGGGCTTCTTCTCATTCGGGAAGTCGCACTGGCTGAGTTTGGCGGCCTTCGGCGGCGGCGGCGGCGGATTTTCTACCGTCGCTTGCGTCGAACCTTGGCCCGTCAAACCGCGAGAATCAGTACAGGTAGCCGTCACGGTGACCGTGCCGGGTTGTACTCCGTCGGTAGATAAAGTAGCTGTGCTGCCACTTCCCGAGACGGTGCCACCGGTTGAGGTCCAATTCGAGACCGTTACCGGCACGCCATCAGGACTGGTGCAGCTGCAGCTTACAGTTACGCTTCCACCCGCTTGCACACTCGATGGACTCGCCGAGCAACTCATGGTTGGCGGATTCTTCGGCGGCAACGGCTTGATAGTGTAGTTTGCGGTGCAGCTTGCCTCCCCGTTGTTCTTCATCTTCGCATCCGTCACGTGCACAGTGACGGTGTAACTTCCCGGAGCCGCGTCCTTGGTATCAATCTGGGCGGTCGTGTCTTTGCCGGTAACCTGGCCACCATTGCCGCTCCACGCGTAAGTGACCGTGTGCTTGGGATTGAAATTGCTGGTCGTTGCTGTGGCCGTGATCGGTTCACCCACCATCACTTCGGTCGGCTGAACGGAACAGCTCGCTGTCGGCGTTACCGCCGGCGCTCCCCCCCAGCTGAACACCAAGCCGGTACGCAAGCGAACGCCGTTAAAGGACGCACGCCGCAAGCTGTCGTCCGGCAAGGGGGCGACAAAATCGCTGTAGTTATGCTCCGCCCAAACGTAGTCCGCTTCAAACAGCCGGAACGCAAGCCACTTCCTGATGGGCAAATCCATGCCGCCACCCAAAATGGCGCCCAGCCCGTTCTGCGCATTAAGTCCGTTTACCGAAACTCGATTGAGACTGATGAGCGTATGAATAAAATAGTTTGCGTTATCCGTACGCCAAATGAACCGGGGACCGATCGATCCCGTGGTCTCGTAATTACCGCTCCCCCAGTTATGACCGAAATCAGCTTCCGCGCCCCAATGCGGGTCGAAGTTGTAAGTCAGCGCGGTGCCGAATCCTGGAGACATATCAGGAATCTGGTAGATGCCGGGACTGTTGAAATTGCCGAACGGCGCAGGAACCGTACCGCCGGGGTGCAGCCACTGATATCCCACAAACAAATCCCATTTCGGATTTGTGTCGCTCTGCGCGAACGCCGGGAGCGAGATAAGTGATACTGCCAGAATAGCCAACAGACCGATGAATAGTCTGTGCTTGCCGTACCGAGAACAGAGTGACATTCTTTCCTCCATATATCTACACACGCTTCACCTGCGCCTCAGTCCGAAGAGATCACTAAAAGCGTTGCAGGCGTAGAAGCATAATTGAACCCTGTATTTTGGGACCCGCAATTCTAACGCACCGCAATCTCAAAGCGGAAGTGATTTTCAAGATGACACAATGAAATTTTCAAAACCTAATTGTTGTCTCAAATTGACATGAAATAATGCAGGTTCAGCTTCCAGTCGACGTATGAAGTCGGCACATGAAGTCGCAGTCGACGCTTCCCCGCACCTTGCCCCACAGGAAGCAGCCGCGTATGTTTGTACTCTCAGCCCAAGCTGCAGAAACCGCGACTGAAAAAGGGCCGACAAGAACCAAGAATGAGTCAAGAAAAAATACTAATTGTTGAAGATGAAGAGAACGAGCGCACCGGGCTCGCCGAGTTGGTTTCTTCCTGGGGCTATCGCGCTGAAACCGCCACCGATGGTTCCGATGGACTCGAAAAAGCCGCGCATTGGAATCCTTCCATCGTCATTACCGACCTCAAGATGCCACGCATGGGAGGCATCGAACTGCTGCAGCGGCTGGCGGAACAGGCTCAGGCCATGGCAGTGATTCTTGTCACCGCGCAAGGCACCATCGACAGCGCGGTTCAGGCCATGCGCCTGGGAGCTTACGACTACATCACCAAACCCATTGACACTCAGCGTCTGCGCGCGATGCTGCAAAATGCCTCCGCTCTGCTTGGCACCCGTGCAGAACTCGAGAGCACGCGCCGCCGCCTGCGCGATTCCGGCTCCCTCGGTCAGTTGCGCGGCACTTCCCGCAAGATGCAAGAAATTTTCCGTCTCATCGAATTGGTCTCTCCCAGCACTGCTTCCGTGCTGATCACCGGAGCCAGTGGCACCGGCAAGGAGTTAGTAGCTCGCACCATCCATCAACTCAGCCCGCGCCGTGAGCGGCCATTTGTCGCCATCAATTGTGCGGCAATTCCAGAAACGCTGATCGAGAGCGAAATCTTCGGACACGAAAAAGGCGCTTTCACTGGCGCTCTCGAACGCCGCACCGGATGCTTCGAACTGGCCGAAGGCGGCACCATCCTGCTCGACGAAATCGGCGAAATGCCCGTGGGCACGCAGGCGAAACTGCTGCGCGTTCTCGAGGACCACAAGTTACGCCGCCTGGGAAGTAAAGTGGAAACCTCAGTCGATGTTCGCGTGCTCGCCGCCACCAACAAAACTCCCGATGACGCCGTCGCTTCCGGCGAGCTGCGCAGCGATCTTTATTACCGGCTCAATGTCTTCAACATCCACATGCCGCCACTGCGCGAGCATAAAGAGGACCTTTCTGATCTGGTCGACCTTTTGATCTCAGAGATGAGCGCGAAGCACACCCGCAAGGTGGGCGCCGTCAGCGAAGCCGTAATGAATCTTTTCAACAACTATACCTGGCCTGGAAATGTCCGCGAGCTGCGCAACACAATTGAGCGCGCCGTGATTGTCTGCGACAGCGGCATGATTGAAACCAAGCATCTGCCGCCCGGATTCGGCCACGCCATTCAGCGCACCAGCCCCAACGATCCTGATGCGATCCGTCTCGGAGTAGGCACTACTGTGGGCGAGGCGGAAAAAATGCTGATCCTCAAAACTCTGGAGTCCACCAGCAACAACAAAACGAAAGCTGCGGAAATTCTGGGTATTAGCCTCAAAACCTTGCATAATAAGCTTAAGGAGTACGGCGGAAACTCGGTGGAGGCAGACGCCGCCAAAGAAGAAGCGCAATAATTTCGCGGCATCCTGGATAATTTCTGCGCCAGCTCTCGATCTTCCACCTTCGGCATGCGACGTAAAGCCATCATCGTTCTCGCCATCACCTTCATGGTCACCGTGATGGTGGCGGCATTCTCCTATCTTTACATCTCGCAGATTCTCCGCCAGCGCATCAACAGCACCTACGAAAGCGCCGACCGCCTGACTCAACAACTGGCTTACTTCGCCGAAAACGATTTGCCCGACCTCAGCAGCACCCGCGTCGATACCGATGATCCCTCGGCAGTGCGGCGGGCCCTCGCCGAATACCTGCCCATGGATACGAATCTGCTGAACAACCTTGAATCAGACACGGCACTATGGCCCTACATTTATGACGCGTCCGTAGCCGATACCAGCGGAAAAGCGTTGCTCCACTCCAATGCTCAGCTGGTGGGCAAACAGGTTCCGCAAAGGCCGGACTTCCACGGCGTCAACACCGCGCGCTTTCGCGAGCAACTACGCCTCGTCTACCGTCCGGCCGCTGTCTATGACGTGAGTTATCCACTGCAATTGAATGGAGAACCGTTCGGCACGATCCGCATCGGCGTCTCCACCGTTTTTCTGCGCAACGAACTCACTCCCCGCCTGATGCACGCTCTCTATTTCTCGATCGCATCTATCTTCGCTTCGCTGTTGCTCGCGGCGATGATCTCCAACCTGGCTCTGGGCCCGCTGAAGAAGATCAGCCGCAACCTCGACAACGTCAGCCTGGGGACCAGCGAAGCGCTTTCCGGCAACGAGTCGGAACACGATGAATTCGGTTTGGTCACGCTGAAGATCGCGAATCTGGGTCGCCAGATCCGCGACACCAAAGAAATATTCTCCGCATTGAAAGACAACGTGGACCAGCTCATGTCCAAGCTGCAGGATGGCTTGATGCTCTTCACTCGTGATTCTCGCGTGGTTCTCGTGAGTGCTCCCGTAGAACGATTCCTCGGTCGACCTCGTGGAGAGTTGCTGGGACGAACGGCGACTGAAATTTTTTCCGCGGATTCCTTCCTCGGGCCCATGGTGCTTGACGCGTTCGAGCGCAAGCGTCCACTCTCGCAGCGCGAGTTCAGCGCCGCCGGCGGCCGCCGCGTTCAAGTCTCCATGGATTTCGTTCAGGAAAAAGGCACGCAGATCGGCGCATTGCTCATCATGCGGGATGCTGAATCGGTGCGTCGCATCGGCGACGAGATCGAAATGTCGCGCCGCCTCTCCGCCAGCGGTCGCGTTACCGGCGGCGTAGCTCACGAAGTAAAAAATCCCATCAATGCCATCGTTCTTCACTTTGAGCTCTTGCAGAACAAATTGTCGCAACTGGATCCCGACACTCGCCGCCACATGGACATCATCGGTAGCGAAATTCAGCGGCTCGATCGCGTCGTGCAAACCCTCGTCGACTTCATGCGCACTCGCGAACTGCATCTGGTCGAAGTGGACCTCCGCCGTCTGCTCGACGAAGTCGCTCTGCTCGCGGCTCCCGACGCGGCGCAGCACAGCGTCGAGATCCGGCGCCGCTTGCCTGGCGAACCTCTGCCGGTCAATGCCGATCTCGATTTAATGAAGCAGGCATTGCTCAATGTGGTCCTCAACGGAGTGCAATCCATGCCCGAAGGCGGACCGCTTATCATCGCGGCGCACCGTGAAGGCAACGCAGTCGTGGCCGAAATCAGCGACCGAGGCGTCGGCATTGCGCAAGATATGCACGAAAAGATTTTCGAGCTTTACTTCACTACCAAAAAAGACGGCAACGGCATTGGTTTGGCGCAGACTTACCAGATTCTGGACTGGCATCACGGCTCGGTAGAATTCGAATCGCAGGAAGGCAAAGGGACGACATTCCGTTTCCGCATGCCACTGGTTGGTTCCCAACTCGACTCTGAGCCAATCCACCTGGAAAATTTGCTCACCGAACCGAGAGCCTGATTGTCACGTGCCTGATTGTAACGAGAAGAGCGGCGCTTCAGCGCCGCGTAAGCGGCGCCCGAAATCGGTTGGGCTTCAGCCCCTTTAGCCGCATTGCACAGTTTTCATCACCGTGCTTAAAGCGTAAGATTTAGACAGTCTTCGCAGCGCCTGGGATTGAAATATGACTCTGGCCGCAATCCTTTCGCTTTCTTTTTTTCTCCTGTCTGGGTCGGGTGCAGGCGGTCCGGCCTTCGGATCTCCGCCGAGCCTGCGCGGAGCCGCGACTCAAGATCAAAATAACCCGCCCGCAGCGCAGGCGAAACCCGCGCCTACCACAAATCCTCAACCCGCTCCCTCACCGCAGCCACAAAATTCTCCAGCTCCCGCCAAGAAACGCTCGCATCACAAGAAAACCAGCACTCCGGATTGCTCCACTTCTCCCGAGCCGCTGAAATCGCCGGGCAATACTCCAAATGGAACTGCAGGCTCAACCAGCGCCGGGACGGGGACCGCCCAGTCTGCTCCACCCGCGTCAGCCAATGCCAAAAACCCCTGCCCCCCTCCGAAAGTAGTCGTAAAAGATGGAGGATCGGACGAGCCTTCGATTGAATTGACCCGAGGCACATCCGAGCAGCAAGCCTCACAGCAGCGCTTCACCACCGAACAACTCACGACCGCAACCGAAGAGAATCTGAAAAAACTCGCTGGACGCCAGATGAATGCCAGTCAGCAAGAGATGGTAAGCCAGATCAAACAGTTCATGGAGCAAGCCAAGTCTGCCGTTGCCGACGGGGATTTGGAGCGCGGCCATAGTCTCGCGATGAAAGCCGACCTGCTCTCCGAAGAGTTGCTGAAGCCTTGAGCGGATGCCGATTGAGAGTGCCCGTCTGACACTCCTGGTGGGATCGCTTTTCCGCTCTTGACTTCCTTTGGCGGCAAGGACGAAAATCTCCATAGCCCGCGAGTAAGGCAGCGAGCCGTATGAAATTACGCTGCCGCCCTACTGGTTTACTGAAGCGCCCCGTCTAGATTGTGCTGGAATAGCTTGAGGCGGCGTTGTGCATTCCTGTTTGATTCGAGTTGTTGCCAGCGTGCCGCCCTTCATCCTAGTGATCGCTCTAGTTCTCGCGCCCATCACCTTCACCGCATGTGGATCTAAAAGCCAGCAGGCGCCTGCGGCGCTACCCCCGCCGGCGCCCCCACCAGCGACGCTGCCGCCTGCCATCCCCGCGGCTGAACCTGTGCTTCTTTACAACGGAACCGGCACTTCTTCCGATGTCTTGGCGGTCGAAGCGGTTCTCGCCACATTGGGCATCGGCTATTTAACTGCCGACGCAACCCAGCTGAATGCCATGAGCGAACCGCAGCTGGCCGGATACAAGCTGATCATTGTCCCCGGCGGGAACTCGATCACCATTGGCGAAAATCTCACCGCACAGGCTGCGTCGATTATCCGCGGCGCGGTTCAGGATTACGGCGTTCACTACCTGGGACTTTGTGCTGGCGCCTTCTTCGGTGGATATTCCACATACAACGGAGTCGATCTCACCGCCGGCGTCTCGTTCGACTTTTACGCTGCTGAATACCAGGGAATCCATTTGGAGCCAGTCGAAATTTCTTTTCCCAGCGGCGCTCCGCTGGATGTGTACTGGCAGGATGGTCCCGAGCTCTCCGGGTGGGGCGATGTGGTCGCCAAATTTCCCGACGGCACTCCGGCCATCGTAGAAGGCCAGTCCGGCAACGGATTTGTAATCTTCACCGGCGTCCACCCCGAGGCTCCGGAGAGCTGGCGCGAATCGATGAACTTCACTACTCCGGCGTCAGTAGACGTGGCTTACGCAGGTACTGTGATCCAATCCGCCCTGACGGGAACCCCGCTCCCGCACTTCTAAGAACGTAACCGTGCTAGTGACCGCATGCTAAAGCCTGTTAGGAGCTTCGTTAACGCTCAGGAGGGACGATCCTCGTCTTCACGGCATACAGGCGGTAATGGGAGTAGGATCGGAGACGGGCGAGCCATGCTTGTCAGTCCTATGCTCTTTGAGGGTTGCGCCACCGAGCGTTCGGTTGACAATCGCGAGATATCCGAATTCTTGATGACGGACAACTGTGCCCGGTACGCGAGTGGTTACTTCTTCATCGGCAACGATATTTGGTGTTCGCAGAAGCGGATTAACGCTCTTCTTGCCCACGCCCGTCAGGATTGCGTTCAAAGGTTCTTGATTTGGTGCAGGGTCAAGGCCCTTGAGTTCCGGCACCTCTCTTTTTAAGTCCGAAAGGCTATCGTCTATATACGAAATACGAAATAGTATCCGCCCCGTTTTTTTTCTGAACATCTTCTCCATTCGAAGGAAGATCATCGCTTGTTACTCGCCTTGCGTCTGAATTGGAACCCTGAGCTGGCGCGAAACTCTCTGCTAAAAGAAAGCTCGCTGCTAAAAGAAAGAAGGCTCCGAGGACAAGGAGAATGATGCCAGCGGGTGACGTCATTCGCACACGCCGCAAGTCCTCCAAAGTATGCGACTGTCGCATCATGGAGCTGAACTCACTGATAAGGCTTAAGGTGACTCACCGCGCCGTGTGCTGTACCCACGCCGCAAAAGTTTGCCAGACGTGGCTCTGTCCAATCGGGCTGCGGATGTACTGAAGAAATAGAAATACCACGCTGCCCCAAAGCGTGGCGCGATGAATTTTCCTGATCGAAAAAAGATCGTAGGCGAACAGCGGTAGCAGGAAGAAATCGGTCGCCCATTCCGAGGGATGCAGGCCCCACCAGCTGGCATGAATGGGCCAGCGCGCCACCGCCGCATCGAGAATGGCAATGGTGGCCAGAAGAATCAGCCGCTTGTGAGTCGCTCCATTGGAGCGATACTTCCACGCGAAAAAAATCAGCGGCACGAAAGCCAGAATGTCAAACGTAGGAACGGCAAAAAAAGCCAGCGCACTGGGCCGGCTGGCGTGCCGCACCATCGAGTCGATTGCCGCAAGTATCGCGACTACGGGCATAATGCAGGCAAGACCGAAACCGACAAGGCCAAGTCGACGGTGAATATCCAGACGATGCGCTGAGACCAGCAGGGTTTGCGTAATGAGAAGAACAATCCAGCAAGTGAAGATGGCGCCGTGAATGTGCACCAGTCGATTGGGCAGCGGTGCTTGAAAAACTCCCGCAAGATAGTACGAACGGGCAAAGCCGATAAAAACCGTAACGAGAATCAACAACGCCATGCCCGAAAAAAAGAGATGGTCGTAGCGCCGTCCGGGTGCGGGAGATGGAGCGTAAGCGGATGGAACAACCGTGGTTGCCAAATTACCTCCAGAATGCAATTTGTCGATTGACTTCTATTTCGCAGGCGCGAGTATCGCATCCAGACGATCAGGCGTTGTTTCAACTCGCTCCAGATGCGGGTATCGCATTCCGTTGTGGTAGTCCAGAGAGACGGTGACAAACTCATCGCCACGCTTAAGCAAGAGCTTGATCGGCTCCTTACTCTTCTCCGCGTCGAGAATGGCCTCTCGCAGCACCGCAGCAGTGTATTTCTGATCGTTAACCGCTTGCAGTTGCATATCTGGCGTTATGCCGGCTTTGAACGCCGAACTTTCCCACCAGACATTATCAAGGCCGCCATGAGACTCAGAGCCGCTTTCTGACTTCATCGAGAAGCCCAGCGAGGTGGCGAAGCTCACTCCACGAGAATTGTCCGCCTTCTTCAGCCACTCCGGCTCGTTATCGTTGTAGACGAGTCGATAGCCGCCTTGCGTAAACCCGTTCTCCGGAACTTTCGGGTTCACCTCATAAACCCGCGAGCGAAAGAATCCTGCCCAATCAAACGGCTGCACGCTATTCAGCGCTTTTACCAGATCTTCCAACGTATAAGGAACGGTGATGTAGCTTCCATTATCGATCCCGAAAAAAAGCTTCGCGAAATCGTCAAGAGACTTCTTTCCGTCACTCAGTTCGCGGATCTTCGTGTCGGCGTCGAGCCAGATCAGATCTGACTCCGGATAGTAGTCGTAGGAGCGCTGCCAACTTGGCCACGCCTCCGGGAGCATACCGTGGGAGGAAACAATAGGCTGATTGGTCGTGTCTGCCAGAGAGCGCCAGGTGCGTCCCGGGCTGATTTGAAAGGAGGCAGGGATTTGTGCGAATACATCGCGGCCCTCCTCGGGCGTACGCATTCCGGAGCGCGCTGCCAGAACATTTCCGTAATAGTCCGTCAAGCCCTCGTAAACCCATAACAGGTCATTGCGCATTGGCACATTGAAGTTGGGCGTCCACAGGTCGGCTGGCCGGCGGAACTTGCCATTCCAGGAATGAGTGTATTCGTGCGGCAGCAGAGCCCGGCCCGCAACTCCTGCACTCCAATTTGTAAAGTAATTGGCCCGCGAACCATCCTCACTCGATTGGTGATGCTCCAACCCTTTGCCGCCAATCGTGTCACTGACGGAAAACAGAAAATCATAATGATCGTAGTGGCGCGAGTTGAAAAGCTTCTGCGCTTCGATCACAAGGTTCTTGTGGTATTGCAACTCATCAGGCGTAATCTCAAGATCCGCCGGCTTATCGGCGAAGACATCGAGGTATACCGGGTTATCCGGCCCAGTGGATAGATCTAAACGCTTGAAGTTAGCGCCCGCATAAAGCGGCGCATCGATCAGCGTGTTCAGCGTCGCTTCTTGGAACTGAACCTCGTGGCCATTCTGCGATTTCACATCCAGCGCGCAGGCGAATTTCCATCCTTCCGGCAAACGGATCGCAGCTTCGAATTTAATATCTCGCGAGAAGTATCCCGCCGGATAGAGAAGGACGCTGTTCCAGGTAACGTCGGCGAACTTCGAGGAAATGCGACCCCGTTTTGAATCCAATGGCGCCAGGAACTGGAAGTTTATGTCCAGCGCAGTCG
>Ga0182024_10016833_pt1 | contig 13813 bp, 12 predicted proteins | sample P32metaG_FD_120480 | JGI IMG/M metagenome (GOLD analysis project Ga0182024, IMG submission 120480) | Permafrost microbial communities from Stordalen Mire, Sweden - P3-2 metaG (Illumina Assembly) | ecosystem: Environmental > Terrestrial > Soil > Wetlands > Permafrost | place: Sweden: Stordalen... | reverse complement strand
GCGGATGCGATGGCGGCGCCCATGCCGCCGAATAGATGCCGTCGAGTAACCATGGTTTTTCCTTGCCTCATCGTTGCAGGGGCGGTCCTATCAGCGCCGTATCGAGCGCAGACTTGGCGATCCAGAAATCGCGAAGGCTCTGAATGTAATCGTCGACGCCTGCGCTTTCGGCGCGGGCGTCGGCGAGCAGATCGAATACGCTGATCTGCGATGCGTTGTATTGCTTGAGATCTTCCTGCGAAATGGATTTGCGCAGAGGCAGGATCTCGTCGCGCTCGCGCACGGCGATCTCGTGCGAGGCGCGGTACCGCGCGTAAGCCTTGCGCACTTCGGCGCGCGCATCGATGGCTGCCTGCCGGAATTCGTCCACCGCCTTCGCGTACACCGCCTCGGCTTTTCTCACGCGCGGCTCGCCGCTATCGAAGAGCGGTACCTCCAGACTCACCTCGTAGCCCGTCTCGTAGGGTTCCGAGCCGGGACCCTGCCTCACTCGCGCCGGCCCGGCTTCGAGCACGTTGACGATGCGGGTCGCCTTGGCTAGATGCAATTTCGCCGCCAACGCATCCATGCGAGCGCGCATCATGCCCAAGTCGATGCGGTCATCGAGCGCGGTCTTCTCGACGTCCGGCGCCTCCTCGACCGCGGCAGGCAGCTCGGGAAGCCGCTCGGCGAGGCGGACGCTCCCGGATCCGGACGCGAGAGCGAGCAATTGAGCCAGATTCTCGCGCGCCACGGTCTCCGCCAGCCGCGCGCGCTCCAGACTCAAAGAAGCGTCGTCGAAGAATCCGCGTTCGCGCGCATCCTCGAGACGACTCCAATTTCCGGCCGCGCGCATCCGGCGGGCGAGTTCCGCGCCGGCCTCCGACGCTGCCCTCACCTGCTCCCGATACCTGACGGATTCGCCCGCGGCCAGCGCGGTGTAATAGGCCTCGCGTGTGCGGGCGGCCAGTTGGACGATGTCGAGCGTCACCGCGCTCTGCATCTCCTGAAAGCGCCGCTCTTCTGCGTGGTGCAGATACGGCGCCGCCAGCAACGCGACGACGTTCACGCTCAACGTCTCCTCGATGTCGTAGACGCCCCCCGCGGCGGCGTGACGATACGTGAAGCCCGGATTCGGCAGCCGCCCGGACTGCACCAGGCCGGCTTCGGAGATGCCGAGTTCCTCGAACGAGGCCTGCAGCGCTGCGTTTCCGAGAAGCGCGATCTGTACCGCATCATCAACCGTCAGAGGATGCTCCAATATCTCAGCAATCTGCCGCTCCGACTTCGCCCGCTCATCGGGCGTGCGCGCCCAGCGCACCTCCTTTCCGATCCGGGCCTGAGTCGTCCGGGCGATCGGACCGAAGCCGCCGTCACGGGAGAACTGCGCGCAGCCCGCGACGCTAAGCGCTGAAAGGCTCGCAGTGCAGATGCGAACAAGGTGCTTTTTGAGAATGCCCATGACAGACCTCGCTGCCGTCCGGGGTCCATGTCGCGAACGGCGATACTCTCATCGCGGTGTCGGCGCCAGGCGATTCGCCTTGGCGTCCGTGAGGTCAGCCGTGGAGGCGCGGCGGCCGGTCGAGGCGGTGCGGGACGAGAGCAGGGGGAGGCCAAATCGACGGGGCGGCGATCCCGGACGCCGGCGCTCGTGGGATGGCCCAGCGAACGGCGGCCGAGGCTGCCGCTGCGGAACAGCAATCGCTGCAGCCGCCCAGGTGAGCGCTTCCCGCGCCGTCCGCACAGTGCGCGGAGTGTCCCGCCTGAACCGCCGACGATGCGGAGCCTTCGCATTGCGCCATGGCGGCGTACCCGCGCAGCGGGACGGCCGCTGCGAGCATCAGCACCAGAGTCAACGCGAGCGTGCGTGGGAGTTTCATGGCTGACCAAAACATACCACCGGGCGCCCGACAATACACCCCATTGCCCGCCATTCTCGGCTAGGCTTGAGAACTGCGTCCCTTTGCAAGGAGTTGTCATGAGCAAGCGCTTCCGGATGGCCGCCGCCGCCGCGGCCCTGATTTTCCCGCTCGTCGCCTCGGCGCATGCCAAATTGCTGAGCACCTCGCCGTCGGCCGGTGCGGAGCTCGCGGCCGCGCCCCGAGTGCTGACGCTGGATTTCAACGAGAGCGTCAAGCTCGCGGTGCTCAAGTTGTCCTCCGCCGGAAAGGAGATTTCCGTACCCTACGACAGCGGAGCTTCTGCATCGCACGTCGCCGTGCCGCTGCCGGCGCTCGCTCCCGGGACCTATCAGGTCCGCTGGAGCGCCTTGACCGTCGACGATGGGCATGTGGTCAAGGGTGCATTCTTGTTCGTGATCAAGCCCTAGCGTCGCTCGGCGGTGGACATCGGCGTTTGGGACGTCCTCGCGGTGATCGTGAAGGCTACGCTCTATGCCGCCACGTTCGCGGCGGCGGGCGGAGCGTTCTTCGTCTGTTACACCGCAGGGATGCTCGATGCCGGCGAGCGGCGCATCATCGCGCGGCGCATCGAGATGTGCGTCGCCGCCGCCGTCGCCGCGAGTGCGCTTCGAATCCTGGTGACCGCCGGCTCCATGACAGGCGACGCATCCGGAATGTTCGATTCGAGACTCATCCATATGGTGTGGCATTCCGGCGAGGACAGCGCCGTGATCACGCGCATTGCGGGCCTGTTGCTGGCGGTGCGCGCAGCGTTGCCGCCTCGGCCATCCTGGGCCCTGGCGGCCGCGGGCGGCGCAGCCGCAGCCATGTCGTTCGCGTGGGTGGGACATGCGCATGCGACGGGCTCTTTCTGGACCGAAACCTGCCTCGCGCTGCATCTGGTGAGCGTTGCTTTCTGGATCGGCGCGTTGGGGCCGCTCTCGCTCCTGGCGCGAGGCGTCGACCCGCGCCGGGTGGGTGCTGCCGCTGCGCGTTTCGGGGCGGCCGCGCTCGTGGCGGTGTGCATTCTCGTGATTGCGGGCCTATTCGCGCTATCGAGATTCCTGGGACACGCTTCCGCGTTGTGGAACAGCGCCTATGGCGTGGCGATGTGCATCAAGCTGGTCTTCGTCGCGGGACTCTTGAGCTTGGCGGCATTCAACAAGCTGCGGCTCACGCCGCGGCTGCTGGCGGGCGATCCCGCCGCTGCCCGGAGCCTGCGCCGATCGATCCAAGCGGAGATGGGGCTTGCAGCGCTGATACTGCTTACCACGGCCGCGCTCACGACGCTGTTCGGGCCGCCCGCGCTCGGATGATCACTTCGCCAGCTGTTTGCGCAACATCTGTAGCTCCTTGCGCCGCGCAGCGGTGGTGCTTGGGAACGAGAGTTTCAAATCGCCCATGGTATCGAGCACGATACGAGAGACGATCAGGCGGGCGTTCTGCTTGTCGTCTGCGGGAACGACATACCACGGCGCATGACGGGTGGTGGTGGCGCCGAGACACTTCTCGTACACCTTCATGTATTGCTTCCAGTACTTGCGCTCTTCGATGTCCGCTTCGCTGAACTTCCAATTTTTCTCCGGCGCATCGATGCGCGCCAGGAAGCGCTTTCGCTGTTCCTCCTTGGAGAGGTGCAAGAAGAATTTCACGATACGCGTGCCATTGCGATCGAGATGCCGCTCGAGCCCCAGGATGGAACGGTAGCGCTCCGCCCAGACGGACTTGTCGCCTTGCTCGGCCGATCGGGGCAGGTCCTCGGCACTCAGGATCTCAGGATGCACGCGCGCGATGAGCACCTCTTCATAGTAGGAACGGTTGAAGATGCCGATCTTGCCCCGCTCCGGCAAATCCAGCGTGGTGCGCCAGAGGAAATCATGTTTGAGCTCGGTGGCGCTCGGATGCTTGAAGCTGAAAACCTGACATCCTTGCGGATTCACCCCCGACATGACGTGGGAGATCACGCCATCCTTGCCGGCGGCATCCATGGCCTGAAAAATCAACAGAACCGCATAGCGCCCCGATGCGTACAGAAGTTCCTGCTGGGCGCTCAGCTTTTTGACGTGCTCCTTGAGAATGGACTGGTAGTCGGCGTCGTCCTTGTACACACGCGCCGTCTGCGTCGGCCATTTGTCGAGGTCGACCTCCGTGCCTTCGCGCACGCGATAGTCTTTGGAATGAATGCTCATGATGCCAAGACTGCATGCGATACGCGGAAAACGCCAGCCAGAGCCCGGATGCCATCCAGGCATACCGTCCGGGTTGCGCGTTGCGCTGTAGGCGGTTTCCGACATCCGCTGCGTCGGGGCTCGGATAGACCTGAGTGCCGCAGCAGCACAGCATCGCATGTCGGGGCAAGAGCCTTTTGCCAGCCCGACGACCACATGACGATGGAGAATAATCAATGAAGATCCTGCTTGATGGGCATCGGCGAGGGGCATCGCGCGGTGCGGCCGCGCTGCTAGGCGTGCTGGGCTGTCTCACTGTGCTGGCGGGCGGCGCGTCGGCAGCGCCCCCCTTACAGCTTCCGGCGATCGCCGACTCGGCGACCATGGAGCATCACCCCGGAAAGATCGTTTGGGCCGATCTGGTGACGCCCGATCTGGAGACCGCCGAGCGGTTCTACGGCGGGCTTTTCGGTTGGACCTTCCAAGATATACGAGCCGGCGATTCCGAATACGCAATCGCGACCGTGGGCGGGCATCCCGTGGCGGGAATATTCAAAAAGGCCATTCCGGCCGGCGAGCATCGCCAGCCGGCGTGGCTCACGTTCATCGCCGTACGCGACGTCGAGCAGGCGCGCCGGGAAGCCTTGTCGCATGGCGCGAAAAGTCTCGCTCCGCCGAAGACGTACGCGGGCCGCGGCGGCCAGGCCGTGTTCACCGATCCGCAAGGAGCGGTGTTCGCCGCGCTGGCATCGAGCAGCGGCGACGGCTCCGACTACCTCGCGGGACCGGGCGAGTGGATCTGGAGCTCCTTGCTGACCGACGATCCCAGCGGCAGCGCCGCGTTCTACAAGGCCGTCTTCGGCTACGAGGTGTTCGATCTGCCGAGCGACGACGGTGCGCAGCACGTGATTCTGGCGGCCGACGACTACGCGCGTGCCGGCATTCATACGCTGCCGCCCGGACATCGACATCCGCATTGGATCAATTTCGTCAGGGTCGCGGACGCGAGCCGCTCCGCTGCTCAGGCTGCCTCGTTGGGAGGGCGCATCCTCGTTGAGCCCCATGCGGATCGCCATGGCGGGCAAGTCGCCGTGGTGGCCGATCCGATGGGCGCGCCGATCGGCCTCATGGAGTGGTCGGACCAATACACACAAGATGAAGCGGAGCTGAAATGAGAATCCAATTCCCGCTTTGGAGGGCCGTTCTCATCGGCGGCGCGTCGCTTTCGATCGTGGCCGGATGCGCGGTAGGCCCCGGTTACGGGTACGGCGGCGATGTAGGCTATGTCGGCGGCTATTATGAACCGTCGGGTTACGATTACGGCGGCTGGGGCGGCCGCTATCGCGTCGGGCCGCCGCGCGGAGTCGGCCACGAGGGAGGGCATGACTCGCGGGCCGGCCACCCGGCGGGCGGCGGCCATCCGATGGGCGGAGGAAGGTCCGCACCCTCGATTCCAGGCCGGCCGCGGCGTTAATCCTCTGAGCGGCCCGAAGCACAAACGCAAACGCGGCCGCTCGAGTTTAATGTTTCGTCCATCTTGCCGGCGCGATCACGGAGATCCATTTCAAGGAAGGACAGGTCCTCAAGAAGAACGATCTCCTGGCAGTCATCGACCCGCGGCCCTACCAAGCGGCACTGATTCAGGCGCAGGGCGAACGGCACCTCGGGCCTCTGCGTCATCACTCAGCTGAAGCCGATCACGGTGATCTTCACCATCGCAGAGGACGCTGCTCAAGGGCTACGAGAAGAGCCTGGCCTGGGTGCTCGACCGCTCGCTGATCGCACTCATCGTCGCCGTCGCAACGGTCGGTCTGGCGGTGTTTCTGTACATCGAAATACCCAAGGGGTTTTTTCCCAGCAGGATACCGGCCGCCTCAATGGCACCATCATGGCGGATCAGGCGATCTCCTTTCAGGAGATGCAGCAAAAGATCAAGCGCTTGGCGGTGATCGCCAAGCAAGACCCGGGCGTCGACACCGTGTTGACGTTCACCGGCGGAGGCGGCGGCACGACCACCAATACCGGCCGCGTGTTCATCGCGCTGAAGCCGCTCGCCGAGCGCAAGGCGTCGGCGGATCAGATCATCAACCGCCTGAGGCCGAAACTCGCGGTGGTGCCGGGCGCGACGCTGTACCTACACCCCGTTGAACCAATACTACGTCGTCATGGTGGTAGATCCCGCGTTCTGGCAGGACCCCTCCGCTTTGGACAACATCTGCGTGAGCTCGAACACGGGCGGCATTGGGCCGCTGTCGGCTTTCACCCACTATGGAACGACCACGGCGCCGATCGCAGTCAATCATTCGAGCGTTTTTCCCTCGGTGACCTATTCGTTCAACCTTGCCCCGGGAGTGGCGCTCGGCGATGCGGTCAAGCTGATCAACGCCGCTCAGCACAAGGTCGGCATCCCCTCGACCGTCCTCGGATCGTTCAGCGGCACCGCGCAGGCATTCAGCGATTCGCTGGCGAGCGAGCCTCTGCTGATCGCGTCGGCGATCGCGGCGGTGTATGTGGTGCTCGGCGTCTTGTATGAAAGCTACATCCATCCCATAACCATTCTCTCGACGCTTCCCTCGGCCGGCGTGGGCGCTCTGTTGGCGCTGCTCATCACCCATACCGAGCTCACCGTCATCGCGCTCATCGGCATCATCCTGCTCATCGGCATCGTGAAGAAAAACGCCATCATAATGATCGACTTCGCGCTCGAGGTGGAGCGGCGCGAGAACGCCTTCTTGAGCGCCCGCGAATCGGAGGTACAGGTGAAGCTGCGCCAATTGACCGCGAGCGTCTCGTTGATCAATGATCTCGGCGGCGGATGGGAAACGTCCCAGCTGGATCGAACCGAGCGCATGGCGGAAAATCCGCCGGACGCCGGCAAGGAACCCGAAGATCCCGGCGAATGATGCCGGGCCACCGGTTGCGAACCCTCCGTCCATGCCGGAGGGGGAGATCCAGCCGGACGACTTCGTGAAGATGAACGACGACGACATGGCGCCGAGATGATGGGGGGGGGTCAGCCGGCCACCGAACTCAGCCAGCGAGCGAGCTGCGCTGAGTTCATCGCCCCCGATTGGCGCGCGATCTCCCTGCCGCCACGAAATACGATCATCGTCGGGATGCTGCGGATGTTGAAGCGATTGGCCGGCGCCGGCTCATCCTGCGTATTGAGCTTCGCAAAGCGGAATTTGGGTTCCAATTCGCGCGCGGCGCTCTCGAATTGCGGCGCCATGGCGACGCAGGGACCGCACCAGGGAGCCCAGAAATCGACCACCACGGGCAGATCGTTGCGTGAGATGTGGTGGTCGAATCCCGCCTCGGTGAGATTGACGGGCTTGCCCTCGAAGAGCGGGTGATGACATTTTGGGCAACGGGGGGATTCGCCCAACCGGTCGCGAGGCAGGCGTACGATGGAATCGCAGTGCCCGCAGACCACGTGGACGGATTGATTCGAGGGCGAGGTATCGTTCATGGGGATCGTCTCCAGGTGCGCAGCCATTCGCGCCCGCAATAACCAATATGCATCTCGCGCTTCACTAATATTCGTTTGCTTGCAAGAGCTCGGCGGGCATCATAGCTCGCTCATCAGGCGTTTCTTGCGCCTGTTTGGCCGTTTGCAAGAGGGAGATTTGGATGAAGGTAAGGTCGCTCGCGTCGGTGGTCACCACCGGTGCGTTTTGGCTATTGGCGGGCTCGCCGGGGTTCGCCGAACCCGCCGCCGATCAGAGTTCGACGGCCTCGGGTGGCCTCGAAGAGGTCGTCGTCACTGCGCAACGCCGCGAGGAGTCGGTACAGAGCGTTGGCATCGCGATTTCCGTGATCCCGGGAGATAGCCTGGCGGCGAAGTCAATCGCTTACGTCAACGATCTGCAGAATGCGGTGCCCAGCCTGCAAGTCGAGCCGGCATTCGGCTCGAGTCAGCCCGAATTTCGCATCCGCGGGGTCGGCTTCATCGACTATACCTCGAACAACGCCTCCCCCGTGGGCGTCAGCCTCGACGATGTCGCGCTCGCGCTGCCCATCCAGACGCAAGGGCAGCTGTTCGACATCGATCGGGTCGAGGTGCTCTACGGACCGCAGGGTACGCTGTACGGGCGGAACACCACGGGCGGCGAGATCAACTTCATCAGCAACCGCCCCACCCCCGATCCGCACGCCGGCTTCAGCTTCGAATACGGTTCGTTCAATTCGTTTACCGGCGAAGGATTCGCATCGGGACCGATCGCAGAAGGCCTGCTCGGACGGCTGTCCGTCGCGACCGAGCAGGGCGGCGGTTGGCAGTACAACCGGCTGACCGGCGACTCGCTGGGCGACAAGAACAAGATTGCCGTACGCGCCCAGCTGGAATGGGATCCCACGCAGGCGTTGAATTTTCGAGTCGAAGCCTTTGGCGCGCAGGATAAATCCGACGAGATCGGACTGCAGGTGCTCAAGAACTATCCGGCGAACACGCCGGGAGCTCCGGTACTCGTCGCTGCCGACACATCGCCCTATACCACAGGTTGGCAGCTCGATCCGGCGTTCGCCAAGATCATCGGCATCGATCCCAACTCCAAACCCGGTCTCGACAACTCGAACTATGGAGTCAATCTCAACTCCAACATCGATTTCGGCGGCGCGAAACTCACCAGCATCACGGCTTACAACCGCATGATCCGGCGCGAGTACAGCGATTGGGATGCCACCCAGTACTACGATTCGGATGAATACTTTCGCAGCTACTTGAACGTGATCTCGGAGGAGGCTCGCATTGCCTCGACCGGAACCGGGCCTCTCTCCTGGGTGGGCGGGGTGTTCTACTCGGATCAGCGTCTCGACGAGAATTTTTATTCCGATTTCACCGACGCCCTCGGAGGTATCGCACTCACACAATACGGCCAGAAGGCGAACTCGTTCGGTGAATTCGGTCAAATCAACTATCGCTTCAACGATGCGTTCAAGCTGACATTCGGGGCGCGCGAGGACCACGAGACGCGGGAGCTGATCGACCTGAGCACGGGATTCATCTTACCCGTAGTCCCGTTCACGAGCGGGCTCAACCATTCCATCACATCGAATCTGCCCTCCGGGAAAATCGAGCTGGATTACACACCGCAGGCGGGTACCTTGGTGTATGAGAGCATCAGCCGCGGCGTCAAGTCAGGCGGCTTTACCGCGCACAACACGACCGCGGCTTTCCAGGCGGACCCGTTTCAGCCCGAGAGGCTCACGGCTTATGAGATCGGCATCAAATCCGACGTGACCCAGACGCTGCGCGTGAATGTCGCCGGGTTCTACTACCGCTATCGGGATCAGCAGATCCTCGGCAGCGTGTTTGACACCGGATCGGACTCGTACATCGGCAAGTTCGCCAATGCGAACTCGAGGATCAGCGGCGGCGAGGCTCAACTCGAATGGCACCCGCTCGCGGGTTTGTCCATCTCGCAGTACTACGGTTTTGTCGAGGGCTACTACACGAGCACTCTTCTGAACGCCTCTACTCCCCCGGTGAACTACGACGGCAGGCCCGAGAGCATCCCAAAGAATACCTATGGAGGCGATGTCAGCTACGGATGGGCGGTCGGGGACTACAAGCTCACCGCCGAGTCCAACTACAGCTTCCACGATACCTACAGCCAGTTTTTCTTGCTGCTCAACAGCAACGACTTCACCATACCGAAGTACTGGCTGGCGAATGCCAATCTATCGCTGTCGCCCGCTTCGGGCGCGCCATGGACCGTGACGCTCTGGGGCCGCAACATCTTCAACAAGTACTACGACATTACCAGGAACTTCTTCCTGCCTACGGCCGAAGTCGCGCAGGCGGGCGAGCCAGCTACGTTCGGAATCCGCTTCAGTTACAAATATTGAGCAGAGCGATACATGAGGATTTTCGGCATCGTCGTCGCGGTTTTGGTCATTCTTCTGGTAGCCGCATGGCTCAAGTTGCGCGGCCCGGACATTCCCCACGCGACCCTGGAGGCCAAATACGCGGGCGGCGCATCGCATTTCGTGGACCTTCCCGGGGGATTTCACGTTCACTACGAGGACGCGGGCGATCCCAGTCTGCCGCTCTTGCTGCTGCTGCACGGGTTCGGAGATTCGTATACCAGTTGGGATGGTTGGGTGGGGGAGCTAGCGGGTAAATTTCATATCATGCGACTCGATTTCCCCGGTCACGGACTCACGCGCGCACCCGCAGGATATGTGCTGGGCGGCGAGCGCCTGGCGGACTTCGTCGACGCCTTCGCGGCGGTACTCTCCCTCCCGAAGTTTGCGGTAGCCGGCAATTCAATGGGCGGCGCAGTCGCCTGGCAGCTGGCTCTCAGGCATCCGGAGCGCATCAATGCGCTGATTCTCGTGGACGCGGGCGGCTTCCACAACGAGAAGCCTGCCGCCGAGGTGCCGCTGGCGTTCAAGATCCTGCGCTATCCCTGGGGACGGGCGCTGTTACGCAACATCGACAACCGGCCGCTGATCGATGAGGGACTGAAGATCGACGTCTACGACAAGTCGGTCATCACCTCGGCATTCGTGGATCGCTGGGCCGAATTTCAGCGTGCACCCGGGCATCGCGCGATTCTCATGTCGCTGAATCCTGCCGGCTTCGGCAACGCGTCAGCCGACGCGTTGCACGCCATCACCGCCCCGACGTTGGTGCTGAACGGCGAGAGCGATGTACTGGTCGAGCCGGCAAGCGCAGCCAAATTCGCCTCCGCGATCCCAGGGGCAAAATTGATTCTCTATCCGCGTGTGGGACACCTGCCGCAGATCGAAATTCCGAAACGCTCGGCGGCGGACCTGGCGGAATTCCTGCAAGCGCGGCACTAAATCCGTCCGGGCCCCGGACCGCGACGGCGCGCCTCCGGTATCATCTCACCGTATGCAGCATGACTTCCTGGGCAATCCCTTGACCGGGGCCCGCCCCGACACCGCCAAGGCCGTCGACGATTTCGTCGAGGGATTTCTCGCGTACGAGACCCGAGCTGAGGGCATCGTGGAAGCCGCCGATGCGGACGGTGGCTGCTGTATCGCCAACGTTTACGCCGGCTTGCTGTGGATGCTGTTGGAGGCGCCGGATGCGGCGGAGCGGGCTGGGAAATATCACCAGGCGGCCGAACGCGCGTCGGCCGGCGCGACGGAGCGGGAACGGATGAATGTCGCCGTGCTTCGAGCATGGATCGAAGGCGAAGTTCCGAACGCGATACGTCTATGCGACGCCGCCTCGGATCGATTCCCCCGCGATCTGGTCATGGTCAAGCTGCAGCAGTATTTCGAGTTCAACCGGGGCAATTCTCCCGCGATGCTTCGCTCGGTCCTCAAGGTGCTCGGCCACAACCCGGAGGTAGCCTACGTGCATGGCATGGCTGCGTTCGCTTACGAGCAATGTCATCTGCTCAACGAGGCCGAACACGCGGCGCGTACGGCGCTCGGTCTCAAACGCAAGGATCCGTGGGCGCAGCACGCGCTCGCCCATGTCATGCTCACCCGCGGCCGGGTGGATGAAGGGGCTCGTTTTCTCCAGGGGATTGCCGGGACGTGGACGGCACTCAACTCATTCATGCTCACGCATCTGTGGTGGCATCTCGCGCTGTTCAAGTTGAGCCAGGGCCGATTTGCCGACGTGCTCGAGATCTATGATCGTCATTGCTGGGGTATCGCAAAGGACTATTCGCAGGATCAGATCGGCGCGGTCTCGCTGCTTGCACGAATGGAGATCGCGGGAATAGATGTGGGAACACGCTGGCAGGATTTGGGCAATCATCTGGCTGCCCGCGCCCGGGACACGGTGTTGCCGTTCCTTACGGTGCAATATCTCTATGGCCTCGCCCGCGCGCGGCGTACGGAGGCAGACTCCTTGCTCGATGCGGTGAGATCGCGGGCACGCACTGGCCCGACGCATGAGCGCGAGGTCTGGCGGGAAGTCGCGCTGCCTGCCGCCGAGGGGCTCATCGCGTACGCTCGCGGCGAGCACGAAATCGCCTGGCGTCATTTGAGCCGCGCCATGCCGCGAATGATCGAGATCGGCGGCAGCCACGCCCAGCGCGATCTATTCGATCAGATCCTGCTCGATACCGCGATCAAGGCCCGGCATACCGTGGCCGCGCAGCAGATGCTCGAGCTCAGGCGTGCCGCCGATCCGCAAGGCGTTCCGCTCAATACCGCGTTGGGGGAGGTCTATGCGGAGCTCGGGTTGACCACCCTGTCCAGAGAGGCGCGCCTGCGAGCGGCAGCGACGCGTGCGCGGCACCCGCGATGAACGCGCTTGAAGGGCCGGATGCTCTCGTCGATGGACTGTGCAGGACCATCGACGCACGGCGCGAGGAGATCGTCGAGCTGACCCGGGATCTCCTCCGCTTTCCGACCATCAATCCTCCCGGCGAGGCCTATCAGCCTTGCGCCGAATTCATCGGTGCGCGGTTGCGGCGTCGTGGGTTCGCCGTCGACTATGTGCGCGCCGAAGGCACGCCCGGCGATGATGCCCGCTATCCCCGCATCAATGTGATCGCCAGACGCGAGACCGGAACCGCCGGACCTTGCGTGCACTTCAACGGCCACATCGACGTGGTGCAGACCGGCGCCGGTTGGACCGTGGATCCCTTCGCGGGAGTGATCCGGGATGGGAAGCTGTTCGGGCGCGGCGCGTGCGACATGAAGGGCGGACTCGCGGCCGCCATCGTCGCCGTCGAGGTGCTGATCGACTCGGGGGTTTCTCTGCCAGGCACTCTCGAGATCTCGGGCACGGTGGACGAAGAGTCCGGCGGCTACGGAGGCGTGCACTACCTCGCCGAGCGCGGGTGGTTTTCGCCGCCGCGCGTCGATCACGTCATCATTCCCGAGCCCTTGAACGTGGACCGGGTCTGCATCGGCCACCGTGGCGTGTGGTGGGCGGAGATCGAGACCCACGGGCGCATCGCTCATGGCTCGATGCCGTTCCTGGGGGATTGCGCCGTTCGTCACATGAACGCCGTGCTCGATCGATTCGAGGCGGAGCTTCTGCCCAAGCTCGCCGCGCGCAAGACCGACATGCCCGTGGTGCCGTCGGGAGCGCGGCACTCGACTCTCAACATCAACTCCATTCACGGCGGTCTCCAGGAATTACGCGGCGGCGGATTGCCCTCGGCGTGCGTGCCGGATTCATGCCGCATGGTCATCGATCGCCGGCTGCTCATCGAAGAGGATCCGGACGGCGTGAAGGCCGAGGTCAGGGAATTGCTGGAGGCGCTCGTGCGCGAGCGCGCCGGCTTCAGCTACAGCATGCGCGAGCTCTTCGAGGTCAAGCCCACCATGGCGGATCGGAACGGGCCCGTGGCGCGCAGCACGGCCGCGGCCGTGCGACGGGTTCTCGGGCGCGACGCGCAATTCGTCTGCTCTCCCGGGACTTACGATCAGAAGCACATCGACCGTGTCGGCAAGCTCAAGGATTGCATCGCGTATGGACCGGGCATTTTGGATCTGGCCCATCAACCCGATGAGTATGTGCTGATCGACGACTTGGTATCGTCCGCAAAGGTGATGGCGATCTCGGCGTGGTCGCTGCTGTCAGGGAGCGCATGATCGCGACGGGACTGTACCTGCGGGCGCTCTCGGCCGCCGCGTTGGTTTCGGTATTCTGGCTGATCTCGGGCGGGGCGCGCGCGGCCGACGTGCCGGATCTCGCCCGGCGGTTCCTGGCGCGATTCTGCGCGGAGGAGGGCAAGCGCATTCGCGGCATTTCCAACGAAGCCTTCGCTCTGCTGTGCGCCTATGATTGGCCGGGCAACGTGAGGCAGCTCGAGAATGCGATGT
>Ga0182024_10016832_pt1 | contig 13814 bp, 11 predicted proteins | sample P32metaG_FD_120480 | JGI IMG/M metagenome (GOLD analysis project Ga0182024, IMG submission 120480) | Permafrost microbial communities from Stordalen Mire, Sweden - P3-2 metaG (Illumina Assembly) | ecosystem: Environmental > Terrestrial > Soil > Wetlands > Permafrost | place: Sweden: Stordalen... | reverse complement strand
CTACGCGTACGACGCGGTGTTGAGCCTCGCGCTCGCCATGGACAAGGCGGGCACCACCGACGGTCCGGCGGTGATCGCTGACATGAAGCAGGTGACCAACCCGCCCGGGACACCGTGCGACACCTACAAGGCGTGCCTCGCGGGGATCAAGGCCGGGACCAAGATCAAGATGGACGGAGCCAGTGGTGACCTCATCTTCAACAGCTTCAACAACGTCTTCGGCCCGTACGGAGCCTTCCAGGCCGACGCCACAAGCGGTGCCGAAACCCAGATTGCCCTTCTCTCCGCAACGGACCTTGCCGCTGCAACTCCCTGACGCTGACGCCTCGGGGGTAACGCGCCGACGCAACGCGCGCTGCCCCCGTGGCGTCGCCGATCTGCTCGCGCCGTCCAGTCGAATCCTTGGAGAATCGGTCTAAGTGCACGAGGCTCTCCTCACCCTGGGCTTTGGCTTGGTGGCCGCCGCGATCCTCTCGCTCTCCGCCCTGGCGTTCACGCTCGAATATTCCGTGACCAACGTGGCCAACCTCTCCCACGGCGAGATCCTCACGGTCGGCGCGTACTGCGCGTATCTCGTGCAGCAGCATGGCGGTGGCGTCATCCTCTCGGGACTGGCTGCGGCCGCCGGCGGTGGGCTCCTTGCCCTCGCGGTGCACAACGGTGTCGTCGATCGATTCGTGCGCAGGGGCATCGGCGGGCTGCCCACCTTCATCGCCACGCTCGGTGTCTCGCTCGTCATCCAGAACGTGCTGGTGATCATCTTCGGCGCCTCCAACCTCGGGTACGCGGTCCCGCAGGGGGCGCCGCGAACCGTTGGTCCATTCCTGTGGACCGACACCGAGATTCAGATCATGGTGTCCACGGTGGTGATCACTGCATTGCTCTATGTGATCATCGTGCACACGCGCTTCGGCAAATCACTCCGCGCGGTCTCTCAAAACCGTTCGCTGGCAAGGGTTTCGGGGATCAACGCGAATCGCGTTGCGGCGCTGACGTGGTTGCTCGCCGGGTTGATCGGCGGCTATGCCGGCTTCATCCTTGCCGAGAGCGTTGGCACCTTCAGCCCCTATTCCGGCTTCAGCTTCTTCCTGATCACGCTGACCGCAGCCGTTGCGGGCGGGCTGGGGAGAGCGGTGGGCACGCTGGTGGGCGGGGTCATCGTCGGAATCGCGCTGGAGTTCTTCGGCGGATACGTCAGCGCGAGCTATAACCTGGCGTTCGCCTTCGCGATCCTCTCACTGGTGATCCTCGTCCGTCCGCGGGGGCTCTTCGTCGGCGGGAGGCGGAGCGTCTTCGAATGATCGACTACCTGGTCACGGTGCTCACCGAGGGGTCGATCTTCGCGATCATGGCGCTCGGACTCAATATCGTGTGGGGCTGGTCGGGCGATTTCGATATCGCCTTCTACGGCTATGTCGCGCTCGGCGCGTACATGACGCTGGTGCTGACCGTCGGCCCCGCAACCGACCCCACCACCTACATCCTCGGCCTGACGCTGCCCTTTCCGCTCGCCGTGGCGCTGGCGGTGGTCAGTGCCATGGTGCTGGCGCTCATCGTGGGGGCGATCGCGCTCCGACACCTGCGCGGCATCTACTTCTCGATCGTCACCCTCGGCGCGGTGTATGTCCTCTACGTCGTCACCGGCCAGTTCGTGCCGCTGTTCAACGGCTACAACGGAGTCTCCGGTCTGTTCGACCCGATGGGCGATGTCCTGGGGCTCGACTACTCGAGCTATTCATTCTTCTACCTCGGCCTGTGCATTGCGGTCCTCATCATTGTTTTGCTGCTGACCACGCGGCTGAACGGCAGCCGTTTCGGCCTCGCACTGCGCAGCCTGCGAGAGGACGAGCGTGCAGCCGCAGCGTTCGGGAGAGACATCTACGTGACCAAGCTCAAGGCGTACGTCCTCGGCGCCGGACTTGGGGGGTTGGGCGGAGCGCTGTACGCGGGATATCTCACCGCCTTCAATCCGTCGGCGTGGTCACCGGTGGAGACGATCATCCTCTACGCCGCGATCCTGGTCGGTGGCCGGGGGAGCACGCGCGGCGTCGTCCTCGGCGTCGCCGTCATGGTGATGGGGCTCCAGGAGGCCACCCGTTATCTGCCCGAGATCGCCAACCAACCCAGCTTCGCTCCGGCGCTGCGCCTGATCATCACAGGCGTCGTCCTCGTGTTGTTCATCCGATTCCGGCCGCAGGGCATCCTTCCCGAGCGCCGGTTTCGCGACAAGGACCCCGCCGGGAAGGGTGACGCCGCCGCGGTCGAGCCGGTGGTCACCGGCCCCAAGCTCGATACCGGCGCGGCATGACCGTGCTGCTCGAGGTGCAGGGGCTGCACAAGCATTTCGGTGGTGTGCAGGCGGTCGAGGCATGTTCCTTCACCGCCGCCGAAGGTCAGATCACCGGCCTGATCGGCCCGAACGGTGCCGGCAAGAGCACCGCGATCGATCTCATCTCCGGCTTCAAGATTCCGGACGCGGGGAAGGTTCGGTTCGAGGGCCGGGAGGTGCAGGGCAAGACCCCTCACGTCATCTCTCGGATGGGCCTCATCCGGACCTTCCAGAGCCCACGCGAGTGGCCCGGTCTGAGCGTGCTCGAAAACCTGATCCTCGCGTGCTTCGAGCCGCGACGCGAGCGGTTCTGGCGATCACTGCGCGGACCGTCGCGAGCTGAGAAGGAGAAAGCCAATGCACAGCTGGTCGAAGCCCGAGCCATTCTCGATGAGTTCGGGCTGTTCCACCTGCGAAATGAGCGTGCTGGCAACCTCAGCGGCGGTCAGAAGCGCCTCCTGGAGTTCGCACGGATGCGCATGGCCAAGCCACGCCTGGTGATCCTCGACGAGCCGATGGGTGGTGTCAACCCGGTCCTCGGTGAGCGGATGGCGGCCGCGGTTCTCGGTTTCGTCACGGCCGGCACATCGGTGGTGATCGTCGAGCACAACCTTCCGTTCATTGAGCGGGTCACCGACCAGGTGGTGGTGATGGCTGAGGGACGGGTGATTGCAGAGGCTCCATTCGACCAGTTGCGCGGCAACCCCGCCGTCGTCGACGCCTACCTCGGAGAGCTGCCCACGTATGACGACGCTGAGTCCTGATCCCGCCCCGGCGGAGACGGCGACCGCTGCGGCTCTTGACGTCGCCGGCCTCACCGCAGGCTATGGCGGTGCGCCGATCGTCGAAAGCGTGAGCATCCGCGCCCATCGAGGTGCGATCACCGCGATCGTCGGCCCCAACGGCGCGGGGAAGTCCACATTGCTCAAGGCAATCGCCGGTGTCATTCGCTCGAGTGCGGGCACCGTCACCGTCGAGGGCAGGGACGCCACGGGGCTCCCGTCGGAGAAGCTCGTGCGTCGTGGCATCGCCTACGTCCCGCAGGTTGCCAACGTCTTTCCCCAGCTCACAGTTCAGGAGAACCTCGAGATGGGCGGGTACAGCCGGAGGCACGGGCTGCGCGAGCGCGCCGACGAGTTGTATCAGCTCTTCCCCGACCTCAAGCTCGCCCACCGTCGCCATGCCGAGACGCTGAGCGGCGGTCAGCGCACCATGCTCGCCATGGCTCGCGGGCTCATGGTGGATCCCGCGGTGCTCCTCCTCGATGAGCCGTCGGCGGGTCTCTCGCCGAAGTTCCAGAGCGCCGTATGGGAGCGCATCGAGCAGGTGCGTGCCACCAACGTTGCTGTCGTCGTCGTCGAGCAGAACACGCGTGAGACGCTTCGCCATGCGCAGTGGGCGTATGTCCTGGTGCTCGGCAGGAACCGTCTCGACGGGAAGGGACGAGACCTGCTGCACAACGACGAGGTCGTCAACCTCTACGTCGGCGTGCTGTCGTAGGAGACGCTGGTCGATGGATCCCGAAGCCGCGAAGTCTCGGTCGTCCGGCCCGCTCGCGGGAGTGCGCATCCTCGACCTCTCGCGCATCCTGTCCGGTCCGTTCGCCACCATGATCTTTGCCGACCTCGGCGCCGACGTGATCAAGCTCGAGAACCCGCGCACCGGCGACGACACCAGGGAGTGGGCGCCGCCGTACCAGGGCGACCAATCCGCCTACTTCCTCTCGGTGAACCGCAACAAGCAGGGCATCGCCGTCGACCTCAAGACCGCGAAGGGACGCGAGATCGCGCTGCGCCTGGTGGATCGGGCCGATGTTCTCGTCGAGAATTTCCGACCCGGAACGGCCGCGCGTCTGGGCCTCGGCTACGACGACCTCCACGCTCGCAATCCGGGGTTGATCTACGCATCGATCTCTGGATTTGGTCAGACCGGCCCGTACGCGAGCGAGCCCGGGTACGACGCAATTGCGCAGGCACTCGGCGGCATCATGAGCGTCACCGGCGAAGCCGATGGGGAGCCGGTGCGCGTCGGCAACTCCGCGGCCGACCTCAGTGCGGCGATGTGGGCCGCGATCGGCATCCTTGCCGCTCTGCATGCCCGTCATGCCAGCGGCTGCGGCGAGTGGATCGACATTTCGCTGCTGGACGGCCAGATCGCGTGGTTGACGTACCTTGCGGGTGGCTACTTCGCGTCGGGCGAGGTGCCGCCGCGGTACGGCTCGGCACACCCGAGCATCGTTCCGTATCAGGCTCTGCGCACCGCCGACGGACATCTGATGGTGGCGGTGGGAAACGACACCCTCTGGCGACGCTTCGCTCCCCTGATCGGTCTGCCCGAACTGGTCGACGATCCGCGCTTCGACAGCAACCCACAGCGCGTCGCCAACCGCGCGCAGCTGATCCCGCTCATCGAAGGCGCGCTCGCGACCAGGGGCTCGGTTGCCTGGGCCGATGAGCTGTCTCGGGTCGGGATCCCGGCCGGCCCCATCAACAACGTCGATGCCGCGCTCGAGCATCCCCAGGTGGCGGCGCGCGACATGGTGCTGAGCACCGAGCACCCCACCGCCGGCACGCTTCGCATGACCGGGTCTCCCATCAAGCTCTCCCGCTACAAGGCTACCGTGCGCCGTCCGCCACCGACGCTCGGCGAGCACACTGATGCGGTCCTCGGCGAGCTCGGATACTCCGCTGCGGAGATCGCCACGCTTCGCGATGAGGGCGTCGTTGCTTGAGCTCGGTGGGCGGGGCGCTCCACCGATAGTCGGCCTCGAGGCCGAGCTCCGTGCCGCGATGCGAGGGGAGGTGCGCGCCGACGCGTACACGCGTCACCTGTTCTCGACGGACGCGAGCATGTACAGCATCGAACCGCTTGCGGTGGTCTTTCCGCACGATGCGGCCGACGTCGCCGCCGCGGTCGGCGTCTGCGCGCGGCGGCGTGTGCCCATGCTCCCGCGGGGCGCGGGCACCAGCCTGGCGGGTCAGACGGTGGGCCGCGCGGTGATCATCGACACCTCGCGTCATATGAACGCAATCGTCGAGCTGGATCCCGAGCGACGTCTCGCCCGGGTGCAGCCGGGCGTTGTGCAGGACGACCTCAACCGCGCCGCGCGCAGGCACGGCCTGGTCTTCGGCCCGGATACGTCGACCAGCGACCGCGCAACCATCGGCGGGATGATCGGCAACAACTCCGCAGGCAGTGGTTCGGTGGTGCACGGCATGACCATCGATCACGTCGAGTCGTTGGAGGTGGTGCTGAGCGACTCGAGCGTTGCAACGCTTGGACCGGTCGACACCGAGCAGATGCTCCGGCGGAGTGCCGCGGATACGCTCGAGGCGCGGATTCATGCGCGCCTGCCAGGATTCGTCGAGGAGCATCGCACCGCCATCGCCGAGGGGTTTCCCCCGTACTGGCGGCGTGCGGGCGGCTATCGACTCGACCGTCTCGGCGACGGGCCCTTCAACCTGGCACGGCTGGTGGTCGGGTCCGAGGGGTCACTCGTGGTCGTCACCGAGGCGACCGTGCGTCTGGTTCCCGTTGCCCGAGCGAAGGCGATTGCCGTGGGTCATTTCGCTTCCGTTGCGGACGCGATTGCGGCCACCGAGGATGCGCTGAGCACGCGACCGAGCGCCGTGGAGCTCATCGATCGAACGATTCTCGAACTCTCCCGGCAGAAGCTCGAATACAGCGCACTCGGGTCGATCCTCGTAGGCGACCCGGGTGCGCTGCTCTTCGTGACCTTCGATGGCGGCGACGCCGCCGAGGCATCCGCCGGGGTGGAGCGGATTGCCGCGCTCTGGCAGCGCAATGGTCATGGCTATCACACGCTTCGTGCCACGAACCCGCAGCAGGCGGCGCTGCTCAAGGTCAGGTCGGCAGGGCTGGGGCTGTTGATGGCCGCAAGCGAGGGCACACGCAGGCCGGTGGCGTTCATCGAGGACACGGCTGTCGACCCGGCCCGCCTGACCGAGTACGTGCGGCGTTTCAGCGCCGTCCTGGAACGGCACGGCCTCGTGGCCGGCTTCTACGGTCACTGCTCGGTCGGGTGTTTGCACATCCGACCGTTCATGGATCTGACCCGCCCGGATGAGGTGGCAACGATGCGCACCGTCGCCACCGAGATTCGCGACCTGGTGAGCGAATTCGGCGGCGCGAACTCCAGCGAACACGGCGACGGGCTCGCTCGCAGCGAGTTCAACCGCAGCATCTTCGGCGACGCGCTCTATGCGGCGATGTGCGAGCTGAAGCTGCTCTTCGACCCGCACTCGCTGATGAATCCGGGAAAGATCGTCAACGCGCCACCGATGAGCGAGAGCATCCGCGACGTCGCCCTTGCGCCGGCGTTCGCACTGTCAACGCGGCTCTCGTTCGCGGGCACGGCCGGCATGCGAGGCGCGGCCGATCGATGCATGAACATCGGCGTCTGCCGCAAGGGATCCACCGGGGTCATGTGCCCGTCATACATGGCGACGCGCGAGGAGGAACACAGCACCCGCGGCCGCGCCAACGCGCTGGTCCTCGCGCTGTCGCAACCGGATCCGAGAGCGGCGCTCGGCGACCAACGCCTGCACGACATCCTCGACCTCTGCCTCGAGTGCAAGGCCTGCAAGAGCGAGTGCCCGCTCGGGGTGGACATGGCGTCCCTGAAGAGCGAATTCCTCTTTCACTATCAGGGGATTCACGGGGTGCCGGCACGCGCGCGATTCTTCGCCGCCGCTCGGCGCCTCAACCGGTTTGGATCCATGTTCGCGCCGCTCTCCAACCTGGCGACCTCATTGCCGGGATCGCGTGCGCTGATGGAGCGAACGCTGGGGGTCACGCGGAAGCGGCCGCTGCCCCAATTCCACCGGCGCACCCTCCTGCGGTGGGATGCGCGCCGGAAGCGGCCGCTTCCTGGATCCCTGGGACGTGTGGTGATGCTCGCCGACTCATTCACGACGTTCACCGAGCCGGGCGTTGGCATCGCGGCGGTGGAACTGCTCGAGATGGCTGGGTGGCGGGTCGAGCTGATTGGCGATCACTGCTGCGGACGCGCCGCCATCTCCAAGGGGCGTCTTGATGACGCCGGCCGGTACGCCAAGGCGATGACCGCTCGTCTAAATGAGGCGGCCCGGCAGGGGGCGACGATTGTTGGGGTGGAGCCCTCCTGCATCCTCACGCTCGCCGAGGAGCACCTCGCCCTGCAGCCTGGCAGCGAGGAGGCGAAGGTCGTTGCGGGTCGGGTCCGCCTCGCGGACGAGGTGATCCTCGACGCTTTTGCATCCGGACATCTGCGCATGAATCCAGCCTCGCCGTTGGCGGGCCGGCGCTTCCTCTTCCATGGCCACTGCCATCAGAAGGCACTCGCCGGCACCGCCGCGAGCGTGCAGCTGCTGTCGTTGATCCCCGGGTCCGTTGTGGTCGAGGTCGATGGCGGTTGCTGCGGAATGGCGGGGTCGTTTGGCTTTGAGGCCGAGCACTACGACCTCTCGATGCGGATCGGCGGGATGCGCCTCTTCCCGGCTGTCAATGCGGAAGACGCGCGAACGCTGGTCGCCGCCACCGGGGTCTCCTGCCGCCAGCAGATCGAGCACGGCACCGGTCGGCCTGCGATGCACCCGGTGGAGTACATCCGAGCGGCGGTCCTTCAGACGAGCCCCCGCTGACCGGAGCGGGCTGCAGGGTTCGATGACTACGTTACCAAGCCCATCGAGGTGGCGACGCTCCCCTCCCGGTTGAGTGCGCTCCTCAACGCCGTAGAGGCGCGGTCCTCGTCGAGGCCCCGATTGAGCGGAGCAGCGAGGCGCTGCGAACGCTGCCGCCTTGTGGCGCGATCGATTACGTATCGAAGTGCGCAGACGTTGCGCGGGCGTCAGCCGGGACCGTTGGGACGATGGGCCTCCGTTGTGACCAAAACCTGTTCAGGATCTTCTTTTCTGGAGATGGAGCCTTGCGGCCGCTTCTCGATGATGTGATCGATCATCCCGTAGGCGAGCGCCTGCTCCGCGGTCATGTGGTAGTCACGCTCGATGTCGCGGCCGATCTGCTCCGAGTCGCGCCCGGTGTGACGGTGATAGAGCTCGATGAGCAGCGCGCGCTGGCGGAGGATTTCGCGCGCATGCACGTCGAGGTCGGTTGCCTGGCCCTGCATTCCCTGCGCCCACGGCTGGTGGATGACAACCAGCGAGTTGGGCAGCGCCAGCCTGCGTCCCGGCGCTCCGGCGGAGAGAAGGAGCGACGCGCCGCTCGCCGCCATGCCGAGGCAGGTCGTCTCGACGAGCGGGCGCACATATTGCATGGCGTCGTACATCGCCAGCGCCGCGGTCATGGAACCCCCCGGGCTGTTGATGTAGAGATGCACGTCGCGCTCAGGATCTTCGCCCTCGAGGAACAGCAGTTGCGCGGTGACCAGGTTGGCGAGATCGTCATCGATGACACCGCCGACGAAGATGATCCGGTCGCGCAGCAACCGCGAGTAGATGTCGTACGAGCGCTCACCACGTGTCGTGCTTTCGACCACGGTGGGTACCAGGGTCATCGCGAGCCCTCCGCTGTTGGTGGAACGAAGCCGATGCGACGGCGGGTCGGCTCCGCCTGGTTCATGGCCATGAAGGCGCCGAACTGTGCGACGGTCCGAAGGGAGGCGGCGTCGAGTCCTGAGGTGACGGCGCGGAGCTGGCGCCGGGGGTCGGACGGCCAGGCCGGCTCCTCCTGCGGCGACACACTGAGCCGGCGGCCGAGGTCGGCATACACGGCCCCGATGGGAACCGAGAGCGCATACGCGATCGCGATCAGGAGGTCCGCGGAGACGTCCTTCAGCCCGCGCTCGACCTCGGACAGGTAGGCGGGCGAGCATCCGGCCTCGCCGGCGATCTCGCCAAGCCTCCGGCCCTGGCCCTCACGGTGTCCGCGAAGGATGCCACCCAACTCGCGCCGGATCTCATCCGGGGTTACGCTCAGAGCAGAATGCACAACGCTCAGAGCATATCACCAGCCCGACGCGCGGGCCCTCCCTCATGTCGGTCAGCCGGGTCGCGGGTATCCTTTGCCAGCCATGGCAACGCTCCTCTCCGTGAATCTCGGCACCGCGAGGGCGACCCGGTACGCCGACGCCGGCGTCACCGGCATCGACAAGCGCCCGTCGAGCGAGCCGGTGGCACTTCGGGATCCGGGACCGCAGCTGGGTTTCGGTGGGGCCGCAGGTGACGCCATATGCGATGCGAGCTCCCACGGCGGTACCGACCAGGCCGTGTATGCCTATGCCCGCGAGGACCTCGATCACTGGCAGGCCGAACTGGGACGTTCGCTCAGCAACGGGGTCTTCGGCGAGAACCTGACCACCGCCGGCCTCGACATCAGCGGGGCGCTCGTCGGCGAGCGCTGGCAGGTCGGCGACGACTGCGTGCTCGAGGTGACATCCCCGCGCATCCCGTGCCGCACCTTTGCCGGCTGGCTCCAGGAGCAGCTGTGGGTCAAGCGCTTCACCGACCGCGGTACGCCCGGCGCCTACCTGCGGGTGATCGTGCCCGGCCGGGTGGCCGGCGGAGACCCGATCAGCGTCATCCATCGCCCCGACCATGAGGTGACGATCGCGATGATGTTCCGCGCACTCACGAAGGAGAAGGGGCTGCAGCCGCAGCTGGCAGCCGCCGGCGACGCTCTCCCCGACGGCATGCGGAAGCGTCTGCTGGTCTGAGGTCCGCCTCCTTCCCCCGGCACGCCACGGCGGTGGGGCGTTGGTGACAAAACAGACGGAAAGATGCCCCGAACTCGGGATACCATTCGGCGCAGCCCTTCATGTTCAAACTGCCCCGATCCGCCCGCTTCGGTCTGGTGGTGATGGTCGCCGGTATAGCGGTTGGAACGCTGGCAACGACACAGCGCCTCCCGGTGACCCCCGCGGGTGTCTCGGCGGCGCCTCGGGCGACAACCACCCCAACGCCGGCCCCGTCGTTGGATATGAAGGTGGCGAGCGCCAATCTCAGCTTCACGATGCCGCTGTCGATGCTGGGCGGGGCTCCGCCGATGCGCGCACGGGCCGGCATCCTCGTTGACCTGGACACGGGCGCGATTCTCTGGGCCAAGCAACCCGACCTCGAGCTCGCGCCCGCCAGCCTCACCAAGGTGCTCACCGCCCTGGTCGCGCTCGAGAACTTCAGCCCTGACCAGGCGGTCACGATCACACCCGACGCCCTGGGCCAGTCGACTGCCGACACGCTCATGCACCTCAAGGCGGGTCAGACCTTCACCGTCGAGGAGTTGCTCGAGGGCATGCTGCTCCCGAGCGGCGACGACGCTGCGAGCGCGATTGCGGTTGACACGGTCGGCGCGGACCGCTTCATCGCGGCCATGAACGAGCAGGTCGCTGCGCTTGGCCTCCATGAGTCGCACTTCTCGGCGACCGCAGGGCTCGACGACCCGCACCTCTACTCCTCCGCGTACGACCTCGCGGTCATCGCGGCGTACACGTACGAACACTTCGCGCTCTTCGACCAGATCGTCGCCACCCGGGCGATCAACCTGCCTGCCAGCGCCGAGCACCCGGCGTTTGAGCTCCACAACCTCGACGCACTGCTCCAGGCATATCCGGCAGCGGTGGGCATCAAGCCCGGGTGGACCGGCAATGCAGGCGCCTGCATCATCGGGATGGCAGTCCGCGGCGGGCATCGCCTCCTCGCGGTGCTGCTGAGCGCGAACTATCCGGCTCGTCTCGAGAGCCGGCTGTTCGACTGGGGCTTTCAGCTCGATGGTCTGCCCCCGCTGCTGCCGCCTACGCCGTCTCCCTCGCCGGCACACCGCTGACGCCGCGCCCGAGGCTGCTCGGCGCGAAGGCACAGCCTGTCTCCGGCTCGTCGCAGCGACGGCCCGCGTGGCTGCCACTGGCTTGGGCGCGAGTGCGAGGCCGCACAGCCCGGCTGCGGACGGCCTCAGCACATGGCGCTCTGTCATTCCCGGCCCTGAAGCGACCTGGGCCAGAGGATAGCCAGACGACCGTGAACCTACCTGAGGATGTGCTGAGGGGGATCGTCAACGCGCTGCGCGGTCATGTGATCGCGAACGCCGCCGCCATCGACCCCTGCCAGGGCGCTGACGTGATCAACCGCAGATTCGGCAGTTTGGCGACGCAATTGACACTCCACGGGTTCATGGGCGAAGGGATGGTGTGCGCGCCCATGAAGAGGATGCCGGCGCCCGTCAGGTCGGCCTCATGTTGAATGGCCGACGCGGCATCAGCAGGGTCGGCACACGCTTTGCTGACGGCGATGTCCAGTGGCAGGGTCAGGGCTCCGGACTCGAAGCCGTTGGGGACCATCGGGGTCAGATCCGTGAGCCCGGCCAGCCACATACCCGCATCGTTGCCGCTGTTGGTCATGACCACGGTGGAGCTCGGATATTCGTCCGTCAGCGTGTTCAACACCGTGAGGTCCGCTGGAGTGACCAGCGAGCGGGTGGCCACCGCGTGCTGGTACACGCCGAGCTCGTATGAGGCGCCGACCACCAGGCACACGATGGCGATGACGCCCAGGGCCAGCGGCGCGGCAGCGAATCGATGCCCGCCCACGCGGAATCGAGTGGCGACAAAAGCGGGAACTTCCGCGCGGTAAACGTAGAGAACCCAGGCGACCACCACCGCCGCTGCGGTGATTGCCATCGCAGGGATCCATGGGCGCAATGCCGTCAATGGATCGTAGAGGCCCAGCGGATAGGTGTAGACCGCGTACTGGCCGATGAGATAGGTCCACAAACGGCCGAGCGAATGGCGCACCAGGACGGCGACTCCGGCGGCGAGGACGCCGGCCACGGTCGCGCCGATCTGCAACTGTCGCGTCCGCGACAGCGAGCGCATCACGCTGATGATCGCGAGGAAACCGGCGCCAAGGACGAGCGGGATCAACCAGTACTGATAGCCGAGGATGCGATCCTGCTCGGCCCACGGAAAGATGAGCCGCCAGAGCTTCGCGAGCTTGTGCCAGTAGAAGTCGTCCACCATGAATGCGACCAGCAGCACCTGGGCCACGAGCACCCAGAGCATTCGACGCTGGACGATCAGCGCCACGACGCCGATCAGGTACAGCGCGAACGCAACCGGACTGATGAGATCGGTCTGCGCAATCGATGCGAGGATCACATGCACGTGTATCGGTGTGCTCGTGACCGGGATCGAGGCCGACGAGGGCTGGGTCGCGGTGGGTGGGGGAACGTGGGGCGACCGCGTCAGCAGGGTCACGACGACGGCGCGGGCGAGCACCGCCCCCGCCGCGACGCCCACCCGGATGAGCGCGACTCGCGGATTGGCGCGCACCACCTGCACCACCGTGATCGCTAGCAGGCCACACGCGACCACCGCGCCGGTGAACACCTCGAGACCGTGTATCACCCAGATGGATGCGGTGATGGCAAACAGCAGGAGTGCGGTGTCACGCGTGAAGACACCCCGAAAGACTCGTAGTGCGGCAACGACGAAGGGGACGATGAGCGTCGAGTCGACGATCTCGGGAAAGCGGCCGACGATCGCCTGAAACGATGGAAAGGCAAGCCCGAGCGCGAAGAAGGGAACCACCGCTGCGAGTGCGACAGATCCGGTCCCCTCGAGCGCGAGAAGGCTGAGTGACACAGGAATCAGCACCAGCGTCACCGTGATCACCGGTCCCATCGCCATCGCGGGCGATGGGGCGCCGAGCCACGACACCACGGCGGCCGTCGCCTCGAACCCGGGGCGCACGCGCACGAATTCGGTCCCCTCGATCGGGATCCGGATCAGCGGCAGCACATCGTGCGTTCGCGCAATCGTGTTGGCGAGCCCTCCGTGCGTCGCCGTGTCCCAGTCGGGAGGGAGCACCTGGCCATGGAGGGCCCAGAAGAAAACCGATGCCCCGATGAGACCGGCAAGGAGCGCAGGAATCGGTACCCACCAGGGAGAGGCGACGCTGACGGCGGGGGAAGCCCGGCGCCAGCGGAGCACCGCGGCGGCCCCAAGCACCACCAGCAGCGGCAGCACGGTGGCCGGCTCGAAGGGGATGTGCGCGTCGTGCATCGCCATCCCGGCGACGCCGATGAACCCTGCGGACATCCCCGGGGACATCGCAAGTCTCGTCCACCATCGCCACTCCGGAGCGAGCAGGGTCGCAAGGGCATAGCCAGGGAGCAGTGCCGCAATCACCACCCCGGGGAGCGATTGCGCGAAGTCTTGGAGTGACACGCCGGATGGAGCTTAGCGACCAATCAGCCGAGACGCGCTCGGCAGTGAGCTTTGCCGCCAGAAAGCGCGTGCTATCCTCAGATCAATTGCTGGATCCTTGACGTCGCGCGCTCTGCGCGCGCCATCGTCCTCGGCCGCGAGGAGCCCCTGGGGAGGCTCCAAGCCTGGGGGCGTTAGGCGAGAGCCCTCATAATCAGATCGATTGGGCTCCCGTTCCAGAGATCTTGAAGCGTCCCCGGAGGGTTCCATGGCAAGCCGGCGAGCGAGTGGCACTGGGCGGGGGGATCGCGTCACGGTCGAGCTTGACGG
>Ga0182024_10016831_pt1 | contig 13814 bp, 14 predicted proteins | sample P32metaG_FD_120480 | JGI IMG/M metagenome (GOLD analysis project Ga0182024, IMG submission 120480) | Permafrost microbial communities from Stordalen Mire, Sweden - P3-2 metaG (Illumina Assembly) | ecosystem: Environmental > Terrestrial > Soil > Wetlands > Permafrost | place: Sweden: Stordalen... | reverse complement strand
GCCGCCGCGGCATGCGGCAGCGATGTTCGCCCGCGAGTGTAGCCGAAGCCGGCTTGAGTTAAAGAGGGCCCATTGAGAATTCTGCAGCGCTACCTGCTCCGGGAGATGACCGTCAACTTTCTCGGCGTGACGCTGGTGCTGTTCGCCATCCTGTTCGTCAATCAGGTCGGCACGGTGCTGGCGCGCGCGGCGCAGCTGCAGTACCAGAGCGGCTTCGTGTTCGAGCTGATCGCCCTGGGTGCCGCCCAGAACGTTGCTTTGCTATTACCGATTGGGTTGCTGCTGGGGATCGTGCTGGCCTTTGGCCGGCTCTACCATGACAGCGAAATGGCGGCGGCACAGGCCTGCGGCGTCGGGGTCGGCCGGGTGGCCAGCGCGGTCTGGGTGCTGGCGCTGCCGATCACGGCTCTGATCACACTGATAAATTTCGAGCTGGCGCCGCGCGCCGCCGCGGCCGAGGCCGCCATGCGTGATGAGGCGCTGCGCGCCAGCGTCACCGCACCGCTGGCGCCCGGCAAGTTCCGCAGCTTTGCCGGCGGTCGCATCGTCGTGTATGCGCGGGCCGCCGATGCCAACGGCGATCTGACCGGCGTATTCGTCAAACGCAGCGACGGTCCGACCCTTGAGACCACGGTGGCGCGGCGCGCGCACTACACACGCTCGAGCGACGGGCAGAGCGAAACCATTACGCTCTACGACGGTCAACGTCTCGATGGCATACCGGGCAGCACGCGTTACCGCATCATGCGTTTCGATCAGCAGATGATCCCGATTCGAACCCCCGACAGCACCGCGCACTCGCCGCGTCTCGATGGCATGAGTACTGCGCAGTTGCTCGGCAGCAGCGATCCGAAGCTCAGGGCCGAGCTGCACTGGCGGCTGGGACTGCCGGTCATGACACTGGTACTGACTCTGCTGGCCGTGCCGCTCGGACGGCTGCGGCCGCGGCAGGGGCGCTATGCGCATGTGTGGATTGCCGTGCTGATGTTTGCACTGTATGCCAATCTCGCGCTCGCCGGCCGCACCTGGATGGCACACGGCAAGAGTCCGGCCGCGCTTGGACTATGGTGGGTACACGGGCTGTTTCTGCTCGCGGCGATCGGCGGATTGATGCTGCCGAAACTCGCACGCCGCTGGCGCGCGCATCGGCGCATGGCATGACGCTGCTGGATCGCTACATCGCGCGCACGCTGCTGGCGGCGATCGCGATGGTCATGGCTGTGCTGGTGGTGCTCGGCATGCTGTTCGTGTTCATCGGCGAGCAGGGCGATGTCGGTGTCGGCCGCTATGGCATGCTCGATGCGCTCGCGTACGCCGCCATGTCGATACCGCAGTTCGCGCTCGAATCGTTTCCCGCTGGTGCGTTGGTCGGCGCGCTGCTCGGCATCGGGCTGCTGGCGCGCAGCCAGGAACTGACTGTCATGCGCGCCTCGGGCATGTCGAAGCTGCGCCTGAGCTTCGCGGTGCTGATCAGCGCCGGTGTGCTGATCGGATCGGCGCTGCTGATCGGCGAGTTCCTGGCGCAGCCGCTGGCGCAGCTGGCCGATGAGCGCAAGGCATTCGCCAAGTACTCGAACATCAGTTTCGCCGGTGCCGGGGGCGCCTGGATTCGTGACGGCGACACTATTCTGAACGTGCAGGGGCGTTCGAGCGTGGCACAGTTCGGTGGCATGCTGATCTTCGATCTGGCGTCGGACAATCGGCTCGCCGCCATCGGCCATGCCGAACATGCGCTCGCCGTCGGTACGCAGTCCTGGCAGTTGCAGGGTTACGCCGAGTCGCGCTTCACCGATCACTCGGTGACCAGCCTGCAGTCCTCGCAGCGTTTGCTGCAGACCGCCGCCGGCGCCGACCTGCTGCAACTCACCATCACCGATCCGGGCGAGCTGGCGCTGCATACCCTCTACACCGCGATCCGCTACCTGCGCGACAACCACCTCGACGCCAAGCAATACATCTTTGCATTCTGGTCGCGATGGGCGCGCATCGTGGGCATTTTGGCCGCGCTGGTGTTCGCACTGCCATTTGGCTTCGGCGCGCTCCGCTCCGCATCGCTGAGCGCCCGCAGCACCCTGGGGCTGGTGCTGGGCCTGGTGTATTTCTTCCTGCAGCGCCTGGTCGAGAGCGGCACGCTGGTGTTCAATCTCAATCCACTGCTGCTGGCGTGGTTGCCGACCGCGATGCTGGCCGCGGCGGCGCTGTTGCTGCTGTGGCGGGTGCGCTAGCGCTTGATCATCCATCCGACCGAACGGCGCGCGTTGCTGCTGGCCTGCCTGTGCAATGGCGCGCTGTTCGCCAGCTTCTACATCCTGCGACCGGTGCGCGACACGCTTGCGACGCTGATCGGCACGGCGCGGCTGCAGGGGCTGTTCACCGGCACCTTCATCGGCACGCTGCTGGCTGCGCCGATCTACGCCGCGCTGCTCTCGCGCCTGCGGCTTGCGCGGCTGCTGCCCGGGCTGTTCGCTTTCTGGATGCTCAATGCGTTGCTGTTCGCATGGCTGCTGCATCGCCACGCGGACAATCTCTGGATCGCAGGCAGCTACTTCGTGTGGTTCAGCGTCGTCAACCTGTACATGGTGTCGGTGTTCTGGAGCCTGATGGTGGATGTGTTTTCCGCCTCCCAGGCGATGCGGCTGTTTCCGTTGATCGCCGGAGCCGGTGAGCTCGGCGCGATCGCCGGACCGCTGTTGACGCATTCGCTGGTTGGTCGCTTTGGGCTGGCGGGGCTGCTGCTGCTGGCTGCTGCGGGACTGCTGGCGGTGACCGCGCTGGTGCAGCTGCTGGTGCGCGCCAAGCGGCAGCTCGGCGCGAGCGCTGCGGGCGCGCAGCGTTCAAGTCTCGATCATGGCCTGTCGGGTCAGACCTTCGAAGGTTTTCGCGAGCTGCTGTCCTCGGCCTATCTGCGGCGCCAGGCGTGGTTCGTACTACTCATGAGCTGGGTCAACACGCTGGCGTATTTCTTTCAGACCGATCTGCTGGCGCGCGAATTCCCGTTACTCGCGAGCCGCGCCCAGGTGATTGCCGACATCGACCTGGTGGTCAATGTCAGCAGCGCGGTGATTCTGCTGTTCGGACTGGGTCGGCTGGTGCAGCGCTTTGGCGTTACCGCCGGCCTGGTGCTCAATCCGCTCATCATGATCGTCGCCCTGATCGGCTTGTGGATCGCGCCCGGCCTGCGCATGCTGCAGGCATTGCAGGTGACGCGGCGCGTCGGTCAGTACGCGATTGCACGCCCGAGCCGCGAGATCTGCTTCACGGTAGTCGAGCAGAGTAGTCGCTACAAGGCCAAGAATGTCGTCGATACGGTCATCTATCGCTTCGGTGATCTGAGTTCAGCCTGGCTGCAGGCGGGGATGCGGATGCTGGGTCTGGGTTTCAGCGCCGCGATCGTGCTCGGCCTGGGCGCCAGCGTTGCCTGGGGCATGGTCGCCGTGCTGCTGGGACGCAACTACGAGCAGCTGCGCGGCCGTCAGGATTCGCAGATGACTCAGACCGGCTGTTAGTGCCAGGCGGCGCGACGCGCCTTGGCTTCGGCGTCCGCGTCCAGCGGCTCACCACTGATGCGCTCGTTGACCGCCTGCAGCAGTGCGGTCGGCATCGCCGCGCCTGCCATTCGATAGCCAGGCGCACTCCCTGCCGAGGCCGATGCATCGGCGCCGAGCAGTGTCAGGATGTGCCAGCGCTGCTGCTCACGGCAGGCGAGGCCGGTCAGCGAGCGATGGTTGTCGAACACGAAGGTGCGGCAGAAGCCGCCGTTCCTGGATCGGAAGCTCAAGCCGATGCGCACCGCGCTCGAACCTGGCGCGGCGCTGGCGAGCTGCTCGTTCAAAGCGCGATTCAACAATCCGCTCGCCAACAATGCGCCGTCGCGATACTCGGTCGGGCCCGCACTGACGAACAGGTGCTCGAGCAGCAATCCGGCGCCGAGGCCGAGCAGCAGACTGGCAGCGATGGCCATGGTCGCGCGACTTGGGATCTGTGGGCGCCGCCGCTCGGCGCGCCGTGCGCGCTCGGCGCGTACGCGCGCCAGATCGATGATCTGCGCCGGACCGGATAAGGGTTCGAGTCGAGCCGCATTCAGCAGGCGTTGCGGCATTGGCTCGCGCACGCCGTTGAACGCATTACGCAGCCTGAGGCGCAGCGCGCGCTGCTGAGCGACCCGCTGGGCCAGCCGCGCGTCGCGCGCAATCGCCTGTTCGACCTGGGCGCGCTCGCTTTCGCTGAGCTCGCCGTCCACATAGGCGGCCAAGAGGTCATCAGGAATGTTGGTGCTCACGCGGCGTCTCCCGGCTCCAGCAGCTCTGGCAGATAATCTGCGCCGCTCCCCTGTACGGCAAGCCCTCGATCCTGCAGCGCAAAGTCGATCGCGGCCCCGCAAGCCCACATGCTGCGTCGCACAATGGATGCTCACGCGCCTGCGCCGCATAAGCAAAATCAACGCCTCACAACAGCAATCGTCCTACTCGGAGTTGTTGTGGACGGCGACTTCGAGCCGCCGTCTTCGTTCACCACACTGCAGAACGAACTCAAGGCTTTCAACATCCAGAGGCGAGGTAACTGTCATGAGATTTAAGAGTGTATGGCTGACGATGATGGCGATTCCGGCGCTGGCGATGGCAATGGGTGATGGCAAGGATGAATCGTTCTTCAAGAACGCCGCCGAGGGCGGCATGGCCGAAGTCGATGCCGGCAAGCTGGCGCAGGAAAAAGCCAGCAGCCAATCGGTCAAGGATTTCGGCGCCATGATGGTCAAAGATCACAGTGCCGCGAATGCGAAACTGCAGGCGTTGGCCGCATCCGAGAGCATCAAGCTCCCGGCCAGTCCGAGCCTCATGCAGCAGGCGTCGGGAAAAGAACTGAAGATGAAATCGGGCGATTCGTTCGACAAGTCGTATATCAAGGACCAGATCAAGGCGCACAAGGACACGGTCGCGCTGTTCCAGAAGGAGATCGCCTCAGGACAGAACCCGCAGGCACAGCAATTTGCCAGCGCGACTCTGCCGACCATCCAGGGGCATCTGAGCAAGATCACTCAGATCGCGGCTGCCGCGGGTGTCAGTGAATAGCGCGGTAGCGATGCGATGCGGCGCCTTCCCGGCGCCGCATCAGGTTGGGCAGCGAATGGGGATTACCCGCGTGCCGTCTGCCCGGGCAGACCCACCAGCAGATCCGACAGTTCTTCCGCGTGCTCCTCCTCGACCGCGAGGATGTCCTTGAGCATGCGGCTGCTGGTCGGATCGTCCTGATCCAGGTACTGGATCATTTCACGGTAGCTGTCGATCGCAATGCGCTCGGCCACCAGGTCCTCTTTGATCATGTCGACCAGCGAATTGCCAGCTACATATTCGGCATGGCTGCGGCTCGAGAGCCCGTCGGGCGCGAAGTCCGGCTCGCCACCGAGCTGCACGATGCGCTCGGCGATGCGATCGGCATGGCCCTGCTCCTCGGTGGAATGGGTCATGAATTCATCAGCGATACTCTGCGATGCCAGGCCGCGTGCCATGAAATGGTGACGGCGATAGCGCAGAACACAGACGAGCTCGGTGGCCAGTGCCGCATTAAGCAATCTGAGCACCTCGCTCCGATCGGCGGAATAGCCGGCCGTAACGGCACCTTCTTCAATGTTTCTGCGGGCCTGCGCCCGCAGGGTCTTGACGTCGGTCAGCTGGGGCTTGGCGGTCATTGGCGGTCACCTTTGGAAAAGGAAGGGGGTCTGAGACATTTAGACTAAGGCTAAACGCAGTGCCCGGGCTCCGCCAGCCGGCGCTCAGGCCCAAAAGTTTTCCTCATGTCTGACAGGCAGCGTCCCGTTTCTGAGGTACAGTGCCTTTCATGGTCGATATTAAGATCCGTAATGGCTTGCCGTTTCCGGTAGTCGGGGTGGGCGCATCCGCGGATGACCCCGGGGCGCTGCTCGAGTACTTTGCCGGCGCCGCCCTCGATAGCGGTATGGCGTATATCGTCCATCAGCCAAAACCCTCGCCCCAGGCAGGCATTCAGGCCGATCTGACCGCCGAAACCCTGGCGCAGCACACGCGCTTGCCCGTCAGCACCATGACCGACGGCATCAGCCTCGAGCCAAACCACGTTTATGTCATGCCGCCGGTGCGTCGCGAGCTGGAGTCCGTCCGGCAACGCCCGCGTCGCGCTGCTCCTTAGCTGATGGCACCTTAGCTGATTCTCCCCTGAGCTGATTCTCACTTCTTCGGGTCAGGCGGCGGTGGCTGCGCCACCTTGCCTGCGGCTTCGTTGGTGAGCGCGGCGCAATCGACGTTCTTCGCCAGTCCCGGATCGACGAACGCCAGCACGGCCGCAAATGGGGTCGCCACCGCCCCCAGCACCGCGGCTGCCGCTCCCTGCTTCAGAAGCGCGGGTGTCGACAGGCTGATGGCCGGATGACGCATGCTGCCGCGAATATTCACCGGCGCACGCAATCGATCGAAGCGCGGCTTCTTCGGCTCGCCCTTGATGTTCAGATCGAGTTTCTCGTCCCCGAGCGTGATGTGCCCGTCACCCGTGACCAGCACGTTTTCGGTGTCGAACAGGATATGTTCGGCCTGCGCGTCGCCGTCCTTGAGCTTGAATTCGATCACGCCGCAGCGGATCGGCACCGTCTGATCCTTCTTGGTTAACAGCAGCCCCAGGCCGCGCACCACATCGATGCCGGCCAGTTCTGCGAAGGCCTCGCGCATCTGCCCATCTGGCAGCACGATGCTGAAGGTCCCATTGGCATCGGCCGCAATGGCATGCACCGAATTACCGTTGCCGTCGATGCGGATGCGTCCCTGCATCACGCCCTCGAGCGGCGCCTGCGCGGCATTCTTGGGTTTGAATTGGTTCAGGCGGATATTGGTCAGGTGGATATCCATGCTGGTCTGCGCGGTCGCGTTGCGGGTGTTCAGCTCGATGTTTCCCGCAAGCTTGCCCTCCGGCAGGGTGAAGTCGACCGGATCGATGCTCAGATCACCCTGCTCGAGCTTGAGTTTGAAAGCCACGTTCCTGATCGGAACCTTCTGCGCCTGGATCGAGTCGGCGCGGAAGTCGAGTGCCGCATCCATCGTCTTGAGCCGATCGAACTGGAACTCGAAGGTGGGGAGCAGCAACGGCGAGATCGGTTCCGCCTTCGGCGCCTTCACCTGCGTTGGCGTCTTGCCGTGCTGCTCGCCCGGCTGCTCGACGCCGGCACCGAATGCCACCCCGAGGTCATCCAGATTCAACGAATGCGAGGTGATGCTGGCAGTCAGGCGTGGGCGGCCGTCCTTCGCCGCAAGATCGACCGTGCCTTTGCCGTGCACATCGCTGCTGCCGATCTTGCCGGCGATGTTGTCGAGCGCGAAATGATTGCCATCGCGATGAATGCGTACCGACAGCTGGTAGGGCGGCGTCAACGGCAGCGCGAGATTGGTAAGGTAGTACAGATTCGCGAGGTTCTGACCCTGCAGCTCGATGTCGGCGTCGATGCCGCCGAAATCGAATGGCTTGGCGATGGTGCCGCGCACCTTGACGCTCGAGGCTCCGGCATCGACCGCGGTCTGAAATTCGTAGGGATGATCGAGTTTGACATCGAGCAGCGCGCCGCCCGTGAACATGAGTTTGAACGGCTCCTTGTTCAGCGTGCCTTCGCCCTTGAGGCTGAAGGGCCCCCCCCCCGTGCCCGGCAGCGTTTTCCTGTGCGCCGACCATGCCCTTGAAAGTGAGCTTGCGGATTGCATCGTTGATCTCGAGTGAACCGCCGTTGAGCGCGAAATGGTGCAGCGGCGGGAGCCTGGTCGGCTTTTCCGCCTTGCTGGGTTTCGGCTTGGTGGTGCCGAAGTCCCAGTTGGCGCGGCCGCGCTCGTCCTGGATCAGCGCCACCTTCGGGTTATCCAGCTCGAGGGTCTGCAGTACCAGACGCCCGATGAACAGATCCTTCAGCAGCGCGGCGACATGCAGCCGCGGCAATTCGAGCATGTTGCCCTTGCCAGCCCAGTCGGGATTGCCGATGGTCAGGCCCTCGACATCCACACTCGGTGTCCATGAGAACAGCTGTACCCGCAGATTGCCGTTGATCGAAACCGGGCGCTCGATCTGACGCGAGATCGCTCGGCTCAAGGGTCCGCGCACGGCATTCCAGTCCATGAACGCAACGATCAGCACCAGCAGCAGCAGCAACGCGCTGCTCCCACCAATCCACAGCACGGGCCGCGGGATTCGATTTCTCGGCATGACACCACTCGATCGGGCGCGACAGCGCCGGTTGCTTCGACGGTAACGATGGCGACTGCCACGAACAGTCAGAGCTTTCCGATACGCGCGGCGAATTCGCCGATGTCCATTAGGCCGCCGCGCCGCCGGACACGGCGGCGTGCCGCTACTTGCCGGGGAACTATTTGATTTAAGATCGCCCCGCACATGCGCTACACCCTCGTACGCTACCTGCTGGTCGGATGCGTCAATACCAGCATCGGTCTGGGCATCATCTACTTCTGCATGTACGCCCTGGGAATGAACAACACGCCCGCAAATCTGCTGGGCTACACGCTCGGTTTGCTGGTCAGTTTCATGCTCAACCGAAGCTGGACCTTCGCGCACGCTGGAGCGTATGCGCCGGCGCTGCTGCGCTTTGTCGCGGTAGTGTGCGTGGCGTATCTGGCCAACCTGCTGGCCGTGCTGGTGCTGGCCGATCGGATCGGAGTGAATCGATTTGTCGCGCAGGCTGCAGGCACCGTGCCTTATACGGTGGTCGGCTATCTCGGCAGCCGTTGGTTTGTGTTCAACGTGCAGGATGCAACCGGACAGGGGTAAACAGGCGTGCGGCTCAGCATTATCGTTCCGTGCTACAACGAGGAAGCGGTTCTAAATGAGACTGGCACACGCCTGATTGAACTGCTGTCCGGGCTGATCAAGCAGGGCAAGCTGTCGAGCAGCAGTGAGATCTACTTCATCGACGATGGCAGCCGCGATCGCACCTGGCCGCTGATCGTGGCGCTCGCGCAGCAACAGCCGAGCATCCGGGGCGTCAGGCTGTCGAGGAATCACGGCCACCAGATGGCATTGCTGGCCGGGCTGCTCACCGTCCCGGGTGATGCGGTGATCAGCATCGATGCGGATCTGCAGGATGATTTGCGCGCGATCGAAGCCATGCTGGACGCCCACGCGGCGGGCGCCGAGATCGTCTACGGAGTTCGCAAGGGACGGCGCGCCGACAGCCTGTTCAAACGCGTCATAGCTGAGCGGTACTATGCGCTGCTGGCAGGCATCGGGGTGGAGATCGTGTTTAATCACGCCGACTTCCGGCTGCTCGGCCGGCGAGCCATCGACGCCCTGTCGCAGTTCGGCGAGGTGAATGTGTTCCTGCGCGGACTGATTCCTCAGCTGGGATTCGCCACAGCGATTGTTTATTACGAGCGCGCGGAGCGCTTCGCGGGACGATCGAAATACCCGGCGAGGAAAATGCTGTCCCTGGCGTGGAACGGTATTACCTCCTTTTCGGCGGTGCCGCTGCGATTGATCACCGGCATGGGATTTCTGATCTCGCTCGGTAGCCTCGCGGTCGCGGCATGGGCCATCTACGTTCGCCTGTTTACGCTGGCCGCCGTGCCAGGCTGGGCCTCCACCGTGGTCCCGATGTACCTGCTGGGGGGCATCCAGCTGCTGTCCCTCGGCATCATCGGCGAGTATCTCGCCAAGATTTATATGGAGAGCAAGCACCGGCCGCGGTTCATCATCGAGCGCACCGTGTAGCGGGCCAGAAAGCGGCGAATCGCATCTAAGCCGCTGATTTTATGGCGCTCCCTACGAGATTCGAACTCGTGTTCCAGCCTTGAGAGGGCCGTGTCCTAGGCCTCTAGACGAAGGGAGCGTTAGGCCGGAGTGGTATCGGAAAGGCGCGGTATTATAGGTGACCAGACTGATTGCTCAAGCGGGAATTACGATTTGAACCAGACCCTTCCGACCACACCGCTCGGTGTCCAGCCACGCATCGTCCCGCGCGCCGAGCACAATATCTCCCGCTCCAATCTCTCCGGCAACGCAGTGCGTGTCCTCTACCGGCTCAAAGAGGCCGGGTTTCAGGCGTTTCTGGTCGGCGGCTGCGTGCGCGATGTGATGCTCGGGCGTCATCCCAAGGATTTCGACGTCGCGACGAATGCGCTGCCTGACCAGGTGCGCGCGCTGTTCCGCAATTCGCGACTGGTCGGCCGCCGCTTTCGACTGGCGCACGTGGTGTTTGGTCGCGACGTCATCGAAGTCGCAACCTTTCGTGCCGCCAGTGCGCCCTTGCCGAGCGAGGAGCCGGTGCCGCAGGCCGATCCGGAAGAAGGCGAGGCGCCCGAGCTCGACGAGGAGTCCGAGCTCGACGATGAGGCGGAGCTCAACGGCATCGATCACGAGCGCGTGCTCGACACGCATGGCCGGCTGCTGCGCGACAATGTCTACGGCACCATTGATGAGGATGTCTGGCGGCGCGATTTCACTGTCAATTCTCTCTATTACAACATCGCCGATTTTTCGCTGTGGGACTACGTCGGCGGCGCCGAAGACCTGGCGGCGCACCGTCTGCGACTGATCGGCCATCCGGAAACGCGCTATCGCGAAGACCCGGTGCGCATGCTGCGCGCGGCGCGCTTCGAGGCGAAACTCGGCTTCACGCTCGATGCGTCGACCGCCGAGCCGATCCCGCGCCTGCGTTCGTTGCTGGCGGGTGTGCCGGCGGCGCGCCTGTTCGATGAGACCCTGAAGCTGTTCCTGACCGGTCACGGCGAACGCAGTTTCGAGGTGCTGCGGCAGCGGCAGCTGCTCGAAGAGCTGTTTCCGGCCGTCGAACGCTACCTGGCGGCCTCCCCCGGCAGCCTGATCGAACAGCTGCTGCGAGAGGGTCTGCGCAACACCGATGCGCGCGTGGCCGAGGACAAGCCGGTCACGCCGACCTTTCTGATGGCGCTGCTGCTGTACGGTCCGATCGCGCAGGCGATCGAATCGCTGCCGCCGGCACACTGGCACGAGATCGGCGCGATCGTCGATGCCTGCGATCGCACGCTGCGGGCGGCCTCGACCCGCGTCACCATCCCGCGGCGTGTGGCGCTCGGGGTGCGGGAAATGTTCGCCCTGCAGCCGCGTCTGGAACAGCCGCGCGGCAAGCGTGCGCTGCGGTTGCTCGAGCAGCCGCGTTTCCGATCGGCGTTCGACCTGCTGATGCTGCGTGCGCAGCTCGGGCTTGCACCGGCTGCGATTGCCACATGGTGGACGCAGCTGCAGGAGGCGGGACCCGATCAGCGGCTGGCGATGGTCGATTCGCTGACAAGACCGCCGCGCGCGGGCAAACCGGCCAGTCAGCCGGCCGGCACCCGTGCCACCGCTGCGGCCGACAGCGCAGAACCGGATGCCGTGCAGGCGGCGGGTGAGGCCGATGCGCCGCACCGTCCCCGACGGCGCCGCCGCCGGCGTTTTCATGGGACTGGGTGATGCTTGGTATCCGGCCTATGTGGGTCTCGGGAGCAACCTCGATGATCCAGCGGCCCAGGTGCGGCGCGCATTGTTGGCGCTGGGCCAGTTGCCCGGGACGCGGCTGCTGCGCCAATCATCGCTGTACGGTTCGAAGCCCATGGGGCCGGTCGCGCAGCCCGATTACGTCAATGCGGTTGCCGGCCTGCTCACGCAACTCGAAGTAGCGGATTTTTTTGCGCGACTGCGCGATCTCGAAGCTGCGCTCGGCCGTACGCCACCACAGCAGCGCTGGGGACCGCGTCGCATCGATCTCGATCTGCTGCTGTTCGCACAATTGCGGCTCGAAAGCGGGCAACTGCGGCTACCGCATCCCGGGATAGTGGAGCGCAATTTCGTTCTGTATCCTCTCGCCGAGGTGGCCCCCGAGCTGCCGGTGCCGGGCTGCGGACAGGTCGCGCAGCTCGCGGCGCGAGTCAGCCCTGAAGGAATCTGGCGTCTCGACCCCGCCGCCGCAGCATCATGACCGCAGAGCAACCGCCACAAACACCGCACCGTTTCATTGTGATCGAGGGTCCGATCGGTGTCGGCAAGACCACTCTGGCCACCAGGCTGGCTGCGACGCTGGGCGCTGAACTGGTGCTCGAGCGCGCTGATGCCAACCCGTTTCTGGAACGCTTCTACCGCAACCCGCGCGCCGGGGCGTTGGCGGCGCAGCTCTACTTCCTGTTCCAGCGCACCCAACAGCTCGCAGCGCTGCAGCAGCACGACATGTTCGCGCCGCTGCGCATCGCCGACTACCTGATCGACAAGGACCGCTTGTTTGCCCGCACCACGCTCGAGGACGAGGAGTATCGTCTCTATGAGCAGGTGTACGCGCGGCTGGCGGTCGAATCCCCCAAGCCGGACCTGGTGATTTATCTGCAGGCGCCGGTCGACGTGCTGCTCGGACGCATCAGTCGGCGTGCCATTGCTTACGAGCAGTTCATCGATCGCCGCTACCTGGAACGGCTCAACGACGCCTACGCGCGCTTCTTCCACGAATACGAAGCTTCGCCGCTGTTGATCGTCAATGCGGCCACCATCGATCCGGTCGGCAGCGAAGCCGACTTCGCCGAGCTGCTGGCAGCGATCCAGCGGATGCGTCGTGGCCGGCTCTACTACAATCCGCTGCGCCATGCCGCGCTCTGAGTTGGAGCGGGTTGCGTGGCGTAGTTAACTGCCTCATTCTGATCCGGCATGTACACGCAATTGCAGCTGCGCGATTCGGACCGGCCGCCGGTCACACTCAGTACGCTCGAGCAGATGAAGCAGCGTGGCGAGAAGATTGCCTGCCTGACGGTGTACGACGCCAGTTTCGCGGTACTGCTGGATGCTGCCGGAATCGACATCGCCCTGGTCGGCGACTCGCTCGGCATGGTGATTCAGGGGCACGACACCACCGTGCCCGTCACCATGGATCAGATGGTCTACCACTGTGCCGCGGCTTCGCGCGGATTGCATCGACCGTTCCTGATCGCCGATCTGCCGTTCATGAGCTATCCATCGCGCGAGCTGGCGTTGGCGAATGCGGTGCGCCTGATGCAGGAGGGCGGGGCGCGCATGGTCAAACTCGAGAGTGGCAAGGGCCAGACGGAGATCGTCGAATTCCTGGCGCAGCACGATATCGCGGTCTGCGCACACCTGGGGCTGAAGCCTCAGTCGGTGCACAAGACCGGTGGTTTTCGGGTGCAGGGCCGGGAAAGCGCGGCCGCGCAGCGCATGCTGGAGGACGCCCTGGCGCTGGAAGCAGCGGGCGCGGACCTGGTGCTGCTCGAGTGCATTCCGTCGGAACTCGGCCGCTCGATCGCGCAGGCCGTCAGTGTCCCGGTGATCGGTATTGGCGCCGGTCCCGCCACCGATGGTCAGATACTGGTTTTATACGACATCCTCGACATCACCTCCGGCCGCAAGCCGCGCTTCGTACGCAACTTCATGGCCGGCAGCGCCTCGCCGCAGGAGGCCCTGTCACGCTACGTCCAGGCCGTGAAGTCGGGGGAGTATCCGGCCCCCGAACACTGCTTCTGATCGCGGCGGCGCATGCAGATCGCAACCACGATCGAGGCGGTGCGCACGCAGGTGCGCGCCTGGCGCGCCGCCGGCGAGCGCATCGCGCTGGTGCCCACCATGGGCAACCTGCATGCCGGCCACGGCAGCCTGCTGCGGCTGGCGCGCGCCCGCGCCGCCCGCGTGGTCAGCAGTGTGTTCGTCAATCCCATTCAGTTCGGGCCGAGCGAGGACTTTACCGCCTATCCGCGCACGCTCGAGCAGGATGCACAATTGCTGCGCGAGGCGCACTGCGATCTGCTGTTCGCGCCGCCGGTGGAGGAGATCTACCCCGACCACGGTAG
>Ga0182024_10016830_pt1 | contig 13814 bp, 11 predicted proteins | sample P32metaG_FD_120480 | JGI IMG/M metagenome (GOLD analysis project Ga0182024, IMG submission 120480) | Permafrost microbial communities from Stordalen Mire, Sweden - P3-2 metaG (Illumina Assembly) | ecosystem: Environmental > Terrestrial > Soil > Wetlands > Permafrost | place: Sweden: Stordalen... | reverse complement strand
TCGGAATAGACCTTATACTGCGCAGACGCAGGCGCCAGCATCAGAACGAATGAGCAAAGAATTGTTTTCATGGTCGGCTCCTTCCGACCTGACATGCGTTGCATTTATCCCAAAGAGGCAAGAATAGATTTGCCCCTTTGTGATTCTGTTCGCGCATATCCGGGTGAAAGCGGAGAACGCTTCGATTACAAAAAAGGAGATTTCAAAATGCGGAAAAGGATTCTTGTGATGACGGCCATGGCGGCCTCGGTGATCGGGATCGCGGAGGCGAAGCCATTTTTCATGACGGTGCTGGGAGCCGGCGTGGTCCAGGATAACGACCAAGGCTCGGCCGCGAGCCAGGCAGCAGACCAGGCGGTGCAGAACGCCAATAACAGCTGCGCCGGCACGGTGGTTCGAGCGATTAAGTCTCCCCCGATCTGTTTCGGCGGCGGTGATAATCCCTACACTTGTACGGTTATCGTGACAGCCACTTGCCAGATCGGCAACTAACACAGGAGACGTAGCGAAACCGGCCGTCTTGTAGGGCGGCCAATTTTGGCTGCAGCCGCTTTTCAGGCGGCTTTTGCGGATTGGAGAAAAAGCTTGCCCCGCCAGGCGGCAGCCAAATTGGCCGCCCTTCAGATCCGTTCGCTGGGTGAGCGGCGTACGAACGATTTTGCTGCGCTACTAACGGGAATATACATGCCCGGCCCATTGGTGAGGGGCACAAACTCTTATGTAGAGCCTACTATAGTTAGTCTTGGAGGATTTCCATTGGCGTCGATTACTGACACATTTCCATCGTCCGGCGAATATGATTGGGAGCGGCTGGAAGATATCGGATATATGACCTGCATGACCCTGGTGCTGCTCGGGAATTATGCGCAGACCGGACATTTTGGAGGGCCGCTGGCGTATACGCCTTATAACGTTGCCGTTCATCTGATCGGGCCCCGGCTGGGTGGTCTGCGTTACGATTACCGCCGGCCGAAGCACCCCTATGGCGACAAGTTCATGCTCGCGGGAGGGCACTGCATTCCCACTTGTTATGCCCTGTGGATGATCCTGGGTGAGGCTATGGCCCGCCGGTACGCGGCCACGGGAGATCGAACCTTTTATGTCGATCCCAACGTGGCGATGTTGCCCGTAGATGCGCTGGGATTCCGTCGTGGTAGAGGCGCGCTGAAAACTCTCCTGCACGAAAACGGCTTAACGGACCACCCGCTATTCGCGCAGGCCAAAGGACGTGGGATTCGCGCTCTGGCTGGCCATGCGGAAAGCACTGACGTTACCAACGATGTCAACGGGGGTCCGTCCGGAGTCGGCGTCGCAACCGCGGCGGGCAAGGCGGCTTTCTGGGACATAATGGGCGCGGGCCCTCTGCCCAAGGTAATTGCCTTCGAAGGCGAGTTCGCCATGACCGAAGGGCATGCGCAGGAGCTCAAGACGCAGGCCTTGGCCCTGAAGGTGGGAAAGCGCCTGCGTATTCTTTTCTCGGACAATAATGCCGGCATCGACGATTCCCTGCTGGGCGGTGTGATCGACCGGAAGTACGAAGGCTACAGGCTGATCGATCAGTGGACTTCCTACGGCTGGAACGTGTTTTCTCTCGAGCACGGGAATGATTACGGCCCCATCGTGGAAGCTCTCAAAACCATGGAGGAGTGGGACGCCTCGGATCGCCGGCCGATGATCGTCATTGGCAAGACTACCAAGGGGTATTGGCCCGGAGCGGCGGACGGCAAGCTTCCGGGATTCGGCAACCAGGTGGTCGGGTACCCCAGCCATCCCTACGCGATGAAGATGAACTCCGAGTATTTTGTCGCACTGGCGGAGTCCTTCGAAAAGAAATACGGTGTGGAGTTCATGGGTATCCGGAAGGGACCGGTGGCGGATCCGCGGGAGCGGCTCATCCAGTTCAAGACCAATATTGATGTCGTCATGTCAGTGCTCGATCGCAAAGGCCTGGGGGATTGGGTCGCGGACCGTCTGGCGGCCATCGGCAGCACTCTGGACGATAATCCTCCGCTGCGAATCGATTCCACGCGGGATCCATTCCTAGACGAACGCCTCCGTGTGTCCAATCTTCCGATCGAGCCGCAAAAGGTGACGGCGAAGAATTCGGTTTCCGGAGCGGAGAAGGACGTTAACGTCGCCCTGTTCCGCAAACCCGGAGAACCTGCCGGACCGCGGCGCGCCATCTCGGAAGTGATCAGGTGGATGAACTACGTCACGGGAAACCGTTTCATCACGCTCGCCGCCGACCTCTCCGAATCGATCAATGTGGAACACGGCAGCATCTGGGGTCATTACGATCCCGAGACCAATCCGCTGGGAACGCGCATCAAGGCCGCAATTCAGGAAGCCGGGAACGTTTCGACGGCGATCGGACTGGTGAGCCAAAGCGCCTCGGTCGATCCTGACAAATTCGCAGGCGTGTGGGCGCTGAGCGGCACCTATGGCGCATTCACCCCGCTGATGTACCTGCCCGCCCGCGTCTGGAGCCAGCAGAATCAGGACAGCTGTTTCCGCATGGGGGTCCTGCATATTTTGGCAGCACATTCGGGTCCGGAGACGGCGGCCGACGCTCGTACGCACTTCGGCATATTCTCGCCGCAGGTGTGGAAGCTGTTCCCACGCGGGCAGGTAATCAATCTGAATTTCTGGGACTACAACGACGTTGCCCCCGCCTATTTCGCCGCCGCTGAGATTGCCGCGCGCGATCCGAAAGTCGGTATCATTACCATCGAAGTGGCGCGTCCCGATTTCCCGGTGGCGGATCGCAGCAAGTTTGCAGACACCGATCTTATGGCCGCCGCCAAGGGATTTTACGTGCTCCGCGATTTCGCGCCGGGGCAACCGAAACAGGGCTACGTGGTCGTGCAGGGGTCCAGTTCAACGGTGAATCTCATCGGTGCGCTCGGGCGTCTGGAGAAGGCCGGGATCAACGTGAGAGTGATCGCCGCGATCAGCGAGGAGCTGTTTGACCGGCAGCCCGAAGCGTATCGCCATTCCGTGCTGCCGCCCGCCGCGGTCTCCGATCTCATGGTCGTCAGCACGGGTACGCGTCGGATGTGGCCGCTCCGCAACGTAGGCCCATTGACCGATGCATATTCACTCACTGCGGACGGGGACAATCAATGGCTGACGGGCGGCCTCGAGAAGGATGTCATTGCCGAATCCCGTCTTGATCCGGCGTCGATTTTCGACGGCATCGAACGGTTTGCGCGCGATCACGATCATCGACTGGCCGAGCAGCGCACGCTGCTGGGCTGATTTTCAATTCCCCGGCTTCTGCTGGGCCAGGTTCGCGAACTTTCCGGAGAACTCCAAACCGATTTCGTACTTTCCTTTGATGAAGTTACAGTAGCGAACCGAGGCCCTGCCGACAATGCCGAGCCGCACGTCATTACAAACCACGTAGGAGCGAACCGGAACCTTTTCATCGAGTCGCAGCTTCACGCCCTTCGAAGATGCGTTCACGAGTATCGCATGGGACACTCGTTCCCGGCCGTCGTTATCCTCCCATAGAATACGAATCCTACCTTCCATGGGATGGCGAGGGTCCTGCCGAGTATCCGTTTTTCGAGGAATTGCTGAAAAAGGCATATTCGACTATCGTCCAGTTCCGCCCCGTCAATTAGGGTTGATTTGCGAAAACGTGGTGTTCAAATTTTCTCAGCCGAAACGCCTCGTCTGCAAGGTTGTCTTACATGTGTGAGTCTGCATGAGGAACTTCGTCGACAAGCAGAACGGCAACTTGTCGAATTCCTGCGGACTGATCTGGAACTCGTCCGAATCTTCGTTGAATCGGCCGCGCTGCAACTGAGAATGGGGGAACTCGAAAATTACCGGAAATTACTGGATGAGGCGGCGAAAGGGATCAATACCATCCATTACTTCGAAGAAAGAGTTTCCGACCCGCAGATAAGAGCGGAAATCCAGCTGGAACTGGAAAAGATTGAAAAACTTCTCTTCTCGGCCGAAAAAGACTATCTCAATTAAACGCGCGCGATCGGACGCCATGACAGTGGTTCATTGACCGCTCCTGCAAGTCGCGGCTCCATGTCCGGCTCTGTGGAATCTTTTCAGAGCCGCGACCTCCGGGAGCGGTCCGCTGGTTTTCACGCAGACTCCGATGCGTCGGGCTGTATTGCTAACAAATCATCCGGTCGCCGAACCATAACCCCGTGGCGTGAGCCCGGGGATCCCTGCCAACGGCTCGGGAAAAGGGTCGGGAACCTGCCCCACGGAGCGCCTAGAATGAATATTATGAATTCAATCCGAAAGTGGACTTTCTTGGGAATCGTCGTCACGGGCGCGCTCTTGGCTCAGAACGCGGGCATTAAGCGCACCATCGTCAAGACTCAGGACGTCTCGGGAGGTCACCAGGCGGTAATCGCGAGCGTCACCATCGCGCCGGGGGCTTCCGCCGGACGCCACACTCATCCCGGTGAAGAGATCAGTTATGTGATCGAAGGGGAGGGCGAAATCCTGATCGAGGGTCAGCCGCCGCTCCCGATAAAGGCCGGCGATGGTTTCGTGGTTCCCGCAGGCGCCATCCACGATGCGCATAACACCGGCACTGTGCCGATTAAAATGGCCGCGGTTTACTACATCGAAAAGGGCAAGCCGCTCGCCACGCCTGCAAAGTGAACGCGTCTGCCTAACCAACCATCCCCGTGGAGCGTCTCCTCTGTGATGTTCTTCGAACAATTCTGGCAGGACTTGAAATACGCTCTTCGCGGTCTGAGACGCACGCCCGGCTTTGCGGTGGTGGCCCTTTTGTCGCTGGGGCTGGGAATTGGCGCAACGACGGCGCTATTCAGCGTGGTCTACGGAGTGCTCATCGCTCCTTATCCTTACGCTAAGCCCGAGGAGATATGGGCTCCGGCCGTGGTGGGACCGAAGGAGGCCGCGCGCAACTGGCACTCTTATTCGAGGCGCGAATTTGTCGAGATGCAGCAGCTTCCGGCCTTCTCCAGCGTGATGGCGACCACGCTCGACGCGGTGTTATTGACGGGTGATCGCGCTCCGGAAAGCTTCGGCGGCGTTTTCCTATCGGGGAACGCTTTTAATTTTATCGGCGTAAAGCCCCAGATTGGACGAACCATCCAGCCTTTCGATATAGGGCCCGGGGGCGAGCCTGCGCCGGTGGTGGTGCTGAGTTACCGGCTGTGGCAGCGGCTTTTTGACGGACGCGAAAGCGCGCTCGGCCAGAAACTCGTTTTGAACAACGTGCCGCATACTATCGTTGGCGTCATGCCTCCCCGCTTCGGCTGGTACACCGGCGACGGATTCTGGCTGCCGATGTCGATGGACCTCAAAGACGAAGGCTACCTGAACGTCATCGTGCGGCTCGCGCCCGGCGTCAGGAGACAGGTCGGCGAGGAGCAACTGCAAGTACTGAACCAGCAACTGGCCCGGATGACGCCGCAAAATTTCCCCAAGGGCGACTTCCGCACCGTTTTCCTGAACTACATGGACATCACGGTCGCCAGTGGAGCCATGAGCTCCAGCCTGCGCCTGCTGTTAGCGGCGGTAGGATTTCTGCTGCTGATCGCCTGCGTCAATGTCGCGAATCTTCAACTGGCGCGCACTACTACCCGTGCCCGGGAAATCGCGCTGCGATTGTCGGTCGGCGCAAACCGGGCGCGTCTGGTGCGCCAGTTGCTCACCGAAAGCGTGCTGCTCTCGTTGCTCGGCGGCGCGATCGGGGTTCTCCTGGCCGTCGGCATCACCAAGGCGATTTCCGCGCTTATCCCTTCGTTTTTTGTTCCCAACGAAGCTCGCATCACGGTTAACGAATGGGTTTTGCTGTTCTCATTTGTAGTTTCCGTATTGACCGGCATCCTGTTCGGACTTTTCCCCGCGCTCGAATCATCGCGGCCTAATCTTGTCGATTCGCTTAAAGAAGGCGGACGGGGAGCGAGCGGAAGCATTCGCGGGCAGAAGACCCGGCGCATATTGGTGATCGTCGAAGTGGCTCTGGCGGTGATCCTGCTGGCAGCTTCGAGCCTTACCATTCGCAACTTCGAGGGCTTACTCAAAACAAATCCCGGCTTCCATCCGGAGAGGACCCTGATGGTGAGCGTCCAGCTCCCTCCGAAACAGTACTCGACTATCGAACAGCGCAATATCTTCAGCCAAAATTTATTGGAGCGCGTAAAGAACCTGCCCGGCGTCGAGGCCGCGACCATCGGAAATGGCGGATTGCCGTTTGGCGGACCTCGATCCTCATTTTCTATCGAAGGGCAGCCTCCCTCCCAGTCGCAGCGATTGACTGTCGGACTGATCAGCGCGGATTATGCGCAGACTCTAGGCATTCCTCTACGGAGGGGGCGGCAGCTTACCGATCAGGACGTGACGCGCGCGGATCACTTCGCTCTGATCAATGAAACCGCGGCGAAGCTGTGGCCCGCGGGTCAGGACCCCATCGGCCGGCACGTCAATGTCGAGCTGCTCACCAAACCTGGCGGTAGACTCGTGGTGGTCCCGGCGGGAGGCAGCGCCGACGTAACGATCGTGGGGATTCTCGCGGATACCAGAAATGACGGCTTACGCGACGCGACCGTGCCGGCCGTCTTTGTGCCTTACACTCTGGTCGCGCCTCCCGGGCGTGTCCTGGCTGTTCGCACCGCGGGCGAGCCTATGGCGATGCTGAATACCCTGCGGAGCGTGGTCCAGCAGATGGATCGCGAGGTCCCTTTGGGGCGCCCAATCACGGTGGAAGAAGTGCTCGGCTTTGAGACCGTGCAGCCTCGCTTCAACATGGCTCTGTTCGGCGCCTTCGCCGCTTTGGGATTAGCGCTGGCGGCGGCGGGAATTTACAGCGTCATTTCTTATGACGTCACGCAAAGGGTTCATGAGATCGGCGTGCGCCTAGCGCTGGGAGCCAGTCGCGGCGAGGTGCTGGGCATGGTTCTGCGGATGGCGGGCACCGTCGTCGGAATTGGACTGGTGATCGGAATTGCGGGAAGCCTCCTGCTGGTGCGGATCGTCCAGTTCGAGGCCTTTGAAGGTACGTCCTTCGATCCACTCTCGGTGCTGATTGTGACGACGGTGCTATCGAGCGTGGCTCTGGTAGCATCGTCTCTGCCGGCCTATCGAGCCGCGAGACTGGATCCTCTGACCGCGCTCCGCCACGACTGATTCGCGGTTACGTATGTGCCCATGAAATGCCCCGTTGGGCAGGTTCTGGGGACGATCGGTGCCGGTCGTTCCATTCCGTAATCTCGAGCGCAATCACGAAGCCGGCAGCGCCGGTGTGGCAGCGCCGGACTTCCCCGACAATTGCATGATCGCCGCAGTCCACTCGAATTCGCATTCCGGCGAAGGCTTCGCTCCCCATGGTGAGTTTCATGCCTGTGGCCGAAGCATTCACAAATCTTCCGGCGTATGCGGTGTCGTTCACGTCGGGTAAAGTAACGCGCACGGGAGCGTCCACCTCTACACGGCTCGCAACTCGACGCTCCGCTCCGCTTACCGCCGGTGCTGAGGGCGGAACGGTTTCGAAGCGTGGTTGAAGCTCTTGACTATCCAGCGCTCCTTCTCGCAACCGCAGCAGCCCAAGGATGTTAAACTCCTGCAGCCAATCGTTTTTGTGCTTCTCCGAGCAGAAGTGCTTGAACCGCAACCGTTCCAGTGCAGAAAGGTCTTGGTCGCATTCAAAGCAAACCGGACCGGCTGTCACCATGCACTTGTACAAGCACAGCAATGGCCAAGTTCAACTAAGGCCTCCTAACTTGTTTCTAATGCATAGCGACCATTAGAAAACGGTCTTTTGAAGGATGACAAACTGTCCTATGTGATAGACAAGATGACCTCGACGTGTCTTGTAGGGCGGCCATTTTTGGCTGCAGCCTACCTCTGGCAGGCTTTTTCGATCGTTCAAGATAGCCGCCTGAAGGCGGCTGCAGCCAAAAATGGCCGCCCTACGAGAGTTCGCGGGCGATTCGAAGTCTTTTTTGAACCACCTCTTGACAATCTACAAGAGTCGTCGCATTCTTGTAGAATATCTGGAGGAAGATTATGGCGAAACCCAAAGCGGACCTGTTACAGGGGACGCTGGACTTGTTGATTCTGAAAACGCTGGAGCTGGGGCCCATGCACGGATGGGGGGTCACGCAAAGAATTCAGCAGGTTTCGGACAGCGTGCTGCAAGTGAACCAGGGATCGCTCTATCCCGCATTGCATCGCCTCGAAGAGCGGGCGTGGATCCGGGCGTTCTGGGGCAGCTCCGAGAATAACCGCCAGGCGAGGTTTTACGAACTGACGGCGCGCGGGCGGAAGCAACTGGTCGAGGAAAAAGAGAACTGGCTGCGGCTCTCCGGAGCCGTGGCGCGGATCGTGGGGACATAAAGATGAACCGGCTGGCCTCTCTCTTTCATTTTTTCTTCCGGCGCACGCGGTTCGAGAGCGAAATGGAAGCCGAACTGCGCTACCACTACGAACACCAGGTGGAGCAAAACATGGCTCGCGGCATGAGCCGTCCAGAGGCCGTCCGCCAGGCGGCGATCGTGGTGGGCGGGACGGAGCAGCTTAAAGACGATTGCCGCGACGCGCGACTGGGCCGGTGGATCGAAACGCTGCTGCAGGACGTCCGCTACGGCCTGCGCGTGCTCTCTAGGAACCCGGGCTTTTCGTTGGCGGCGATTCTTACTCTGGCTCTGGGGATCGGAGCAAATACCGCGATTTTTAGCCTGGTCTATGGAGTGCTGCTGCGGCCTCTGCCCTACCTGCATGGCGAACAACTGGTCGTGCTCCACCAGGACGCCGCCGGCGCCAATGTGCTGGATTTTCCATTTTCGGTGAAGGAGATCGCCGATTACCGCGACCAGAACCAGACCCTGCAGGGAGTGGCGGAGCACCACACCATGAACTTCCTGCTGATCGGCAAAGAGAGCGCGGAGCGGGTGGAGACGGCCGTCGTATCGGCCAACTTCTTCGACGTGCTGGGCGTCCGGCCGCTTCTAGGGAGAACGTTCGTGGCCGCCGACGAAGCGCCCGGCGGGCCGGCCGTGCTCATTCTGAGCTACAAGTTTTGGCAGGCGCATCAGGAAGGCGACCAGCACATCGTGGGCAAAGTGTTTCAGATGAACAACCGGCCGCACACGGTCATCGGTGTGCTGCCGCCCATTCCGCAATATCCTGTCGAAAGCGATGTGTACATGCCGACGTCGCAGTGTCCGACGCGTTCGAGCGCACAGTTCATCGCCAATCGCAACGCGCGGATGATGAACGTATTCGGACGGCTGAAGCCCGGCAGCACGATGTCTCAGGCGCGGGCGGATCTTGCGGTGATCGCAGCAAATATGGCGAAGGCCTATCCCGAAACTTATCTGGCCGCGGATGGCTACCGGATCCGAGCCGACGGCCTGCGCGACGACCTGACGGAGCGCGCCCGCACCATGTTCCTGGTGCTGCTGGGGGTGGTGGGATTCGTATTGCTGGCGGCTTGTTCGAACGTGGCCAACCTGTTTCTGGCCCGTCTGCTGAAGCTGGAGAGGGAACTGGCGGTGCGCTCCGCGCTGGGGGCAGGGAAAGCTCGCCTGATACGGCAGTTGCTCACCGAAAGTGTGCTGCTGGCGGTGGGCGGAGGCCTGGTGGGAGTGGCGCTGGCTCCGCTGACGTTGCGGGTGCTGACAGGCTTCGCCGGGCGCTTCACCACGCGCGCGGCGGAGGTGCACATGGATGCGCCGGTGCTGCTGTTCACTTTCGTGGTAAGCGTGAGTACAGGGATCGTGTTCGGGCTGGTGCCGGTGCTCACCACCAGCGGATGGCTGGGGACCGCGTTCCAGCAAGCGGCTTCCCACGGCACGTCGAGCCGCGGGCGCAGCCGGATCCGCTCCGCGCTGGTGGTGGCGCAAGTGGCTTTTTCGGTGATCCTGCTGGCCGCGGCGGGGCTGATGATCCGAAGCTTCGTGAAGATGCAGCAGGTGCGGCCAGGATTTGCTCCCGACCGCCTGCTCACGATGCGGATCAGCCCGGGGATGCCGCCTTACACGATGAAGACTGCCAGGGTCCTGACAGACCGTATTCTGGACCGGATCAGGACGGTCCCGGGCGTGGAATCGGCGGCTATGGGCTCGACGTTCCCCTTCAATCCAGCCGGGCTGGTGTTCGGGCCGGGCCAGAACCAGTACATCGTGCAGGGGCGGCCGCGCGGCGAGGGAGAACCGACTTCAACGACTGATGTCCGCGAAGTTACCGCGGGCTATTTTGAAACCATCCGCCAGCCCATCGTGAAAGGCCGCAGCTTCACTCCACAGGATTGCGAGCTCGCGAGCCCCCAGGTGGTCATTATCAACCAGACGGCGGCCCGCAATCAGTTTCCCGGAGAAGATCCGATCGGCAAGCGGATCAGCTTCGATGGCGGCAAACATTGGGCGGAGATCGTGGGCATCGCCGGCGACGTGAGGGAATACGGGCTGAACAAGCCTGCCGTTGGCGAAGTCTACGGCGCGTTGCAGGACGGCTTCGTCAATCGCCTGGTGGCTCGCACCGGCGGCAATGCGGAGGGCACGGAGCGGATGATACAAGCGGCCGTCCGCGAGCTCGACCCGTTGGTGGCCATCGATCAGGTGCAAACCGTGGAGCACGCGGAATATGAGTCGCTGGAACCTCCGCGCATGATGACCTTTCTGATGGCGATCTTCGCCGGCCTGGCGCTGTTCATTAGCGCGAGCGGAATCGCCGCGGTAATGGCGCTTTCGGTCAGCCAGCGGAGGCGTGAGATCGGGGTGCGCATGGCTTTGGGGGCGCGGCCCCGGTCGGTAGTCGCGATGGTGGTGCGTCAGGGGATCGTGCTGACCGTGGCTGGAATCGTGGCCGGGACGCTCTTCGCGGCCTTGCTGACGAAGCTCCTGACCAGCCTGCTCTATGGGACCAGCCCCACGGATCTACTGACGTTCACCGCAATTCCAGTGGTGTTTCTGTTGGTGGCGGCGATGGCGTGCTTTGTGCCCGCGCTCCAGGCGACGTCCATCGATCCGCTGACAGCGTTGCGCCAGGAGTAAGAAGTCGTGATATTCTCTCTCAAATGGAGCCAACGCGACCCAAGGTGCCGGGCGAAGCAGTAGCACTCTACAATCTTTTTATTCACGGCGAGATCAGCCGGCGTGACTTTATGGACGGCCTGCAGCGATTTGCGATAGGCGGCTTGACCGCGGCGGCGCTTATTGAGGCATTGATGCCGAACTATGCTCTCGGGCAGCAGGTGTCCAAGACCGACGACCGGATCAAGACATCCTATGAGACGGTCCCTTCGCCGCAAGGGAACGGAAGCATCAAAGGATATTTCGTACGGCCCGTCAGCGCCGACACCAGATCGGCCACGCCGTCGAAGTTACCGGGCATTATCGTCGTTCATGAGAATCGCGGCCTGAATCCTCATATCGAGGACATCGCGCGGCGGCTCGCTCTGGCGAATTTCATGGCGTTTGCGCCGGACGGACTCACCTCTGTCGGAGGCTTTCCCGGCGACGATTACAAAGGCGGCCAGTTGTTCGGCAAAGTCGACGGCAAAAAGATGGCTGAAGATTTCGTGGCCAGCGCGATGTGGCTGAAATCGCGCGCCGATTGCTCCGGCAAGATCGGCGTCACCGGTTTTTGTTATGGAGGCGGTATCTCCAATACCCTGGCAGTGCGGCTGGGAGCCGATATAGCGGCCGCAGTGCCCTTCTATGGCACTCCCCCTACTAGCGAGAATGTTCCGAAGATCAAGGCGGCGATTCTGGTCCATCATGGAGAACTCGATACGCGCCTTGCGGGCACTTGGCCGGCCTACGATGCGGCCCTCAAAACAGCCGAGGTTCCGCATGAAGGTTACATCTACCCCGGTGCTGTTCACGGCTTCAATTGCGATGCGACGCCGGAACGATATAACAAAGCCGCAGCCGACCTGGCGTGGCAGCGCACAATCGACTGGTTCAACAAATACGTGCGTGTCTGACGTGACTGCGGGATAGTCAGGCGCAGAGCTCGCAGAAAACATTCCGCCAGTGCTGTGGCGCGCGCCTCCACGCGTGCTGCATCGACATTCGTGTCGATGATGAGTGTGCCAAACGTCGTACGACTATCGACGCAGCGCGCCTCCAAGCGTGCGCCACATACAGTGACACGGCGTTGGCTTGTGGCCTCCTGGTTCGGCCAAAATCCAACATTTTGGGATGGAGCAACTGCACACGTTCATGTAACATCATTGAAATAGCAAACCCTTCCTCTTTGGCCGCTCTCGTGCAACACCGGACGAGGCCCAGGAGGGACCAGGATGCTCTCTCAGTGGATTGCGGCGGAGCACTATCGGCTACACGTTGTCGAGTGTTGGCCCGACGGCCCTCGCAAGGAAGCGACATTGGCGGCCATTTATTCGACGCTCGCGAGCCTCGGGCGGGACTCCAACCCGGCCTCAACGGAATGCGTCGTTTGCAGCGCGAGAAGAGCAGCCATCGTTGAGTTCCCGAATGCTTTAAGAATGGGTCCCGCAAAGGCGGACCCGACGCGGTTCGCAAGGGCCGGCGCGGCTAGGGAATGAGTCGTGTCTTAGTGTCTGCGCCACAGTCAGAGTCCCAAACCTGTGAGAGTTACTCGTTTCTCAGCGCATCCATCGGCGAAATCGACGCCGCACGGCGAGCCGGGATCACTGCGGCGAGAAATGCGGACAACGCCAGCGTCGCCGCAGCCACTGCCAGGGCAAATGGATCCCAACTCGAAACGCCGTAAAGCTGGGCGGAGATCAGCCGTCCGGCGCCGATCGCCAATGGTATACCAAATCCCAGCCCCAGAAGAACTCTAAAGGAAGCTCCGCGCAAGACCAGGCGGACCACGTTTGGCCGGCTGGCGCCGAGCGCCATCCGTATTCCGATCTCGTTGGTACGCTGAGCGACTGAATAAGCGGTTACGCCGTAGAGTCCGATGGCGGCCAGCAGCAGGGCGATGATCCCAAATAGCTCGGCAAGACTGGCAACGGCCCTTTCCTGCGCGAAGGACAAGGAAACCTGTTCCTGCAGTGCTCTAACGCTGATGATGGTTAAATTCGGGTCCACGTCCGCCAGTGTCTTTTTAAGCACCGGCTCCAGCGCGCCAGGCGACAGGGCAGTCTTGAGCATAATTCCGCTGATGAAGTGGCTGCGCAGTTCGAGGGTCCGCATCAAGTCGTCGTTATAGACGATATTCTGCGCCAGGGGTACGAAAAACATGGGGCGGGCCGGCCGGCTCAAAGCAAATCCGGCAAACTTCGCATCGTGAACCACGCCGACGATCCGGAACGTTGAGGCATAATCCGGCAGATCCAGCCCAAAATGCTGATCGATGGGATCTTCGCCGTCTTTGAAAAAGCGCTTCACGAAAGCCTGATTGACAATCGCCACGGGCGCCGTTGTTTCGTTGTCGGACTCGGTAAAGGCTCGCCCACGCTGCATCGTCATTCCAAGACTTTGCATATAACCGGCGCTGACGCGATCCCAGGACGAACCGGAATCGCCGTTGAACCCGGGAGGCGGATGGCCGGCGACGAAGATAATTTCGCCCCAGTTATCGGTCAGGGGGTTATAGAGCGCCAGTCCACCGCCGTCCACTCCGGGCAGTGCCTTGAGGCGCCGTTCGATGTCGCGGTAGAGCGCGGTCAGTCGAGGCGTCGTGTAATCGGAGCGCGGTATCCGTATCGACACCAGAGTGCGCCCCTCCGTGCGATAGCCGAAATCCTGATGCTCCAGATTGTTCAGGCTGCGGCCCAGCATCGTCGCGCCCGCGACCAGCACCACCGATAACGCCGCCTGCAGCACCAGGAGGCTTCGCGTCGCCAAAGATGAGCGGCCGGCAGTGCTGCGGCC
>Ga0182024_10016829_pt1 | contig 13814 bp, 17 predicted proteins | sample P32metaG_FD_120480 | JGI IMG/M metagenome (GOLD analysis project Ga0182024, IMG submission 120480) | Permafrost microbial communities from Stordalen Mire, Sweden - P3-2 metaG (Illumina Assembly) | ecosystem: Environmental > Terrestrial > Soil > Wetlands > Permafrost | place: Sweden: Stordalen... | reverse complement strand
CTTCATAGGTAATGTTTTCAGAACTTCGACCTTTTTAAAGGTTTCGAGGTCCAACTTAACAATCGTCATCGGCGGTACGGGCCTCGCTTCACCAATCTGGACTACTGGCTTTGTGCGGAATAAGTGCGCTGTTGCGAAGGAAAAAGCATGCCCACCACCTTCTTCCTCGTCCGCGCCGTCGTCGCGCCCGACCTGCGCGATAAATTCGACGCCTGGTATTCCAACGACCACCTGCCGTGGGCGATCCGCATCTTCAAATGTGACAAGGCCTGGCGCTTCTGGAGCCAGACGGAGCCGGGCGTGCACTACGCGGTCTATCGATTTCGCGACAAGGCGGCCTGCGACGCCGCGCTCGGCTCGGATGAGTTCAAGGCGCTGGTCGCCGATTTCAGCCGCGCCTGGCCCGAGGGCGTCACCCGCACGCGCGATCTGGTGACGCTGGCGGAGGAGCGGGAAGCGCCGTAGCGGCGCGGCCTTTCTCGGCCTCATGCTGAGGAGCGCACCGCGTGGTGCGCGTCTCGAAGCATGGGGCCGCCCCATCCTTCGCGACGGCGCTTCGCGCCTCCTCAGGATGAGGCGGATTGGGCATTGCGCCATTGTTTTTGCATGGTTTGGTGCTCATAATTTGCAGCCATGTGCCACGCTCTTCGCCTTCTTGCATCACCTGCTCGCCTTCACGCTGGTGTCGGCGCTGGCGGTGGAGTTCATCCTGCTCGGGCAGGAACTTTCGCCCGCCACCGCGCGCCGGATCGTGCTTGCCGATGCCGTCCTGGGCGCCGCGGCCGGCCTCTTGCTCGTCGTCGGCCTCGCCCGCGTGTTCTTCTTCGAGAAGGGCGCGGCCTATTATTTCCACAGCCACGCCTTCATGACGAAATTCTCGGTGTTTATCGCGGTTTCGCTGCTGTCGATCATCCCGACTGTCGAGTTCCTGCGCTGGCGCAAGCCGGTGAGGGACGGGCAGGTGCCGGCGGTAAGCCCCGAGAAGCTGCGCTTCATCAAGAGGGTCATCCACGGCGAAATCGGCGCCGTCGTCATCATTCTGCTGTGCGCGGCGATCATGGCGCGCGGCGGCTGGGTTTAGCCGCCTGCGCGGGGGGCCTAGGCGGTGGTCGTTTCCATCGACCGCCCGGCGGCATAGCCGGTGGCGGTGAGCTGATAGCGGTAGCGGTTGCGCCGGTCGATCGTGACCCAGTCGTTCGCCACCGCCTTGTTGAGCCCGCGCTGGAAGTCGCCGTCGCGCACGGTAAAAAAGTAGTTGCGCGGCAGCATGCCACTCACCGGTATCCGGTGCTGCATGAAAACGTCGAGGATCTGGCGGCCGGCATCGTCGTCGGAGATTGCAAAAGACATGAGACAGCACCGTAAGAGAGATGTGTGTCCGTCACCGATACGCCAACGCGCGCGCGCTGTCGCGCCGCTCGCGCGTAACCGTGAAAGTTATACCGGCTTATTTTGCCGTCACGTCCCCGCCACGACCTTGTTCCGCAGCACGCCGATGCCGGTGATCTCGATTTCCACCGTGTCGCCCGGCTTGATATTTTCCGGCACGCCGTCGGTGCCCATCCACATCACGTCGCCGGGCTCGATGGTGCAATATTTCGATACCGTCGCGATGTAAGTGGCGGTGTCGAAGATCATATTATTGGTGGCGAAGCGGTCGGTTTCCCGGCCGTTGACGCGGATCACCGTCTCCATCTTAGCCGGATCGAGCCCGGTGACGATCCACGGCCCCATCGGCTTCAAGGTGTCGGCATTCTTGGCGCGCCAGAGCGTGCGGTCTTCTTTCTGCCAGCCGCGCTCGCTGACGTCGTTACCGATGGTCCAGCCGAACACGTAATCGAGGGCGTTTTCGCTGCTGACGTTGCGGCAGCGCTTGCCGAACACCGCCACCAGTTCGCCTTCGTACTGGAACGCCTCGCCGGCATCTGCCGGTTTCACGATGTTTTCCTCGTGCGCGATCAGGGCGTTGTTGGCTCGGTAGCCGATGTCCGGCTTTTTTGGGAATACCGGCTCGGTTTTGCGCTTGGCCGCCATCTCGCGGATGTGGTCGGCGTAATTGATGCCGACGCAGTAGAAGGTTGGCGGCACCACCGGGATCGCCAGTTTCACGCTTGCGAGCGGGTAGGCGAGGGAGGTGGGCTTGTGCTCGCCCCATGGGATGCCGTCGACGGCGGTCACCTGGCCGCCCTCGACCAGACCGTAGCGGGTCACGTTATCCTTCTCGAAGCGGCACCACGTCGTCATTGCCTGTCCCCTTGTACCTCTCGTCCGCCGCCACCTTAATCGGGCCCGATATATTGGCAACGCCGGAGCGCGAAAGCGGTCTCGCGCGCCCGCCAAACGCACAAAGCCCGGCGCGATGCCGGGCTTTGCGTTAGCGGGTGGCGCCGGGCTTAATTGCCGTCCGGCCGGGGGTCGCGCCGCACCATCAGGCGCACGTTGGCGTCGGGATCGCGGCCGACGACCTGGCCGTTGACGATCACGACACAGGGGTCGGCCGTGTCGTAGGGTACGGAGGCTTGCGCCGCCGCCGCTTGTGGGGAGATGGCGCGGTGTTGCTTGGCCACCACCGGCGTCGCCGCCAGCGTTGCCAGCACGAAAGCAGTCACGAGGTTCTTCATGTCGGGTCTCCGAAGTGCCCCGTCCTTGCGGTGCAGCATGGGCCGAACATTGGGCAAATCAGACGTACACAAATACACATCCGCGCGATCAGGCGCGGCAAGAAATTCCCTGGTTAATCGCGGCTTTCTGGGCCCGGCGCTTTTATCGCTAAATGATCAGCGCCAGCCGCCGCCGCCGTTCACGTAAACGGTGTCGGCGGTCATGAATTGGCAGGCGTCCGAGCACATGAACAGCACCAGTTCGCCGATTTCCTCCGGTTCGCCGAAGCGTCCCATCGGCACGTCGTCGAGGAATTTCTTGACCAGCTCGGGCGACGACGAGGCCGCGTCCTGGAACGGCGTCTTCACCGGCCCGGGCGAGATCGACAGCGCGCGGATCCCCTGGTTGGCGAATTCGCGCGCCACGCCCATGGTCATGGTCACCACCGCGCCCTTGGCCGCGGCGTAATGCACCGAGGAGCCTGGGCCGCCGCGCCGGTGCGACATGCTGCCCATGTTGACGATGACGCCGAACTTTTTGGCCAGCATGTGCGGCAACACCGCCTGCATGGCGTAGAACGTGCCTTTGACGTTGAGATCGAAGGTGCGCTCGAACAGATCGTCGTCGATGTCGAGGAATTTGGAGCGGCGCAGCGCGGCGCCGGCCGAATTGAACAGGAACTGGATGCCGCCGAAATCGTCGAGCGCGAGCTGCACCATGTCCTCGACCGCCGCGCGCTTGGTCACGTCGATGATGAGCGCCAGCGCTTGGCCGCCCGAATTGCCGAATTTGGCGTTGACCTGCTCGACGGTCTGCTCGACGCCGCCCTCGTTGATGTCGGCGCACACCACGTTGGCGCCTTCGCGCGCGAAAATCAGGGCGGTGGCCCGTCCGATGCCGCTGGCGGCCCCGGTGATGAGAATGGTTTTGCCTCTGAAATAATCCGGCGTCTTCGGCATGATGCCCTCGTCCAATGGCGGTCGTTGTGGGCTGCGGGGCGCAGACTAGCGCATTTCTCAGCCGCCGTAAGACATGCCGCCCATACGGATGACCGCTTGCGTTCCGAGCAAGATTGCCCGCGACAGCAGCGCGACGTCCATCGGCATGTCCCGACGCCAGACGTCGAGCAGGAGCGCGATGCGGACCTGGTCGCTGTTATTCCACACCTCGTGCCGATAGGTGTCGTCCCACAGCAGGCTTTCGCCGTCGCCGAGCCGGTAGGGCACGCCGTCGATATTCATGACGCAGGCGGGGATACCGTTGCCGTCGCGCGGCATCGACAGCATCAGGTGATAGCGCAGGATGCCGCGGAACGGGCCGCGGTGCTCCGGAATATGCTTGCCGGGCGCCAGAAACGACAAGATGGCCGACACCACCTCCGGCGCGCCGTCGAGCAGGGCTGCGACCGTCGGGCAGCGGCGCAGGTTCTCCGCCACGGTCACGCCATAGGCCTTCATGATGAACACGCGCCAGTCGCGCCCGTCATTGGCCGATATATCCGCCTGCGCCGGCATGATGTCGTGGAAGCGCGGCACATGGTCGAGCATGCCGGCGACGCCGAGCGCCTCGCGGCGGATGTCGCTCCAGCGCTCGGCGAAGCGTTTGGCGTTGGGAAAATAATGCTCAGGCTCGAGCGTGGACGGCGTCGCGATGCGGCTATCGTAAATGGCGCGGACCACCCCCGCTGCCCGGTCGTAAAGTTGCCCCACGCCAGTTCTCCGCAACGAATAGGTCGCAGCCCCGCCGTGACCATAGCCCCGCGCCGCGGGACGGCCTATATCCAAGCCGATAAATTCGCCGCCGGATGCACAACGGCCGCACTAGGATAATTGTCCGCAGAATCCGTTTTTGCCGGCGATGGCGCCGGTCCGCAAAAATCGGTATTCACGCCGTGAAGAACGGAAGTGCCCCATGCCGCTGAAAAAATGCCTATTGGCGATTCTGCTGACGCTGCTCTTGTGCGCGCCGGTGCGCGCGGAAGAAGGCCTGGTCACTTTCAAATCCATGAGCGCCGATCTCGCACTGGCGCTCGCCGGCGCCGCGCTCGCCGATTGCCAGAAGCAAGGCTATCAGGTGACGGTCGCGGTGGTCGACCGTTTCGGCGTCACGCAGATTTTATTGCGCGACCGCTTCGCCGGCCCCCACACCGTGCCGACCGCGACCGGCAAGGCCTGGACCGCGGTCAGCTTTCGTACCAACACCGCCGACCTGGTTGCCGCCAGCGGGCCGGGCTCGCCGCAAGCCGGCGTGCGCAATTTGCCGGGCGCGACCGTTATCGCCGGCGGCGTGATGGTAGAGGCGGCGGGCACCCTGGTCGGCGCTGTCGGCGTTTCCGGCGCCCCGGGCGGCGACAATGACGAGACCTGTGCGAAAGCCGGCATCGCCGCCATCCGCAACAAGCTCGACTTCTGAGAGGCCAACCATGGGTGCATCCGCCCCGGTCGAATACGCCGACGCCTCGCCGCAAGTGCGCGCGGTCTTTGACGACATCAAACAGTCGCGCAACGTGCCCGACGTGAATAATTTCTGGAAATATCTAGCGCGCGATCCGGCAACGCTCAAGCGCACCTGGGAGAGCATCAAGCAAATCATGGCGCCAGGCGCGCTCGACCCGCTTACCAAGGAGATGATCTACCTGGCGGTCAGCGTGACCAATGGTTGCGCCTATTGCATCGCCAGCCACACGGTCGCGGCCCGCAAAGCCGGCATGACCGAGGCCATGTTCGGCGAGGTGATGGCCGTCACCGGCATGGCCAATGAAACCAACCGGCTCGCCAATGGCTACCGGGTTCCCATCGACCCGGCCTTCCAGATCTGACGCGATTGCTCAAGCCATGCCGTCCGTGACAAAATGATAAAATGCGCGCAAGCGCGGGGGAGGAGCCATGTTTGACCGCAAGGTGATTTCGAGGCTGATTTGCGTGGGGCTGGTGGCGGCGGTCATGCTGCCCGCCGGCCATATGCTGTTTCCCTATGTCAGCCACGTCTTGAGCGGCATGCAATTCCAGGCGATTGAGGCGGTGGTCAGCGCCACGGTCGGCTTTGGGCTCTCGGCCATCGCCGGTTAGCAGCCGGCGCTCTCCACCACGCCTACCACGAACGCGCCGCGCCGTAGGGCGCGACGCGCACGAAGCAAACATGCCGAACGCTACTGTGCGCCGCTCTTGTTCGGCGCCAGGGTCAGCGGCTGCGGCGACATGGCGCCGGAGCCGGTAGTGCTAGCCGGCGGGCTCACCGGCCGCGTTGTGCTGCCGGTGGTGACCGGCGGCGCGTTATCGTTCGCGGCGGAGTCGCTGTAGTGGTTCCACCCGACGATTATCAGGAACGCAATCAACGTCAGCACGGCGATGCCGCCGAACCAGCCCCACGTGCCGCTGGCCGCCGGGTCGCCCAGCAAGGGGTCACGACGCAGCACCGGGTCGCTAAACCGCGGATCGCTTTGCCGCGGGTCATCTAAACGCGGGTCGCTCATGGCAATCCTCCTTCGCTTCCAGGCGCGCTTGGCGTCTGGTCTAGACAAAACCCGCAGATCGCGGCGGTGGTTCCGAAAAAACCTTTGGGTGCGGTGCAGTAGGAACTTTTGAGTTTGACTTGAAGCCAGCACTGCGCCGGAAATGCTAAGGGAGCGGCTCCCGTCCGATTCCCGAAAGCCGAAAATCACGCACCCATGCCGAGACCATCATGCGCCTAAGCAACTTGGCGATCGCATCCGCACCGATGCTGTTCGTGTTGCTGTGGAGCACCGGCTTCATCGGCGCGCGCTTCGGGCTGCCCTATATCGAGCCGATGACGTTTTTGGCGGTGCGCATGGCGTTCGTCGTGTTCATCATGACCGCGATCGCGCTTGTGGCGCAGGTGCCTTGGCCGCGCGGGCCCGAGATCGGCCATAGCCTGGTGGCCGGCGCGCTGGTGCACGGGCTCTATCTCGGCGGCGTGTTCACGGCCATCAGCCAGGGCGTGCCGGCCGGCATCTCGGCGCTGATCCCGGGGCTGCAGCCGATCCTCACATCCACCATCGCCAATCGCTTCATGGGCGAGAAGGTCACGCGCCTGCAATGGCTCGGCCTCGGCCTCGGGCTCATCGGCGTGACGCTCGTATTGCATGACCGCAGCATCGTGCTGGCGGGTTCGCCGCTCGGCTGGCTGGCGAGCGGCGGCTCGCTGTTGGGGATCACGCTCGGCACGCTCTACCAGAAGCACTATTGCGGCCGCATCGATTGGCGCACCGGCAACACGGTGCAATATGCCGGCGCGCTGGTGTTGTTCGGCCTGGCCGCCTTGGCGTTCGAGACGCGCACGATCCACTGGAGCGGCGAGCTCATCTTCGCCATCGCCTGGCTGGTGCTCGTGCTGTCGATCGCCACGGTCGGACTGATGTATTGGCTGATCCGCCGCTCGGCGGCGACCGGTTTCGCCAGCCTGTTCTATCTGGTGCCGGTGGTGACCGCCTTGCTCGCCTTCGTGCTGTTCGGCGAGAAGCTGGATGCGCTGTCGATCGCGGGCATGGTGATGTGTGCCGGCGGCGTCGTGCTGGTCAACCGCGGCGTCGGCGGCGTGAAACCGGTGGCGGCAAACGCAGCGGCGTCGGTCATCGCCGAAAACTAACACCGTTGCAACGCAACGCCGACTTAAAAAATTGCAGCGCCGAGAAGTTCCGTCTGGCGCAAAAGCAAAGAATCAGAATTAATAGTCGTACCACGAAAATCCAGCGTAATCCGGCAGCTCAGCCGCGTTTTGGAGGGCACTCATGTCCCTTGATAAGACGAACGCACGCATTATCGTCGTCGGCAATGAAAAAGGCGGCTCGGGCAAATCCACGGTCGCGATGCACATCGCGGTCGCGCTGATGAAGTCGGGCCGGCGCGTGGCCACCATCGATCTCGATGCGCGGCAAAAAAGCTTCACGCATTACATCGAGAACCGGCGTGCCTGGGCCGCGCGCGGCGGCCGCGACCTCGAGACGCCCAGCCATATTTGTCTCGATGAGAACGACGCGGCCACGGACGACCGGGCCAGGGCGCTCACCGAGGCCGTCGACAAGCTGGCTCCCGACCACGACTTCATCGTGATCGACACGCCCGGTCACGACGGCCCTGTGTCGCGGCTGGCCCATTCGATGGCGGACACCCTGATCACGCCGATGAACGACAGCTTTGTCGACTTCGACGTGCTCGGCGCGGTCGATCCGGAGACTTTCGGCGTCACCGGCACCAGCCAGTACGCGCAGATGGTGGCGGAGGCGCGGAACCAGCGCCAGCGCCTCAATCAGGCGGCGACCGATTGGATCGTTTTGCGAAATCGCCTGTCGTCGCTCGGTTCCCGCAACAAGCGCATGGTGGGCGAGGGGCTGCAGGAGCTGTCGCGGCGGCTTGATTTCCGATGCATTGACGGCTTGGCCGAGCGGGTCATCTTCCGCGAGTTCTATCCGCGCGGATTGACGGCGCTCGACGATCTCAACGAAACCACGCTCGGGACGCGGCCCACCATGTCGCACGTCACCGCCCGTCTCGAGATCGAAAACCTGCTCGATACGATGGGACTGGGCGTGCCGACGGCCAGCAACGACGACGTCGGCCAAGCCCGGGACCGGGACGCGGCCTGAAGCCAAGCTGTCGTCGCATTGCAGATCGGTTCACCGGGGCGCGCCCGCCCCGGTGAGGCAGGTTATTTTTTTCGCTCCAGCACCAGCTGTGTCTGCGTCACCAGCGCGCACAGCCGGCCGTCGCCGCGAGTGATCCGGGTCTGCCAGACCATGGTGGTGCGGCCGCGATGCAGCGGTGTGCACTCTGCATAGGCGGTGTCGCCGATCGGGATCGAAGCGAAGAAATTGGTTTTGCTCTCGATCGTGGTGGTGCTCTGACCGTCTTTCAGATTGGCCGTGGTGGCGGTGCCGCCGAGATTGTCGGCCAGCGCCATGATGGCGCCGCCATGCATGATGCCGAAGCGGTTGTTGAGGTCGGGGCGTGCCGGCAGTTCGGCGGTCACGCGTTCGGGCGATACAAGCGTGATTTTCATGCCGAGAAACTGCGCGAAGGGCGGTTGCTGTTGCGCCAGCGCGTTCATGGCCCCGTCGTTCATGTCAAATACTCCAGCCGATGGGCGGCGATCATGAGATTGTTTTGCGTGAGATCGTATCCGGTGGGAAGGGCTTTATAGCCCATTGTGGCGGCGATCCAGGACGGATTGTTTTGGCGTTGCGCTCCGTGCAACCGCGAAAAGCAAAAGGCGCGGAGCCCAAAAGCCCCACGCCCTTGGCGCAAGCGATGTGCGTTGCTTTACTTCGGCTGCGGCACGACGCGAAGATAAGGCTTCACGGTCTTGTAGCCCTGCGGATAAAGCTGCTTGGCTTCTTCATTGCTGATGGCGCTGGAGAGGATCACGTCCTCGCCCTGTTTCCAGTTTGCGGGCGTCGCCACGCGGTGTTTTGCGTTCAGCTGGAGCGAGTCGAGCACGCGCAGCACCTCGTCGAAATTGCGCCCCGTGCTCATCGGATAGACCAGGATCAGCTTGATCTTCTTGTCCGGGCCGATGATGAAGACGTTGCGCACGGTCTGGTTATCGGCCGGCGTGCGGCCTTCTGAGGTGCCCGAGGTGGACGCCGGCAGCATGCCGTAGGCTTTGGAAATCTTGAGTTCGGTGTCGCCGATCATCGGATAGTTCGGCGCAAATCCCACCACGTCTTTGATGTCGACCGCCCACTTCGCGTGGTTTTCGACCGGATCGACCGAAAGCCCGATGATCTTGGTGTTGCGCTTGTCGAATTCCGGCTTCAGCCGCGCCATGGTGCCGAGCTCGGTGGTGCAGACCGGGGTGAAGTCCTTTGGGTGCGAGAACAGCATGCCCCAGGAATTGCCCAGCCAGTCGTGGAAACGGATTTTTCCTTCGGTCGTTTCCGCCTCGAAATCCGGGGCGGTATCGCCAATCGCCAATGCCATGCCAAACCTCCAAATACGCGCTCGATGTCCGTTCGGAGAATTAATATAGGCATCCGCGCGCAAGCGGAACAGGGTCGGAAGCAAAGAGGCGTGTTGCTGCGCCAGCTTGCCGCAGCACAGCATAAAGCCCTTTTGAACCGGCGCCGGCAGGAAAAATCCTGTTACGGCGCCGATCGTTGTCAGCGGCTGGCGGCGTTGCTTTCCTCGTCGAGCCCGACCGTGCGCCCTGGGAATCCGGCGACGTCGAAATAGCGGGTGCGGCCGACCGATTGATATTTGAGCACCGTGCGCAGCCCGCCGGCCGAGGTCTGCGAGATGACCGAATGGGCGACCGCATTCGGCGGTCGTCCACCCGGCATCGCCTCGTTGATCACCGGGCCAACCAGGCGGCCTTTGGCCTTGATGTTCAGACCCAGGATGTGGGCAATCGTCTTGCCGACGTCGGCATTGCTCACCGGCGCCTCGTCGGCGAAACCGGCCTTGAAGTCGGGCCCGGCGGCCGCCATGAAGTTCATGGTGTCGGCGCGGCTGAAGCTGCCGTGCATGCCCTGGCCCTGTTGCAGAGCGGTGTCGGCTACTTCGGCTGTGCACAGAATCGGCTGCTCGCAGCCGGTGGCGAACGAACTGAAGTTCACGGCGATGGCCGGATGCGGCGTGCGGGCCGCGCCGCTCAGGTTGATCGCCGACATCGGCAGCGTGCCGGCAAAGCGGCGGAGCGATGCATCGACGAAGATGCCGCTGACATAGTCCTGCTCGAGCAGGGCCTTCACCACCCGCGCCGCCAGTTTGCGATCCTTGCCGAGCAGGTAGACGAGGTCGGAGCCGCCATTGGCCGCGACCACCACGCCGGGCTTGGCCGGATCTTCGCCGATCACGCCGTTGCCGCGCTTTGGATAGGTGCCGGCCGCGACCGCGGCGTTCTTGTTGTCGGGATCGTGCAGCGGCATCGCCAGCGCGGTCGCGAGATCGATCGCGAGAAATCCGGACGGCAGCAGCCCGGCCGGCACGTCGGCATAGCTCGCTTTCGCCGCCGGACTGGTCTTGCTCTGTTTCGAAATCGTGGAGAAGCCGTGATCGGCCGACACAATGATGTCGGTGGTGGCCGCCAGGCCGAGGTCGTCGAGCGCCTTGCGCAGTTGCGCCAGGTTATCGTCGGCATTCTTGATGGCCGCCAGCGAGGTCGGGCCGCTGATGCCCGGCGTCAGCGCGTTGAGACTGTCACCCTGGTTATGCTGCGTGCCGTCCGGATCGCGCGACCAGAACACCAGCACGAACGGCTTGTTGCGCGCCTTGAACAGCGGCAGCACCACCTTGGTGGCGACATCGGCGAAATAGGCCTGCTGCTCGACATTGGCGACTGTGGTGCCGGGCGCGTTGAACTTGCCGCCGTCGCCGTTCTTGCCGCGGGTGGGAGCCTCGAGCGGCAGACCGGCTTGGCTCAGCGCCGCCTGAATTTCCGCGGTGAGAGGGGCGCCGCCTTTGCGGCCCGTGGAATCGTCGACCACGATGGTGTGCTTGCCCGGCCGGTTGACGCGGTCGGCATGGTCGAAGATCAAAGCCGGTCCGGGCTTGCCGATGGCGGCGGTGCTGAAGCCATGGCCGCGCGCCGCTTTGAGGATCGTCTCCTCATTGAGATAGTTGCCGTCGAAGTGCTCATCGACGTCGAACAGCACCGCGTCGTTCTCGAGGAACGGCGTCACGGTGCCGGCGGCCGGTCCGAACGGATAACCGGTGTAGATGGTATTGCTGAAGTCGCCGGTGTCGCCGAAATAGTGGCCGGTCGCCATGGCCGAGGCATTGCCGGTCGTGAAGGTCGGGAACAGCGAATGCGGGTTCTTGAAATTGACGCCCCGGTCGCGCAGCGCCGCCATCGCCGGCGCGGTTTCCGGCGTCACCTTGAAGGCGCGCAGACCGTCGGGCACGAACAGGATGACATTACGCGGCGGTTCGGCGCCGGCCGCGGTCAGTTGCAGACCGACCACCGCCAAAGCCAGGGCGTGCAGCGCTTTTGACCTGAGCGACATCACAATCCTCCGGTTTATCTTTGTTGCAATGCAGCGCTAGATACGCCGGCCACAAGACAGTATTGTAACATCCGCCGGCTATCCGCAGCCATTTCCACCGGGAATGGCAAAGGGCGTTCCGCTTAATGTTCAAGCGCATTCTGATTGCCAATCGCGGCGAAATCGCCTGCCGGATCATCAAGACCGCCCGCCGCATGGGGATCGAGACGGTCGCGGTCTATTCGGAGGCCGACAAGGACGCCCTGCACGTTGAGATGGCCGATACCGCCGTCGCCATCGGGCCGCCCGAGGCGGCCAAAAGCTACCTGCTGATCGACAAGATCGTGGAGGCCTGCAAGGCGAGTGGCGCGCAGGCGGTCCACCCTGGTTACGGCTTCCTGTCCGAGCGCGAGGCTTTCCCGAAGGCGCTCGAAGCCGCCGGCATCGTGTTCATCGGGCCCAACCCGAAGGCCATCGCGGCCATGGGTGACAAGATCGAGTCCAAGAAAGCGGCGGCGGCCGCCAAGGTCTCGACCGTGCCCGGTCACCTCGGCATCATCGGAAACGATGCCGAGGCGATGGAGATCGCCGAGCAGATCGGCTACCCGGTGATGATCAAGGCGTCGGCCGGCGGCGGCGGCAAGGGCATGCGCATCGCCTATTCCAAGGCCGAGGTGGCGGAAGGGTTCGCGCGCTCGCGTTCGGAGGCGAAGTCCTCGTTCGGCGACGACCGCATGTTCATCGAGAAATTCATCACCGATCCGCGCCACATCGAGATTCAGGTGCTGGGCGACAAGCACGGCAACGTCATCTATCTCGGCGAGCGCGAATGTTCGATCCAGCGCCGCAATCAGAAGGTGATCGAGGAGGCGCCAAGCCCGCTGCTCGACGCCGCCACCCGCAAGAAGATGGGCGAGCAGGCGGTCGGTCTCGCCAAGGCCGTCGGCTACGACAGCGCCGGCACGGTGGAATTCGTCGCCGGCCAGGACAAAAGCTTCTACTTCCTCGAAATGAACACGCGGCTGCAGGTCGAGCACCCGGTCACCGAGCTGATTACCGGCATCGATCTGGTCGAGCAGATGATCCGCAGCGCGGCGGGCGAAAAGCTCGCGCTCAAGCAGAGCGACGTGAAGCTCAACGGCTGGGCGGTGGAAAGCCGCGTCTATGCCGAAGACCCGTACCGCAAATTCCTGCCGTCCACCGGGCGGCTCACGCGCTATCGCCCGCCGGAAGAGCGCAGCGCCAACGGCGTCACGCTGCGCAACGACACCGGCGTCTACGAGGGTGGCGAGATTTCGATCTATTACGACCCGATGATCGCCAAGCTGGTCACCCACGCGGCCACGCGCGAAGCCGCGATCGACGCGCAGGCCGACGCACTCGACGCCTTCGTCATCGACGGCATCCGCCACAATATTCCGTTCCTGTCCGCGCTGATGGCGCATCCGCGCTGGCGCGCCGGCAAGCTCTCCACCGGCTTCATCGCCGAGGAATTCCCCGAAGGCTTTTCGGCCATCGCGCCCGAGGGCGAACGCGCGCAAGTGCTGGCCTCCGTCGCCGCCGCGATCGACCACGTGCTGGGCGAGCGCAAGCGGCTGATTTCCGGCCAGATGGACGGCCGCAGCGTCACGCGCGAAAGCCAGCGCGCGGTCTGGCTCGGCGACAAGGAGTGCCGCCTCGAGGTCAAGCGCGAGAACGGCACCATCGAGGTGCGCTTTCCGGGCAACAAAGAAAAGGGCGCTCGCCGTCACCTGCAATCGGACTGGAAGCCGGGCGACGCGCTGTGGACCGGCACCATCAACAGCGAGCCGGTCGCGGTGCAGGTGCGGCCCGTTCCGAACGGCTTTGCCCTGGCCTACCGCGGCGTCGAGGCCAAGGCTTTCGTCTACACCGCCAGGGAGGCCGGCTACGCGCGGCTGATGCCGCCGAAGAAAATCGCCGACACCGGCAAGCAGGTGCTGTGCCCGATGCCGGGGCTGGTCGTGTCGATCGCGGTCAAGGAAGGCCAGGAGGTCAAGGCCGGCGAAACCGTCGCCGTGGTGGAGGCGATGAAAATGGAAAACGTGCTGCGCGCCGAGATCGACGGCACCGTGAAGAAGGTCAACGCCAAGCCCGGCGACAGTTTGGCGGTGGACGCGGTGATTTTGGAGTTTGCCTGAGCACGGGTAAGCGGCCGCATGACCCTCTACTTCGCTTACGGCTCCAACCTCAACCGCGCCGCGATGGCGCGCCGCTGCCCAGGCGCGCGGGCCATCGGGCCGGCGGCGCTGGAGGG
>Ga0182024_10016828_pt1 | contig 13815 bp, 10 predicted proteins | sample P32metaG_FD_120480 | JGI IMG/M metagenome (GOLD analysis project Ga0182024, IMG submission 120480) | Permafrost microbial communities from Stordalen Mire, Sweden - P3-2 metaG (Illumina Assembly) | ecosystem: Environmental > Terrestrial > Soil > Wetlands > Permafrost | place: Sweden: Stordalen... | reverse complement strand
GGACGCGGATTGACGGTTTCTGCTGGCCGCCGATGTTGACAAGCGCCACGCCGCTGATCTGCGAAATCTGCTGGGCGATGACGTTCTCGGCGAAGTCGTCGACCGAAGTCAGCGGCAACGTATTCGAATAGGTGGCCAGGATCAGAATGGGTGTGTCGGCCGGGTTCACCTTCTTATAGTAGGGCGGCACGGTCAGATTTTGCGGCAGCGTTTTGCCGGCCGCCGTGATCGCCGCCTGCACGTCCTGCGCGGCGCCGTCGATGTTACGATTGAGATCGAACTGCAGCGTAATGACGCTGGTGCCCAGCGAGCTTATCGAGGTTAATTGCGTGACGCCGGCGATCTGACCGAACTGCTCCTCGAGCGGTGTCGCCACCGTCGCCGCCATTGTGTCGGCACTGGCGCCCGAAAACAGCACCGTCACTTGAATGGTCGGAAAATCGACCTGCGGCAGCGGTGCCACCGGCAGCAGCGGGAAGGCGACGATGCCGACCAGCGCCAGCGCCGCCATCAGCAGCGAGGTCGCAATCGGCCGGCGAATAAAAGGTTCTGAGATATTCATTACGTCTTGTCCGGGCCGCCTGCCGCCGCTTGCGTCTTTGCATCAACCCGGGTTCCGACGTCCAGCCGGTATTGGCCATCCACGACGACCCGCTCGCCGGCCGCGACGCCCTTGGTCACGATAGTAATGCTGTTGTCGACCGGCGTCGTTTGGATACTGCGCTGGTCCACCGTATTGTCGGGCTTGACCACCCACGTGTACAGGCCACTGGGACCGCGCTGCACCGCGACCGTTGGAATTGTGATGGCATCCTTGCGGGTGGTGATCAGGATACGGATGCGCACGAACTGGCCGGGCCAGAGGTGCTCATCGTCGTTGGGAAATTCGGCCTTGAGCTGGATCGTGCTGGTGGCCTGGTCGATCTGATTGTTGATGAGCAGCAGATGACCCTGCGCCAATTGCTGCTTGTCGTTCTGGTCGAAGGCGAGAACGGAGACGGTGCCTTGCAGCAGCGCCTCGCGCACCGGGCCGAGGTCGTCCTGCGGCAGCGTGAATATCACCGTGCAGGGCTTGATCTGGGTGAGCACCGTCAGCGGATTGGGGTCGGTGGTGTGAATGATGTTGCCGACGTCGATCTGACGGAAGCCAACGACGCCGTCGATTGGCGCGGTAATGGTCGCATAATTGAGTTGCGTCTGCGCCGCCTCGATGGCGGCCTGGTCGGCGTCGATCGTCGCCTTGGTCGAATCGACCTTGGCCTGTTGCGTATCGACCACCTGTTGGGTTTCGTAATCCTTCAGCACCAGGGTTTTGGATCGCGCCAAATCCTTCTGGGCGTCGATCAATTGCGCCTCATCCTCGCCTTTCTTCGACACCGCCTGGTCGAGCGCGGCCTTGAACGGCGCCGGATCGATTTGAGCGAGCACATCGCCCTGTTTGACGTCCTGACCCTGGCGGAAATTGACGGCGACGATCTGGCCGGTGACCTGGGCGCGGATAGCGACAGTGTTGAGCGCGGAAACGGTGCCCAGCGCGTCGTAATAGATCGGCACGTCGGTTTTTTGTGCCTCAGCAACCGAGACGGGGACAGGCGCCGGCGGCGGAGTTTGGACAGTCCTTGAGATCTCGTACCGCCATACGATAATGACGGCCAGACATACGGCTGCGATCCCCGCAGCCGCGAAGACAATCCGCCGGCGGTCTTGCCCGGCCTGCAACGCCCACATAGTCCAGCTATCCCACATCCCTAAACGCTCAAAAGTTTATGCCGAATTTATGCGTCCCCGCCCAGTCCAGTCAGGGCCGGCCGCGAACTTAATCGGAGCGCCAAATCCTGCAATGGCCAACGTATTAAAGTTAATTAAGGTGCATACACGTTTTCGATTAACGTTGCTGCTCTAACGCCACGGTCGAACTCCAGTTCAAGCTTGATCCGGCACTCGACATCATGGCTATTCCTTTTGCAATCGCAGTAGGAAAGCCGGCTTCGCTCGTGGCATCGCGATCTGACATTCCCGGTTCAAAACTCGCGGTGGTGCTGCGGGCCTTCGAGGGTGGCGGCGCGCAGCGCGACATGATCCTGCTCGCCAATGCGCTGTTCGCCAAAGGCGTCGCTCTCACCGTTCTGGCGCTGTGCGCCGATGGCCCGCTGCGGGCTTTGCTCGATCCCGCCATTCCAGTTCTCCAGGTCCCGGGACGGAAGATGCGTTACGCCATTCCGGGGCTGCGCCGGTTGATCCGCGCCACCGCCCCCGGTCTGGTGATCAGCTCCGAAGCGAGCCTCAATCTGTGCACGCTCGTCGCGGTGCGCTCGTTGCCGCGCCGGCACCGGCCGAAACTCATCTTGCGCGAGGTCGGCAGCCCGTCCTTCGCGCAGCGGCACGACCCCTATGCGCAGAATCGCATCGCCTACCGGGTGTTGCGGCGGCTGTATCGTTATGCTGATCGCATCGTCACGCTGACCGAAGGCGCGCGCCGCGATCTCGTCGAGAATTTCGCCGTGGCCGATGAGACAATCGCGGTGATGCTCACCAATGCGGTGGTGCCGCCGGCGGCGGCGACGCGGATCGCGCAATGGGACGGCGAAGCCGGCCGTGAAGACGATCTCATCGTCTGTGTTGGGCGGCTGTCGCCCGAAAAGGATCAACGCACGCTCATCCGCGCGATGAAGCTCTTGCCGCCGGCGCTCCCGTGGCGGCTTGCCATTGTCGGCGACGGCACCGAACGTGCCGCGCTCGAAACCCTGGCGCGCCACCATGGGCTTGCCGATCGTATCGTGTTTACCGGCCAGGTCGCCGATCCGTTCGCGATCATGATGCAGGCGCGCGTTGCGGTCTGCGCCTCGGTTTACGAAGGCCTGTGCAACGCCATCATCGAGGCGCTGGCCTGCGGCACGCCGGTCGTATCGACCAATTGTCCTTACGGTCCGCACGAAATCCTGCAAGGCGGCCGCTATGGCAGGCTGACGCCGGTGGGCGACGCCACGGCGATGGCCGCGGCCATAGCGTCGGCGCTCGGCGAAAATCCGCACCGCACGACGCTGCAAGCGCGCGGGCTGCACTATACCGCTGCTCGCGCCGCCGAAAGATTCCTTGAAATCGTCGCCGACCTGCAACCGTTGCCAGCGCGGGCCAATGGCCCGCTTGCCGTGGCGAGCGCGTGAGCTAAGCCATGCTGCAGCCACTCCTCAACGGTGTTCTGCGTCGGGCCGCGCGACATTCGCGCTCAAAGCCGTTCGCGATGCGCAACATGGCGCCGCTGGTCAGCTTCACCTTCGACGACGTTCCGGATTCCGCTTACACCAACGGCGCCGCCGTACTCGAAGATCATGGCGTGCGCGGCACGTTCTATATCGCCACCGGAATTCTCGGCGCCGCCGACACCCATTGGCGCGTGATCGGCCGCGACCAGGTCAGCGCGCTGCACGCGCGCGGCCATGAGATCGGCTGCCACACCTTTTCGCATATCGGCGTCGACCAGCTCGATACGCGCGTGCTGGATGAGGAGTGCCGGCGCAACCAGGAAACGCTGCGCGAATTGTGCCCCGGCATCAAGATAACCAATTTCTGCTATCCGTTCGGCCGCGTCTCGCTGCCGCGCAAGCGGCAGCTCGAAACCCGCTTCGATACCTGCCGTGGCATTTACGAAGGCGTCAATTCCGGCATCGCCGATCTCGGGCTGTTGCGGGTGATCGAATTATACGACCGCACGCTGACCCGCGAAAAACTCGAGCGGACCTTGCGCGAAACACGCGAACGCAATGGCTGGCTGATCTTCTATACCCATGACGTCGCCGAAACGCCGAGCTGGATCGGCTGCTCGCCGCTATTGCTGCGCGAGACGCTGCAGGCGGTTGCGGCCGAGGGCATGGAATGTCTGACGGTGCGCGACGGTCTCACCGCGATCGGCTACGCGAGCGCCACGCCGCAGGCGGCCATGCTGCCAGCAACCGCAGCCGCCGCGCCTTAGCCCTCACCGTACAGTGCTGAACCATTGGCGCACGCCGGTGGCGCCGGCGACATGCTGGGCGCGGCGCATCTGGAAAAACAGCCAGCCGGCAAAAGTCAGCGGGCGCTCGTAGCTGTACAGAGCCAGGCGGTGCGTGGACCATCGCGCCTTGTAGGGAAAGTCGCCGACGCCGAGATCGAAGGTGCGCAGGCCCTTCTCGTGAGACTGGTCGATCAGGTGCTGCAGCAGCAGGTGCCCGACCTCGAACCGCCGGAATTCGGTGTCGTAGGCCGGCAGCACATAATGGAAGCGTCCGCGTCCCATGAATCCGAGATGTCCGGACACGACCTTGCCGTTGCAGATGACGGCTGACAGGTGGGTCACCCGTCCGATCCGGTTCGGCGCCGCCATTTCCCGATAGAAGCGGGCGACGCCCGGCGCGGCGAGAAAGTCACGGCCGGTCGTGCGCAGGTACTTTTGCCGCTTGAGCTCAAGCAGCTGGTCCAGGACATATTCCTTGCTAGCGGCCGACGGGTTTATGACGAAATCGGCGTGGCCGATCTCGCTTAAGGCGCGCAGCCGCCGGCGCAGATTCTTGCGCTGCGCCTTGACCGACGGCCGCACATTGATGCCGCCGGGCAGCATGCCAAGCGCGATCGAGTGGCCGCTCGACGGATAGCATTCGCCGTCGAGATAAGTCAGCGGATTGAACCGCCCCAGCACGTCGCTCGGGATCTTCTGCAGATCGAAGGCGTCGAATTTGGGCAGCAGCGCCACGATGTCGGACCAGACGCGGTCAAATTGCTGCTGCGTCAGTTTGTGGTCCGATCCCAGGATCGGCGCGTTATAATCGGAGACGCCGGCGTCCATGAAACGCAGCAGCCGCACGTTGAACCGCGTCTCGATGGCCAGCGGCAGATAGAGCAACGGGCGGCGGTGCTCGTCCTTGACCACGACGAGATAGCATTCCGAGCTGCGGGCCTTGCCGATGGTGCTCATCCAGACGTCAAGGAATTCACGTGACTGGAACGCATACATTTTGAGATCGGGCGGTGCCGTGATCGACGGCCAGTCCGCGGCGGCGAGACTGTCGCCGGGATAGATCTCGATCGAGAAATTGGGCGGCGATGCCGGGGCCGGCCGTTCGCGCGCAAATATGTCAATTGCGGCCATGCTCACACGTCCCGCCGGTGCGGCAGTTCGTTCACGGCGCCGCTGCCCGCGCGCCCCAGCCGTTCTTTCACAAAGATGTGTAGGATTTTTGGCGATTCCACGAGGTATCGGCGCCACAGCCGGCGCGGCTCCCGCAACAGGCGATAGGCCCATTCGAGACTGAGCTGCTGCACCCACAGCGGCGCGCGGGCGCGCGCCCCGGTGAGAAAATCGATCGAGGCGCCGACACAAAGCGCGATGCCGGATGTGCGGCCGAGTTCGGCGATATGCCGCGCGATCTGTTCCTGCGCCGGGCAGCCGACGCACAACAGCACGATGTCCCATTGGCGATGGACGCAGGCGCGGGCGACGGCAAGCCGCAGCTCGGCGTTTTGCGACAGTCCGGCCGGCGCGGGCAAAATGTCGAAATTCAAGTTGGGATAGGCCGCGCGCAGCGCCGTTTCCACGCCGCGCCGCGGGCCGACGACAAGAATGCGCTTCGCATTGTGCGGACGGTTCAGCGTGGCGAGCAGCGCCGCCACCAGGTCGCTGCCGGTGACCAGCGGCAGTGCGTGCCGCTCCAGCCGCGCCAGCGCCCGCACGATCCGGCTGTCGCACAGCGACAGCCAGGCATCGCGATAGATCGGCAGCAATCGGTCCGGCGCCTCATGCGCCGCGACGACGTGGTAGGCGTTCGGCGTTACCACGTAGCGGTAGGGCGTGCCGCCGTCTTCGATAATGCGGCGCACCACGTCGGCTCGCGGCAACAGACAAAACCGCAGGCCGAGGAATTCGGCGTGCGGCGGCTGGGGTAGTGCGACGCTGCCCGCGGCGGTCCGCGCCGGATCGGCAAGTATGTTCACAGCGATGTTCACAAGCATGTTCATCGGCCCACCCGCGCCGGCACGACGTTGCCGAGCGCCACCGCCGGTGTCGCGTTCAACAGGCCGAAGCGGCGCACCGCGAAGCCGCCGAACAAAGCGAAGGCGAGCCCGTCGAGAACCAGCGGCACCGAACCGTTCGGGATCAATTCGGCGGTGGTATGCGCGCCGAACACGAACAGCACGGCCAAAGCCGGCATCACGCCGAGCGCGGTGAAATCGATCGGCAGCGCGTACCAGCGGCGCCCCAGCACCATGAAGGCAATGCACGACGTGATGCTCGCCACCATCAAGGCAACCGCGGCGCCGTGCGGGCCGTAAGCCGGAACCAGCACGACCGACAGCACGGTCGAGATCACGACGAACTGGAGCGCGACCATGAGATCGAGATAACTCGCGTGAGTGAAATAGATCACCTGCGCGAAATAGAAGTTGCGCATGGTCATGAAGGCAAAGGCGATGGCGAAGAGCGGAATGAGATCGTGCGTCGGCGCGACGAATTCCGGCTGCAGCACCAGGCGCAGCAGCACGTCGCCGAACACGATGAAGAAGGCCGCGCCGAACACCGCGGTAGCGAGGCAGGCATTGAAGGCGCGCCGCAGCGTGGTCTCGGTCGCGGCGGTGTCGCCGTTATTGGCGTGGCTTTTCGCCATCGTGACCAGCGACAGCGAGATCGCTTCGCCAAGCACCATAAAGCTCTGCCGCAGCATGTCGGCGACGACGCCATAGGGGCCGAGCGCGGCGGTGCCGAGATAATGGGCGAGCAGCAGCCGGTCGACGCTCTGCCCGACCGCGGTGACGCCGAACGAGAGCAACAGCGGCCAGCCATAGGTGAGGATGTGCAGCGCCGCGGCGCGCGACCCGCGTGGCCACTGCAGATCGGCAAAGGTCAGCAGCGCCGGCACGGTGGCAAGCACATGCGCCAGTGCGATGGCGACGGCGAGCCCGCGCGCGCCGCCGCCGAGCCACAAGCTTAAGCCGCCGAACACGACAATGAGCACGGCGCGCAGGATCATCGACAGCGCGGCGCCGCGCACGCTGAGCAGCGTGCGCGCGACTTCGAATGCGGCCTCGTAGAGCGTGATGCCGCAAACCAGCGCGAACACCGCGATCAAAAAGCTCGGCTCGAAAAAGCCGAACGCGCCCAGCGCCGTGAGCACGATCGCGACGATGGTCACGCCGGCGCAGAGCAGCCACGCCAGCGCGCCGACATATTCGCCAAAGCGATCGGATTTATAGACGCCGAAATAAGCAAAGCGCATCCACTGCGCGCCGAAGCCGTACACGATCAGCGACCACGCGAAGATGAGAACGTAATGGCCGTATTCGGCGGGGCCGGCGAGGCGCGAAAAGATGGCGACGGCGAGAAGATTTCCCGCCGCGGAAATTGCGCGCGCGCTCAGATAGAGCAGGCCCGACGTGTTAAGCATTCTGTGTGATAAGTCATTGTTGTCGCGAAGAAAAGCGGCTACGAAGGCTTTCACGGAGTATCGTTAAGTTGAGCGGCTCCGTTAACGATTTTCGAGCCGACGGCGAGTGCCAAGAGAAGTGCGAAGTGATGCGTATTTTACAAATCATTCACGATGCCGAACGCGGCGGCGTACAGAAGCTCGCCGCGATGATCGAACAGGGACTCATCCCGCAGCGCTTCACGGTCGAAACCGCTTATTTGTATCCGCGCGCCGGCGCGCCGGCATTCGTTAAGCTTGCCTACGCGCTGCGCATGGTGCGCACCATCTGGCGCGGCGGCTTCGACACGCTGATCGCTTATCAATCCACCGCTTCGATCCTGGTCGGCGTGGTCGGCTGGCTGACCGGCTGCCGGCTTCGCGTCGTTCACCAAACCTGCACGCCCGCCGCGACGCCGCTGCCGTTGCGGTTAACGGACCAGCTCATCGGCTCGCTTGGATTCTATTCCGCCAATATCATTAACAGCTCGGCCACCTGGGCGGCATTCGCCCGCTATCCGGCGCGCTACCGCCGCGCCATGATTCTGATCGAGCACGGGCTCGACGCGCCGGTGGCGGCGCACAGCCGCGACGACACCTGCAGGCGTTTCAACCTGCCGGCATCTCGGCCGGTCCTCCTCAATGTCGGTCGGCTCGCGGCGCAAAAAAATCAGGACGTGCTTATTCGCGCGCTGGCCTGCCAGCCGCAGGCGCATCTCGTGATCGCGGGCGACGGCCCCAAGCATGAAGCTTTCCATGAGCTTGCGGTGACGCTCGGCGTTGACGACCGGCTACACATGATCGGCGCTGTGACCGAGGACGACATCGCCGACCTCTACGCCGCGGCCGATCTGTTCGTGTTTCCCTCGATTTGGGAAACCTTCGGGCTTGCCGCCGTCGAGGCAGCCATGACGGGGCTGCCGATGGTCGTCGCCGATCTTCCAGTGCTGCGCGAAGTGCTTCGGGCGGACGGCGCCGAGCCGGTCAGCTTCGTCGCGCCCTGCGATACCGAGGGTTGGATTTCGGCGATCGGCAAAGCGATCGACAAAGCGCGCGCGAGCGCATCAGCGCCCCGACTTAACGGGGCATTCGCCCGCGCCATCGCCCGCAAATATTCGCGGCAGCGGATGACCGAAAGCTACCTCAGCCTGTTCGAAGCGCACCGGCGGCTGGCGCAGACGGACGTGACCGGCCTCGAGCCGGCTGCGGAAAAGGCCCAGCCTTGATGCGGCGTCTATGGCTTGCCGCACTGACACTTATCGCCTGGGATTTGCTGGCCGCGCCGGTTTTTGCCGACAACGGCATGCCGACATTCAAGCGCGGCGCGACGCTCGTCGAATTTTTCGAATTTCCCAAAACCACGGGTGGCGACGACTTGCGGTCCTATGCCGATCCGGCCTTCCCCGATCCGCTGGCGGCGCTCGATCTGTTTGACTTCGACACGCTGCGCCGCATCGGCTTCGATCACATGCGCGTGCCGCTCGACGTTGGTCCCTTGATGCAAACCGACGACGCCACCCAGCGGAAAATCCTCGGCCAACTGGTCGCGGTCGTCTCGGCGATCAATCGTCACGGGCTCAATGTGCTGGTGACGCTGTTTCCGCCGTCGCTGCAGCATGAATTGCCGCAGACTTATCTCGACGGTCTCGACGGCCCGAGATTTACCGCTTATGCGGCGGTGGTCGATCGCGTCGCCACGGCGTTAAGCCGCATCGATCCGGGCGCCGTGGCGCTCGAGCCGATGAACGAGCCGCAATCGCAATGCCGGGTTTATTTCGGCACCGACTGGATCGCCTATCAGCAAGCCATGGTCGAGCGCGTCCGGCGCATTTCGGCGCGGCTGCCGCTGTTTCTGACAGGCGGCTGCTGGTCGAATATCGAGGGCATCGTCACGCTCGATACCGATTTGTTGCACGACCGGCGCAATTTCGTCAGCGTGCACTTCTATTACCCGTTCCTGTTCACGCATCAGGGCGCGACCTGGTCGATGCCGTATCTCGCCGGCACGATCGGGGTGCCGTATCCGGCGGCGGCCGGCAACATCGAGGACACGCTGGAGCAGACCGGGGCGCGCTTTGCGACGTTGGACCTGCCGGCGGACGCCGATCGCGACGCGGCGTACGCCAAGGCGGAAGCGGAAATCGAAGAATATTTTGCGCAGACGCAGGGTCCGGCGCAGATCGAAGAATGGATGAACAAGGTCGCCGATTGGCAGCACCGCGAGGGCGTCAATTCGGACCAGATCGTGTTCACCGAATTCGGCGCCATGAAAGAAACCGTCGGCGGCGCGCAAATCGACCGCGTCTCGCGCGCCCGCTGGCTGCATGACACCGCTGCGAGCATCGCCCGCCACGGCTGGGGCTGGACCGCCTATGTGCTGCGCGACGATCCGTTCGGCCTCTACGTCAATGAGAGCGATCGCAATCCCGATCCGGAACTGATGCGCGCGCTCGGGCTTGCGAGCCCGTCATCGGCCGCTGCCGAATAAATTCGGGTGGCTACGCGGTGACGCGCGACTGCGCCAGATAGCGCAGGCCGAACGCCGAAGTCATATAGAAGAACCAGACTTCGCCGACCTGCTCCAGCATCGAACTCTCGAAGCATGACGCGTAAACGCCGTAGAGGCAGACGCGCAGAAACAGCGTCTGCAAAGTCTGGGTCTGCGGGTCGGGCGAGACGCGGCAGAAATCCACGATCGGCAGGATGATGACCCAAATAACGACCAGAAGCATGCCGGGTATGCCGATGGTCAGCGCCAGATTGAGATAGGCGTTGTGGGCGTCGCTCGCGGCATTCGCCCAGGTCACCGCCTCGCCGAAACCATAGACGACCTCTTGGGTCCCCCAGAACGTCATATAGCCGTAGCCGGTGATCGGCCGCTGCGCCACGGCCTGAATGCCGAGCTGCCAGATTTCGGTTCGGCCGGTGAAGGTCGCGTCCGGCATGATCGCTTCCATCAACTGGCGCATCGGTTCGAACATCACCGTGCCGATGGAACACAGATTGAAGATGAGCAGGATACCGATGACCAGACCGATGCCGAGGCCGGGCCGGCGGGTGCGGCCGATGATGCTGGAAAGGATCAGCGCCAGCGGCAGCACGCCGATCGCCGTCTTCGACTGCGAGAAAGCAAGAAAGATCGCCGACAGCGCGATAATGATCCACCCCAGCGCAAAACTGCGCACCCGCGCCACGTAAAGGCCGACGAAAATGAACAGCACCATGGTGGCGCCGGCGTCGTTCTTGTGCGGAAAGACGCCGCGCCAGTTGCCGGCGTGCTCCGGCTCGAGAAAGTCGGTGGCGTGGTGGATCGCATATTGCGGCAGGAAGAAAACGCCGAAATAGCATGCGGCGAGCACGATCAGCACCGCTGTCGCCATCAGGTCGCCGAACTGCCGCAGATTTTTCGGCAGCAGCAGCACCATCGCCGAAATGCTCATGACCACGAGCGCGAAAGCGAGGCGCCGGGCGGCGGAAGCGGGCTCCCAGGAGGCGATGACGCTGAGCACGCACCACGCCACGACCGCGATCAGAACAGGCCGTATCACCAACAGCAGCCGCCGCGGGTCGTGGCAATAGGTCCAGGCCGCGAAGGTGAGAAACATCGTGGAGAATCCGACCTGGTTGGCGGTGTCGCCGCCCTCGGCCACCGCCTGTGGCGGCGTCGACAGGTCCGGAAAGGGATGAAACGAAATCCAGGCCGCCAGAAATACCGAGACGAACAGAACGCCGCGGACCAGCGTATCGAGATCGACGGCTGCGGGTGCCGCGGATGTCGGCGATGTCGTCTGCAGACCGAATTGCGCCATCCGGCTCATATCGGCGTTATACCGCCTCGGCGCCGGTCAGCACCGCGCCGCGGACTTTGCGGCCGTCGAGGCCGAGCTGCGCGACGAATTGCCGAAGCGCGCGGGCGTCGTGCGCGTCGGCTCGCTCGACCAGCACAATGTGGTCGACCAGATCGGCGAAGAAGCCGGTGCTCGGATCGCCGCCGGCATTCATGACGGCGACCAGCACCATGTCGTAACGCTTGGTCTGCTCGAACGCCTTCCTGATGTCGCCGTCGTAGATGCGGCGGTCGCGCCGGCTTTCCGGCGACACAAACGGAACGAGATTGATATTGGTTTCCCGGTCGAGCGTAATCACGTCGGACAAAAGCCGCCGGCCGATGGCGACATCGACCAGGCCGGCTTTGCCCGGCTCGGCGTCGATCGCCGCAAACGTGCGGCGCTCGAGATCGGCGTCGATCACCAGCACGCGCTGCGTCCCCGCGGCCAGCGCCGCCAGCGCCAGCGTTACCGTCGCCGCGCCATCGGCATCGTCATCGTCGCAGGCCACGACCAGAATGCTGGGATTGCCGGACGCGGTGTGGTTGGCCCGCACCTCGTCATAGACTTTGCGCAGTTCGCGCGCGAAGGGCGAGCCGGGGTCCTCGACCGCGCGCAAGCCGAACGACAGGTCGGTGGCGGGCAGCACGGCGAGCACCGGAACCTCGATAAGGGTGGAAGCCGGCCAAAATCCGATGACCGCCAGCGCTTTGCGCAGACTCTCGCCGAGGTCCAATTGCCCCAGGCCGCTGGCGGCGGGCGGCCGCACCAGCACGATGCCGCAGCCGGCGGCGGCGCCCAGCATCATGGCGCCCATCGCTATCAGCAGGCTCGGCGGCGGCGAACTGCGCTTTTGCGGCAGGTCGGCGCGCGACAGCACGCGGATATTCTTGGTATCGACCTGCGCCTGCTCGCCGGTCTCGCGGGCGCGCACCAGGAAGGCCTGATAGATGTCGCGGCCGGCCTGGGCGTCGCGTTCGAGCTCGCGCAAGCCGACCATGGCTTCGCTGTTGCCGATCGCGGTGCGCTTGATTGCCTCGAAATTATCGGCGAGCGTCTGTTCGCTCGCCTTGGCGCTGGCATATTCGGTGCGCGCGGCGATGGCGGCGCGGTCGACCTCATCATCGATCATGCGGCGCAGCCGTTCGGCTTGCGCCTGAATGTCGATGACCGCCGGATGCATCGGGCCGAGCGTCGCCGTCTGCTCGGCTTCGCGCCGCATGATCTCGGCATATTGGCTGCGCAGCGAGGTGATCGTCGCCGATTGCAGCGCTTCGGGAAAAGCCCCCGTCTCGTCCTTGGTGCGCTGCACCTGTTCGACCTGATCGAGCCGCGCCTTGGCCTCGGCGGTATGGGCGCGCGCCGTGCCAAGCTGATTGTTCATCTCGGTGAGCTGCTGATCAGTCACGAGCTGCCCGTTGACGCCGACCAGATTGTTGCCGGCCCGATACGCTTCGACCTTTTGTTCGGACTGGCGGACGCGATCCTTCAGATTTTGCAGCCGCGCCGACAACGATTGCGACACCTGGCGAGCGGCGTCGGCGCGCTCTTGCGTCTGCTCGTCGAGATAGGCTTGCGCGATGGCGTTGGCGAGGTGCACCGCCTTCATCGCGTCCCTGCTGGTGACCTGGACGTCGACCACGAAGGTGCGTTCGGCGCGCTTCGCCACGACGCGGCGCTTGAGCTCGTTGAGCGCGGCGAGCGCGTTGCCGCCGGGAATGGCGCTCTTGCCGGTCAGCGAGCTGAGCAGCGACGGGCCGCGGGCGAATTCTGGATCGTGCTCGAGCCCTTCCGCGACGACGACGCGGCGCAACACGGAGTCCGACGTCAGCACACTGACCTGGCTCTCGACCTGCATCAGCGCGGCGTCGCTCAGCTGGCTGGCTTGGGTGGTATCGGTGCCGACCGCGCGCAGGTCGCTCGGATCGATCAGGATCTGCGTCGTCGCGGTGTATTCGTACGGCGACAGCACGACGTACAGTACCGCCAAAGCGAGCGCCGCGATCGTGGTGTAGAGGATGGTCGCGCGGCCGCGCCACAGCGCGCCGGCGATTTTCGAAAAATCAATCTGCGAAAGCGGCGCGAAGCCGACGGGGAGATTGCCGGTGGCGACGACTGCTGATCTGATTTGGCGCGGCGCTTCGAACATTCGGCACTCGAATGTCTTTCCATCTGTTTGCAGTGGGCGCTGCGCCGCAGTTTCGGCGAAAAAAGCCCGCCACGCGCCTACTCAACGTGCATGCGGCCCGCCATGTCCAGACTTTCTGGTATGGTTAATCAATCGATAAAGCGTCAAGGTTAATAGGCGGTTTATGCCGCCGCCGGCGCCGCTCACAAGCGGCGCAACAGCCCGGAAATCGCCGCAATGATGACCAGCACGGCGACCACCGGAATCCAGATCAAAGCCGCGCCGATCAGCACCAAAAGCAGGACGCCGGCAAGAAGGCCGATCACCAGCAGCAACAGCGCGAAGCCGACCGGTCCGATGCGGCTGACATAGACCCGATGCGTGCTCTGCCCGGTATAGCCATAGGGCGGCGGCGGCCAGCCGCGTCCGC
>Ga0182024_10016827_pt1 | contig 13815 bp, 8 predicted proteins | sample P32metaG_FD_120480 | JGI IMG/M metagenome (GOLD analysis project Ga0182024, IMG submission 120480) | Permafrost microbial communities from Stordalen Mire, Sweden - P3-2 metaG (Illumina Assembly) | ecosystem: Environmental > Terrestrial > Soil > Wetlands > Permafrost | place: Sweden: Stordalen... | reverse complement strand
CGACTTCGATGGAGGCGTCGCCGGTGACGGTGGGGAGCAGCGCCTGGAGCTGTTCGAGCTGCTGCCCGTGCGCGCCCTGTTGCGCGCTGGTCTGCAGGATGAGGCCGAGGTTCTGGCGCAGGCCGCGGGCGACGGCGTCGTCCAGCGAGAGATCGAGGACGGAGTCCGTCGCCTTGCCGTCAACCAGCGAACCCTTGAACGAATCCGGCGTGGGAGCGGCGGGATTCTGGCCGGCGGGCGTGGGCACCAACTGGTTCAGGTCGCGCTGGTCGGCGAGATTGGTGCCTTTGCTGCCGACGTAAGCGATGGAGCCGACGGTGTTCTTGAAGAACTCATGCTGAATGCTGATATTCCACTGCTGGGCGTAGGGCCAGATGGCTTTGTTGGGAATGGAAGTGACGGACAAGGGGAAGGCCAGCGGCGGACCGCTGGCATTTCCCAGGCAAGTATAGCCAGTGGCCTGTCCGCAGCTGGAGCCGGTGATATTGGACTGGCCGGGGGTGAGGACCAGAGGCGCGCTGCCCTCCAGACTTTCCGCGTTGGCCTCGTTGCCGTTGCCATGGTCGAAGAAAATGCCGTAACCGCCGCGAATGGCGGTCTTGCCGTTCCCCCAGGGATCCCAGGCAAATCCGATCCGAGGAGCTGGGTTGAGCCAATGTTGCTGCAGGCATCCGCGGGGAGAACCGGGTCCGCATTGCACGATGCCGTTAAAGAGGTACTGGGAATCGGAGGGGTTGGAATACGAAAGCGGGACGCTGGTGACGGGATTGAGCAAGGCGGAGGTAGTGGGATCGAGCAGGGGCGCGTTGGCTGGAGTCCAGACGGTAGTGTCGAAATTATATTCACGATTAAATTTTTCGTGATAGGTGCCGAAGAAACTGAGACGCAGGCCGAGATTCAAGGTGAGGCGCGAGGTGACGTGAAAGTCGTCCTGGATGTAAGGCTCGAGAATCTGGTAGCGATCGTAGTATTTGATCTGGTTGTTGGTTTGGGAGTAGGACGCGACATTGCCGAGCAAGAGGTCGGCAAAAGCGTTGCCGGTGCTGACCGAAGAGTTGGTGGCATCGAAGCCGAGAGCGCCTTCGATCTGCGGTGAATTTTCCTGGTTCTTCTGGGCGATGACGGCGTAAGCGCCGAATTGCAGAGTGTGCTTGCCGATAATTTTGGTGACGTTGTCGCGCAAGGTGTAGGTGGGGTTGGCGTTGTTCCAGGGCTCGTAGGAAGGATCGGTCTGGAAGGAATAGGCGTTATTTCCGCCGACGGAAATGGCGGGGAGCTTGCCGCCGAAACCATTATCGAAGAACGACGTCATGGTCATGCTGGAGGGCCGCTGGAAAGGACCAATGTTGGTCAATTGGATGTGATCGGCCGTATAGCTGAAAACGAATTCGTTGAGCAGGGAGGGCGAGGCGGTGTAGGTGAGGCGTGCGACGGTGCTGGTGCCGGGACCGACGAAATTGGTTTGAATGTTGGGCAGCGTGGCGTTGGACCACAGAGTCGGGGTCACGACGGTGGACCAGGAATCGTGAATGTAGTGGAACGAAGCGCGGAGTTTGGGAGTGATGTTCTGATCAACGCGCACCAGCTCTTCACGCCAATTGGTGGGCGTGGGCTGGGAGGTGTTGTAGCAAGATTGTGTGGGCGATGAGCAGCCGACGGTGCTATTGGCTTCTGGAATTGAGGCGAGAAGCGCGGAGACGTTTGGATCGGTGGCGGGATTCACACCGACGATGTGATTGCCGACGATTTGCACGGGCAGATTGGGATTATTTACGGGGCAATCGGTGGGACCGAGCGAGCAAATGTCCGTGAAGTCTCCGCCGCGTTCGGCGTTGGACGGAACGGAGATGGCGAAGGTATTGGGCACGATTTCCTTGCGCCATTCCTGGGAGAAGAAAAAGAAAGTTTTGGATTTGTCAGTGTTGTAGTGGCCGGGAATGTACACGGGGCCGCCGATGGTGTAGCCGAAGTCGTTCTTCTTGTATTCGGGTGCGTTGGGCGAGCTGAGGTCAAAGTAGCTGCGGTCGTTGAACATATTGTTGCGGTTGAATTCGTACACATCGCCGTGGAAGGAGCTGGTGCCGGACTTGGTTTCCGCTTCGATGGTGCCGGAAGCGTTGCGGCCGTATTGGGCGCCGTAGTTGGAGGTGAGGACGCGGACTTCCTGAATGGCGTCAATGCTGGGGTAAACGTTCAGCGAGTTGTTGCTGCCGTTGTCCATGTTGTCGCCGCCGTCCACTTCCCAGTTGTTGTTTTCGTCGCGGCCACCATTGACGCTGTACATCACGTTGCCGTTGACACCGACGGTGCCTTCGTCCTGGCCTGATTGGTTATTTACGCCGGGAGTGAGATTGATGAGCTGGGTGAAATTGCGCCCGTTGAGCTGGAGTTGGGTCATTTCCTTGGCGGTGACGGTGCCGGCGATTTCAGAGGATTGCGTTTCGACTTGGGCGACGTTTTCGCCGGCTACGACCACTTCACTGGAGAGGGAGCCGATTTCGAGGCTGACGTCCACGCGCAATTTTTGGCCGACGCGGATGACCACGCCGTTGGCCTGGTATTTCTTGAAGCCTTTGGCAGAGACGGAGATGTTGTAGGCGCCGATGGGAAGGGCGGTGACGACCCATTCACCGTCGTTATTGGAGACGGTGTCGCGGGTGACGCCGATGGTGGCGTTGGTGATCACTACGTCAGCGCCGACAACGATGGCGCCAGAGGTGTCCCGCACCGTGCCGGTGAAGGTGGCGGTGTCTTGGGCGAAGGCGGCGGAGGTGCAGAGGAGAAACGCGAACAGGCAGCAAGCTTGGCGAAGAAATTTCATTTACGTCTCCAGGTAGCGCAGAGTACGCGCGGATTTTGCGAGCCCGAATGCTGATACCCGAAGCTGCTGGTATTGCGCGATGCGAGGTGGAGGCCGCAGCACAGCTGGCAGGCTGAACTGAGACGAGCGCGGGAACAGCTATCCCGGTAAATGGTATTTAGAAGCGTGATAGACGCCACCCCAAACGTTTTATTAAATTTATTAAAAGTGATTTATATACGGGAGCGGGGATATGTCAAGCGAAAAACTTAGTAATTATATACTTGACTCCCTAAGCCGAAAGTGAGAGAATTTCGGCATCGGTAATAGGGAGCCTCAAATGAGCAAAAGCACAATCAGCACCTTCCAACTCTTCAACCTCTTCCCCGATGAGCCAGCCGCCCGTAAATACCTCGAAGGGCGTCTCTGGAAGAACGGTGTCATTTGCCCGAAGTGCAAGGCCAAGGAACGAATCACGGCTCGCAAGGACGGTTTCTACCGCTGCAATCCCTGCAAACTGGACTTCACCGTTCGCACAGGGACTATCTTCGAGCGTAGCCACGTTCCTCTTCACAAGTGGGTCTATGCCATGTACCTGCTCGTTACGGCCCGCAAGGGCATTTCCAGCCTGCAACTGGGCAAAGAGATCGGTATCACTCAGAAATCCGCATGGTTCGTGTTGCAGCGATTACGGGAAGCCTGCAAAGGCGACAATTCCATGCTCAAGGGCATTGTGGAAGTTGATGAAGCCTTTATCGGCGGCAAAGAAGAAAATCGTCACTTCCAAAAGCGCCTCAACCTTGGTTCCGGCCACGCTGGAAAGACCGTTGTTATGGGAATGCGTGAACGCGGTGGCCGTGCCAGAGCTTTCCCGATCATAAGCAATGGCCGTATCGCTCTGGAAAAGGCAATCACCGATAACGTGGAGAAAGGTTCCACGATTCATACGGACGAATACGCTGCTTACAACAAGCTTCCTAAGCTCAATTACAATCACGCCAGCGTGAACCATTACATGTACGAGTACTCGGTCAACGGTGTCACGACGAACAGCGTTGAAAGCGTTTGGGCCGTATTGAAGCGTGGTCTTCATGGTGTTTATCATCATGCTAGCGAAAAGCATCTTGGCCGCTACATCAACGAATTCACTTGGCGCTTGAACGAAGGCAACGTGAAGCGTCATTCGCTGGAACGTCTCGATAGCTTCGTTGATGCCGTTGCTGGTCGCCGTCTAACCTATGAGAAACTTATCGCGTCAACCGGGGATGCGACTCCGAATCCCTACTAAACAAACTCCGCAGTTATATTTTTATACCCTCACTAGCCGTACACTCCATGACGGTGCGGAAATCATCCGCGCCCCGGTAGGCCTAACACTCTGCCGGGCATCCGCCAGGGGTGGCCTGGCATAAGGAAAGGTGAGACAAGATGCGAAAGCACATCTCACTTCGCCGAGTCGAACTCGTCACGAAGATACTCATCAATCTCGGAATGATAATCCGAATTGTAGAGCAAATTTTACGAGCAAGATAAAGCGAACTAAAAGCGGGGCGGCCTATACAACTAGGTCGTTCCGCTTCTTTCCCTAGTGAGGGTATAAAAATCTACTCAGGCTTTTTCTTTAACGCTAAATCTACGGCCTGTTCGAACGTAAGATGATTCAAGTTTAATTTTACTTGATACTTTTTGGGTCGTTTTTCTCTTTTCTTTTTAGCCATTTTTTCGCCCTAACTTCGGCAGGACTTATTTTCATACGAATTGGATTAAATTCGCACTCCAGAATCACCGCATCCGTAATTGGGCTATTGTCTAGGTCTCTAGAGTGTATCGTCACAGGGAAAGAATTTTTAGTTTCGTTTTCCTTCAAGCCGTCCTTAAAGAAAACAGGGAGCATCTCCGGGATGAAGCGGGCCTTTGATTTTGAAGAATCAAATTTAGGATGATCTTCTAAGACTTCGAATTTGATGGGCGTCGAGGCTCCGACTGGAATGGCTCTAGGACAGGGCAACAGCAACGTAAATTTTCCAGTCCGAGACTTTATAGGATCTATTTCCACAAAACTGGCCGTTCGAGTACCGATATTGCGGATAAAAAAGAAAAAAGCATCGGCGTGCTGAGACCAAACATTTCCGCCTTGCAACTCCGTTACTTCAAGAATTTGTTTGGGCCTATCAAACTCAAGCCTACCCATTAATTTACGTTTGTCGCTGTATTCAAACGCCCAGAGCGCGGTCCCTCTTATGACAAACGCGATGATTAGGCACATAGAAAAAATAGACTGTGGTGGAACGACACCTTTAGTAAATCCGTACACCTCCCGACCAATAGAAAGTACTCCGCTCATCAGTGCAACTGCGAAGACGATAAATCGAAGTACGTATTTAAATATGGGCAATGGAATCTCACGCCTACTTATACCGCCGTCAGCATACTTGATTAGTGGCGCGCTAGGTATCGAAACTGATATAAGTGCGGCAACATGAAACTTGGAACTTGGGATCTCGGTACTGTCTTTTTTGCCTTCGTCGCGCTCATAAGCACAACCGTTGGATTGGCTCAAAACGACCCGTCCAATGGCCCGCCAGCCGCCCCCGAAAAAAACATCGCTGCCAGTAAAGATACAGATAAGAAAAAGAGCGGAGATAACAAAAAGCGAGACAAACATCCGTCGAATGCTTCGACTCTCGAAGGCACGAATGAACCAAATGTGCAGAACGTAATACAGATTAATGAGCAGCAACCACAGAGCAATCCCCACGATTCGCTCTACAAGGCCTATCTGATCGCAACCATCGCTGGAGTGATAGGGGGAGTCATAGGCGTCTGTTTTTTGGGTTATCAGACGTACTTGACTAGGCGAACGTTGGTCTCTCAGTTCAGACCAAAACTGACTGTTCGACAAATGTGGCTGCCGTACGATAAAGATAAGGCCATGCCCCAAGAGTGGAAAATTGAGTACAACGTTGTCAATGTCGGGGGAACGCGGGCTCGTATTATTAATACCGAACGATTGATATTTTGGTCGCCCCCCAATTACATCCGCGCCCAAGCTTTTAAAATCGCCGCTTTTAACACCAAGGTAGACAGTCCAGAGATAACCGTTTTGAGTCCCGGAGAATCGGTCAAATTTTCGATCGATCTCACTGGGGACTGGCCGGAGTGCGTTAAATATTGGTTCGACACTCGGGGTGGAGCAATCATAAAGATTTCTGGCGAAATCACTTACGCTGATGACATGAACGCCAAGCGCATGTTGGGCTTTCTCCGCGAAGCGGACTTCAACAGCAAACGGTTCCACCCGGGAGACGATCCCGAATTTGAATATGCCGATTAAAAAACACATAATAAGACCGCAACTAAAAATCGGCTGCCATGAAATTGTGCAGAAAGGGACGATAACCCCCCTTTGTTTGCTTAAGGGAGTCATCTATATAATTCCCAAAAACTTGGGGTCATGGTGGGGTGGGCGGGGCTCGGCGGCGGGGACGGCGGGGTCCGTTCCGAACCTGCGGTGGGAAGCGCCAATCGGGAGATTGGCGTTCCCAGGCGGCGGGCGAGCGGGCGCGAAGTGTGCTAGTTTTTAGCCGTGAAGTGCGGGGACAAATTGCGCGTGTTGGTGTTGGCGGCTGCTCTAGTTGGTGCCGGTGCGGCGGCGGGATTGGCCGCGCGGCAAGCGACGCACTCCGGTGGGAGTGCAGGCGCGACGGATATGGCGGGGCTTTTTGCTGAAGGCGAAGCGGCTTTGCGGGCTGGGGAATTGGATCGGGCGGCGGCTGCATTTAAGAAAGTGCTGGCGGCGGATCCTGCGGCGGCTGGCGCTTATGCGAATTTGGGAGTGATTGCGATGCGGCGCCAGCAGTGGGCGCAGGCGTTGGAATTGTTGCAGAAAGCAGAGCGGTTGGCGCCGAGCGTGGCGGGGATTCGATTGAATATTGGATTGGTTTATTACCGGCAGAACGATTTTCATGCGGCGATTGCACCCTTCGAAACCGTGGTGCGCGATCCGCCTGAGTCGGTGCAGGCGCGTTATTTGCTGGGGCTTTGTTATTTTTTTACGGAGCGGTATGGCGACGCGGTGACTGCTTTGGAGCCTATCTGGGCGGAGGAATCGCAGGACTTGAATTATTTGTACGTGTTGGGGAATGCGGCGAACAAGGCGGGGCAGAGCGACGTGGAAGAGCGGGCGCTGACGCGTTTTGTGGAGTTGGGGCGCGATACGGCTGAGTATCATTTGTTGATGGGCAAGGCGGCGCTGAATCGCGAGGAGAATGAGCAGGCCATCGCGGAGTTGTTGGAGGCGGCGCAGTTGGACGCGCGACTGCCGTTTGTACATTTCAATTTGGGGCTGGCTTATCTGGCGCGGGCGGATTTTGAGAAAGCGCGCGACGAATTTTTGAAGGACGCGGAGATCGAGCCGGACGTGGCTTTCGATTACGACCGGCTGGGCGTGGTTTATGCGTATTTGCAGGACGACGCGAAGGCGGAAGAAGATTTCAAGCGGGCGCTGCGTTTGGATGCGCACCTATCGAGTTCTTGTTTTGGATTGGCGCGGGTTTATCAGCGGCAGGGGAAATTTACGTTGGCGCTGGGGGCGGTGGATTCGGCTTTGCGGATGGACGCGAATAATGCGAATTATCACAATTTGAAGGGGCAGATTTTGATGCGGTTGGGGAGGACGCAGGAAGCGCAGAAGGAATTGCTTGCGGCGACGGATTTGCTGAATGCTAGCCGCGAGCGGCGGCACAACGAGTTGAATGAGGGGGCTTTGCCGCAGCCGGAGCTCAGCGTGGAGCCGAAAACGCAGTGATTGGCGTGGCGGGGTAGGGTGGGAAAAGCGAAAAGGGAAAATAGAAAAGAGAAAATTGGAAATGCGGGACCCTCGCGGGCTTCCGGGGTCACTTACTTCTGAGATTTCAGGAACTGGTTTACTTCGCGGGCGGAGGGCATGGAGGGTTGGGCGCCGTTGCGGGTTACGGAGATGGCGGCTACAGCGGCGGCGTAGCGGGCGGCTTCTAGGGGTTTTTTGCCGGAGAGCAGGCTGACGGCTAGGCCAGCGTTGAATGCGTCGCCGGCGGCGGTGGAGTCAACCGCTTTTACGGCGAAGGATGGGACCATTTCGCGGATGCCATCTGTTGTGGCGATGAACGCGCCTTGCGCGCCCATTTTGATTACTACATTCTTGGGGCCGCGTTCGAGTAGGAGATTGGCGCAGTGGGCGGCTGTATCGGGAGTCACTGGCTCGGTCGGGGGGAGCGCGCAAAGGATGCGCGTCTCGCTTTCGTTCGGGGTGATCCAGGCTACGACCTGGAGCAAGCCCGAAGGCAATTCGCGAGCGGGCGCGGGATCGAGCATCAGCGGGATGTTATGGCGATGCGCGAAGGCACCGAGAGTTTCGAGCGTGATGAGGGGGATTTCTAGTTGCGCGAGGATCATGCCGGCTTGGCGGAGCAATGCGAAGTGCGCGGTAATGTCTTTCGGGAGGAGTTTGCCGTTGGCGCCGGGGACCACGACGATGTTGTTCTGGCCGTCGCTGCCGATATTGATGAGCGCGACGCCGGAGGAACCTTTTACGGCGCGGACGGATTGCACGCCGACGCCGGCTTGGCGGAGAGCGGTTTTTAGCGCGGAGCCGAAGGAATCGTCGCCGACATTTCCTAACATGCTGACGGGGTAGCCCAGTCTGGCGACGCCTACAGCCTGGTTCGCGCCTTTGCCGCCGTGAAAGGTGCGGAAATCCTTGCCGATGATGGTTTCGCCGGGGAGCGGGACGTGATCGGCGGTGGCGACGAGGTCGAGATTGATGCTGCCTACTACGACGATGGGCTTGCGCATTTCGGTGTGTGCCTCCGGGTTCGCGGGGTGCGGATTAATTTAACTTCATAATATTTTTTACCGCAGAGACGCGGAGTTCGCATAGAAAAGCTACGGCGAACGCGCGCGTGGATTTTTCCGCAACTATTCAGCGGCTAAGGCTACCACCAACTGCCTCCGGCTTCGCAAGCGGGTTGTGGGATTTTCGGGTGAGGGGACAGGTGCCTCGCGCCGGGGCGTCGTGCTAATCTTTGGTGAGTTTTCACGCGGTTCTTCGAGCGACCCTGCCCGGGTGGCGGAATGGCATACGCGGAGGACTTAAAATCCTTTGTCCTTAACGGGACGTGTGGGTTCGACCCCCACCCCGGGCACTTCTGATTTTGATGTGATTCCCAGTGACAATTGAGGTTTGTTGATTTCGACATGTGCATTCGGGTTCGCGGTGCACGGATTCATGCGAGGCGATAGCCTTTTTACCGCAGAGACGCAGAGTACGCAGAGAAAACCTACGGCAGGATGCCCGCTCCGTCCCGAAAAACGCGGGACAGAGCGGCCGCTACAAAGTCAGAGGCAAATCCAAGAGCAACTGCAAAGGCGCCCAGCTAAAGCTGGCCGCTACAAATTCAAAGGCGCCTTAGCCCGCGGGACGTCGGCGCTACCAGAGGCAAAGGCGACCGCCCGGGTTTTGGGCGGGCGGCCGTTTACTGCGATTTGGCGCGGGCAGATTCGCGTTTTGCGTTTCGCCTAGGCGCGGGCGGAATTACGGCGCGCTTCAGTTGCCTGGCCGCGGACCGTCAGGACCGGGCATGGTGCGTGGGAGATTACTTTGTGAGCGATGGCGATCGGCAGATGCGTGTCTGCTCCCGGGAAACCGCTCGGTTTGTGCATGCCGAGAACGATCAGGTCGGCGCTGCGGTGCTTGGCGACTTCCAGGATCTTCTCAGCGGGTGAACCCTGCTCGACCACGAAGCGCGGCTCGCACCAGAGTTCGGCTTCCGGTGGAACGAGGTTGCGCAGGTGTTGCTCAGTGGCCTTGACAAGTTCTCCGGGGAGCAGCAAATCGCCCGGCGCTTCGTTCGCGATGACGTGCATTAGTGTGAGGCGCGCCTGGAATTCCTGCGCCAGAGAAATGGCGTGGGCCGCGGCAGCCACTGATTCGGGGCTGAAATCCGTGGCGTAAACGATCTCAGTGATCGCGCCGCCCCAGACAGGTCCTCCCGGGGTAAATGGGCCAACCGTCAAGACCGGGCAGGGAGCCTGGCGGAAAATTTCTTCGGCTACCGAGCCCAAGAAAAATTTCGCGACGCCGGTGCGGCCGCTGGTGCCGAGCACGACCAGATCAATCCTATTTTTTTCAATCACATCGAGCAGCGTGGCATAGAGATTACCTTCCTCGATGAGCACTTGCGGTTCGAGTCCGGGAAACGATTTGCGCAGAGTTTCGCGCTGGTTTGTTGCTTCGGCTTCAGCGGCCTCTTCCAAGCCGACCCAGGTGGCAGGCTCGGTCATGGGATTGACGACTGGTGTGCGCATATGCAACGCGAAGAGCTTGGCGCCGAAGCGCTTGGCTACTTCGGCCGCGTAAGGAATGGCCGCATCCGCGGCTGGTGAAAAATCGGTGAGGAAGAGAATATTCTGCAACTGAATTCTAGTGCGGGTATCGAGAGCTTTCATTTTGTACCCCCTTGCTGCCTAATTCCGACTTCTGTTTGGCCTGACCTCGAACGCAGTCTGGCAAGAAAGCCGCGGGGTGGCTGTGACGGTCGTCACGTTTGCATGTGATGTGGGCTACTGCGGAGGAGCCCGGGAGAGCGCAATGTGCAGGCGGGAGGTATATCATGGCCAGCGCTCAACTTGGGGCACAGATCAAGCTACGGAATATCCTTTACCTCACTGATTTCTCGGAACCTTCCGAGGCAGCACTTTTGTATGCGGTCACGCTCGCCCGCGGGTACGGGGCGAAAGTACACGCGCTGCATATATTGCTGCCTACACCCTATCCCTACGCTTATGCGGCGCCTGGACTGACCGCTGCCGCGCTGGAAGCGGAGGAAGAAAATGCAAAGGCGGAAATGCAGAAGGTAGAGTCTCAGCTGGCCGGGCTGCAGCACGAAACGAATATCGAGAGAGGGACCAGCATATGGCCGGGAGTAGAGCAAGCGATTCAGGAAGGAAATATTGACTTGGTTGTGGTGGGAACGCATGGCCGTACGGGAGTGGACAAGCTGCTGCTGGGGTCCGTTGCGGAAGAAATCTTTCGTCGCTCGCGTGTGCCAGTGATGACGATTGGTCCTAACGCGCGTGGCAATGTGCATAACGGCGCGCGGTTCCATCGCGTGTTGTTCGCCACGGATCTCACGGCGGAGTCGCTGGCTGGTGCGCCCTACGCGGTATCGCTGGCACAAGAGAATCAGGCGCGTCTGTTATCGCTGCTGGTGATACGCAAGCCCGAGCGAGCCACGACGGACGACAACAGGCTCGTGGAGTTGTCGGCGGCCGAGGCCATGCATCGTTTGTACGAGATCGTTCCCAGTGACGCGAAGCTGGAATTTCCCCCGGAAGTGGCTGTGGATTACGGGGAACCGGCGGAGCGTATCGTGGAAATCGCCAGGCAGCGCGCGGCGGACTTGATCGTGCTTGGTGTTCGCAAGGTTTCCCATATCGGCGCGGCAACGCACTTGGAGCGTGCCACCGCGCATAAGGTGGTGGCGCATGCGCTGTGCCCGGTTTTGACGGTGCGCGGTTCGGCGGCGTGATATTCGCGCGCGAGGCGGGCGGGTCTACGACAAGCAGCACCCCCAACACTGTAAGACCAATATTGCCGATGCCATGAAAACCGAAGAGCACAGGCTGAAGCCTGTGCCACGAAAACCGAGTGCCGCGACGGGGCTGACATTTTGGCAAGCTGGGGCGGAGCCTGCTTGCGGCAGCTAGGCAGTGCGCCGACGTGGCTAACGCCTAGAGGTGTCGGCAGAAGGCAGGCAAGCCTCGCCCAACACCGAAGCGGCGGCAAGCCGCCGCACCCCCAGAATGAGGGGGGCAGGGTGCGGTTGGAGACGTTCTAGTGCGGCTCCGCGGCGGGGCGCGAGGCGAAGCCGTGATGCGGAATTTAGTGATTGTCGCGGGCGACTGGCGCGCCGCTCTTGCCAACCAGAAAATCGAGGTCGGCGCCTTGATGCGCTTGTTGCACGTGCTCGGTGTAGAGCTTTACGTAGCCGCGGGCTGGGACTGGCGGCGGCGTCCATTGGGCACGGCGGGCGGCTAGCGTGGAATCGTCCACGTTTAGGCGAATTGTGCGGCCGGGGACGTCGAGCGTGATCGTGTCGCCTGAGCGCGCTAGCGCTAGCGGGCCGCCGGCTGCGGCTTCGGGCGAGGCGTGCAGAACTACTGTGCCGTAGGCGGTGCCGCTCATGCGCGCGTCGGAGATGCGGACCATGTCTTTCACTCCTTTGCTCAGGACTTTCGGAGGCAGGGGCATGTTGCCGACTTCCGCCATGCCGGGATAGCCGCGGGGGCCGCAATTTTGCAGGACCATCACGCAGGTTTCGTCAATGTCCAGATTTTCCTGATCAATGCGCGCGTAAAAATCTTCGATGGAATTGAAGACTACGGCGCGGCCGGTGTGCTGCAGCAGGTGAGGGCTGGCGGCGGAAAGTTTGATGACGGCGCCATCGGGTGCGAGATTACCGCGCAGGACGGCAATGCCGGAATTTTGTTTGAACGGATTTGCGAAGGTGTGGATTACTTCGCGATTCCAGCAGGGGGCTGCGGCGATATTGTGCCAGATTGTTTGTCCATTCACGGTTAGGGCGTCGCGGTCGAGCGCGCCATTTTCGCCGAGCTCGCGCAGCACAGTGGGCAGCCCGCCCGCGTAGAAAAAATCTTCCATCAGGTAAGCGCCAGAGGGCTGGAGATTCACCAGGCACGGGAGGTGAGAAGCGAGCGTGTCGAATTCAGCGAGCGTTAACGGCACGCCGATGCGTCCGGCGATGGCGATCAGATGAATGACTGCGTTGGTGGAACCACCGATGGCGGCGTTGGCGCGAATGGCATTCTGGAATGCGGCGCGAGTGAGAATTTGCGACATGCGCAGATCTTCCTTGACCATTTCGACGATGCGGCGGCCGGTGAATTGCGCGAGAGTGTGGCGGCGAGCGTCCACGGCGGGGATGGCGGCGTTTCCGGGTAGGGCCATGCCGAGAGCTTCGACCATGTTGGCCATCGTCGAAGCTGTGCCCATCGTCATGCAGTGACCTTTGGAGCGAGACATGCAGCTTTCTGCTTCGAAAAATTCCTCGAGCTTCATTTGGCCGGAGCGAACTTTTTCGGACATTTGCCAGACGCCGGTGCCGGAGCCGAGATCGTGGCCCTGAAATTTTCCGGAGAGCATGGGGCCGCCGGAGAGGCCGATGGTTGGTAGATCGCAGGACGCGGCGCCCATTAATAGGGAAGGCGTGGTTTTATCGCAGCCCATCAGCAGGACGACCCCGTCAATGGGATTGCCGCGAATGGATTCTTCGACGTCCATGCTGGCGAGATTGCGGAAGAGCATGGCGGTGGGGCGCAGCATAGTTTCGCCGAGAGACATGACCGGAAATTCGAGCGGAAATCCGCCTGCTTCCCAGACGCCGCGTTTTACCCACTCGGCGATTTCGCGGAAGTGCGCGTTGCACGGGGTGAGCTCGGACCAGGTGTTGCAGATGCCGATGACCGGGCGGCCGGTGAACATGTCGTGCGGCCAGCCCTGATTTTTCATCCAGCTGCGGTAGATGAAACCGTCGCGGTCCTTGCGGCCGAACCATTCCTGGCTGCGCAATTTTTTTGTGGTCATGGGTGTAAATCTCCGCGCCGGGTGGGGCGCAAAATACTTTGTGCGACGCAGAATGCTGTTGGGAACTGAAAACGTTTACTCGCGTGCTGGTAATAGCTCAGCGACAATTTCTCTAAACGGATGGGTGCTCGCGAGTTTCCCACGGCGTTTGCGGTGCGCCGAAACAAATCCGCCGTTCCGTAGTATTCCATTCCATCCGCGCGAAACAAAACACTGCAATGATATCGCAAAATGAATCGGGTGGCTGCGGCAAGTCAAAGGTGTTCTACGGAGGGTCGTGGTTGCCGGTGAGGCGCCTAAACCCCCACCCTTCGATTTGAAGCTGTGAAGAAACGTCTCGCGCAGGTTGGTTTTTGTGACGGGAGAAAGATTT
>Ga0182024_10016826_pt1 | contig 13816 bp, 19 predicted proteins | sample P32metaG_FD_120480 | JGI IMG/M metagenome (GOLD analysis project Ga0182024, IMG submission 120480) | Permafrost microbial communities from Stordalen Mire, Sweden - P3-2 metaG (Illumina Assembly) | ecosystem: Environmental > Terrestrial > Soil > Wetlands > Permafrost | place: Sweden: Stordalen... | reverse complement strand
GTAAGCCGTCCCGTGGTTTGTAAGCCGTCCCCGTGATTTGTAAGCCGTCCCCGTGGTTTCTCGTCGCCGCAGCGGACATAGGACACCCGAAACCCCGCAGATACCACGTATTAGCCGTTCATGTTAGCGACGCATGACCCGTCCCGGGAGCCGTACCGGGAAGCGGGCGGTAGCCGTCGGCCGCCCGGCGCGACGCGGCCCGGACGGCGGGCGGGGCCGGCCGCTGCTGTGGCGTGCTAGCGACGCCGAAGGCTATCCCGCCTGGCCCTGGCGGCTCCCCGTGGCATCTGGGCACCTGCCTGCGGCTAGCGTTATCTCATGTCCGCGCAGCTAGAAGTCGTGTCCAGGGTGCTGGTGCCAGCGGAGCCTGAACTGGTCTGGCGGGTCGCGATGGACTGGTCGCGGCAGCGGGAGTGGATGTGGGGGACTCAGGTCCGCGGCGGCACCGGCGTCGGCGCCGAGGTGGTGGCAAGGACGGGCATTGGCCCGGTCGGATTCGCGGACAGCATGGTGATCACGGAGTGGGACCCGCCGCGCCGGTGCGTCGTCCGGCACACCGGCCGGGTTGTGCGCGGGCTCGGCATCTTCGAGGTGACACGCACCGATCAGCAGTCGGAATTCCGGTGGACCGAGCAGCTGCAGCTGCCGTGGCCGCTCTCCGGGCGGCTCGGGCGCTGGACGGTGCTGCCGCTGGCGCGCTGGGGCCTGGACGCGTCGCTGCGCCGATTCGCCCGGCTCGTCTGATACCGGCAGGGACGGCGCGGACCGCGGCAGGGACGGTGCAGACCGCGGCAGGGAACTGAACCGGTAGCCCTCACCGCAACGTTCAGGAGATTGGGTCACCACGGCCGCGCGGTCAGGGCGGGCGGCCAGAGGGAGAGCCCATGAGGAAGACGCCGGCCGGGGACCAGGCACCGCCGCGCGCGGAAGCGCCGCCGCGCGTGCCTCAGCCTGACCCGGCCGCGGTCCGCCCGGGCAGTTCCGCGCGGCAGATCGCGCTGGAGCGGCTCGTCAGGCTCCTGGCGAACGTGGCAGGGGCGGCAGCCGCCTTCTTCTTCGCGCACGCGAGCCTGCAATTCTACCTGCGAACGCATCAGCTCATTGGCGGGGCTTTCCTCGTCGAGCAGACATGGTTCGTGATCGCGTTCCTGATCCGGCGCCCGCCCAGGGCCGTCAGCCGGGGCCTCGCGGGCTGGGTGCTGGCCTATGGCGGGACGTTCGGCGGAACGCTGCTGCGCCCCGTTGGGGCTCACCCGCCATGGGGGGTTGACGCGGGGCTCGGCCTCCAGCTGCTCGGCCTGGCGATCTGCGGGCTGTCGCTTGCGGCCCTGGGCCGCTCGCTCGGCCTCGCGCCGGCCAACCGGGGACTGGTGACCAGGGGCCCGTACGCGGTCGTCTGCCATCCGTTGTACGCGGCCTATGTCCTGATTCAGCTCGGGTACGTGCTGCAGAGCATGGCACTCTGGAACGTCCTCGTCATGGTGCTGGCATGCGGCTGCAATATCGGCCGGGTCCTGATGGAGGAGCGGCTGCTGGGAGCGTCCGCCGCCTATGCCGCCTACCGGCAGCGGGTCCGGTGGAGGCTGCTGCCCGGCGTGTGGTAGCCGCGGCTATGCGCTGAGCAGCACGACGCCGCACAGGGCGGCAACCACCCCGGCGCTCTGCACCGGCCGCAGCCGCTCCGCCAGGATGCCCCTGGCGAGCACCCGGTCACTACCGGGTACAGCGAGGCCAGCACGGCCGCGACGGCAAGGTCGCCGCGGCTGGCGGCGAAGGCGTATGACCCGTTCGCCACGATGTCCGACACCCCGATCGCGGCCAGCGCCGCGAGGCGGCGCAGCGAGAGCCGGATCCCACGCAGGATCCCGGCGCCCGCCACGATCGGGGTAGGAGCTACCTTTCCGCAATACCCCTCCCGGGTTATCGGAATACCCCCGCTGGGTTTATCGAATTACCCCTACGGGGTTTATCAGCTCCGCATGCCGGCCACTGGCACGTGATATATCCATCACGAAATTATTATCGTTTTGTCTATGCTAAACAGGCAGTATGAATTCCTGGCCTTGTGCTACTGGACTGGTAGCTAATACCATTTCTGCTGGCACTGATTTCCTTGAAGGGACGCCGCGATAAGCGACAGCATTGCCGTTCACGGCCGGGCCGGCCGCGGCAGCACTCGCCCAGCTAGTACCGCCGCCGCGACGGCAGGCTGGGAAGCCCCGGACGCGCGCCGGCGGCTCCAGCTGGCACTCGGCGCCATCTGGCTGCTCGACGCGGTGCTGCAGTACCAGTCGTTCATGTTCACCCGTGCGTTCGCCCGCACGCTCGCGGCTTCCGCCGCCGGCAACCCGGCGCTGGTAGCCGGCCCGATCACCTGGTCCGCGGGTCTCGTCGCGCACCATGCCGTTGCCATGAACTCGCTCTTCGCCACCTTGCAGCTGCTGCTGGCCATCGGCATCGCCTGGCGGCCGACGGTCAAGATCGCGCTCGGAGCCTCGATTGCCTGGTCGCTGGCCGTGTGGTGGCTCGGCGAAGGACTCGGGTCCGTGCTGACCGGGCAGGCCAGCCCGCTCAGCGGAGCGCCTGGCGCGGTGTTCATCTACGCGCTGCTCGCAATCCTGCTGTGGCCTGCCGCGACGAATCGTTCCTCGGGGTTCGTGGCTGGACGCTCGGTGGGCGCGCCGGTGGCGCGGGCGCTCTGGCTCGCCTTGTGGGGCGGCCTGGCCTGCCTTTCGCTCCAGCCAGCCGTATCGGCCGGCCGCGGGCTGGACAGCATCATCTCCGCCATGGCAGCCGACCAGCCCGGCTGGCTCGGTGCCATCGACCGGCACCTTGGCGGGATGCTTGGCCACTACGGCCCGGCCGCCTCGATCGTCCTCGCGGTCACGCTCGGGGTCATCGCCGCCGGGCCATACCTGCCGCCGCGGGCCGCTCGCGCCGTGGTTGTCCTTGCCATCGCTGCCGCTGCGGTCATCTCGGCGGCCGAGGCACTCGGCGGTGTTTTCACCAGGTCGGGCACTGATCCGAACTCCGGTCCGCTGCTTGCCCTGCTCGCCGTGGCCTACTGGCCGTCAGGTACCGGCCGGCCGGCGGCTGGCCCTGACCCGACCCGGGGCGGTCCCGCCGCGGCGAGCCTGGCCGGGACCAGCGCTGCCGGGCCTGGGACAGGGGGCTGACGTGCGCAGTCCTTCCTGGATCGGGTACCTGCTGGCGGCCGTCATGATCGTGACTGCCGTCTACTGCGTGAGCCGGCTGGCGGCTGCGCGCCTGCGGGGACGGCCGACCGAGCCCGATGTGGACATCGTCCATGTCCTGATGGGCACGGCCATGGCGGGAATGCTGGTACCGCGCCTGAGCTTGCTGCCGGATGGTGCCTGGGAGGCGACGTTCGGTGCCGTCCTTGCCTGGTTCGGCTGGCAGGCCATCCGGGCGTACCGCGCTGACGGGCGGGCCGCGCACTACCTGCCGCATGTGCTGGCGAGCGGCGCGATGGTCTATATGTTCCTCGCGGTCACGCCCGCCAGGACCGGTCCGGCCCTGGCGGCCGTGGCCATGGACAGGCAGCCGGCCGCAACGATCCGTTTCCCCGTCCTGGCACTCGCGCTTGCGCTCGCCTTGTTCGGCTACGTGATGTGGATCACCGACCGGCTTCCTTCGGTGCCTGCCGTGTCAGCGATGCGGCTGGCGCAGCCGGCCGCCGTCCCGGCCCGGCCAGGGGACCGGATCGCAGCCGGGAATGAGGACGGCGGCCGCCACCGCCACCGCCAGGCGGGCGACGTCCGGGTTCGCCGAGGCGGGGTTGGCTGGCCAGGGCGATGCCGGGTCACCCGGTCGGCTCCCCGGGGCGCCGCTGTCTCCGCGGCTAGCCGCATGCTGCGAGATCGTGATGGGCCTCACGATGGGCTACATGCTGATCGTGCTGCTGTGAGCACCGGCAGCCCGCTGACCAGCTGACACCGTCAGTCCATCAGCCGATCGGTGGATACCCGCCCACCGTCCGGGTGGTCAGCGATCAGTGGGAGGACTTCGTGGCAACCGGGATGCAGCAGGCAAAGCAGCCGGTGAGTGCGCTGCTCACCGGGGCGTACGGGCATCCGCTGCACCCGATGCTGGTGACCGTGCCCATCGGGGCCTGGTTGGGCAGCCTGGTGTTCGACATCGCCTCCCACGTGGTGAGCAAGCCCGGGTATCTCACCCAGGGCTCGCAGTGGCTCATCGCCATCGGCGTGGTCGGCGCGCGTCGCTGGTCCCGGCACCGCTGGCCCTGGCATTGCCGGCCTCGGCACCGCTGGCCCTGGTATTGCCGGCCTCGGCTCCGCTGGCCCTGGCACGGCCGGCCTCGGCACCGCGGTGGCCGGCCCGGGCCGGTTCCGGCCGGCGCTGCGTGTCGTGCACGACGACAGCGCGATAGACCTGGACGCGGCGGAACGGGCGGCCGCGGCCTTCCTGCACGCGCTCGGCATGGATACCGGCGCCGAGAGCCTGCGGGAAACGCCCAGGCGGATGGCCCGTGCCTATGCCGAGCTGCTGCACTCGAGCCCGTTCAACCTCACCACCTTCCCCAATGACGAGGGCTACGACGAGCTTGTGCTGGCCAGGGCGATCCCGGTGCACAGTGTCTGCGAGCATCACCTGCTGCCGTTCACCGGCGTGGCCCATGTCGGCTACCTGCCGGGCGAGCGGATCCTCGGCCTTTCCAAGCTGGCCCGGGTGGTGGGCCACTTCGCCCGCCGCCCGCAGGTTCAGGAGCGGCTGACCAAGCAGATCGCCGACTGGCTCACCGAGCACCTGCAGCCAAGGGGGGTGGGCGTAGTCATCCAGGCGGAGCACATGTGCATGACGCTGCGCGGAGTGCAGGCAGTGGGCTCCACCACCGTGACCTCCACGATGCTCGGCACGCTGCGTGCCGACGGCCGGTCCCGGGCGGAGTTCTTCACGCTGGCCGGCCTGTCCTAGCCAGCGCAGGCCGGGCCGCGGCCCGGCCTGCTGGCGCATGGCAGGATGACTGCCGTGAACCGGAGTGGCCTGGCCGGGCGGATCCGGCGGCGGGTGCCGTGGACGGCGGCGGTCATCGCCGGGCTGCTGGCCGTGTCGGCCTGCGGTACGAGCGCCAGCACCGCGGCGGGCCCGGCAGCGCGGGCGCCCGGCGGCCAGGCGGCGGCCGCGGCGGCCAACCAGGACCTGGATCCTGGTACGCCGCTGGGCGGGCTGGCGGCACCGGGATTCCGGCTGGTCAACCAGTTCGGCCAGCCGATGTCGCTGAGCCAGTTCCGCGGCAAGGTGGTGATCCTGGCGTTCACCGACTCGGAGTGCACCACGATCTGCCCGCTGACCACCGTCAGCATGGTGGAGGCCAGGGACCTGCTGGGCGCCGCCGGGGACCAGGTGCAACTGCTCGGGATTGACGCGAACCCTAAGGCCACCGCGGTGTCCGACGTGATGGCTTACTCCCGGTCCCACGGCATGGTCAGCCAGTGGGACTTCCTGACCGGCTCGCCCGCGCAGCTGCAGGCGGTCTGGAAGGCCTATCACGTCTACGTGCAGATCCAGGCGGGGCAGATCGATCACACCCCGGCGCTGTACGTGATCGATCAGCGGGGCCGGGAGCAGAAGCTGTACCTGACCCAGATGGCGTATGCCAGCGTCGGCCAGCAGGCGCAGGTCCTGGCCGAGGAGGCCGCCAGCCTGCTGCCAGGTCACCCGCGGCTCGCCAGCCAGCGGTCGCTGGCCTATATCGGCGGGCTTGCCCCCACCGCCCGGGCAGTGCTCCCGGCCGTTTCCGGCGGGTCGGTCACCCTCGGCCCCGGGCGGCCGCGCCTGCTGGTGTTCTTCGCTACCTGGCTGACGGAAACATCCGATCTGCGGGCGCGGCTGACCGCGCTCAGCCGGTACGCCCGGGCGGCCCGGCGGGGCAGGCTGCCGCGGCTGGTGGCTGTGGACGAGGCAGCCACCGAGCCATCCCCCGGTGCGGCGCGGGCCTACCTGAAGCAGCTGGGCCGGCCGCTGGGATACCCAGTTGCCCTCGATACCGCCGGTCGGCTCGCCGACGGTTACGGGGTGCAGGACCAGCCGTGGTACGTGCTCACCGCGGCCTCGGGCAAGATCGTGTGGAAGCACGACGGCTGGCTTTCAGTAGCGGCGCTGGAAGCCGCGGCCCGAAGAGCCTGACCGGCCGCGCTCCGGCCGGCTGGCGCCTGCCGATACGGCAGGCAGGCCGGGAGCGGCTATGCCACCGTGTGCCCGGCCGGCCTGCGCTTGCTCCGTAGGATGGCGGGCATGACCGAATCCGCATCGACTAATTTTCCCATCACTACCGCATTCGAGCTGCCGGGCCTGACCGTCGAGCAGGACCTTGGCGTCGCCTTCGGCCTCGTCGTGCGCAGCATGGGAGTTGCCAAGTCCATCGGCGCCGGGTTCAAGGCGCTGCGCCAGGGCGAGGTGACCCAGTACACGGAACTGCTGGAGGACAGCCGTCGGCACGCCATCGACCGGATGATCGAGAACGCGAGGCTGCTGGGCGGCAACGCCGTCATCGCGGTGCGTTTCGACTCCTCTGAGATGGGCCAGGCGCTCACTGAGATCGTGGCTTACGGCACTGCGGTAGTCGCGCGCCCCGCGGCCGCTGCCTGACTGTGCCGGATGGCCCGCCGCCCGTGCCCGTTTCCCGCTTCGGTGATGCTGACCGGGACCGGCTGACTGTCGTGCTGCGCGAGCACTACGCGCTGGGCAGGCTCGATATCGACGAGTTCGCTCGCCGGGTGGAGATCGTGCTGGCCGCTGACTATGCGGACGAGGCCGCGGCGGCCGTGTGCGATCTCCCGTCGCTCGCCGCGGCCGCCCCGGGTTCCGCGGCTGCCCCCGGCCAGGCCGCCCGCAGGAGAATGCGGCGGCGGCATGCGCAAGCCGCCGCGCCAGGCGCTGGCTGGCTGCCCACGTCCGAGCGATTCCGCGATCCGACCTCTGGCACGGTCATGCGCGTCTGGCTCGATCCGGCGGACCAGAGCAGGCACTACGTGCCGGACACCGCGAGCTGACCGGCAACCAGGGCCGCGCCCGGCCGCGAGCCGGTCTCGGCCCCCCGACGTACGACAACCAGGCAGGAAGTTAGCCATGACAGACACCCATCCCGTGCTCGCCCTGCTCCAGAGCGGCGCGGCGCAAGGTCAGTGGACCCTCGACCCCGCCAATTCCAGTGTCGAGTTCGGCGTTAAGCATTTCTGGCATGCGATCACCGTCCGCGGGCGGTTCGAGCAGGTTGCCGGCGCAGGGACGGTAGCTCCCGACGGCGCCGTGGCCGGCCAGCTCACCATGCAGGCCAGCTCGATCAGCACCAGGAATAAGCAGCGCGACAAGCATCTGCGCTCGGCTGACTTCTTCGATGTCGAGCAGCACCCCCTGGTCGTGCTGGACATCACCGAGGCCACGCCGGCCGATGGCGGTGAGATTGCCATGCGCGGAACCCTGCGGGCCGCGGGCCGGAGCCAGCCGGTCAGCTTCACGGCGCGGGCCGAGGACGCCGGCCCGGATGCGGTGACGCTGCGGGCCGAGCTCGTCGTGGACCGCAGTGCCTTCGGCATGACCTGGAGCCCGCTTGGCATGACCGCCAAAGAGGCGGCAGGCAGCGTCGTCGCGCGGTTCGTCCGCTCCTGACCGGCTGCCGCCCCGCCGCCCGGCCGGTGCTGCCCGCTCCTGATGCGCCAGCTCAGGAGCGGGCAGGCAGCCCGAAGGCACCGACGTCCAGCTCCGCATGAGCCCGGCGAAGATGTCGGTGCCCCCGCCGAGCCGGGCGGGCGGGACCGTTACAGGGTGCAGGGACGGCCGGATCGTCCGCTATCAGCTGGCCGACGATCGCGTCGGCGACCTGCTCGAGCAGGTTCTCGGCAAGCACGGCACGCACGGCCAGCCGATCGAGCACGGCCAGGCGGCCCACTGACGTCCGGACGGCCGGCTCTGCCGTCACCGGCTGGAACGTCGTTCCGCATGGTGGATGCCGACTAGGTATGCGCCGGCGCATACCAACGAGGCATCCATCAGGCGGAACGCATCCTGCGCTGCATGAGCTTGCCTGCGGGAAGCCAGCACGGGCATGATCCACTGTCATGCGCCCAGCCCGCCGAGCCGTCCTCTGCCTCACGGGCCTGGGCCTGCTGACTCTTGATGTCCGTCACCGTGGCCGGCTTGCCCGGGCCGACGAGCGCATCATGGCTTCCGTCGCGCGCCTGCCGCACCCCCCGGCGCTCGTACGAGCCGCTCGCACCGTGACCGGCCTCGGCGATGCCCAGGTCGCGCAGCTGCTTGGCCCGGCGCTGGCGGCGCTGGCCGCTGCTGATCCGGCCACAGCTGCCGCCGCGGCCGCGAAGGCTACAGCGGAAATCACGGTCGGCGCCGCTATGCGCAGGGTGGCCAGCGCCACGATCGCCAGGCCGCGCCCGCCTGACCAGTACTGGCTGGCGCGGCCCGAGGGCCACAGCTTCCCGTCCAGGCACACAACGTACGCGGCGCTGGCACTGGGCGCCGGCACGAAGGGCTATCCGCCGCGGGCTCGGCAAGCTGCCGCCGCGCTCTGCCTGGCAGTCGGGTTCAGCCGTGTCTACCTCGGCGTCCACTGGAGCACTGACGTGGCAGGCGGATGGCTGCTCGCCGGATCCTGGCTAGCCACCGCCGAGATCCTGGAATCAGCTGGGTGTCGTCACCGCGCTCCAACGGACGCGGCCATGTAGCTGTGGCTCTCGTGAAGGAAGTAATTAGCCTTGAGGGCAAGCTGGTCGAACTCCAGGCTGATCCCTGGAAACGGACGCGCCGCCTTCGAGGCTGAGTGCCATGTGCGATAGCGGCAGCTGCTTTCCTGCCTGGTCAGAGCACGTCCGCAGGTTCAGCGTTGCTGGTTCGGGCCCCGCCCGTGAGCTGAGATGAATCGTGATCAACGAAGTCGGTCAAGTTGCTTCCGTTCATACCGTCACAGCGCTACGGTTCTACAGTTCAAGGCTCGTTCCCATCGGCGCGGGCCGTTGAACATCTGGCCAGGCGTCCTGAGGTTGTCAGCCCTACCCCGCACTGACAAGGGACGACTCGCTGAGCCAGGGCAAGCTTATCCGTCGCCGCAACTAAGGCTTGACCGTAGGAGTCCGAGCGGATCATGGTGAATTCAGGGGAGCAGGCCTCGCCGGGCCGGACTAGCTCAGTCGGCCTGCCAGCCGTCGACGGGAGCAGGGCTGCACATTTCTCCGTCGCCGAAATGGTGACAGCAGCCTGGCGAAAGAGTTCCTGGAGTGCCTATAATGGCGGCTGTATCGAGGTTGCCGATCTGCAGCACGACCGGATCGGCGTCAGGGACACTAAAGCCAAGGGCTCGGGTCCAATTCTAGTTTTTACACACACAGAATGGCGCTTGTTTCTCTCGAGTGTCAAACGCGGCGATCTCGACTTCAGCTGACTTTCTCCGATGTTGCTGCGCGCGCATAAGTGGGTCTGCTGAGAACGCTCTTGGTCCGTAGCTATGGAAGCAGGCGTTGCTAAGAGCTACGATGACCAGGCTTCTTTCTTGATCCTGTTGATCAGTTGTAGTGAGTCCCGCGGAGTGAGAGATGTTTTGATCAGCGCCTCATATGTCTTTAGGTACTGATAGGTGTCTTCTTCTTCTTCGATATACCAGCTACCTGTCAAGTGTTCTACATTGACGATATCATGCAGCGGGATATCGTGGACTTGAGCAAATTTCCAGTAGATGAACGCACCCGTTCCGATCACATGGTCGCTGCTCAATGGCAAGATCTGAATCGTAACATTGTCTAGCTCAGCGGATTCTGCCAGCCGTTTGAGCTGTCCGCGCATCACGGAGTTGTCTCCTAGCCGTCTGTACAGTACCGATTCATCAATCACTGTAGATACCATAAGCGGAGGCTCTCGCTCCAGCACTTGCTGACGGACGAGCCGGGCTTCGACGCGACGCTCGACATCTCCGGGTGGCACATCGAACATCTGATGCCAGCCAAGCATGACTGCCCGGGCATACTCCGGCGTTTGAAGTAGTCCAGGAATAACTTGAGGTTCCCAGTTCCATACCGACTGAGCCTCAGCTTCAGCGCGTAGGAGTGCGGCGTAGTCTCCGCGGACGTTTGCAGCGACTGTTTCGAGCCAGGCGGTCTTGGTCGACTCGCGAGCGAGCGCCAGAAGGTCCTCGCGATGCGGATCATCGATGCCGTAGAGGTCAAGAAGCATCTGAAGATCAGCCTGCTTGACGCCGGTGCGGTGTAGCTCGATACGGCTGATCTTGGAGGCCGACCAGCCGAGGCTCTCGGCGACCTCGTCGCCAGTGAAACCGGCGCGCTCACGGAGCCGGCGCAGTTCGGCGGCAAGCCGACGGCGGCGGACGGTCGGGCTGCCGTAGTCGGGCACCCGTCCGGCTCCCCTCGGGATCGAGCGGTATTGGCTGAAATACGAGCCAAAGATCAGCTGAACAGTGCCTTAAGACCCAGCTGACGTGTGACTCAATCGCAGTGTAGGGGCGGCAGAGGCTTCATGTGAAGCCTTCAGGGGTGCAAGCATCGGTGCACCTTGCACTTTACCGAAACGTGCCGTGTACTTAATGGTGAGGGCCAATCCCCTGGGGAGGGAGGCGCGCCATGATCGGCGAGCGGAGCGACCAGATGGTGCTCCTGCCGTTTATCTCCCCCGGCCTAGCCCGCCTCGCATGCGCAGAAGGCCGGCGGCGGCCGTCGCGTCGGCGGGTCCGAGCTCCCCCCATAACCACGGCCATCAAGATCAGCAAGAGCATCTCATTGGAATGCGATCTTGAAGCCGGACAAGACGCTGGGCCAGCGGTTAAGCCCCGCTAGCCCAGCTGGTAACCAAGCTCCATCCGAAGCGTTAACAAAGAATAGGAGTCAAGGCATGATCCAGATTACCTCCGTCTACGACGGATGCAAGGGGTCCAAGGACCGTTTTACCTGCGGTATCAGCCCAGTCGCGAGCACAGCGCTGGCGCTGCGGGAAGGCGAGGCGGACCCGTGAATACCCTGATGACGATCGCGTGGGCAATCATCGCCGCCGTGGCGGCATGGGGGATGACGCTGGCGCACGCCCACGCGGACATCGCCCGCCTCCAGGCCGAACGGCGCAAGGAGGTCAAGCTCTGGCAGGCCGAGGCGGCACGCGCCAGGGCGCATGCCGCCCAGCTTGCGCAGGACGCTGCGGCCTGGGCGGCAGGTCTCAAGCAAGGCCGAGAGGACGTGATGACGATCATGCCGCTGCTGGTTGCCGCCCACCAGCGGTTGACGGAGTCACATCAGGCGGCTGCCGACATGGCCGAGCGCCTAGCCGACGAGACGCTCCCCTGCCGGAACACGGCAGAGCCGGCGGGGAGCGCACATGCGGAGCCGGGCTGTCCCAGCTGAACCGCGATCCCTGAACGGTTAGCCAGCACGAACTGGAGACGTCAACTACCCGGCCCGCGGCCGCTGATCGTAGCGATACGGTCACGGCCGACTTTGCTGTCTGGGCTAGGCGGCAGCTGCCGGCTGCGGCGGGGAACATCACGGCCCAGGCCGGACCGGAGCGGCCGTAACGCGCGGCGCAACGCTGACCGGGCGCCGGGCGCGTGCTGGACCCGAAAGGCCGGAGGCTGGAAGATCGGGTAGGACGCCGTCGCGGTGGCGGCCGGGAAAGGCGGCGGGATGACCGGGCTGAAGGCCGACGTGGACCCTGCCGAGGCTGGCTTCGACGCAGGGCGGCTGGACCGGATCGACCGGCACTTCGCGCATTACGTCGATGACGGCCGGCTGCCAGGATGGCTGCTCACGGTCAGCAGGAACGGACGGCTGGCGCACGTCTCCAGCTACGGCCTGCGCGACGTCGAGGCGGGACTGCCGGTCGAGACGGACACGCTCTGGCGGATCTACTCGATGACCAAGCCCATCACGTCGGTCGCGGCCATGATGCTGCTGGAGGAGGGCGCGTTCGAGCTGGCCAGCCCAGTGAGCGACTTCATTCCGTCGTTCGCGGACGTTCGCGTCTACACCGGCGGATCGGACATCAAGCCGGTGACCGTGCCAGCCACCGAGCCAGTGCGGATCTGGCATCTGCTGACACACACCGCCGGGCTCACCTACGGTTTCCACCGGGTGCACCCGGTCGATGCGCAGTACCGCGCCGCCGGGTTCGAATGGGGCAATCCGCCCGGCCTTGACCTGGCACAGTGCTGCGACCTGTGGGCCGGCCTGCCGCTGCTCTTCCAGCCTGGTGCCGAGTGGAACTACTCGGTGGCGACTGACGTGCTCGGCCGGGTCGTGGAGGTCGCCTCGGGCCAGAGCCTGGATGAGTTCCTTGCCGCCCGCATCCTCGCGCCCCTGGGCATGACCGACACGGCCTTCCACGTGCCGCCAGTCGACGCGGGGCGGCTGGCCGCCCTGTACACGCGCGGCGCCGATGGAAGAGCCACCCGTCTCGACGCGCTGGGCAAAGTCGCCGCCGCCCGGCCGCGGTTCTTCGGCGGTGGCGGCGGCCTGATCTCAACGGCCGCGGACTACCACCGGTTTACCCAGCTGCTGCTGGACCTCCCCGGCAGCCCCGCCGGGGAGCTGGACGGCACGCGCCTGCTCAGCCCGCGGACGGTGGCCTACATGACCCGCAACCACCTGCCAGGTGGTGCCGACCTGGAGACGTTCGGCCGTCCCCTCCATGCGGAGGCACCCTCCCGCGGCGTCGGCTTCGGGCTCGGGTTCGCCGTGGTTATCGACGCGGCGGTCGGCAAGACGATCTGCTCCGAGGGGGAGTATTCCTGGGGTGGCGCGGCGAGCACCGCGTTCTGGGTGGACCCGGCGGAGAGGCTGACAGCCTCCTTCTTCACCCAGCTGCTTCCCTCGAGCACCTACCGGATCCGCCCGCAGCTACGGCAGCTCGTCTACCAGGCGCTAGTCGGCTAGCAGCCGCAAGCCGGCCAGGGGAGCGGGCGTGGTCGCGCCCCAGCCGGGGCACTGACCGAGTCGCGCTGCCGCTAGGCGACCGGGGTGCCCGTGTTATCCCGGCTGCTGGCCGCTTCCTTCCGGAGCTCCCGCAGCCGGTAGATGATGAAGGCACCGACCGCGAGCACGATGACGGCCACGATCGCGTAGCCGCCGAGCGAGATGTAGTGCTCGATGCTGTTCCACGCGCCGCCGAAACCGTAGCCGACCAGGGTAATGACGGCGGCATAGAACACCGTGCCCACCAGGCTGAGCACCCCGAACTGCAGGGCAGGTACCTCGACGAAGCCGGCGACGAGCGAGGTGAACGCGCGGATTACCGGCAGCGCCCGCCCGATGGCCACCGCGAACTCGCCGCGCCCGGTGAAGAAGCGCTCGGACCGGTCAAGATCGGCCTTCGTGATGAGCAGGTACTTGCCCACCCGCTCGACCGCCGGGCGCCCGCCCAGCCGGCCCGCGCCGTAGGAGAAGAAAGAGCCGCAAAGCTCGGCCAGCGAGCCGACGACGATCACGAGCACGACGTTCAGGTGGCCCTGGTATGCGAGCACGCCGGCGAAGCCGAAGGTGATCTCTGATGGGATCGGGATGCAGCAGGCCTCGAGGAATCCGAGGATCGCCAGCGCGCCGTAGCCCGCGTGATTGATTAGGCTCTCCATGGCTCCCTGTTGTACCGCATGCTGGCCACTGATCCGTACCTCAATGCGGTTTTATGCCCCTGGGCCTATGCTGCGGCTGAGGCCAGCGGCGGACGTCACCGCCAGTTACGGAAGTCCTGCGGGCAGCGCTGACGCGGCTGGCAACCAGGCAAATGGCGGCTGATCCGGCTGCAGATCCACGGAGTCTGACATGGGATTGAT
>Ga0182024_10016825_pt1 | contig 13816 bp, 12 predicted proteins | sample P32metaG_FD_120480 | JGI IMG/M metagenome (GOLD analysis project Ga0182024, IMG submission 120480) | Permafrost microbial communities from Stordalen Mire, Sweden - P3-2 metaG (Illumina Assembly) | ecosystem: Environmental > Terrestrial > Soil > Wetlands > Permafrost | place: Sweden: Stordalen... | reverse complement strand
GCCGCGGATCCCGATCTGGGTCGCTGGCACCTGGCCTCGCAAGCCGCCGTTTCGGCGCGCCGCGCGCTTCGACGGTATCCTGCCGATTTCCGGTGATATCGAAACTTCGCTCACGCCCTCACAAGTTCGCGATCTTGTCGCGTTCATCAAAAGCGTCCGCACCTCCAATGCTCCATTCGAGGTAATTCAATCGGGAGAAACCACCGGCGAGAACTCCGAACAAGATCGTGCAATCGTTGTCCCTTACGAGGAAGCCGGCGCGACCTGGTGGTTCGAAAGTAGACTTCCGTGGCGGACGTCGCCAGAAAAAGTGCGAGAGAGAATTCGGATGGGGCCGCCGCGGTTGTGACGGGTTCGCGTGGTTTCCTACGGCGTGAGCAAGCCGGTAGCCGACAACAGCATACCGAGCGGTCGGCGTAAGAATCGGGGTTGAAATTCTCGTCTACAGGAAAGGATCGCGACAGGGGGCTGATTCGTCGCGCACCTACTAGCTGTCTTGGGGCGCCTCCGGAATTGCAGTCAGCTCTTCATCGGGCCGGTTCGCTGGGTTCGATCAGCAGGGCGAATTTACGGCGATGATCCATGGACCTAGCAGAATCGCGCTCGGATAGGTTTTGCTCGATTATGCGGATTCAGGCCGCCAGGGGCGTTCTCAGGGTCCATGCATGATCGCTAATCGCGCGCACACGCGCGGATTTCTGGCGATTCTCCGAGATGTCCCGAAAATCGAGAGACTGAAATGTGGAGCAGAGTGGATTTGAACTCTCGACCCCTACTTCGCCTTTCCATCGAAAAATTGTCCGCGAGTTTGGCGAAGAATTTGCCCTCAGATTAAAGCAGCAGCGCTGGAGAGATAATCATCGCCGGATCTTCGCCAGCTTTCCTTTCTCTCTAGGAGTCCCTTTCGCTGTGATCCATTCTCACGAGGATCGAGACCGAACACAGAGCAATCTGATTGGAGGCTCTCGACTGCTTGCATTCTTCGAGGGCCCGCCTTCGCCAGGCGTCCTCGCGCGATATCCTCTGATGACAGCCCAAGTCATTGGCGCGATTCATTGCCAAGCGCTCCGACTATGGCTAGAGGGCGTACTGGTAAACTCGCATCCAGACAGGCTGGCGCGCGCAGCAGCGATCGACCGACAGGTCAGCTCGTAACTCCAGTTGCCGGAAGGCAAGATCAATTCGGATCTGTCGCACGCTGAGACAGCCTTGGCGCGGAGTCAGCACCTGCCGCTGCGTGGGCGACTCCGCGCAGCATGCCGGCGAAAACCAGTTGGTGCAGCGGAAAGATCCCGTACCAATACGCGATTCCCGGCAGCCCGACCGGATCGAATATTGCCGTCTGCCTGATCGTTGACCCGCTCCCTTCTGCCGCGACTTCGAAGTCGAGCCACGCGCGTCCCGGCAGACGCATCTCGGCTGCCAGCCTGAGTTGTCGCGGAGGATCGAACGTCTCGACGCGCCAGCAATCCACCGCGTCGCCAACCTGCACCGACGCAGCATCGCGTCTGCCGCGCCGCATGCCGACTCCTCCAGCCAGCAGGTCGAGGAAACCCCGCAACTGCCACAGCCACTCGCCGTAGTACCATCCTGTCGTGCCACCAATGCGCTGGATCGGCGCGAATGCCTGCTGCGGCGGAACATCGACGTGCACCATGCGCGAATCAACGAGGCGGTTGCCGAATCTCACTCCGCCCCAGTCACGCGGCTCGCCGGCCGCGGACATCGCGTCGGACCATCGCGTGCCGCGGTAATCTTGATCTTCATCATGCAGCGCAAGCGCGATCGCTTCGCGCGTTCCCCGGGGCCGGCTCGAAAATACTTTGAGCGCGGTGTCGTCACGGACCACCGTCGGATGGATCATGCTATCGATGAGCTTGCGGCCGACGCGCGCGTATAGCGGCGTTACCAGGCCCAGCCACAGGCTCGAGAGCCGCGGTGTGAGCACCGGCACGGGAATCATCAGGCGATGCAATCCGCGCTGACGCGAGTACTCACGCAGGATGTCGCCGTAGGAGACGATATCGGCGCCACCAATTTCGTAGATTGGACTGCCTTCGACCTCGAGCTTAAGCGCCGCAAGCAGGTAATCGATCATATCGCCGATAGCGATCGGCTGCGCCTTCACCGCGACCCATTTCGGCGTGATCATCACCGGCAGACGTTCGGCCAAAGCGCGGACCATCTCGAACGAGAGGCTGCCGGACCCAATAATGATCGAGGCGCGGAATTCGATTACCTGAACGCCTGAATCACGGAGCACCTCGCCTACTTCATGACGGCTTCGGAGATGCGCCGAGAGTTGATCACTGCTCTCACCGAGACCGCCCAGGTAGATGATTCGCCGCACCCCTGCCGCATCTGCCGCGGCTGCGAAGTTGCGAGCGCCCTCGCGGTCTTTCTCTTCGAAAGAGCCCGGCGAACCCATCGAATGAACCAGGTAGTATGCGGTCGAAACGTTCTGGAGAGCCGTCGCGAGACTTGCGGGATCGACCACGTCGCCGCGAACGATTTCAGTTTCGGCGGCCACGTGCGAGCGCAAGTAATCCGGCCGCCGGGCGAGGCATCGCAACCGAACTCCGGCAGCCTCGAGCGCTTTCAACAGGCGCCCGCCGACGTATCCGGACGCGCCCGTCAGCAACACAACTGGCCGCTCTGATGATGAATCTGTCATGGGTTTATGCCGCGAACGGCAAACTCTTCATACATGGTTGCGGAGCATCAGCTCCTTCGGGTGTGGCTCGAGGTAAACCTGATCGCGCAGGTAGGCGACGTTGAACTCCCGGACATAGTGGCGAAACAGAGTAATGGGCACGACCAGTGGCACGAGGCCGCGCCGATAGTCGTCGATCAGCGCCACGAGTTCGGCGCGCGCCGTCACGTCGAGATGATCGCGAAGGTAACCGAGCATGTGATGCAGCACGTTGGTGTGACGAGCCGTCGTCGCGAGCTTCTTCAACGCGTCCATGAATGCTAGTTCGTAGTCATCGCGCACCTGATCGCGCGCGAGACGCTTTGCGTTGGCGACGAATCGTCCCAGCTCGCTGTAAGCCTTGGGCGAATGCGCCATCAGTATAAGCTTGTGTACGGTGTGAAACTGCACAAGGCCACCGAGAGTCCATCGCGAAGAGAAAAATGAGCGGAGGCGCCGATAGGCGAAGACTCGCTCGACGAAGTTCTCGCGCAGATGCGGATCGTTGAGGCGTCCTTCCTCCTCGACCGGCAGGCTGGGATATCTGCGCATCAGTGCGGAGGCGAACAAGCCGGCGCCGTCACGCGTGGCCATCCCCGACGTAGCGTATACGCGCACGCGCTCCATCCCGCAGCTTGGCGAATCTTTTTTCAGCACGTAGCCGGAAAGTTCCTCGCGGCCAAGCGCGGTGGTCCGGCGTTCTGCGTACGCGTTCATCTCGTCGGTGTGATCGAGCCCGGTCTTATTCCCGACTAATCGAATCGCGTCCGCATCTTTGCCGTTGCGGACGAGCCGGATACTTTCGCGCGGCACGCCAAGGCCGATTTCCATTTCGGGGCAGACGGGAACGAACTCGACGAAGCCGCTCAGCGTGTCAGTGAGAAAATCGCTCCGCTTGTGACCGCCGTCGAAACGCACCTGCTCGCCGAGCAGGCATGACGACACGCCGATTCTGATCGGCTCATCGCTGGCGTATAGCTCTATCGCAGGCGCTATGCGTTCCATTTTTCAATATACGCGCGGCAGTCGAACTTGCGCGAAGTGCTCGCGAACGACATGTAGCGGATTTTGCCGTAGACCGGCCGCTCGGGGCCCCAGGCGCGGTCGTGCTTGCCCCCAATTGCCCAAGCGACGCCGGCATAGCCGTTGGGATCGCGCCCGTCGAGTTCGTAACGATCGTTCAGTCTCACACAGATATCGTATGCTTCCGCTGCGGAAGGACTCCACTCAAGAATTTTCTTGGCCCAGTACATCCGCATGTAACCGTGCATCCATCCCGAGCTGACCATCTGCCGCTGTGCAGCGTTCCAGAGAACATCGTGAGTCTCAGCGTTCACAAGCTGCTTTTCCGTATAGTGGTACGCGCGAGCGTCGCGAGCGTGCTCCCGTATCGTGCGATGCGCCCATGGCTCGACGCTCGCGAGCCTTCTAAAGCGCGGATTGTAGCGCACGAAATTGACGGCCAGCTCGCGCCGTACGATCAGCTCTTCGAGAAACGCATCGCGATCGCGAGCTGGTGCCGCCGCACCTCGAACCGCAAGCGCAACGGTATGCGGTCCGATCTGGCCGAAGTGGAGATACGGCGAGAGTCGGCTGGTCCCATCGATTTCGGGCTTGTTGTGGTGGGATGCGTAGTCGCTCAGACGGTCGCGAATAAATCCGAATGTATTGATGATGAAGCCCGTCAGGCGAATTTATGGCGATGATCCGCGGACCTAGGCAAATCGCGCCGGGATAGGTTTCGCCAGATTCGGCCAATTCTGGGCGACAGAGAGATTCTCCGGGTCCGCGCATGAGCGCAAATCGCGCGCAGAGGCGCGGATTTCGAGCGATTCTCCGCGATGTCCAAATCCCTAGAGACTGAAATGTGGAGCAGAAGGGATTTGAACCCTCGACCCCTACGTTGCGAACGTAGTGCTCTCCCAGCTGAGCTACTGCCCCATCCTGTGTGGCGAGACGCGATTACTATTGTGAGATAACTGACTTCAGGTAGGCTCGCAACCTGTCGGCCAGTTCGGGGCGTTTCAAACCGAAGCCGATTTGCGCCGAGATGAAACCGACGCGATCGCCCAGGTCATACCGGACGCCCTCGAATTCGTAGCCATAAATTTTTCGCCGTGCGGTCAGCGCCATCAGCGCGTCGGTCAACTGGATTTCGCCGCCGGCGCCTGGCTTGCCCGCCGCGAGCAATTCGAAAATGTCAGACGTCAGCACGTAACGTCCCATGATTGCGAATTCGCTCGGCGCATTTTCAGGCGCGGGCTTCTCGACCATCCCGCGCAGTTCGTATGTACGCTCGCCGGCCGCTTGCGCATCGACGATGCCGTACTTCGAGATCTCGCTGCGCGCGACCTTGAGCAGCGCGACCACCGGCGCGTCGCGCGTCTCGGCCACGTCGAGCAGCTGGCGCAGGCACGGCCGCGGGCAATCGAAAATGTCGTCGGGGAGCATCACGGCGAACGGTTCGTTGCCGACCGCCTCGCGCGCTTGCAGCACCGCGTGACCGAGGCCGAGCGGGTGCCGCTGTTCGGCGACCATAATCCGCGCGGGATTATTGCTCCGCCGGATGAGTTCGAGAATATCGCGCTTGCCACGTTCTTCGAGATGGCGTTCGAGCTCGAGGTTGGGCTTGAAGTGATCGACGACCGTCGCCTTGCCGGGACTGACGACGAGAACGATTTCCGTGATACCCGACGCGACTGCTTCCTCGACGACGACCTGGATCGCCGGCGTGTCGATCACCGGCAGCAATTCCTTGGGTATGACCTTCGACGAGGGGAGCATCCGCGTGCCCATGCCGGCCGCGAGGATGACAGCCTTTTTAACTTTCATAGCAGTGCGATTTTCCGGTTGGTGGCGCGCTCAGATTTTCGACTCGCGCACTTCCTGCGCGGATTTGCATGCGATGCAAAGCGTGGTGACCGGGCGCGCCTTCAGCCGCTCGATTCCGATTTCGCCGCCGCATTCTTCGCATTGTCCGTAGGTGCCGTCTTCGATTCGCGTGAATGCTTCGCCGATTTTTGTGAGCAGCTTGCGCTCGCGATCGCGCATCCGCAGCAGGAAGTTGCGATCCGACTCGAGCGCGGCGCGGTCGGTCGGGTCCGCAGGGGCCTCATCCGAGACGTGATTCATAGTGCCGACCGCGCGCTCGGCTTCCTGGAGAATGTCGCGCTTGCGGCCTTCGAGCAATTTTCTGAAGAGTTTGAGGTCTCTTTGCCTCACGGTTGAACGATCTCTCACAAGCCGATTCTCTATTCTATAGACGCCCTGCTACCATGTAAAGATTGCGCGATGAAAACGGCTTACTTCGACGCGTTCTCCGGCCTCAGTGGCGACATGATCGTCGGCGCAATTCTCGATTGCGGGGCGGACTTCGGCGAGTTCGAGCACGCGATCAAGTCGATGCCGATTGCAGGTTATCGTCTCTCGACCCGGCGCAAAACTTTGAGCGGCATTTCGGCGCTCAAGTTCGACGTTGCCGTGACCGAGCCGCAGCCGGAGCGCCACTTCGGCGAGATTCGCGCGCTGATCGACGCCTCGCCGCTGGCCGCCACGGTACGTCATCGCGCGATCTCGATTTTCGAAGTGCTTGCGCAAGCGGAAGCGAAGATTCACAACACGACGCCCGACCACGTTCACTTTCACGAGGTGGGCGCGGTCGATTCGATCATCGATATTGTCGGTACGGCGTGGGGACTCGAGCATCTCGGCGTCGGCGACATGATCGTGTCACCGCTGCCGATGGGCAACGGCTTCGCGCGGTCGCAGCACGGAGTTATTCCAGTGCCGGCGCCGGCAACGGCGGAATTGCTGTCAGGATTCCCGCTGAAACTCGGAGACGGCGCGCACGAGATGGTCACGCCGACGGGCGCGGCGGTGGTCCGTGCGCTAGCGCGTCCTGCCGCGCTCCCGCTCGCGTTCGAGGTCGAGAAAATCGGCTACGGCGCGGGCACGCGCGAACTGGAAGATCGCCCCAACGTCCTGCGCCTGATGCTCGGGCGCGAGCGCGCCGCATTCGACAGCGACGACATGATCGAGATCGCCGCGAACATCGATGATCTCAGCCCGCAGATCTATGACCACTTGATGCAGCGCCTTTTCGACGCGGGTGCGCGCGACGTGACGCTCACGCCGACGATGATGAAGAAGAGCCGCCCGGCGGTGACGCTCGGGGTGATCGCGGAGGCCGCGAATCGCGACGCGCTCGCGGAGATTATTTTCGCAGAGACCTCGACCATCGGTCTGCGGTTTCACGCAGTCGGGCGCCTGAAATTGCATCGCGAGATTCACGAGGTCGAGACGCGATGGGGCAAGGTTCGGGTCAAGACGTCGGGCCCGAATGGCGGCGCGCCAACGACGATCTCGCCGGAGTACGATGACTGCCGGCGAATCGCCGCGGAGCACAAGGTGGCACTGCGCGTCGTCATGGAGGAAGCGAGGGATGCCGCACGAACGTTAGCATCACACTCCTGAAAAGAATGACTTCCGAACGGCTGCACATCAACGAGATTTTTTACAGCATCCAGGGCGAATCCACGCAAGCGGGGCGGCCATGCGTGTTCGTGCGGCTCACCGGATGCAATCTGCGATGCAAATGGTGCGACACCGAGTACGCATTTTACGAAGGTAAGCGCATGCCGATTGCCGAAGTCGCCGAAATAATTCGCGGCTACCGATGCGACCTCATCGAAGTGACCGGCGGCGAACCGCTGCTGCAAGACGGTGTGTATCCGCTGACGCATGCGATGCTCGAATCCGGCGCGACCGTGATGATCGAGACGTCGGGGGCAGTTGACGTTAGCAAGCTCGACCCTCGCGTCATCAAGATTATGGACCTGAAATGCCCGGGCAGCGGCGAATGCGAGCGAAATCTCTGGAGCAACCTCGAGCATCTGTCGATGCGCGACGAGATCAAATTCGTCATCGCCGATCGCACGGATTATGAATGGTCCAGGGACGCGATCGTCACGCGCGGCCTCGCGCGCCGGGCTGGCGCACTACTATTGAGTCCCGTGTTCGGAAAAATGGAACCGGCAGCACTCGCGTCGTGGATACTCGAAGATCGCCTGCCGGCGCGAATGCAATTGCAAATGCACAAACAGATCTGGCCCGGCATTTCGCGCGGCGTGTAATTCGCGCGCCTCATTCCGACTCGGCAAATTTCCGCAGGCGCTCGAACCAAATCAGCTTATCCTTGAATCCCGGATAGCTCGCGTTCAGTCCGCTGGGATTCGGCAGCACGAACACCCGCGCGCCAAATATTTCCTCCTGCTTGGCGCCCGCACCCTCGCCCTTCACCACCCCGAAGAAGCGCCGGTAGATGCTCACGCCCACGAATGCCACCACTCGCGGCCGCACTCGTTGAATCTTCCGCGCGAGGATTCGCCGACCCGCGACCATCTCGGCCGTGCTCAGTTCGGACGCCGCTCGCGTCGCCCGTGCGCACAGGTTGGTCAGCGCCAAATCGAATTCCACCAGCCGCGCATCGCCCTCGCATGTGAGCGCCTCGGGCACGAGCTGCGCCGTATAGAGCAGCCGCCAGAACGGATTCCCCGGGCTCGCAAAATGATGCCCCATCTGCTCGGAGCGAAGACTTGGATTGATCCCGACGAACAGGATTCGCGGCCGCGGCTTCAGGATGTCGCGCAGTTTTGGCATTCGCCGAATATTGTCATCTTCGTAGTCGTCGCGCCGCCTTGACGCGCCGCGCGCGCTGCCGTAGCACAGTTAAAGATCGCAGGAGTACTTCCCCATGACGACACCGCACATGGAAAACGCCACCGCCAGCAGTCCCGACTGTGTCAGCGGCGTGCTCAACTACCTCGCCGACAAAGATCAGCATCCCGTGAGCTACAACTTTAAGCCGCCGCCGGGCGTCCCCGCGCGAACGGGTGCCTACGCCAAGTTCACCGTGCCGATTCACAGCGCCCGCGCGATTATGAGCGAGCTGTCTCTCGACCGCCAAGGCTTTGCGGTTACGCGCCAGCAGTCGGCCGTCGCGAACTTTTACGACGCCGACGAAGTGCGCAAAGTTTACTACCCCGAAGTCGAGCGGATGGTCCGCGAATTTACCGGCGCGGTCAAAGTGCACGTGTTCGACCATAACGTCCGCTCGCGACCGATGGCGAAGCGGCGCGAGAATGGCGCGCAGGAGCCGGTCAAGGTCGCCCACAATGACTACACGCTCAAATCAGGGCCGCAGCGTGTGCGCGAGCTCCTGCCGGAGCAGGCGGACGCGCTGCTCAAGAATCGCTTCGCCGTGATCAACGTCTGGCGTCCAATTCGCGGACCCGTGCAGGAGTCGCCGCTCGCGGTGTGCGACGCGCAAAGCATGGTGCAGGACGACTTCATCAAGCACGTGCTCAAGTACCGCGATCGCGACGGCGAGGTTTACTCAGTTGCGCACAATCCGAATCATCGATGGTACTACATTCCGAATCAGCAAAAGGAAGAAGTACTATTGCTGAAGTGCTACGACTCTGACGGACGCCGCGCGCGCTTCACCGCGCATTCCGCCTTCGAAGATCCGTCGAGCCCGCCCGACGCCGCGCCTCGCGAAAGCGTCGAGGCGAGAACGCTGGTCTTCTTTGCTCCGGAAGCGGACGCCTAACACCGCACCTTAAGGATCGATCATGGAATATCGCAATCTTGGCAATTCGGGACTCAAGGTTTCGGCCGTCGGCCTTGGATGCAACAACTTCGGCATGCGATGCGACGCGGAACAGACCCGCGCCGTCGTGCATAAAGCTCTCGACGAAGGCATCACGCTGTTCGACACGGCGGACATCTACGGCAATCGGGGCGGCTCCGAGGAGTTGCTCGGCAAGGCGCTCGGCGAGCGTCGTCGCGAGACAATAGTCGCCACCAAATTCGGAATGGCGATGGGCGACGGTCCCTACCTGAAAGGCGGCTCGTACCGCTACATCATGGCGGCGGCGGAGGCGAGCCTAAAGCGACTAGGCACTGACTATATCGACCTGTACCAGATTCATCAGCCGGATCCCGAGACGCCGCAACATGAAACCCTCGAAGCGTTCAACGATCTCGTTCGCGCCGGCAAGGTCCGCTATATCGGGCACAGCAACTTCGCTGCGTGGCAGGCTGTCGATGCGCACTGGATCTCGCGCAGCCGCGGATTCGCCTCGTATATCTCCGCGCAAAATCAGTACAACTTGCTCGACCGCCGCATCGAACGCGAACTGGTTCCCGCGTGCCGCGAGTTCGGGGTAGGTATTCTGCCTTACTTCCCGCTCGCTAGTGGATTTCTCACCGGAAAATACAAGCGCGGCGCCGAGCCGCCCAAGGGCACCCGTCTCTCCCTGATCCAACGGATGGCGAAGCAGGCGCTCACTGACGAAAACTTCGCGACGCTCGAGAAGCTCGAGAAGTTCGCGAGCAGCCGCGAGCATACGATGCTCGAGCTGGCAGTCGGATGGCTAGCGTCGCAGCCGCAAGTCTCCAGCGTAATCTCCGGCGCAACCAGCCCCGACCAGGTCACGCAAAACGTAAAGGCCGGCAACTGGAAACTGGCAGCCGAAGAACTCGCGGAGGTCGACAAGCTCACCCGCCGGTAAGTCCAGCGCCGCTCCGGTCAATCGGCGCGACGATTTAGACCGGTCGCGACGCTCGCTCAATGACCCAGTTCCCCAAAACTCTTCGCTAATCGTTCGCTCCGTTCGCTTCATTTGAACCGGCCGTTCAGGGCTTTTTAACGCCTTAAGGGTGAAGACGTTGTTCCATTAGGAGGCGAACAAAATGACTTCACTGCTATCCGAGAAACAAATGGCGTCGATTCGCGGTTTCATCAAACCGTCGCGCGAAATGGAAGGACTCAATATGTGCCAGAACTGCTTTCTGTCCGAGTTGCCGGGCGTGGTCTTCGGCGTCGTAACGATCATATGGATCATCGGCACCCTGGGTCTGCTCAATCGATAGGTCGCGACCAGCTCAAGGGAAGAATTTCTTGAGAGCGTTGATCGGGTTCGGAATCGACGGAATTGCTGATCCGGCCGACGGTGCGCCGACGACCGAGCCGACTGCGTTCACTCCGCCGCGAATAATATTGCCGGGCGTGTTGATTGCGCCCATCGCCACGCGCTCCGCCAGCTTCGGCACGTCCGGCAGCACGCGCACACCCGGTAGTTGTCCGCTCACCGTCACCGGGATCGCGACCTGCAGTCCGAGTGCGAGCCGGATGTCGGCGCTCATATCGATATTCTTGTCCATATCGAACCAGCCGTCGCCCGTGATCGCATAGTCGGGCGACTGCGCGAAGAGATCGTGCGTCGTGAACCGCGGCCCGACCTGCTGAAAGCTCATGCTGGCAGTTTGCAGTTCGGTGTTTGGATCGACCAGCAACCCATGATGACTCGACATGAACGCCACGTTCACGAGCTGGCTGACTCCGGGAGCCGCGGCCACCGCGTTGAGCGCGTCAGCCACGATATTGACGCCCACCAGCTCGCCGTTCGCGATTGACGCGCGTCCGCTGCCGCGAAGAGTCGGCCTGATGCGATCCCAACTCGCGCCGCTGCCCGATGCAGCAACGCTGCCGGTCAGAAAGCCCCGCACCCTGCCGGCCGCCTCGATATTTTGCGAGCGCAGTGCTTGTTCCATGTTCAGATTCCGCATCGCGAGCGTAAAGTTGAAGGTTGGAACGGAGCCAAGAACCGCATCCGCGTTCGCCGTCAGCGAGCCGCCAAAAACGCCGACGTTGAGCGGTCGCGCCGACGCGCGGGCGTTGAAGTAAGCCGCCGTCAAATCGAGATTGTTGTATGAAACATTTTCGAGCGATCCGTCCGTCGATTGGATGCTCGCGTTGATTCGCGGCGCGGCTATCTCGCCGTCCGCCGTGCCTTTGACCACGAGCCCGTTGATTACGTCGCCAGGCGGACGGCTCGCAAATATCTGTGCGAGCTTCACTGAGTCGGCCTTCAGGGCGTAGTTCGCCGCGAGCGGACTTAATGATTCGACTCGCCCTTCGAGATTCGCGTGCGCGGAACCGAGCGTGAAGTTCGTCAGCTCAACATCTCCGCGCCCATCGGCGAAACGAATCGTGCCGTTCAGATCGCTGATTCCGCTCTGCCACGACGGCCCCGGCTTCAGCGCAACCTGTTTCAACGTCACCGATCCATCGATCGCCGGCGCGTTGTTCCCGAGTTTCGCGGTGCCATGAATCTCGCTCATGCCCGCCGCATCGTACCCGGCCGCAGCAGGTATCATCGGACCAAGATTGGCGAGGTTGAAACTGTTCGTGTCGATTTGCGCACTCAACGGTTGCGCGCCGCCGCCCGAGAACCTGCTCGCCGTCAATTCGAGATCGGACAGCTTCAGGCTGATGCTCGCTATTTCGAGCTGTTCGCTCCAGGTGCCGTTCGCATTCACAGTCATCGCAGTGCCGGCCGGCTTGTCGAAAATAGTTGTGTACGAAATCCGGTTCGCAGTTAGATCAGTGCTGAGCGCAACTGCGAGCTTGCCGAGCGAGCCGCGCGCCGTCCCGCTTACGGATATCGGATCGGCAATCGAAAGCGCCGGCGGGATGTGCGATCCGACGTCAGCCAGCGGCCTGACGCTGTCGAGCAGGATCGAATCGAGCTTCAAGTTCAGATCGACAGGAATGCCGGACGCGTCCAGCACGCCTTGCTCGAGCAGCGGTCCGAGCTTGCCCGACGCCTCGACGTTCTGCTGGTCGCCGGGAAAGGCGAATTTCGTCTCGACGTTGAAGGCCGACGCCGCGTTGAAATTGGTCACATCGAAATCTAGGTGCCGAATGTGAATTGGCGCCATCTTCTCGCCAAGATCGTTGAAGTAGATGGCGCCATCCTCGATGCTCAGCGCGACGATCGCCAGGTCGGCCAGCGACGAGCGCTTCTTTGCGCGCCCGTTCCGCGCCGTCTCAGCTTTTCGTCGCGCTTCATCGGGACTGGCGCCAAGCGAGCTCACATTCAGGTCCCCGCGCGCATTCATCACGATCCGGATGTTGGGTTTGATCAGTTCGAGCCTGATGACCTTCGCCTCGCCGCGCAGCAGCGGGAAAAACTCGACGTCCACGGACACATCGTTAGCGGCGAGAAACGGCTTGGCGGCAAAGTCGGGATCGTCAGCAATCGTGAGCCCGCTCACCTCGACCGACACGCCCCATCCCATCTGCGCCTGTATCCTCCCGACTTCGACCCGGCGGCCAAGTGCGTCGCTAACGCGCGCGACGATTCGACTCTCGTTGTGCGCGACGATCGAACTCAAGTTGAAGAACGCGTAAGCAGTAAGCCCGGCCGCGATCAGTACAACCGCGCCAACCACGACGCCGGAGATGAGTAGTATCCTGCGCACAGCGCGAGATTAGCTATTTGGCGTGACTAAGTAGAACTGCGTGCCGCAAATCGTCAGTTGGTCGCCGGAAATGCTGCGCCCGCGGCGCTCCGCGGCGGAATTCAGCCGCGAGCGATCCGCCACGACCATGTCGATCCCTGACAAGCCTTCTCCGCGCCCATCGATCGCCTCGACGAAGCGGACGCTCGCATTGTCGAGCGGCATTTCGAGGCGGCGGCGCGCGTCCTTGCGAAGTGGCACGCCGGCGATTTTACTCCATCGCTCTGCGAGGCCGGCGGGATCGGGCGACTGAAGCTCGACCGCGGAGTACGCGCTGACGACTTCAGTTCGTTTCGCTTTGCGCCATCCGCCTCCGCCCGCCGGCTCCCAATTGCCCTCGGGCTCGCCCTTCGCGTCCCAATCGATCTCAAAAAATGAGCCGCCGGTGTCCGCCGGATGCAACTGCATCACGTGATACCCTTCGCTCTCGCGCTCCCACGCGATTCGAATCCCCATCGCCTGCGCGCCCGCGCGCCGCTCGAGCTGCGCGTCGTGGCTGTCGCATTGGCAGATGACCATGTAACCGCCGTCGCCGCCACGGCGCTTCAGGTAACGGCCACCCGCGGTTCCTTCCTTGATAGGCGCGACCACTTCGATGAAGTTGTTGCCGACCGGCAGCAGCGAATTTTCGAGCCCGAACGCTCCAACTCCAGGATCGATGTAACAGACCTCGAGTCCAAACAAGCTCTTCAAGTCGTCGATGACCGGCGCGAGCTCATTGGCAACCAGCGCAATCTGGCGAAGTCGAATCGACAT
>Ga0182024_10016824_pt1 | contig 13817 bp, 14 predicted proteins | sample P32metaG_FD_120480 | JGI IMG/M metagenome (GOLD analysis project Ga0182024, IMG submission 120480) | Permafrost microbial communities from Stordalen Mire, Sweden - P3-2 metaG (Illumina Assembly) | ecosystem: Environmental > Terrestrial > Soil > Wetlands > Permafrost | place: Sweden: Stordalen... | reverse complement strand
CAGCGTCGCGCCTACGGACTGCGCGATGAAGAATACCTTCGCTTGAAGGTCCTGACCTGCATGCTGCCTAAGCTTTGATCGAAAAATGATCACCTTTTACCCACACTAAGTCCGGAAGACCCTTTTATTTCAAGGGCAAGTCGACCAAGATTCCGGAAATCGCCAGGGAATTAGGCGTTGCTCATGTTCTGGAAGGCAGCGTGCGCAAGTCGGGCAATCACCTGCGCGTCACGGCGCAGCTCGTACGAGCAGACAACGGCTTCCACCTATGGTCAGAAACCTACGACCGACAACTCGACGACGTATTCAAGATGCAGGATGAGATTGCAGAGGCTGTTGTCAAAGCGCTCAAAGTGTCGCTGCTCGAGCGGGAAGCGCCGAGCGCGACATTGACCACGAACACGGAGGCCTACGATCTCTACTTGCAGGCCCGCTCGCTCATTAAATTGGGTACTTCAGAGGATACGCTGAAGGCTTATGCGGATCTGCAGCAGGCCGTGAGTCTGGATCCGAAATTCGCGCTCGCCTGGGCGACCCTCGCGGAGGTTTTGTCGCAGGATAACGTACCCTGGTATCGAATCTTCAAACACGTCGATTCGACGTCACAAACCGAGGGTAGTCCCGTTCAAGATTGGGACTCAATATGGGCACAAGCACGTGCCGCCGCGCGTTCTGCCGCCGAGCAGGCCATTAAACTCGGCCCCGACCTCGCCGAAAGCCACGCGGCTATGGGTGACGTGCTCGCGTCGGATGACTGGGACTGGACGGCGGCGGATGCCGAGTTCAAGAGGGCGCGGGAACTTGAGCCCGGGAACGCGCGCATCACGCTGGCGGGTGCAAATATCGCTATTGATCTCGGTCGGGTGTCCGAAGGTTTACAGCTCGCGAATCTCGCCGCCGCACAGGATCCTCTCGGAAAAGCCATCCGTGTGATCGGTTGGGGGCAGTATGTGAGCGGAGCCTTGGATGAAGCGCAGGCATCCCGACGCAAGTCGATTGAGTTGTATCCGACCGCCAACAACGTCCACTTTGAATACGCGACCGTGCTGCTCGCTCGGGGCGAGCCACAGGCCGCGCTGGCTGAGTTCGAGCGGGAACCCCATACAGCGTTTCGAGAAGTGGGCCTACCACTCGCATTCGATGCTTTGGGGCGCCGCGGCGATGCCGATCACGCGATTACACTTGCCGAGCAGAAATGGGCCAATGCCATGGCCTATCAGATCGCGTACATTTACGCTTCCCGAAAGGACCTCGATCGGGCTTTCTACTGGCTTGAGCGCGCCTACCGGCAGCATGACGGCGGATTGGCTGATTTGAAAATCGACCCCATGTTCAGAAACCTGGGGCGCGACCCACGCTACAGGGCGCTGCTGCGAAAGTTGAGGCTGCCGGAGTAAAAGTTGAGTAGGGTACATTGAACCGGGGACGGGCTGCAGCTCGGGTGTCATTACGTCGTTCCTTGAGTGCCCGGATCGACTCGGCCACGCCGTTGTTGAACCTGGCCATCTCTGCACTTCTGAACTCCGCGCCCGGTTGCTAACCCGGATAGCATCCGCGACCATGCCGGCGAAGTATTGAGGGTTGCTCGACATGGCGGATCGAAGCGGCGGGGAAGAAGCCAATCGCGCTGTAGGGGCCACGCCAGGATCGCCGCGCGCCCGTTCTGGCTCGGCAGACGTCTTCATCAGCTACGCCTCACCGGACGGCGGCGTTGCCGATGCGGTTTGCGGGGCCCTGGAACGAGACGGCCTGACCTGCTGGGTCGCGCCGCGCGACGTCGTACCTGGCGAGTTCTATGCCGACGCGATCGTGCGCGCAATCGACGCCGCGAAAGTGATCGTGCTCGTTCTGTCGAAAAATTCCGCAGATTCTCCTCACGTGCTCAGAGAGGTCGAACGCGGCAGTTCGAAGCGGCATCCGGTCGTATCGTTTCGCATCGACCTCGCACCGTTGCCATCCGCGCTTGAGTACTTTCTCAACACCTCTCATTGGCTCGATGCGAGCGCCGCGGGTGTCGACGGCGCCTTGCCCAAAGTTGTCGCAGCAGTGCGGCACCTCGTGTCCTCCGCATCGGTCGTGGAACCTGTGCGCCGGAACGGCACGGCGAAGCCCGAAGCAGAGCGGGTAGTGCCCGCGGCTGCGGTCGCACCCGCGAGCCGGCGCCTGAACCCCGCCGTCATTGCGCTGAGTGCCATCGTGGTGGTGGCCCTCACCTACGTCGTTGCCGATAAGTTCTGGCTGTCAAAGCCCGTCACGATGGGGGTTACCCAGCCCTCCGCGCCGCCTGCGACGAGCGGTGCGAGCGCTACTGCGACGAAGGCGGGTAGTGGCACACCGGCGTTTGCGCCTCCGGCGCACTCGATTGCTGTGCTGCCCTTCGTGAACATGAGTGGCGATCCGAAGCAGGACTATTTCTCCGACGGCCTCTCAGAGGAACTCCTCAATTCGCTGGTCAGCCTCCGCGGCCTGCAAGTGGCCGCGCGCACCTCCTCGTTCAGTTTTAAGGGCAGCGGTACAGATGTCGGCGACATCGCCCGCAAGCTCAACGTCGGGGCGGTTCTGCAGGGCAGCGTGCGCAAGGATGGCGGGCGCGTGCGGATCACGGCGCAGCTCATCAACGCCGTAACGGGATTCCACCTGTGGTCGCAAACCTATGACCGGGACCTCAAGAATGTGCTGGTGCTGCAGACGGAAATTGCCACCGCCGTGACGAAAGCGCTGCAGGCGACGCTCCTCGCTGATGCGTCAACCGTCGTCGAACTGGGAGGAACGCACGATCCGCATGCCTTCGATGCCTACCTCAGGGGTCGAGGCATGGAGGTGATCAGCAAGGAAACGAACCTTGCGCAGATTGCGGCCTTTGACGAGGCGATCCGGCTCGATCCAATGTATGCAAAGGCGTACGCTGGCAAGGGAATGTCTCTCGGCCGTTATGCCGGAAGCTACGAGCCGGGATCGAGCGGCCGCCATGTGTTGGAGCAGGCGCATGCCTTGAACGAGAAGGCGGTGCAACTTGCGCCGAATCTTGCGGAGGCGCACCTCGACTTAGCTCATTCCTTTGACGGCGGCTTCTCGACTTCGCTCATGGCATGACGGAGTACGAGCGGGCGCTGGCTCTCGCCCCGGGCGACGCCCGTGTGCTGAGCTCGTACGCAGAATTTCTGGCGCGGATGGGGCACGCCGATGCGGCGGTGGCCAGCGCCCAGCGTGCGGTGACGCTGGATCCCGTCAACGCAGGTTCCTACGATCGCTTGGGCTACGTGTTGCTCTTCAGCCATCGCAACCGTGAGGCCATTGCCGCATTTGATCGCGCGCTAAGTCTGAATCCGCATATTCACTGGGCGCACGGTGTCCGGGGGCTCGCCTACCTGGGGCTGGGAGAATTTGAGACGGCTCGTCAGTCCTGTACCACTCCACCCCTATCCTGGGTGGGCCAATTGTGCGTGGCCGTTGCCTACGACAAGCTGGGACGTAAGGCGGAAGCGCAGGCGGAGGTCGCGCAGATGAAAGCCGAGTCGGGCGATGCGATGGCCTATCAGTACGCGTCCATCTATGCACAGCGGGGCGACATGCCGACCGCGCTCGACTGGCTCGAAGTCGCTTACCGCTTAAAGGACCCGGGGCTCGCTTGGTTGAAGGTAGACTTCCTTCTGGACCCCCTGCGCCAAGAGCCGCGCTTTAAGGAGATCGAGCGCAAGCTCAATTTCCCGAGTTGAGCCAGCCGCCCGCCAACGCGCCTCAACGCCTGCTCGCCCGAACGTCAGCAGCGATTGCAACGGTCAGTCCCGCGAAATTGGCCACTGGAATCGAATGACCGACACGCGGATCTTCAGACAGAGACTCAAATCGAGATGACGGTCTCAAAGATTGACACGGCCTGGCCGATGATCCACACGGCGTCGATCTCGCCGTCGTGCATCTCAAGCTCGACGGTTACGCGCCCAGGGCGCTGCAGATAATGGCCCTGGATGCCGCAGAAAGACGTGCGCTCGCCCGTCTGGGCCAGTAAGCCGAGGCGCGCGAGGTACGCGCCCAGAAGCCCGTGCGCATTGCCGCTTACCGGATCCTCCGAAATGCCCAAAGCCGGACAAAACATGCGCGACTCGGTGAGACAGCCCTCGGCATGCGGCGCGAGGGTGAAGACGAAGTAGCCCGCGGCGCCCAACTGCGCCGAGAGCGTATTCAATCTGCCCGGGTCGGGCTTCAACTGCCTCAGCTGCTCGGGCCCCTGCACGCCGACCATGAGCCGCGAGCTTCCGGCACCGACGATGCGCAGGGGGCAGCGGTCATCGAGATCGTCGGTTGCGAGCGCCAGCGCATCAAGAACGGCCAGGCGCTCACGATCATTCAACACACGGCCCATGAGTGGGCTCTTCTGGCGCACGGCGATTCGACGCTCATCGCCCGAGCCACGGATCTCGATATCAACAATGCCGGCCTTGGATTTTTGCCGCAGGCGCTCCGTGGCGCCGCGGCGACGCGACAGCACATAGTGGGCGGCAACGGTGGCATGGCCTACGAACCCCGCCTCGGTGCGCGGTGTGAAGAAACGGGCGCGCAAATCGTGATCGGGCCCGTCGGCCGAGAATATGAACGCCGTGTCGGCGTTGTTGAGCTCGCGCGCAATCGCGAGCATTTGGACTTCGTCGAGGCCGTCGGCATTCAGCACGACACCCGCCGGATTGCCGGTGAAGGGCGTGCGTGTGAAGGCATCGATCTGATGAATCTGGATACTGCGCATCATCGCTTGATTCCGCGGCCTCACCCGAAAGGGGGGCGATTCTAGTCCCTTCTGAGGCGGATTAACGACTTGCAATACGGCCTGCGCCGCATACCATACGGGCGATAAACCTTGGGGTGGTCCTGACGAGGACCTGAGATGCCGGTGGCGCCGGCGAACCCGTTGAACCTGATCCGGTTAGTACCGGCGTAGGGAGCAGGTATTCGTGACCTTCCGCAGCTCATTTAGCAAGCTCTTTCAAGGACTTGCGTGGTCCGCCGGTGCCTGCTCGCCGATGGCCTGGGGCGACACCGGACAGTCCGCCTCCGCGCTCGACGAAGTGGTCGTGACGGCGACGCTGCGTGCGGCACCGGCGCTTGAGGTGCCCACGAGCGTGACCGTGCTCGACACGGCAACGCTCAAGGATGCCGGACAGCAGTCTTTTGCAGACGTGCTGGCGCTGGTGCCTAACCTCAATTGGGCGGGCGATACCTCGCGGCCGCGGTACTTTCAACTCCGTGGCATCGGTGAGCTGGAGCAGTACCAGGGCGCGCCCAACCCTTCCGTAGGCTTCCTCATCGATGACATCGACTTCAGCGGCTTGGGAATGGCGGCGACGATGTTTGACATTGATCAGGTTGAGGTGCTGCGCGGGCCGCAGGCCACGCGTTACGGCGCCAATGCGCTCGCGGGCCTCATCTACGTGACGAGCGCCCAGCCCGAAGATCACTTCGACAGCCGCATCGAGGTTGGCGCGGGCGACTACAACGCCCAGGACTACGGCGCAGTCATCACCGGACCCGTCGCCGATTTGGACTCCGCATTCCGACTCGCCGTGCAGCACTATTCAACCAACGGCTACTACACCAATGTCTATCTCAACCGCGACGACACTGACCGCCGCGGGGAGCTCACGCTGCGCGGGCGCTGGCGCTACCAGCCCTCGGATGATCTGCGCATCGACCTGAGCGTGCTGCACGTGCAGATCGACAACGGCTATGACGCCTACTCCATCAACAACACGAGAACCACGGAATCGAACGATCCGAGCGTGGATTCGCAGCATTCGACGGGCGCCTCGGTGCGCCTGACTTACTCGGGCTGGACTCCTGCGACGCTGACCGTCATCGGCACCGAGGCGCAGACCTACGTCAAATACGGCTATGACGGGGACTGGGGAAACCCGGTATTCTGGGCGCCCTACATCTACAATTACACCGAGCTGCAGTATCGCGATCGCGGCAGCCAGAGCCTGGAGATGCGGCTCGCGACGAACCACGCACACGGCGTCAATTGGCTCTTCGGCCTCTACGCACTCAGGCTCACCGAATCCTTGAACGATACGAGCGCCGGCATCTACCAGAGCGATCCGACTGATCCTGCGACGGCATCGATTACCGATACGGTCGTGAACAGCCATTACCGCTCGCAGAACGCTGCCGTCTTCGGAGAGCTCGACGGGGAGATGGCAGAGCACCTGCGCTGGTCGCTCGGACTTCGCGGGGAAGAGCGCACGGCGACCTATCACGATCTCACCACCAACCCCGGCCTTCCCGATGCAAGCAACAAGTTCAATCCGACCGATCACCTCTGGGGCGGGCATGCTTCGCTCACCTATGCGGCAACCCCCGACGAGAGCGTGTATCTCCTCCTCGCCAGGGGCTACAAGGCCGGCGGTTTCAACCTAAGCCAGGGCCTCTTGCCCAGTCAGATCCTCTTCGGACCGGAGTCGGACCTGAACTTCGAGGCGGGGTACAAGGCGCAGCTCCTCGATGGGCGTGTGCACGTGAACAGCGATGTGTTCTACACACTGAGGAAGTCGCTGCAGTTGAAGACCAGCGAGCAGCTCGATCCTTCGAACCCGGACGATTTCACCTTCTATACCGGCAACGCCGACAGCGGCAGAAACTACGGCCTGGAAAGCGAGGTGGCATGGCGCGCAACCGCCGCGGTCACGTTGGGCGCATCGCTCGGGCTCTTGCAGACGCAATACCATGGGTTTGTGCAGAACGGCGTGCTGCTGCCGGATCGCGAGCTTGCGAACGCGCCGCACTGGCAGGGCGCGGTGAACCTCACCTACCGCGATCCGCGTGGCGCCTTCGCGCGTGTCGATGTGACCGGCATGGGGAGCTATTACTTTGATCTGCCGCCGAATTGGACCACCTCGCACGCCTATGGGCTTCTCAATGCCAAACTGGGCTGGGAGGTGCAGTCGTGGTCGGCGTATGTGTGGGGACGCAATCTTCTCAACAAGGACTACGCGGTAAGGGGATTCTACTTCGGCGACGTACCGCCCAACTTTCCGAACGAGCTGTACGTGCAGCTCGGAGATCCGCGGATCTGGGGCGTCAATTTGACCTACTCGTTACGGTGACACTATGGACATTGGAATTGAGATCAGCCTGTATCCCTTGACCGCGGAGTTCATTCCGCCGATCGAGGATTTCATCGCGCGCCTGAACCGCGACAAGCGCTTCAAGGTCCACACCAACAGCATGAGCACACAGATCTTCGGTCCCTACGAGATCCTCTTCGAGGCCTTCACCCGCGAGATGCGCGTGACATTCGAGCGTGCGGGGAAGGCTGTTTTCGTTATGAAGGTGCTTGGGCCGTTTGCCGCCCCCTCGTGAGCGCGGCGCTCGATGCGTTCATCGCGGGCCTTGTGGCGACGTCCCCGCTCGAGGCGGCATCGGTTATCCTGGGGATCGCTTATTCCGTGCTCGCGGTGCGCCGCAGCCGCTGGTGCTGGGTGTCCGGAGGCATCAGTTCGGCGATTCTGGTGTATCTCTTTGCCCGTGCGCGGCTGCCCATGCAATCGGCGCTGCAGATGTTCTACGTCGCGATGTCCGCGTACGGGTTTCGCAGCTGGGTGCGGCACGAGAAGGACGCGGACTCAGTGGTCACGACCTGGCCCCTGCGCGCGCACCTTGTCGCTTGGATCGTCATCCTCGCCTTAAGCGCCCTGTCGTCGCGCTGGCTTTCCGCGGAGACCGGCGCGGCGTGGCCGTTCCTGGATTCGGTGACGACCTGGGCGAGTCTCGTTGCAACCTGGCTTGTGGTGCGGATGAAACTTGAGAACTGGCTCTACTGGATCGCGATCGATGTCGTGCTCACGTACCTGTGTGCCGCGCAGAAGCTGCCGTTCCTCGGGCTGCTGTACGCAACCTACCTCGGTATATCCGTCGTGGGATTCCTCGCATGGCTCAAGACCTATCGTCTGCAGGCGCGCCCGGGGTGATTCCACCGGGTGCGCTTGCGCGCATCCCCGGCTGCGAGGCGGGGATGCGCCCCGATGCCATTGCCGCGCTGCCCGGCGGATCGGTCAACAAAAGCTTCCGCGTCGACACGCGCGCGGGTTCCTTCGTCCTGCGCCTGAACGACGCTGCCGGCACCGTGCTCGGGGCAAACCACGGACGCGAAGTGCGACTGCACGCCGCTGCCGCTCTTGCCGGGGTGGCGCCGGAACTGATCTACGCTGATCCTGGCGACGGGTTCATGATCGTGCGCTACGTCGCGGGAGACGCATGGGACGCGTTAGACCTTGCTCGTCCGGAGCGCTTGAGAAAGCTCGGCGCGACGCTGTCCACCCTGCACGCCATCGCCCCGCCCGCCGTCGTTCCCTTCGACCTCGCCGCGATCTTGCGAGGCCATGCTGCGAATCTCATCGAGGCTCAGCCCGCGGAGCGAGTCCTTCTCGAGGGCCTAATGGACAGAGCCGATGCGGCGCTCGCGCTCTGCGCGAGTGGCGGGAGGGAAGCCACGATTGTGCACAATGACCTCTACCATTTGAATCTCATCGAAGGCGAGCGCCTCTACCTCATCGACTGGGAATACGCGGCCGTTGCCGATCCGATTTTCGATCTGGCCTGCATACTCGCGTACTATCCGCAGGCTGAGCCGTTTGCTCAGGAGCTTCTGGATGCGACGCGCCTGGCCGCTGACGTCTCGACTGCAGAGCTCTTACGGGCACGCTTCCTATTTTTGCTCTTAAGCTTCCTGTGGTATCGCCGGCGCCGCCTGACCCGTGAGGTTTCTGCGGCGGATCATGCGGCAGAACGCGCGCTCTTGCAGCGGTTGGGCGATTAGCGGCTCTGGCATCCGCAGTGCAACATCGGCAGACTAACCCGCATTCTTTTTCATTGAGCCACAGGACGAGAGCCGGATGCCGCTGATGCGAGTCGTGGATCGCGACGGGATCGAGCATGAGGTCGAGGCCCGCGCGGGCCTTAAGGTCATGGAAAACCTGCGGGAGCTTGATTATGGGGTGGCCGCCATCTGCGGCGGCATGTGTTCCTGCGCAACCTGCCATGTTTACGTCGATCCGGCCTGGGTTGACCGGGTGCCTGCTTCCATGTCGGATGAGCGCGAACTCTTGTCGGAGTTGTCGCACACGCAGGAGAACTCGCGCTTATCCTGCCAGATCGAGTTCACTCCGGAGCTTGCGGGCCTGCGGGTCACTATTGCCCCGGACGAGTAGGAGAGCACATGTCAACCGCCACCGTCGATGTAGAGACCCGCGGCTCCGTCGCGATCGTCACGCTCAACCGGCCGGCTCAGTCCAATACGCTGAGTCTGCAGATGGGCATGGATCTGCTCGCAGCCGCCATGACCTGCGCGCGCAGCACCGCCGTGCGTGCGGTGGTGCTGACCGGCGCCGGCCAGAATTTCTGCTTTGGCGGAGATCTGCGCGGCATGACGAACAAGGGCGGTGCAGAGGCGTATCTGCGCGAACTCACCTCTTATTTGCATGCGGCGATCTCGCTCTTCGTGCGCATGGACCCGCCAGTCATTGCCGCCGTGCGCGGCACCGCGGCGGCAGCCGGCATCGGGCTCGTGGCGATGGCGGATCTGGCGGTAGCGTCCGAGAGCTCCAAATTTAATCTTGCCTATACGGGCGTGGGCCTGACTCCCGATGCCGGCACTTCGTTTCTCCTGCCGCGCGCCGTCGGTGTGCGGCGCGCGATGGAACTGCTGCTCCTCAACCGCTCCCTGTCGGCGCAGGAAGCCTTGAGTTGGGGACTCGTGAACCGCGTCGTGCCGGATCCCATGGTGCTCGATGAAGCGTTCGCGCTCGCGGAGAAGCTCGCGGCGGGCCCGACCTGCGCCTTTGGCAAAGTAAAGCGGCTCGTTGCCCAGTCGCTCGGCGCGCTCGAGTCCCAGATGGTGCTCGAGTCTGAGACCATTGCAGGCCAAGCCGCGAGTGCGGAAGGGGCGGAGGGTATCAGCGCGTTCCTTGCAAAACGTAAACCGGCTTTTCCGTGAATTGGATCCTGATCGCGCTGGTGGGTGCCGGCATCGCGGCAGTTGTGCGGATCTATTTCGGTCTGCAGAGACTGCGCGGCGATAGGGCTGATGATTGGGATGCCAAAATGGTCGAACGCGTGCGCTCGCAAGGCGTCGATCCCTTCAAGCCGCATGAGGTGGACTTCTTTTTCGCACTGCCGGATACGAGCGCCTGCGATGCCTTACGGACCTTGTTGCAGGCGGAGGAGTTTTCGGTGGATATCAAGCCGGTGGCTGATAGCTCTCAACATCCATTCAGCCTGCATGCGTCAAAGGCGCTGCGGCTCGCGGTGCCCGACATGCAGGAGAAGAGCCGCCGCTTCAAGGAGCTTGCCGCAGCGCATGGCGGTCGTTACGACGGGTGGGCGGCCGGAGCGACGCGCGAGCGCTGAGGGTTTGCCGACCGCGTTCGTGCCGTGTGCTCAACCCAGTTTAAGGTCCCACCAGTTTAAAATTTCGACGCCCAGAAATGCGATGATACAAAGGGCGTGCCACCAAGATCGCCCAATCCATCTGAGCGACGCGCAGATGAGCGCAACGAGTAAGTCTTGGCCAACAAATAACAAGAAGGAGCTCAGGTTCGTTCGATTAAGGGGATTTAGCGCGATAAGCAGCGTTTGCGCCAGCATAAAAAGTGTCATCAGCCCCCAGAAGTGCGCGCGATTGCTAAAATAAAAACTCCTTAGATTTAGACCTTCCGGAGGTACTTCGTCGGGCAGAGCCGCCGCTGCGCTGAGGAACAACAGCACAAAGAGGCCAATGGTTGGCAGCACATTGATAAATCGAATTGTTCCGTTCTTTGAAGACCAAGTGCTCATGAACTCGCCGATCACGAGCACCGCACTGAGAAATGCGACTGCGGGTGCTGCCCAGTGCCACCGCACTCGTCGTCCAGCCATCAGCAGCTTATGCAGGCTGATCGTGAGATCGGACAGGGCCATACCCACCAGTACAACAATTAGAAGAACAAGATATTCGTACGATCCCATGGCGTGGGTGGATATTAGCGTCGAGGGCGCGGGACAGCTAAGAGACTCCTCGCAAGACCCTGTTGCTCTGAAGGAATTGAGAACATGTCACTCCATGGTTTCCCCATTGAGCCCGCCTCCCTTTTCGCAAGATAAGCCGCGCCGAGAGATGAAGACTGCGCTTTCCGGGACACGGAGGGCAGTGCGAATCCCTGAGGTGAAATAGGAAGCCCGGCTTGCTCAGCGCTTCTCGGCTTGCTTGCGCACGGCCTCGGCGGCGGCGGCGATCGCTGTGGGATCGCCAAGATAGCGGCTCCTGATGGGCTTCAATTGTGCGTCGAGCTCGTAGAGAAGCGGAGCGCCGGTCGGAATATTGAGCTCGACGATCTTCTCTTCCGGGATGTTGTCCAGCATTTTCACCAGTGCACGCAGACTGTTGCCGTGCGCGGCGATGAGCACGTTGCGCCCCGCCAACAGGTCCGATGAGATGCGGCTTTCCCAGATCGGCAGCACGCGCGCCAGAGTGTCTTTGAGTGATTCCGTCGCCGGCAGCTGGGAGAAGTCGATGTTCGCGTAGCGTGGATCGAAACGCGGGTGATGTGTGTCGTTCTCATCGAGCGGCGGCGGAGCGATGGCATAGCTGCGCCGCCAGATCTTGACCTGCGCTTCGCCGTGCTTTTCGACGGTTTGCGCCTTGTTGAGGCCCTGGAGCGCGCCATAGTGGCGCTCGTTGAGTCGCCACGAACGCTCCACGGGGATCCACATGCGATCCATTTCATCGAGCATGATCCATAGCGTGCGGATGGCGCGCTTCAGGACTGAGGTAAACGCGACATCGATCGAGATGTTTTCGCGCAAGAGGAGCCGTCCGGCGTCGCGCGCCTCCCGATGTCCCTTTTCCGACAGATCAACGTCGGTCCATCCCGTGAAGAGATTCTCCAGGTTCCAGATGCTCTGGCCGTGGCGCACAAGAACGAGTTTTCCAGGCACTTTAGGCTCCACCGTTGACGGGGTAATCGAGGAGGAGCGCCGCGAAGCGCTCGACGGAGCCGGCTGCATACGCAAAGAAGAGCGACGGCTCGGTGAGCTCAAGCTCGAGGACGCGCGGCGCCGCGTCGGTGTCGCGGATCAAATCCACGCGCGCATAGAGCGGGGTGGCAAATGGAATGGCGCCGAGCGCCCGCTCGCCGGTGCGCAGTTCATCGAGCCGTGGGACGCGTGGCGTGATGTCTTCGGTTGCGAACAAGTCGCGTGTCGGACCTTCGCCGCGGCGCAAGAGCGGCCCCTTACGGATGGCATGACTGAACGTCCCGCCGAAATAGATGAGCGCGGTCTCGCCATCGGCGTCCACTCGGTCAAGATAGGGCTGCAGCACGACGCTGCGGTTCGCATCCAAGAGCCGCTGCACGTGCAGGACGGCAGCCTCGAGTTCGCGGCGCCCGTAGCGCTGGGCGTCGCGCGAGCCCGAACTTACGGCGGGTTTGACGACGAAGTCGGTCGAAGCGTGCTGCACCAGGAATTCATTCACCGCATGGGCTGCGCTCTCGCCCAGCTCAACGAAAGTGGTCGGTACCGTGCGCACGTCTGCGTGCATGAGCTCGCCAAGATAGTGCTTGTCGGTGTTCCAACGGACCATGGGAAGCGGATTCAAAAGATGCGTCGATGCGGATGCGTGCTCCGCCCAGCTAAGAAATTCCGGCAGACGGATGCTGTAATCCCAGGTCGAGCGCAGGAGTGCAAGATCGAAGTGCGACCATTGAGTACTGGCATCGTCCCAATCGACGACGCGCACGGCGGCGCCGGCGCGTGTGAGGGCTGCAAAAAGCGGTGGCAGATCCGCGTCGGCATCGCGCGCATCACGCGCGGTGACGAGAGCGATGGCGGCAGGTCCTCGAGTCACGATTAGACGCGCGACGCCGGCGGGTCCGTCAGCTTGCGCACGGAGTCGATGCCCACCGACAGCGTCGCAAAGTCGCTCGTGCCTGCGGCCTGCATCTCGTTCAAGATGCGCTGCCAGCGCGCCAGGTCCTCGCCGGCCGAGTCGGCCCAGAAACTGACACGCGCTTCAGGTCGCCCGTGTTTGGAGAGCACGAGCACACGCTCAGTCGCCTTGCGGTGGATGGCCCCGGCGCTGTCGCGCAAACCCGTGCGCGCTATTGCCTGCCATTGACCGTCAACGGGAAGCCGTTCGATCTGCTCGCGCAGCCAATCAAGACCGATACGCGCGCCGACTTCGAAGTACGTCCGGGCAGCTTCGACGACGCGCACGCGATGCGCGAACGCGAGCTCGACGATATCGAGCGTCGCATTGTGCGCATCAAGACTTGCGACGCGCGCGGCAAGCTCCGCCGGCGCACCCGCCGCCAAATGTTCCTTGCGTACGGCATCGAATTGCGCACGCTCGGAACCGACCAGCACCTGAGCGATGGCGGACTGCAGTTCGCGTGTGCCGCGGCGGAATTCGGCGACGGCGCGGTCCACCTGCAAATCCTCGCGGCGATGCGCGAGCAGCCAATAGGTGGCATGGCGCAGCAGGCGGCTCGTTTCATACATCATGCCGTACTGCAGCTTCGCGGGCACACGGTTGTCGAGTGCCTCGATCTGCGCCCACAGGTCGCGCATGTCGAAGATCTCGCGCGCCGCGGTATAGGCGCACGCAACCCGTGCAGGCGCCGCGCCCGTGTCATCCTGCGCGCGCGCCACGAACGTCGGCCCCATGCGATTGACGAGACTGTTGGTGGTTGCCATCGCGATGATTTCACGACGCAGCCGATGCCGGCTGATCGCGCGCGCGAAGCGCGTGCGCACCGGGCCCGGGAAATAGCGCTTGAGTTCGAGCGAGAGGT
>Ga0182024_10016823_pt1 | contig 13817 bp, 14 predicted proteins | sample P32metaG_FD_120480 | JGI IMG/M metagenome (GOLD analysis project Ga0182024, IMG submission 120480) | Permafrost microbial communities from Stordalen Mire, Sweden - P3-2 metaG (Illumina Assembly) | ecosystem: Environmental > Terrestrial > Soil > Wetlands > Permafrost | place: Sweden: Stordalen... | reverse complement strand
TTCAGGAAAATTGGAAACATCCGTAACCAGAATAGTAGTGTTGACAACGAGCTTGAGTTGGCTGCCGCCCGCTTTGAGGACAGTATCGAGATTATTGAATGCTTGACGAGCCTGCGCTTCAAAGCTGGTGCCCGCAGCCTCTCCGGTGGAAGGGTTAACTCCGGGCTGCCCCGACACGAATAACAGCCCTCCGGCACGAACCGCCTGAGAATAGGGACCCATCGCCTTCAGTCCGGGGACATGGATAACCTCTTTGCCAGACATCGCTATGCTCCTCCAAGAACTGGAATGGACTACCGTTTTTTCTAGCGTAATGCTACATCAATCAGATCAAAGGATTGAAGCTCCATGTACTCATCGGCACCCACGATCCTCAACACGACCCGCACCGGAATGGGGAATCGCTGCCGCGTAGGATCACGCACGACGCCCCCTGCTGCGATCACGTTCTTCACCCACTCGGATTGGCTGCTGTGGGTCAGGGCTATCTCAATGGCGGCAATCTGCGATACTGTGTAGCAATTACCGCTATGAGCACTCCGGCAACGACCGACCAGACTCTCGAACGGCGCATCCGCCAGCTGCTGCTGCTTCAGCAAACCGCAAAGAAAGTAAACTCGATACTGGATTTGGAGCGGTTGCTGGACGAAATTGTGGGAGAGGTTGCCGAGGCGTTTGGATGCACTCGGACGGGAGTACTGCTCAAGGACGAGGGGAGCAACGAATTGGAGATAGTTGCCCTTCGCGGGTTTACGAACATCCATCTTAAAGGTTACCGATTCAAGATTGGGGGCGAGGGCATTATCGGGCATGTATCCGCTGCGGAAAAAATGCACTATGCGCCTGATATTCGCATCGACCCTTACTACGTGGTGAGCGAATCTACCACGCTCTCCGAGGTTGACATTCCTCTCATTAGCCGAGGAAAGCTCATCGGCATCTTCAACGCCCAGAGTTCGTCTGTGGACGCCTTCTCTCCCGAACAAATCGAGTTGTTGTGCGCCTTAGCCGATACGATCGCTATCGCTATCGAAAATGCTCGGCTGTTTCGGCAGGAACGATTGGCGAACGAAAAAGCCTTACGCGAACAGGCAGAGGCGAGGCAAATCCAGCGGGCACTTCTGCCCGAAGCCGATCCCACAATCGAGGGATACACCGTTACTGGCATGTGCCTGCAACTGAGTGCCGTTGGAGGAGACTGGTACGACTATCTGCATATTGGCGGGAATGTTTGGGGCATTGCTCTCGGAGACGTGTGCGGCAAAGGGATGGCGGCTGCGTTGCTAATGTCCGCTACGCGCAGTCTGTTCCGCACGGCAGCGGAAGGGTCGAAGTCTCCGTCAGAAGTCCTCACGCGCCTCAACAAATCGCTCGTGAAAGACCTTCCATCAGGACGGTTCGTGACGTTGCTCTATCTCATTCTCGATGCGGAGCTTGCGACAGCAAGACTAGCCAATGCTGGGCACCCTCATCCATTGTGTATGAGCGGTCAGTCTGGGGTTGCTGAGTTGCGGACGAACAACGGGCTTCCTCTCGGCTTGATGGATTCCGCCTACCCTGAAGTGGAGTTTGAGTTGCGGCAGGGAGACCGCGTACTGATGTATACCGATGGTCTTCTAGAGGCGACCGACAGCATGGGCGAGGAGTTCGGAATCTCGCGACTTCAGCGAGCGTTGGCGAAGCCGAACGTGTCCGCGCAGTCGGTACTGGATGACGTCAAAGAGTTCGCGCATGCGGGAACACTAGCGGATGATGAGACCGCAATCGTCCTGCGGAACTAAGGGGTTTTGCCACAACCTTACGCCACAACAGCGGAGGATCGCTCGACTGGCTGCTTTGCCGGAGCCAGCGCGACCAGCACTACACCGACGATTGCGAACACAACCACGCCTGCGAGTTCTCGGCGTTTGATCACTTTCCGGTATTCCTGCGCTCCCATTACCGCAGCATGCGCAAGATTCGCCCATCCGCCGAAGGCGATTAGGCTGCGGTTCGCCGCTGGGTCACGCACTGCCAGCAGCAAGAAAATTCCGAGTGTGACATAGATGCTCATTATCATTGGCACCGCAGGCTCTCGCGAGAAAAACATCGCCAGCGGAATAACTCCGGCCGTAAACAACAGTCCCACCACTACAAGCACGATCTTCAGCACCCGTTCTCGAACCATACTGACCTCCTTCTCGTCGGTCGCACTGTGGACATGATAGCCCGAACAGCTATTCCAACTTCGCGTACTCGGCTTTGGCTTGCTTGAGGATGGGGATGTCGGGGTCGGCGTCTTTCCAGAGGGTGAGGAAATCTTGGTACGATCCTTTTGCTTTGGCGCTGTCGCCTGTCATCGCGTAGGCACGGGCGAGACCCAAATGGGCCAGCGCACCGAGAACAAAGTTGTCGATGATTCCGGGGTTGTTCAGAATTTTCTGGAACTCCGTAGCAGCACCCTTACCTCGGGCGGTTTTGAGAAAGACTTCGCCACGCAGATAAATTGAGAAGAGATAGGTATCCGGGGCAAGCTCGTAGTCGGAGGTTGCTTCCAATAATTGCAACGCACGTCCAGTATCTCCGCGGTTGAGTTCTATCGCCGCGCGGATAGTGGGCACCCAGAAATTGTTGATGAGCGTATCCAACGGGAATCGCTTACTCAGGTCGTCGGCGATAGATTGCGCGCGACTGACTTCGCCCGCTCTCGCCAGAGCCAAAGCCGCGAGGGTCTGCACATTCCGCCCAGACGACTTCGCCAGTGCTTGCGCTACGCCGAGCACCGCTTTGTTCTGGTCGCCGGTTTCAACTTCCCGCAATGCCGCGCTCACGAGATATCCGGCAGCGGTTTCGTCGTCACCATTCTGGTGGGCAACCTGTTGCGCACGCGCCGTAAGCTCGCGGGATTTCTTTAGGCGGCCGAAGTAGGCGTCGGTATCCGACTGCAGGCCAAGTAATACGTCTTCTACTCCGGGCTTAGCCCCGGCGCCGTTCACTAATTGGCGCATCTCCTCCGCGTCCCGGCGCGCAAACGCCAAGCTGTAAAGGTTGACCCAAAGCAATTCTTCATTGAGCTCGCGCGCCTGCACCTGCCGCAACACATCCCGGGCCTCATCAAACCGGCTCAAGTTGATTAAATCGCCCGCAACGTTTGTGTAATTGCGGACATCATCGGGATCTAAACGAAGCGCTTCGCGATACTCAGGCAGGGCTCTCTCATAGCTTCCGAGAGACCAACGGGTGAAGCCCAAGTCGAGGTGCGCCCCCGTATCTCGCGGATAGGTTTTCACGTACAACTCGTACACCTGCTCTGCCTTCACTAATTCTCCGCTCCCAATCAAGTAGTAGTTGCTCTCGATGCTCAGTCGCTCGCGCTCAGTTAACCGACTTCTCAGCTCATAAGCCTCCGTTGCGCATTTAACAGCCTGCTCGGACTCACCAAGACCGCTGTACACGGCAGACAGGGAGCGGTAAGCCATCGCAAAGTTTGGGTCGAGCTCAGTTGCGTGCTGAAAAAAAGGGAGAGCCGCAGCGTCGCCCTTTTCCCGATGTGTCCTAACACCCATGCTGTAGGCTTTCAGTGCTTCCAACGAAGACGTAGTCGCCTCCTCAAGCGGAGAGTCAAACTTCTGCACCGTAGCCAGCGATTCGCCTAGTTCGCCGCGCAGCTTGGACGCCGCCTCGCCCAGCGCGTCCAGCATCTTCTCCTTGGAGGCGGCCGTGACCTGCTCCTCGGCCAGCGTGTCTCCGCTCTGGCAATTCAGCGCCTTCAACCCCAGTACATATTCGCTGCCCAGACTGCCAATTGATCCGGCAAGGTAAGCCTTGCTGCCTGCCCGCTGGCAAAGCTCGCGGGCTACCTCGGGCGTGAGTTTCGTGCCGACCGGACGGGTCATCATTTGCAAGGTCGCTGCGGCTTGGCTTTCGGAAAGGATATTTAGGAAAGGCGATTGCCGCAGGGACACGCTGAGCGCCGTCTTCAGTGTGTCGTCAAAGATTGCATCGCCCGTGCTGTTGGCAAAATCGGCGAGAACGATGGTGTCTTTCTCGGTCAGGCGCTTGCTTTGCTGATGTGAACGACGGTAAAGCCCGCCCGCCACGAGCAAGGCCACTAGCAGGGCGGGAACCGCGATTTTCCAGAGCTTCGCAACCGGAAACGTGGGACCTTGTTCAGCGAGCACCGTCCTTGAGCTTGCTGCAGGACTGCGCCCGCTCTCAGAGTCTCGCTTCAGCCGCTGCAAATCCGTTCGCATCTCCGAGGCATGCCGGTACCGAAGAGCGCGATCTTTTTCCAGCGCCTTGTTGATTGTGTCTTCTAGCTTAGGCGGCAGGTCGGGATTCAGCCGTAGCGCAGGAACTGGCGTGCGGTTCATGATTCCCTCGGAAATCACTGCCGAGGTCTCACCGCGAAACGGTAAAGTTCCAGTTGCCATTTCGTATAGAACCGCACCGAACGAAAACAAGTCGGTGCGTGCGTCCAATTCCCGTCCTCGCACCTGCTCCGGGGACATATAGGCGACTGTCCCCAAAGCTGCGCCCGGACAGGTCAAGTGTTGTTTGTCTATGGAGTCCGTCTGTGTGCTGGCCGCTGCGATTTGGCTGGCGGAACTCGTTGGAGCCACGACTTTCGCCAGCCCGAAATCCAGAATCTTGGCGTGCCCACGCTTGGTGACAAAAATGTTCGCTGGCTTGATGTCGCGATGCACGATGCCAGCGGCATGGGCAGCGTCGAGCGCATCTGCGATCTCAATGCCGAGCGACAACACTGTCTCGATTTCTAAAGCCTTTCCGCCAACCCGATGTTTCAGGGTCATCCCTTCCAGAAATTCCATGACGATGAACGGCTGACCATCTTGCTTTCCGATCTCATGGATCGTGCAGATATTGGGATGGTTCAGTGCGGACGCAGTGCGTGCCTCGCGGCGAAAACGCTCCAGAGCCTGCGGGTCTTGGGCCACATCGTCGGGCAGGAATTTGAGAGCGACAAACCGACCGAGGTCGGTATCCTCCGCCTTGTAGACAACACCCATCCCCCCGCCGCCGAGCTTTTCGACGATGCGATAGTGCGAGATGGTCTGGCCGATCATGAGTGGCGCACCGACTCAGGCTGCAATGTTAGGGATGTAAGGAAGGCGAAGTCAACGAGGGGCACACCGATGGACGCCGGAAACTGCAAATCCCGCGATCTCAGGCTATCCCAAGCCCTTGCCAATCCACCGTCTCAAAAGGATGCAATCCGCAGCTTCGTTTTATGCGGCCTTTCGCCCCCTGTTTCGCCTCGGCGGAAGATGGTCAGCCCGGTATACCTTTTGACCACCGATCACTGTGGCAGCCCGATCCGGCGCAGCAGGTCGGCGTAACGTGGATCGGAGCGGATATTGTCGAGCGCCGGGTCAAGTTTTAGGGTGTCGATATGATTGCCTGCGGCAGCAGCTTGCTCCAGAGCCGCGAACGCAGCATCCTTCTCGCCGAGCATGGCGTAGCTCGTGGCCGCGCCGTAATGGTCGCCTGCGGCTTCGCTAATCTTGGCATATTCTCTCAGGATTCCCGCGTGCCCAGACTTCTCGAAAATCTCTCTGAAATTCTTAGCACGCGAATCGTTGCCTCGTAACTGCTCGAACTTTGCCGATTGCTCCACCGCCTGCTTGTAGTTCCCCATCTGTTCATATGCCTGCGCAATGCACCAAATTGCTCCAGCATGATTAGGGTCGATCTCCAGTGTTTTGTTCTGCTGCTCGATGGCGTGGTTGTAATCGCGCTGGTAGTAATAGGTGTACCCGAGCATGGAGTTGTAAAACGACGAGAGCGGATCAAGCTCCACAGCTTTGCGACCCTCAGTGACAGCTTCTTGAATTCTGCCCATCTCCATGTTGAGCCAGCTTGCCACTTGGTGGGCGTAGGGAGAACTGGGATCAAGTGCCAGACCTTTTTGAATCTCCGCTTCGGCTTCGGGGAAGTTCCGGAAAAAGAACATATCAACCGTTGCCAATGAGATGTGAGCCTCGGAATTCTGTGGATCAAGCTCTAATGCTCGCCGCGCCATACTTCGCGCTTTGTCGTAGGTCTCGCGGCCAGAGAGGCTGTTGTAAGCCTGATTCACATAGACATCCGCCAGCCCGGCATAGGCTGCGGCGTAGTTCGGATCACGGGAAACCGCCTGTTCGAAAAACCCGGCCGCTGCCTTGAAGTCTTCCGGCGCGTATTTTTCGAAGCGGTACCGTCCCTTCAGGTACAACTGGTAGGCTTCGGCATCCTTCGTACCGACTTTCGCGAGGATGGCTTGCTCGGCTCCGCTGATCTGCGGACGCAGTTGGCTGGCTACGTCACGGCTGATAGCGGCTTGCAGCAGAGAGGCATCGTTGGCGCTTCGGGTGTATCGTTCGCCCCACAGTTGCGCTCCAGTTGTAACGTTAACCAACCCGGTTTCAACATTGAGTTCGTTGCCATGCTCAACTACTCGTCCGGTCAGTACGGCATCGACGTGCAGATCGTGTCCAACCCCTTGAGGATCGTCCTGCCGCGATTTGTAGTGAGACACAGTGCTTCGAGCCATTACTTGGAGGTTTGGGAGCCGAGAAAGCGCGTTGGTGATCTCTTCGGAAAGACCTTCGCCGAGATAGTCCATTTCAGGGTCTTTGCTCGCGTTGGCAAACGGCAGCACTGCTATCGAATGGATCGGCGTCCCGTCTGAAGTGCGGGAATGAAGAGATCGCCATGCCAGAAATGCAGTAGCGGCAATTAGAACTGCCATGGTGCCCGCGACTACCGCCCACACTGTTCGGTGTGAATGCGCTTGAGTTCCTGCCCCTGTCGTAGCTGCGCTTTGCCCGCTTTCCGTATCCCTCTTCAGTCGCTTCAGATCGGCCCTTAACTCGGCTGCGGACTGACAGCGAACGTCGCGATCCTTCTCCAGTGCCTTGTTGATGATGTCTTCTAGTTTCAGAGGCACTTCGGGATTCAGCCGCACAGGAGCTACAGGCGCTCGATTCAATATGGATTCGAAGATCAATGCCGAAGTGTCGCCCCGAAAAGGCAAAGTGCCCGTGCACATCTCGTACAGCACTGCGCCGAACGAAAACAGGTCGGTGCGGGCATCGAGCTCCTTTCCTCGCACTTGTTCGGGCGACATGTAGGCGACGGTTCCCAGCGCACTGCCCGGACTGGTGAGATGTTCCTCGGAACTCGATGGTCGGCGCACTCAGGGCAATGCTCTCCGGCTTGGCGGTGACCTTCGCCAGTCCGAAATCGAGAATCTTCGCCTGACCCCGATTCGTGACGAAGATGTTTGCAGGCTTTATGTCGCGATGGACGATTCCTTTTGAGTGTGCGGCATCCAGAGCGTTGGCGATCTGGATGCCTAGATCGAGCACCGCGTCGATCTCCAGCGGCTTGCCCGCGATCCGGTGCCGGAGCGTCTGCCCCTCCAGCAGTTCCATGGCGATGAAGGTTCGCCCATCGGCCTCGTCAATCTCGTGGATCGTGCAGATGTTCGGGTGGTTCAGGGAGGACGCAGCCTTGGCCTCCCGCTGGAATCGGCTGAGGGCTTGCGCATCGTGGGCGAGTTCGTCGGGAAGGAATTTCAGCGCGACGTGGCGACCGAGCTTCAGGTCTTCCGCCTCATATACCACACCCATCCCGCCTCCCCCGATCCTGCTGAGGATGCGGTAATGAGAAACTGTCTGACCCACGGGTTGGGAGGGCGTGGACACTGGTTAGGACATGTTAGGTGGGGGCGAAGGGGAAGGTCAACGCCGAGCAGCTTAGTGTGTTGCACGCTCTCGCAGACACGTCATTGATGCCATCGCGTTTGACCGTTGCAGTGCTTATGTTGGATATTGAGACGGAATGGACGTTGAACGCATTATTGACGACATCGAGCAGCTACAGGAAATGTTCGAAGCGCCGGACATTAGACCACTCAGCGCAAGCGACCTCGCGGATGCGAATCGTCGGCATGATGAAAAGCAAGCTCACAGCCCGTGGTTTCGGCTGTGGCAGAGGTATGGCATCTGTTGCCGAACCGAGTCTCCAGTCATTCAACTGGGGGAAAGAGAGAGCTAACCTCCTCAGGGAAGTAGGTTTTCGGGATAGGAAACATCGGAGTTCAGCGCACTGATAACGTCTCCCAGCGTGAATATTGGCAGATGTCGCGGAACGCCCGAAGGGGGCGTTTTCTGTGTCTCATTGAAGCGTGAGAAGGTGTGTTCGGCTCGCGTACCACTCGTGAGCGGTCGGATTGTAGGCGCATATCGGCGGTATCCGCTTCTGATCCACTTCGAAATTGTGCAACACAAACGAGTCAACGACGTTTCGCAGTCCGAGTTCATACAACGACTGGCAACGTTCGATCTCTCTAACGGCAGCCTTGCCGGGGGCCCCAAAACCTACCTCCAAAAGTGAAGCCGTGCACAGTATGAGCGAGTATTCCCGTTGGATGTCGTCGAAGACAGAATCAACGCTGGGTCGTGCGGCCCAGTCAATGAGTGCCGTGGAATCGAGGAATAGTCGCTTCTGTTGGAGGAATACGCTGCTATAGGAATTTGATGTCGTTAGCACTTGCTCTCATTTTAGGTGCCTGAACTTGCTGACTGCGAGAAAAAGTGAGACCTCCTCAGTGGTGCTCAGAGAAGCATGTTAGCAACGATGACCGGATTGTCCGCGACCGGAGTCATGCAAGCTATTATTAACCGACCTGTGCCCACCAGAAATGGATTGCGGTTTTAGCACCATCTCATTGGGTTCCGGCGCTCCACATTCAGTCCCCTTGTTCCGGTGTCTTTGGTAATTTGCCGAGCAGTTTGGGTTCATCGGAGAATCCTGCTTGGAGGAGCGGGATCATGGCGCTACCAGTCCTAGCAGACCAACTAATAGTGGGAGAGGCTTACAGACTGAAGTCGTACTTTACAAACGACTACGTCGAGGTCATTTACGTAGAGATGCAGGAACACACAGGAGTAAAGACGTATTTGTTTCGGGAATTGGCTACCAACCACGAACACAAACTAGGGTGGGAACAAGTGCAGGAGTGGGTCACGACTAGATAGTTCCTTTGTCGCCACCGCAGGGTCGATGCGCGACTTGAGTAGCCGCAGGAATCCGCCCGCTGTTTTCCTTCGACCACTGCCACAGCGCACGGTCAAGGGTTCGCAAGCTAACCTTGTGCTTGAATGCCAATGCACTGCACTCCCGCAGGTAATCGAGATAGTAGCTTGCAGTGCCGTCCCATTTGTTCACGCCGAGAGACTGCAAGGCGCGGACATCAATGATCGTGTACTTTTCAGGATGGATCATTGTGAGAATAGCGGATGCCATTGGCACGCCTACGCCATGCAGTCTGTCCAGCGTCTCAACCGCTGATCTCTCGCTCGTTCGCACGTTGGTGGCAAATCGAAGGGCGTTCGCAATCTCGGCATCCGTGTTGTCGTCGATGAAGGCGATCTTGCGTGCGGATTTCCATCGCACAATTACCTTCAGATTCTCGCGGCTGTAATCCCCTTCTGCGATTCTTCTCCCGGCACTGAACGCTTCGTCGTCTTGTTCATACCCATATCGAGCCGCAAGACGAGGTATTTCGGACGGATCAAACTGAAGTACGAAAGGGCGCAAATTCATGTCCGATATTGTACTGCTGCTTTAGCTGATGACTTCCCCGACGAGAGCGCTCGTCCTAGACAAAAAGCCGATTTTGAGCCTGTACAAGTTCCACGGGTCGCGAGCACTCCTCGTCATCGTTCGCCACATAATTGATCCGACTGCTTACGCATAGGTCAATGGACTTACGGTTCCTTGTAAATCACATCGTGTGGGTGCCTCTTCGCAATCTCAGCGTCTTCAGTTTCGGATAAGGGAACATTTTTCTCTCCCTCGCGAACGGATACGTCTCGCATGTAGTCCTCGAAGCCCGGTGAGGAAAAAACCGCCACTCCCTTTATGTGTTCTTTCCCAATGTTGGAAACAGAAATCCATGTTCCCGAAGGGATGAACACGGTAGAACCCGCGTGGACTACCCGGACTGAATCTCCCAAACGCACCTTCGCAGTTCCAGTCTGGAAAAAGAGGATTTCGTCGGCAGACGGGTGTCGATGAGTCGGGATCTCTCCTCCCTGACCAAGATCGACTGTCATGAAAACCAAATGCGAAGAACCGCCATTCTTCGGGTCAACTTTCAGGATGAACGTTTCTCCCGGCTCTGGGTGACCGGGCCAGCCCCTCACAACCCGCCGTTCGCCTTCATTTTCTTCTAGGATGAGAGGAGTTGTCTTAGACGATATAACCGATTGTGGAGCTAGCGCCAATGGCGTTCCGGCACTGCTGCAAGCTAAAAGCACGCAAGCGCCTCTCACGAAATCCACCCACTGCATAACGCCTCCTCACATGTAGAACAGACTGGAATCGAATAGATTATGCACGGTTTCTCGGCATTCTCACTGAATTCTCTCTTCTTCGGCAAAGCTGCTCCGATTCCTCCCGATCACACGTACTTCTTTGCCGCGTAAGCCAGCGTACTTGACCGCCATGCCGAGGAGCGTGTATTCATCCTCTTGGTAGTCGGCGGCAAAGGCGTCTTGGTGGAGCAACACCAGTTCCGTGTCGTCGGCGCACATCCTTGCAAAGTCTGGGAGCTTCTTCCTTATGGTCGCGATCAGGCTGGACTCACGTTGCATGCGCTCGTCATCAGTCATCATGCTAAGAGGATAGCCGATCCTGAGTCGGCGCGAATTGCACAGGTCCTCGCCATGAGCACGAAGTTCCCGCACGAAAACTTTCCACTGCTCACTTGATCTTCTTGACGTGGTAATCCTGTCCGTCCTCCCTGTGATAGGTGTAGCCAGTTACATGGCCCTGAGGGTCACGGGAAAACGTGATGCTCGCGATATCGTTCTTGATGAAGAACGTTTCAGAACCCAAGGGTAGATACTCATTCTCATCCTTACCGGACTGTGACCATAGCTTCCCGTCCTTCACAGAGATGGTCTCCACGTCGTCGAGGGGACGCGACTGATATTTGCCAACATAATCTTTATAAACGCTGGTATCGACGGCAACGGGCTTGCGGAAATTTATGGGCAACGGTGCCCATTGCCTCGCCACCAGAAGCCAAGTGCCGTTTTGCTTGGCATAGGTCTCTGTTGCTCGCATTTCAGTGATGAGGTCGGAATCCGTAATCTGCTCGTGTACGGTGAATCGGAAGTTCATCACTGCTGTATCGCCGTACACGTGGACGACGTAGTCACGGAAATTAACCGAGTGATCGTACTCGGGGGGCCAATTCCTTTTCTCGTGCTCTAATAACTGGGCCTTCGTGACAAGGTTGCCGTCATCGTCGCTGTATATGCAATCATCCGCGACGTAGCGAGACCACGAGCCATCCCGCTTTTTACCAGCCTCCACCCGTGCGTTGCGGGCATCGAGCACTTCCTGTTGGGCGGGCGTGAACTTCGGCTGGTCTTGAGCACAGATCATGCTGGCAAGCAGGCAGAGTGCAGCGAAAAGGCAGGCGATGGAACGCATGTTTTGTCCTCGGTCACCAAGCAGTAGACACAGCAGTCAGCGAGCATTCTATAGGAATAGTCGATGCTGAATCTCCGCGAGTTCCACGGGTGTGGAGCAGGCTTCTCGTCGTTCGCCACGTGATTGATCCGCGTGCTTACCGGATAGCATCGCATCAACCGAGCATCATAGGGCTTCAACATGTCGGACGCGGCACTCACATCCTTCATTCCGGGATCGAGCCATAGATCGTAGCTGTCGGGATCGAGGATCACTGGCATACGGTCATGGATAGCTGACGTTACGGCATTCGGGGTTGTAGTGAGGATCGAGCAGGTCTTCATCCAGTTGCCGTTCGGGTCTTTCCAGCGACTGCCGCCGCCTCACATTGTTGATGCTGCTGGGGGATACCGTCTACCGCCGTGTCTATGTTGAAGATTTTCGTTTTTCGTTGTAGATCCGCAGGCGTTTCGGCGGCGCGAGCCCCCTTTACCGCCGCGAGTGAGCGCTTCAGCCAGCGAATTGGTTCGGCCTTGGAAGTCACAGTCGTTCCCATCCCGTCCGTAAGGTCGGGGGGTATCTTGGGCCCGATTGCGTTTAGCATCAGGAAATTTGCTCGCACAATGTGCATATACACTTCGCTGGTGGAGCGGACTCCGGTCGCCGGCCGCCACGCAAATCTCTCTGGCGGCGTCGCGCGATTAACTGCTCGGACACGTGATTCCATTCGCCCTCGTATCCCTGAAACACATCAGGCGCCTCTTGAGCGAACGACATCGAAGTGTTCATTAATAACCACAGCAACACGGCTCCTACCAACTTTGTTTTCATTTCACAGGGCAGTTCCTCCCATGTGATCAAGATGCACCTCAACCGGTTTAGACGGTTGTCCGCTGCAAACGTTAAAAATAACAGCTCCTACTCGGCAAGAAAACCCTCCATACCGATCCAAAGCTGCGCCAGGAGCTGCAGATTCTTCTTGTAAGTACGAGTGACTGTGAACTCCCTTCCTCCCCGCACGCGGAGCACATACTCGCCCGTGGACAATGGATGAATCTCCTCAACCAATGCCGCGTTCACCAGCACAGATCGATGAATTCGAACAAACCCGTGCAGATTGAGCTTTTCCTCCATAGTCGAGATAGACTCTCGCAGCATGTACGAACTTGAAGTATGCAATAACAGGACACATTGTCCTTTTGCTTCCACCGCGATAACGTCCGCCGCATCGATGAAGAGAATTCTCCTCTTGGCTTTGATCGCAATCCGCGCAGACTTCCCCATCGTAAGCGTCCGTGTCTGGGGTAAAGCTTTGCTGAGGTTTGTTGATCGCCCTGCCGCCCGTTGCCGGAACCCGACGGTGAGAGGCTCACGAATGCACTCATCCGAGGGCTCGACCGCCTCATCAGCCGCCTTTTTCCCAAAAGCCGCAATCGCATGCTCACGGTGTGCCCTGGCGGAAACGACAGGCAGCTTTGGCTGCCCCAGGTCTTCACAAGTGGCCTTTACGACTTCACGAATATGCGGATCGCCGCTATCCAAAAGACCTCCATTACCGGTTTCGTTACTGCTCCTATGCCCGAAGACCATCGTGACCTGCACGGCCGTCGATCGGCGTCTACTTCCAGTTCATCCCGCTCCCTCGCTGCGGCCCTTATAACCTTGATGCGCGCACTGCGTTCGCCATGTTTCTCCTTTCGAGCATCCAGTGCGCAGCCCTCATAAGCGCTAACTTAAGCTGATGCGTGTGAGTAGCACCTATTCAGGGCTCCCCCTCTGAGCACCTGCAAGAAGTTTGGGATGAACTTGCAGGCATGTAACGCCCCTTTGAATTCACCGATCCGTCAGCACCGTAGCGGTCGTGATGCGAAACCCAGTCGGTCAGGTTGAAACGTGGACCAGTCTCGTTCCGGCCCTCCGGGGTAGCGTTCCAAAAACCTTTCGAATGAAGTGCAAACACTGATGTGCAAACAAAGATCGATAGCGGCTTCACTGCCCGCCGAAGCGAGGATGTCGCTGTTCCGTCCGGCGTACACGGCTCGGCTGACCGCGCGGGACCGGAGCCTAAAGGATTCGATGATCTTCTTCGCATGGTCGTGACTTGAATGCGCGTTGAGATTGGACGTCAGTGAACAGTCGTGCGTGCCGTTCCGTCCGACCATTTGGACACTGGAATCATGAACACGCTTATCGGCTCGGGAGCGCCATGAAATTGTGGATTCAGGAAAACGGGAGAGCCAGGCACGTCTGCACCCCAGGTCATACCGTCTGTCAGGGGAAGGTAAAACATCAGATGTGGAGCCCAGTGCCCGACGTCGTCTCCAAGGTACGCTTGACTCGACATCATG
>Ga0182024_10016822_pt1 | contig 13817 bp, 11 predicted proteins | sample P32metaG_FD_120480 | JGI IMG/M metagenome (GOLD analysis project Ga0182024, IMG submission 120480) | Permafrost microbial communities from Stordalen Mire, Sweden - P3-2 metaG (Illumina Assembly) | ecosystem: Environmental > Terrestrial > Soil > Wetlands > Permafrost | place: Sweden: Stordalen... | reverse complement strand
TCGGACATCGCCGCCATTTACACGTACAAGCTCTTCGGCTTCACGGAACTCGGAAACTCGAAAGCCGCCGTGATCATCGCGGCGATCGTCTGGATCGCACTGATGACGTGGATCTGCTACCGCGGCATCGAGCTCTCCGCGCGCATCCAGACGATCCTGCTCGGCGCCGAGGTCCTGATTCTCACGCTCTTCGCCATCGTCGCCTTCGCCAAGGTATTCGGTGGCCACCCGCACGCCATTGGCAGCGTGATGAACGAAGAAACCGGAAAGTCGGAATTGGTCCACTACAGCTCGATCAAGCCCACGCTTGACTGGTTCAACCCGTTCGCGATGAAGTTCCACGACCTCGTCGTGGCGATCCTGCTAGGTGTGTTCATCTACTGGGGGTGGGACTCCGGCGTAGCGGTCAACGAGGAGTCCGAAAACCCCGCCGAGGGACCGGGCAAGGCGGCGGTGATCTCGACTTTGCTGCTCGTGGTGATCTACCTGATCGTCTCGGCCGGCGCGCAATCCTTCTATGGCACGTCATACCTCGAAAACAACAGCAACGACGTGTTGAGCGCCCTCGGCAAGCCGGTACTCGGCGCGATCCTCTACAAGCTGCTGATCATCTCAGTGCTGACCTCCGCGTCGGCCTCCACGCAGACCACGATTCTGCCGACCGCGCGCACGACGCTGTCGATGGCGCACTGGAAAGCTGTCACGAACCTCCTGGCGCGCGTTCACAAGCGCTATCTCACTCCAACGGTCTCGACGCTCGGCTTCGGCGCGCTCTCGATCGCCGTCACTGTCCCGCTCTTGTTGCTGTCTGAAAACGTGCTCGCAGACTCGCTCACCGCCATCGGCTTCCCGATCTGCTTCTACTATGGATTCACCGGAATCGCCTGCGCCGTCTACTACAGGCGCGAGCTGATGAAGAGCGCGCGCAACTTCCTTCTGCTCGGCCTCGCTCCACTGGCCGGAGGCCTCATGCTGTTCGGGGTGGGCATCTACGCCGGGGTGTATTACTGGGACAAGAGTCACGTCGAATCGCCACCGCTCGCCGGGATCACGCTCCCGATCTGGTTCGGCGTCGGCGGCCTGCTGCTCGGGTTCGTGCTGATGCTCGTCTCGCGGCCATTCTTCCGCGACTTCTTCTCGCGCAAGCTCGAAACCGCGCCGCCCGGCCTGCTCGATCAACCGCCATCGCCAGGGATGCCGGCACCAGTGGACTTCTAGAGGCTAGCGGGATCGCGTCCTGGGGACACGGCGCGCCGGCAGAGGGAGGCCCGCGCGCCGTGTGACGATGGACCATCAGCGTCACCGCGACACGGGCCGTTGGGTCGCTGCCGGGCCGGGAGGTCAGCAAAGTTCACGATGGCCGCGGAAGCCGCGTGATCCCCGTCATCGCATCGAACCCTCGGTCGAAGCTCAGGACATCCGCGATCTCGTTGCGCCGCATGAGCGCGACGTGGAGCGCATCGCGCGCTGACAGCTGCCGGTGCGTATAGACCAGGTCCTTGGCCACAAACACATCGGCCTCCTGCACGGCGAGGACTTCGTCGACGATCCCGCGCAGAGTGTCGAACGCGGGCTCGATCGCGTCGCGCCGGTCGATGGAAACGTAGCGGTGGAGGATCTCCTGGAAGACCTCGGAGCTCGTCACGAACCGACGGCGCTCGCCGGCCAGTCGTTCCACGATGCGCTGAGCCTCGGCCTTGTGCGTAGCGTCGTCCCCCACGACGTACATCGGGACGTTCGCGTCAACGTAAATCACGCGTAGTCCGCGCCCGGAAGCCCCGCCTCGATGTCGGCCAGATACCCCGCCTCGGTCTCAGCCAGCATCGTGTCGATATCGGCGGCCGGGAAGTTGTAGCTGGCGGCCTTGCGAATGACGGCGAGCTTGGTCTCGACGTCGCCACTCGACATTTCGCGCTCGGCCGCCCTGAGCGCCTGGCGCGCCCACTCCGACAGACTCAGCCCTGCGGCGTCGGCGGTCCGTGCATAGCGCTCGAGATCGGCGTCCCCGACAACCACCTGCAGTCGCTTACTCATGCCGGTAGTGTATCATACTACCTCTGTGCGTATGCGTTCTACCTGGGCTGCGGCAACTCCACCTGCCCATGGGGCGAGCCGAGCTCCGCCAGGCGCTCCAGGAAGGGCTTGGGCGGGAACGCCTCCGGGCCGAGCACCCCGACGCCCTGCCAGGCGCCCTCGTTGACGAGCTCCAGAGCGACGACCGGGTTGATCGCCGTCTGCCACACGACCGCCTGGCTGCCGTACTCGCGCATAGTGTGCTCGTTGTCGACGATGTGGTAGAGGTAGGTCGAGCGGGGTTGACCATCGCTGCCGCTCCCGGTCACCCATGTGCCGGCGCACGTGCGCCCGGTCATGCGCTCGCCGAGCGTCGCCGGGTCGGGTAGCGCGGCCGCGACGACGTCGCGCGGAGCAACCTTCACGCCGCGCACGGACACCTGCTCGGTGGAGTCCAGGCCCAGCTTGTGCAGCGTGCGCAGCACGTCGATGAACTCCTCGCCGAGCCCGTACTTGAACGTGACCCGCTCGCACTGCACCCAGCGCGGGATCAGCACGACCTCCTCGTGCTCGACGTTCACGCACTGGACATTCCCGATCCCCTCGGGGAACTCGAACACCTCGGGCTCCGAGAACGGAGGCGTCGTGTAGAAGCCGCGCTCGTGCTCCCACACGAGCGGCGGATTCAAGCACTCCTCGATCGTCGTCCAGATCGAGAACGTGGGCGCAAAGTCATACCCGTCGACAATGAGGTCGGCGCCGTCGCGAACCCCGACCTGATCGACGCTCGAGAAGAGCTCCTCGGCAGCGTACTTCGCAAACACGTCAGAGAGGCCGGGCTCGACCCCGATCCCGACGAGCGCGAGCAGCCCGGCCTGCTCCCACGCCTCGTGCTGGGCGAGCTGGTACTCGCCGAGCATCTTGCCCGGCAGCTCATGCGGGCGCTCGGGATGGGGGCGCGAGAGCGTCATCGCCATGTCGAGATATGTCACCTTGGCCTCGAACGCCGCGCCGAAGATCGGCTCGTTGAAGCGTGGATCGCACGCGTTCAGCACGGCGTCGGGCCGGACCCGGCCGATCAGCTCGACCAGCTCCGGCTGGCTCGAGGCATCGACGCGCTCGGCCGAGAAGCGGCCCGGCTCGCCGAGCGTCGCAACGACCGACCGGACGCGCGCGGGCGCGACGTCGGCCAGGACCACCTGCTCGAAGGCCGGGCGGCGCTGGGCGATCGCGGCAAAAGCCGCGCCGACGCCACCGGCTCCAACGACGAGGACCTTCATCTCCGTCAGTGTGACGTAAATCGCAACCCCCCGACTGGCACAACGGCGTGCTGCCCATGCGCCGTTACGTCGCAGGCCGCTCCCGTATGCTGCGCCCATCCGCGCGGTCTCGAACACGATCAGAGCATGAGCTCAGGCCCCCCCAGCCCCCCGCGCACGCCACCCGGATCCGCCGACCCCACGGGCGCCGGCGCGGCGGCGCGCGAGAACGACGGCGCCGCCGTGCCTGCAAGGGCGGGCGGGCCGCCGCCGCGGCCTACGGATCCGGGCGCGCCGTCGTCTACTCACCGTCGAGCTCGGGGCCGGACGAGCGTGCGGTCGCTCGCGAAGCTTGGTCGCTGGACGCCTTCGCCGACTATCGGGCGCGCCGAGATCTTGTGGATGGCACTCGCTGGAGTGCTCCTCGCCGTGATCACGAGCTGGCCGCTCGTGCTGCACCTGCCCAGCCGGATCGCGCCCGACCTCGGCGATCCCGTTCGCACCGCCTGGCAGGTCGCGTGGGTCGGTCACGCGATGCTGCACGACCCTCTGCACCTGTTTGACGCCAACGTCTTCTACCCCCATCCGCTCAGCCTGGCCTTCTCGGACTCGCTGCTGGGCTACGGCCCGGCCGCGTTCTTCGGCTCGGGCACCGTTGCAGCCCTCGTCCGCTACAACCTGCTGTTCCTGTTCGCGTGGTCGCTGTGCTTCCTCGGCGCCTACCTGCTCGCGCGCGAGCTCGGTCTGCGCCGGCTCGGCGCGGCCGCCGCAGGCGCGGCGTTCGCGTATGCCCCCTACCGGGTGACCGAGGCGGGTCATCTGCACGTCATCTCCTCCGGCGGCATCCCGCTGGCGCTGTTCCTCCTTCTGCGCGGCTACCGGCGCGACTCCCGCGCGCTGGTGCTCGCGGGCTGGCTGGTGTCCGCCTGGCAGATCAGCCTCGGCTTCACGCTCGGGCTGCAGTACAGCTATCTGCTCGCCCTGCTCGCGCTGCTCGTGCTCTGGCACTGGTGGCGCGGGCGCTCGATCAGCGCCGTGCCGGGGAGCGCAGGAGCCGCCGCCACGCAAGCGGACCCGGCCGGAGCGAGCGCGGCCGGGCAAGCCGAGCAGGCAGTGGCGACCGCCGACGGGAGAGCCGAGCCGGCCGTGGGGAGCGCGGTCGGAGAAGCGGAACCGGACCGGTCGGCGACGACGCCGGCGCAGGCGCAGGCGCGCGCGGGCGCCAGCTGGGGGCCAATCCCGCGCCGACTGCTGGCGGTCACCTGCATCGGCATCGCCGTCCTCGGTGTCGTCACCGTCTACCAGGCGCGCCCCTACCTCCAGGTCTCCCACGAGTATGCCAAGGCGAAACGCACGATCAAGGAAGTCAAAACCTACTCCGCCGGGCCGGCGGCGCTGCTGGCGGCGTCCTCGGAGAGCCGCGTGTGGGGCGGGCTCACGTCGGGAATGCGCGAAAAAGTGCACTCCAAGAACGAGAGCGTCTTCTTTCCCGGAGGCCTCATCCTCCTTCTCGCCCTGATCGGCCTGGCGGCGCCTTGGTACACGCGACGATTGCGCCTCGGGTTGGTCGTGGGGATCGTTACCTGCTCGATCCTCGCGCTCGGGTTGGGGCTCACCGGCGCCGGCTATCCGTACCGGCTGCTGTATGACTTCGCGCCGGGCTGGAACGGCGTGCGCGTGCCCGGCAGGATATTCACCCTCGCGACGCTCCTCTTCGCGCTGCTGGCGGGCGCCGGCGCGCAGCTCCTGGCCGGGCGCCTCGGCGCTTGGGGAGCGCGGCGATCGCTGCGCGGCATCGCCGCGATCGCCGGCGTGGCGCTCGTGATCGGCATCATCGGCGAAGGCGCGGGGCATCTCGCGGACCCGGTCGTGCCCCAGCCCGCGCGTGCGGAGATCGGGCTTCCGGCCCCGCTGCTCGACCTGCCCACCGACGGCGCCGCCGACCGCGTCTGGCAGTACTTCTCGACCGACGGCTTCTACAAGATCCCGGTTGGAAACAGCACCTTTGACATCCCCGCCGTGGACGATCTGCGCGGTGGTTTGAACGGCTTCCCCGACCGCGCGAGCGTCGAGAAGCTGCGCTACTACGGGATCCGCACGGTGGTCTTGCACCTGAAGCTGCCGAAGCTGCCGGGGATCGTTGGCTACGCGCTGGCCGAGCCGCCCAACGCGGCCTTGGCGGCGGCCAAGCCGATCGCCGGCCTCGGTATCACCCGCCGGCGCGTGGGCTCGCTCGTCATCTATGAGATCGGCCCCGGCCCGAAGGCGCTGCACGGGACCAACGGATGATCATCGCGCCGCAGCGGGCTCGCTGATGGACCGCTCGGCGACCGAGCCCGCGCCCTCCACCTCGCGCCTCTCCGGTGGCCTTTTCAAGCCGCCGGCCCCGCGCCGAGGATCGCCGCTTCGCAGCCGGCGCCTGGCGCTGGCGGCGATCGTCCTCGTGGGACTCGCCTACGCCACGATGATCCAGAACTTCTCCTGGAACCAGGCCTCCCACTACGACCTGATCCGCTCGCTGAACAACGACGGCACGACGATCGACGCCTATCAGGAAAACACGGGCGACAAGGTCTTCTACAAGGGACACTGGTACTCGGCGCGCGCGCCCGGGCTCGCACTGTTCGCGCTCCCGTTCTACGACGTGTTGAACCTCGTGAACGCAGATTCCTGGGCGCGCGAATCCCCGGCGCTGCGCAACGACGACGAGATGGTCTACCTGATCGGGCTGTGGGCGAACGTGCTCCCCGGGGTGCTGCTGTTGCTGCTCGTGTGGCGCATGGCCGAGCGCTTTGAGCCCGGTTTCGGCGTGGCCGCGGCGGTAACGCTTGGCCTCGGCACGATGGTGCTGCCGCTGTCGACGCTCCTGTTCTCCCACATCTTCACCGCCTTTCTCGGCTTCGCCGCGTTTGCGCTGATGCTGCGCGAGCGCGACGGGCCGCCGAGTGTGGTGCTGCTCGGCATCGCCGGCCTGGCGATGGGCTATGCCGTCGCCTCGGAGTACCCGCTGTTCTTCGTCGCGGTCGTGCTCGGGCTGTATCTGCTCTCCCGACGCGACGCGCTGACAGCACGCCTGGTGACCCGCCGCGCCGGCGCCTACATCGCCGGCGGGGTCGTCGGCATCGTTCCGCTGCTGCTCTACAACCACTACGCCTTTCACTCCTGGACGCATCTGGCCTACTCCGACGTCCCGCGCCAGAAGCACGGCTTCTTCGGGATCGGCGTGCCCAGCCTGAAGGTGCTCGCCACGCTCCTGTTCGACTCGCGCGGCCTGTTCACGCTGTCCCCGGTCCTGCTGATGGGCGCAGTCGGGACCGTTCTGCTCTACAGGCGCGGGCACCGCGCCGAGGCGTTGACGATCGGCGGTATCTGCTTCTGCTATCTGGGCTACAACTCCGGCTACTACCTGCCCTTCGGCGGCGGCTTCATGGGGCCGCGGTTCCTGACCACGATGCTGCCGTTCCTGGCCGTTCCGCTCGGGATCGCCTTCAAGCGCTTTCCCGGGCCAACGATCGCGCTGGCGGGGGTCGCGATCGCCACGACCGTGATCGCGACGATCACGCATCCGCTCGTCGGCTATGAGACCGAGACCGTGGTCTGGGCGCGCTACCTGCGCGAGGGCTTCTTCCAACCGACGATCGCGACCGCCTACGGCCTCGGGCGCGGCTGGGGAGGGATCTGGCCGTTCCTGCTCGCGGCTCTGGGGGGCCTGGTGCTGGCGGGATGCGCGGCCGCGCGCGTGCGCCTCACGCCGACGGCGCTCGGGGCCGGCGTGCTCGTCCTGGTCGCATGGGCGCTGTTCGCGTGGATCGCCCCGACCGCGCTCGGCATCGACCATCGCGGCCTCGAGAGCATCGTCAGCGCGGGAGACAGCACCGCGCTGCATAAGGGCTTCGGCTCCTATCCGCTGAAGACGCTCGCCCCGATCGCCGCCTGCGCCGGACTGCTTCCTCTCGCCGCCGCGTGGCTGTGGCGCAGCGAGCCGCGGCGCTCACTCGCCGCCCACTGACCTTGACGGACGCAGCGTGGGATCGGCGACGATGCGTATGTCCACGCCGGGCAGTCCCTGCAACAGGCGCACCAGCAACGATCGGTCCGAGCTCGGCCACGCCAGGCGGCCGACTCCGCGCCGTTGCGAGGGAGTCCCGATCAGGACATACGTGCTGCCGAGAGCGCGTGCGAGGTCGATCGCAACCGCCGCCACGTCCTCGCCCTCCTCGACCCGCAGGCGCGCCCCGAGCATCGCGACCAGGCGCCGCAGCGCCTCCAGCCGCGTGCGATCCTCTGGGCTCGGGGGACGCCCGGGCGGGCGCACGACGAGGACGTCGAGCTCTGCGTCCAGGCGCTGGGCCGAGCGCCACGCGCGCCGGATGACACGCTCGGAGCTGGGCGCGAGCGTCGCGAGCGCGAGCAGTCGCTCGGCGATCGCCTGGGGACCGGCCTCGGGCGCGGCGTCCAAGCCGTCTTCGTCGCGGCGTGGCACCGGGCTCGGCTCGCGCACGAGCCGCTTGACCTCGACGTCCTCGGCCACCTGGCGCAGCGCGGTCTCGCGCAGCGCGGAGAGGTTCTCGATCTTGAAGAAGTGGTTCAGCGCCGCCGGCACCCGCTCGGGCCGGTAGACCTTGCCGGCGCGCAGCCGGGCGATCAGCGCCTCGGGCGTGAGATCGATCAGCACTACCTCGTCGGCGACGGAGAGAATCTCGTCGGGGATCGTCTCGCGCACGCGCGCGCCCGTGAGCTGGGTGACCTGGTCGTTGAGGCTCTCCAGGTGCTGGACGTTGACCGTCGAGAACACGTCGATCCCGGCCTCGATCACGTCGCGCACGTCCTCGTAGCGCTTCTCGTGCTCGACGCCGGGGGCGTTGGTGTGGGCGAGCTCGTCGATCAGGCACAGCTCCGGCCTGCGCGCGAGCACCGCCGGCAGGTCCATCTCTTCAAGCGGCGTCCCGCGGTAGACGACATGCCGCCGCGGGATGATCTCGAGCCCCTCGGCCTGGGCCAGCGTCTCCTCGCGACCGTGGACCTCGAGGTAGCCGATCGCCACGTCGCGCCCGCTTTCGGCCTCGGCCTTGCCCTCCTGCAGCATCCGGTAGGTCTTCCCCACCCCCGGGGCCATGCCGATGAAGACCTTCAGATGTCCCCGCCCGTCGGCCACCCGTCAATTGTCGTCGACTAGTCGGCCGCTCGCACCGCGTCGTAGCGGCGGCGCACGTCCGCGCGGTCAGCCTCCTCGGGCACCGACTCCTCGCTCGCGCGCAGGATCATCTGCGCCTCCTTGAGGAGCACCTCGCGCTGCGAGGCGGAGGTCGTGTACGCCATCACCTTGGCGAGCCCGTCCAGCTGGCGGATCATCACCGCCGGCATCCCGCGGCTTGCCTGGCGAATCTTGTCATGGGCACGCTCGACCAGTCGCCGGAAGCCGATAGTCACGGTGATCACGCGCACGTGCCCCGTGGCATCGCGGTGCACAGTCGCCGGCTGCCAGCGATCGGCGATCTTGCACAGCCCGTCGGCGAGCCAGTCGATGCAGGCGAGCGCTGTGAACGTGTCATTGACCGCCGCTGAAAGCGCCCGAATCGCGATCTCAACGAGTTGATCGACGGCAAACGAGAGGTCCTGCGTGAGCGTGCGGTGCGGTCCCGTCGCGTGCGCGCCGCCGAGCGCGCGCGCGACGCCAGGCGCCGCGGCGGCGGGCCAGACGTTCGCCAGAGGCTGGCCCTCCACGACGAAGTGGCCCGGGCGGTGGACGAGGCGGATCACCGCCTGGCTCCGAGAGGAGATTTCGATCAGAGTGCTCATGCTCACGTACTGCAGGTAGCCGCTGCTCGGCGCGCGCACGACGCCGCTGTCCTCATCCAGTCGCACCAATAGCTCCGACAACGACGGCCCCGCCTTGGGAGCATCGGCCGTCGGCGCGGCGACCTCGGCTTCGATCGCCTGCGACAAGTCGCCGGCGATGCTCGCGATGACCTGCGGCAGCTGGATCGACTTGGCGATGTGATCGATGAAGACGACGAGCACGCCGACATCGATGACCACGAGCGCCATCGTCATCGTGACCGACAGGTGCGGGACGAAGTCTCCGTGACTGCCTGAGCTGATCGAGACGAGCACCAGGATCGCGTAGACGAACGTCGCGACGAACGACCCGAGCGTGAACTGCGTGATTCGATCGCGGATGAAGTTGCGCAGCATGCGCGGCCCGAACTGCGTCGAGGCGAGCGTCAGCGTCACGATCGTGATCGAGAAGACGAGCGTCACTACCGTTATCACCGCCGCCGCGATCGCGGTCAGGATCTGGCGAGCGGCGTCGGCGGTGCCGCTGATGACCCACGACGGGAAGTGCAGCGAACCGTCGTAGGCGGCCCGATCCAGCACGTGGGTGCCGGCGAACAACGCCACCACGAGCACGATCTCCACGGTCGGCACGAGCCACAGGTTCGTACGCAGCGCCTCCCGGCGCCAAGCAGATGGAAGCGGGATCGAAGGTGTCACGGCAGCGCAGCTTCTGCGCGCGAGCGGCGGCATCCTGCGGAGAGGCGGGTGGGGAGGCGAAGATCGGTGCGCATTTTGCGGTTTCGGCCAGCTCGAAACGTGCCGACCAGGCTTCCCGGCTCACCGCTGCCTACGATACTGCTCCGCGCGACCCCGAGCCGGGGACGAGCGTCATCGTGCGCGTGGTCGATCCCGGTTAGTACAGATGCCCGGTGAGCGACTGGTCGAGCGGGCCGAGAAACAGCGCAACGAGCAAGTTGAGCAGCGCGAAGATGATGACGAACCCGATCAGGAAGACGACAAACGTCGGCGTCTCGGTGCAGAGCGGCACCGGCCAGGACATCGAGCGGGCGGATCCGAGCCGAACGGCGGGTGGCTAGAAAGAGACGGCATCGAACCCGACCACTGGCGCCTTCGCCTCGAGCGCGTCCTCGATCACGCAGACGGCCTCGGCCACACTGAGCGCGCTGTGGCGATTGAACAGCGGGCCAAGACCATCGGTGAGCAGCGTTTGCGCAAGGGCGACGCCCTTCGGACTCACCGGAGCGCTCTCCTCGAGTCGCGCCGCCAGCCTGAGGAGCGGTTTCCTTCCGTCGGCCACCGCCCTGCGTTCGACTACGACCGCCGAGATCACACGATGCGACCCGACGCGATCGACGTAGTCGACGGTTTCGCGGAGTTGGCGGGCGGTCCGCTTACGCGTGCTCCGCTGGGTCAGCTGCCGGGCCCGAAGCGCGAGTGGCGCCGTTGCGTCGCAGGCGCGCCCGCCCGCTATCTGCCTGGCGAGCCTTCCGCGAGTCAGGTACACCCTCAGTCGAAGCGCCTTCGGAGCGCCCTCTGAGATCGATCGGCCGCGATCGGGTCGTGGCGAGGAGTCAAACGCCATCTTTCTCATCAAAGCCCGTTCGCTCGGTCTGGCAGCGTCCTCGACGACGGCGGCAAGCGATCACCGCCGTGCGCAGTCGCGAGGTGGCGCGAGGCCGCATCGATGCTCTGGGCGAGGGCGCCGCAGCGCGCACACCGCCAGGTGACCTCGGTCGGTTCGCTCGACGCGCTCCGTCGGCCGATCCGCAGCGCCCGACGGCGGGCGGCGCGACCGAGCGGACCCCGGGCGAGTGCCCACACGGGAAGGGAGGCGGACCAGACGGGGAAAGCCGGCCGGTTGGCTGATGGACTACGGTCTTGACGAGCTCGCATTGTTGGCTCCTTGGCCTTTGGACTCAATCAGCCGGCGAGGAGGTGCGAGGGCGAGGTGCCCCGACCGGCGTCATGACGATCGCGCCGCACCTCCTGCACGTCCAGGCGACGGAAAGCGGATCGAGCTTCATCAGCACCGGGCAGGCCCATGCGTGGGGTGGACAGTCGCGACTCCGGTGGCACAGTTCGCGCGATTTGAGCGCGACCGCTGTCCCGTTGAGTCTTGGATTGTGGCGGTGTTGAGTACTCATGTGGAGCACCTCCGAGTCGAGCTCGGATGAACACCATTCGAGTCTCTCACCGTGGTGATTACGGCCGCATCACGAACCGACTGCTGGCCATAACGATTTCGTGAAGGTCCGCTGCCGCGCGCGCAGGTGGCGCGGTTCGAGCTGTCCGTAGCGAGGAGCTCGCCCGCTCAGAAGTGACCGTTTACGGCGCCCGCGGAGATCCGGCGGTCGTCCTCCGGGCCGGGTCGCAGGATCAGGATCTCGGCCGGCACGCGCTCGAGCAGCCAGCGCAGGTCGTCGTAGCTGAGCCCGGCCCGGGGGTCTTCGTCGGCGGAGACGATGATGCGGTCGAACTGCTCCTCCTCGAGCAGTTTACGCAGCGCGTCGCGGGCCGATCGCCCGCGGCCGACGCGCGAGTCGACCGCGATGCCCTGGGAGGAGACGCGCTGTTCGATTGCCTCGAGCAGCGGCATCCCGCGGGCACACTGGACCGGAAGCGCCGACTCCAGGGGCAGGTTCATCGGCACGCGCGCCAGGAACGCGGGCATGATGATCGCGTTCTCGGCCTTGGCGAGCCGAACCGCGGCCTCGAACGAGCGGCGGGAGATCGCCTGGCCGCTGAACGGAAGCAGGATGCGGCGAACTGGTCGCGGACGGTCGCGCGCAGCCAGGCGTCCATGCGGCGGCAGCCAATAGCCCGCGGCGATCCCGAGGAGGATCCCGACAGCGGCGGCGATCACGATCAAGGCGACGGTCATGGCTGCTCGGAGCTCGCGCGCCGGGAGCGGTCGGCGACGATGCGCACGTCAACGCCGGGGAGGCGCTGCATGAGCCGCTGAGGTAACGGCACGCGCAGGCGGGCGAGGCCGCGCGCCGGGCGCGAGCGACCGACAAGGATGTAGGTGGTCCCGCGCTGCTCAGCCACCTCGGCGACCGCCGCCGCCACGTCGTCGGATTCCTCCTCGAGCATCTTCGCGCCGAGCACCGACGCGAGCTGCCGCAGGGCCGCGAGCGAGCGCTCGTTGTCATCGGAGAGGTGCTGGCCCGGTGCGCGTACCCAGAGGAGATCCAGCTCGGCACCGAGCCGTTGAGCCGAGCGCCACGCCCGCCGCACCAGGCGCTGCGCGCCCGGGTAGGGCTCAACGAGCGCGAGCAGGCGCTCGCCGACAGCCTGTGGTGCGTCGGAGGCGAGGCTCTCCTCGCGCGAGCCGAGAAGCTCGGTCGTCAGGCGCTTGGCGCCCACCTCCTCGGCGACCTGGCGCAGCGCGACCTCGCGCAGCGCGGCGAGGTTCTCGATGCGGAAGAAGTTGTTGAGCGCCGCGTCGATCCGCTCGACCGGATAGACCTTGCCCGCGCGCAGCCGGTCGAGCAGCGCCTCGGGAGTGAGGTCGATCAGCACGACCTCGTCGGCACGCCCGAGGATGGCATCGGGGATCGTCTCGCGCACGCGGATGCCGCTCAACTCGGTGATGTGGTCGTTGAGCGACTCGAGGTGCTGGACGTTGAGCGTGGAGAGGACGTCGATGCCGTTCGCGAGCACATCCTCGACGTCTTCGTAACGCTTGGCGTGCTCGACGCCGGGGGCGTTCGTATGGGCGAGCTCGTCGATCAGGCACAGCTCGGGCGCGCGGCGCAGGATCCCTGGCAGGTCCATCTCCTCGACCACCGTCCCGCGGTAGCTCACGCGCAGGCGGGGCACGATCGAGAGGCCCTCGGCGACTCGAGCGGTGTCGGCTCGACCGTGCGTCTCGAGCAGGCCGATCACGACATCTCGGCCTGCCTCCTCCTCCGCGTGCCCTTCGCGCAGCATGTAGAAGGTCTTGCCGACCCCGGCGGCCATTCCGAGGAAGACCTTCAGGTGACCACGGCCCTGGTCGGCGGGGCCGGCGGTCAGGGGTGGGACTTCGATCGCAGGGGCCTCGTCGCTCATCCTCCGAGGAGGTTGTGCACGATCAAATCGATCAGCTTGATGCCGATGAACGGGGCGATGATGCCACCGAGGCCGTAGATCCACAGGTTGCGACGCAGCAGGGCGCTGGCGCCGATCGGCCGGTATCGCACTCCCCGCAGCGACAGCGGGATCAGCAGCGGGATGACGATCGCGTTGAAGATGATCGCCGAGACGATCGCCGACCGCGGGGTGCCGAGGTCCATGACGTTGAGCACGTGCAGCGGACCCTTTCCTGCGGAGCTGGTGGCGTACGTCGAGATGAACACCGCCGGCAGGATCGCGAAGTACTTGGCCACGTCGTTGGCGATCGAGAAGGTCGTCAGCGCACCGCGCGTGATCAGGAGCTGCTTGCCGACCTCGACGATCTCGATCAGCTTCGTAGGGTTGGAGTCGAGATCGACCATGTTGCCGGCCTCGCGCGCGGCCTGCGTGCCGGTGTTCATCGCCACGCCGACGTCGGCCTGCGCCAGCGCGGGCGCGTCATTGGTCCCGTCGCCGGTCATCGCGACGAGCCGTCCGTCCTGCTGCTGTTCGCGAATCAGCGCGAGCTTGGCCTCGGGAGTGGCTTCGGCGAGGAAGTCGTCCACACCGGACTCCTCGGCGATCTTGGCCGCGGTCAGGCGGTTGTCGCCGGTGACCATCACGGTCTTGATGCCCATCGCGCGCAGCTGG
>Ga0182024_10016821_pt1 | contig 13818 bp, 15 predicted proteins | sample P32metaG_FD_120480 | JGI IMG/M metagenome (GOLD analysis project Ga0182024, IMG submission 120480) | Permafrost microbial communities from Stordalen Mire, Sweden - P3-2 metaG (Illumina Assembly) | ecosystem: Environmental > Terrestrial > Soil > Wetlands > Permafrost | place: Sweden: Stordalen... | reverse complement strand
GAGGATGCGCTGAAGAACGACTACCTTCGAGTCCTCGACTTTCTTGATTCCTCCCGCCTCATCGCTCCGTATGGGATCGTGATCGCCGAGCACGACCGCAAGGTGGAATTGCCGCAGCGGCTGGAACGGCTCGAACGCACTCGCCTCCTTGAACAAGGAGACGCGGCGCTAAGTTTTTACCGATTGGCAGCCGCCGCGTAACGGAGCGCATCGTAACATCAGAGTATAATGCGCGGAGTATGATGCCCGAACTCATGGAACGTCACAGGCAGAAAACAAAAGGCCCCACCCTCACAAACCGAGGATGGGGCACCCGGAAAATTGGGCGCAAGACAAACCACATCGCGCTAATATGCAGCCTGTTATGAACCCCGAGCCGCTCATGGAATCCCTCGTCGAACTTCCGCCGCATTCCCGCTTGCCCCGGCTCGATCTCGGAGTCGATTGGGAGTCGCCGTGGGGAGAATTCGGAACGAGCATTCGGGATTTCTTCACGGGTCCGCGCCCGCTGAAAGACAGCGAGCTGGAAACTCCCGCGCTGCGTGTGGATTGGATTCGGGGCAGGCTGCCTGGAAAAGCGTTTTTGGCATCTTGCCTGTGGCACGCGGCGGCGATTTTGACACTTCTGCTGCCGATTTGGAGTTTTCTACCGAGCGCGGACCACAATCTCGCGCCCGTTCAAATCGATCCGACGCTGTATTTCCGCGCCGAAGATCTGCCTCCGATTTCTTTGCCGAAGCCGGCAAAGAAATCAATTCCGAAGCGGCGCCCAGCGGCCGATGCAACCAAAGTCGCGCAAAAAGAACCCGAAGCTTTCCACCCGCGCCAGACGATTCTCTCTGTCCCTGTGCGCGTCACGCACCCGCGCCAGACACTGATCCAGCCGGACGCGCCGCAAACACCCCCGAAAGTTGATCCGCTGTTGCCGAACATCGTGCAGTGGGCCGCGAGCGCGCCACCGAGGCCCCAGCTTCAGCTTTCTCCCACTACTGCGGCGCCGCGTGTTCAGCAGCGCACCGCGAAGGACGTGGCCGTGCCGGAAGTCGCCAACAATGGAAAAAATCCCCGGCCCCTCAACATCGCGGCCTCGCCCGTGATCAATTTGCAGCCGCAGATAAGCGCTAGCGCGATGACGGCACGCGCCAGCCAACATCAGACGCGCGCCGATTCCGCTGCAGCTCCCGAGATTGGCGGAGCCGCTGGAGATGCGAGTTTGCACAGGATCATTGCGCTCTCGGCAACTCCGGGGCCGCCGGCGCCGGAGGTTAGCGTGCCTCAGGGCAATCTGGCTGCCCGCATTGCGATTTCGCCGGAGGGGACCAAATCGGGCACTGCAGGCGCGACAAAAAACAGCCCGGCGGAAACCCCCGCAGGAGCCGCCGCGAACGCGAATTCGCTTCCGGCGGCCGTCAGCGTGAGCGGCGGAAATGCGCACCCCTCGACGGGCGGAATCCGGCCGAACACGCTTCGGTTAAATCCGCGCGAGTCGGCTGGTTTAACTCCCGCTCTCAAGAACGGGTCGTCTGTGATCGGCCCGATCGATCCGATCCTGCCGCCCGAAAAAATTCTTTCGGGCAAGGAGATTTACACGCTGGACGTCAACATGCCGAATCTCACGAGCGTAACCGGAAGCTGGGTTCTCTACTTCGCGGAACTGGACGAAGACGACGCCGGGCCGTCGAAGCCGAAAGGCCGCGTTTCCAGCCCGGTGCCGGTGGAAAAAGTCGACCCGAAATATCCGCCGGACCTGATCAACGAGCATGTCGATGGCGAGGTGGTGCTCTACGCGATTATCCGCAAGGACGGTTCGGTCGACAGCATCCAGCTCGTTCGCAAGCTCGATCCGCAGCTTGACCGTAATTCGATTGAAGCGCTGAGCCGGTGGAAATTCCGTCCCGGCGCGCGCGACGGCGCGCCCGTGGACCTCGAGGCCGTGGTACACATTCCGTTCCGTTTCCGCAGTCCGCAGAATTAATCGCCCACCGGCAGCCACTGCGCGCGACCTTCATTCAAAAATGAGAGCGCAATTCCCGAAATGCCGCGAGAATGATTAGTTTTCCGGTGCCGCACTCGAGTTCGGCTTTCTCCGATTCCCAGGTGGCCGCATGCGGAATCAGAACCGCGTTCAAGCCCGCCTGCAGCGCCAGATTGACGTCCGTGCGAGGACTGTTACCTACCATCCAGCCGTGCGATTTAACAATTTTGAATTGCTCGATAATCCGATCGTAGGCTTTTGAATCCTTCTCCATCACGATTTCGATCGCATCGAAATAGGACTGCAAACCCGAGCGCTCGACCTTTCCCGCCTGCTCCGCCTGCTCTCCTTTCGAAAGAAGAATGAGTCGGTGGCGCTTCGCCAGGTAAGCGAGTGTTTCGGGGACGCCTTCCAGAATGCGCGGCGGGGTATTTTCCAGCTCAACGGCGGTCCGCTCGATATCCTTGATGATCTCGCGCCGCGCCATATTTCCGGCCAGCTTGAGGTAGGTCTCTTCGAGGGAACGGCGGAAGCTCCGCACGCCGTAGCCGTGCTGGCGGATGTTGCGGCGTTCGGTTTCGTTGAGGATGTGGCGGATGTAATCCGGCGTGTAACCGAGATACTCGAGCTCGGAAATGAAATGCGCGATCGTCTTCTCGAAGAAAATGTTGTTTTCCCAGAGAGTATCGTCCGCATCGATGAGAAGAGTGTGTCGCGCCATGGAGAAATGTCCGGCCCCCGATCTTGCGTCAGGTGGAAAAATAAGAGAAGGAAATTCTCAGCGCGCGCTGGGCAGTGTGAAGCACCGTGGCAACCCTGCTTTGTGACGTGCCAAATGGTTTACAGGTTTTCTGGTATGGAAGACTCGTCTTCACGCGCGTAACGTATGTGTGGAGTGCTGCGTATCATGATCCGGCCTTTCATTTCGGGGTTTGTTGAGTCATCGCCGCAGCGGCGCTCCTCGCGTCAAATCCGTCTCCGCAGTCGCGTCTCACGCCGCCGCACTTGCTCACGGCCAGCGACATCACCTTTCCGATCAATAGCGTCGGCTCGGGGCTGGTGGAAATAGAGATCGACGTGGATAGCGCCGGCCGGGTTAAGACCCTCGAAGTGATCCGCGACGTTCCCTCTCTCACGTCTGCCGTCCTGACGGCGATGGGCAACTGGACATTTGCGCACGGGGAGATGAACGGCAAGCCCGAGCTATCAAGCCTGTTTGCAAATGTCGTCTTCGACCCTGGAATTTCCCATCCGGCGCAGATTCCTCTTTCGTCCGAACTGAAGGAACATTTAAGCGCCGGCAATGAATTCGTTGCACCGCGAGTTTCAAAGGCTGTTTACCCGGACTATCCGATTAACAGCATCGCCGCAGGCATGGTCGTGCTGGACGTGACCGTCAACAAATCGGGCCGGGTGGGTGCGGCATCGCCTGTCTACACCGTGCCGTCCTTAACAAAACCGGCGAAGGATGCAGTGAAAAGATGGATTTTCAAGCCGGGGACTTTTCGCGGCACTCCCAGCGCAGCGAGTACGGTCGTGGCTTTCGTCTTCCGCTCGCCAACCATCTCAACCCCTGAACTTCGCCCGGCTGCTCAGTGAATAGAGGTTCGTTCGCTTGAACTGCGCGCACCTGCATCTGTATCGAGCTATACAGCTCGATACCAGCGCGGATGTGGGGGTTTTCGGGATGTCTTTCAGCCGGACCTACTCGGAATCCGTTCGTTAGGCCGAAACCGGAAGGAACTCGTAGCGCTCGATGCGCGCGGCAATGCCGCGGCGGTTATCGCGGGGTTCCACTCGCAGGACGCGCGCGTAGCACCGAATGTGCACGTCGCCCGCAAGCGTGATTTGCTGCGGTAGGGTGAGAACGAATTCGATGGAACTGCCGCTCTCGATGGCTGCTTCGCTCGTGAAATAGAGGCCCCGGAAGCTAACGTCTCGCGTCTCGCCGCTTTTCTCGGTGACGCCGTCGCCGGTCGGGAAACGCACCTTCAGGGGAAGAAGCATCGAAAAGCGCCGTGCGGCGCGGCGCTCCACACCGTTTTCCATGTGCCTCGGTCCTCGTCGCCCGATGCTGAAAGTTATCATCGCTGTAGCTTAGGCGCAATGGTATTCAGTATAAGGTGCTCGTTCATCAGCTTTCCGATTGATGCGTGCGAGAAGGCCAAAGCTGCAAAAGCAGGCCATCGCCTTCATGGTGCCTCTTCAACCAAGAAGCTGAATTCAACTTGCCGTCCTTGAAACGATGTGCCGGCGGGAGTATGCTTCGGCCCAAAAGGCGAGGATACGGAGTCGACCGGGCCGGACATATGGTAAATTCAGCCTCCCACGCTAACGGCAGACAAGGAAGGAGCGCCAGCGATGAGTTACTTTGGACGCGGTAAGATATTCGCGGCTGCGGTCGTGTGCTTGCTTCCCGCTGCGGCTGTCGCCCAACAGCAGCAGGTACAGCAAATACCTTTGCGCGACGACTTGGTGAAGCAGGCGGCGACTGCTCCCACGCCGCGAACACCCGATGGACATCCGGACCTCACTGGACTCTGGAACGGATTATTAGTTAGTCCCGAAAATGTGTCGCAACTAGCGCGGGACACTTCGAACGAATTGTGGAACGTCGGCATTGATGTGGGCGCTGACGGCGCTCGCGACGTCAACAGCGGTGCGGTGATAGAGATGTTCTCGCCCGCCGCCCATATCGGGAACGTCAAGGACACCGAGCGTGCCAACTCCCTGGGGCGCAGAATGGGTTCGGACAAACCGCTCTACAAGCCGGAGTATTGGGCGCGCGTGCAGGAGTTCGACGCAAATTCCAATGAAAACGATCCCGCTTTTCATTGCATGGCTGCCGGTGTTCCGCGCATCGGAATTCCAAATCAGATCGGCCAGAGCCCTACGAGGTTGATTCTCATCTATCCCGGACAAGGTGGCTTGCTTGCGACTCAGACGACCTATCGCATCATTCCAACCGACGGCCGTAAGCACACGCCTTTGGATGATTTGGATGGGACATGGAACGGCGAGGGCGTCGGGCACTGGGAGGGGGACACGATGGTGATCGATACCATCGGCTTCAACAGCTCCACCTATCTTGACCAGGTCGGAGGCTATTTTCACAGCGAAAACATGCATGTGATCGAGCGCATCCAGCGCGTGGGAAACACGCTCAGCTGGCAAGCGACGGTTGATGATCCGGATGTCCTGCTGAAGCCTTGGACGACTGTTAAACGCACCTGGATGCTCAATCCCGATCCCAACGCCGTGCTGGCCGAGTCCATGCCATGCAGCGAAAGAGATTTTGCTCACACCGTCACCAAAGAACATCACTAGAACATCGTGCCGCACGCTGTGGCCGGCCGCGGCCGCCTAAGGAGTTGGTAGCATGCCGACGAAAATAAGAATGCTAAAGATGCTGATGGTCGCAGCGGTTGCGGCGCTTGTGTTTCAGACTACCGGTGCCTGGGGCAACAAAGCTGAAAAGACCGCCGGGACAGGAGCCGGTATGATCTCAGCCGCGGACCCTGAGCCGGCTGACGCTCCCAACGCGCGCGCGGCTCTCACAGCCATGGCGGACGCCCTGGGCATGATTCGAACCCAGCAATTAGGCGACGGCCGCAAGCCGCGCCTCGATCTGACCAACAGCATGGAGTTTTGGGCCAGCGGCACGCCCTTCACCGACTATCACGTGGGACTGTCCTACAACCCTCCGGGAATGCGCGTCGAATTGACCAACCCGAATGGAAACCCGCAACACGCCATCGAAGTTGTAGCGGGCAAGTATGCCTGGAACGAGTCCGAATTAGGTGCCGGCCTAGAAGCTGGAAAGGGCACGGCGACTCCGGCCATGATGATGGACAAAGTGCGGCTTCTGCGGCTTTGGGTTCTTCCCTATGGCGTTGTAAAGGCCGGCTTGGCCGCGGGCGACAAGGCGCAGGTATCGATGGAGAATGACGCCACCGTGATTACGTTTCCTCTCGCGGGAGAACTTGCGGGAGTTACGGTAAAGGCGACACTCGACGCTAAGAATCTTGTTACGAAGGTCGAGACGCAGGGCCCCGCCAACCTGACCACCGAAACCGATTATTCCGATTACGCGGACCGCGGAGAAATCGCCACCGATGTTCAATTCCCGGGCCATATCGTTCGCAAACAGGGCGGGAAGACCGTGGTGGACCTCACGGTGAAGATGGCCGACTGCAATAATCCCTATGTTGTCTTCCCGGTCCCCGATAATGTCCAGGCAGCCTCCGCTGAATAACTGCTAACGCGTCGCGCGGTTTCATCGAGGCATGAGAGTCAATCTCCTGTCCCGCCCAAATTCCCTCACCGTCATCGCACCGCCGTAAACCACGTTTCAAACCGGAGCGTCAATTGGAGGCGTGTTCGTCGTCGGATACGGCGTGGAAGACATTGATGAACGAACCGGGCGCGATTATCTGTTTGGGATATTTTTTGGCCTTATTCCGGATCACGGCTGTTCTTAAATCGGGATCGGTAATATAGACCAAGGTGCGGTCGTACAATTGGTCTCCGATCTTTAATCGCACATGAGGATCACGGGCCACGTTTTCATTCCAGTGTCGGCCGCGGGGATACGGCGGCAGTCCGGGCGCATAAACGGAGGTCAGATAAAGCTGCTTGTTATAGGCGACACAATAGGTCGCAACCGAGTAAGCACCCAAAAACCGGTCTCGGGTCTGCACCTTGATCGTTTGATAGTTGTCGGTAAACGACCAGTCATCGACCGGAGTGGTTACGAGATTTCCGCGAAGCCACAAACCGGGCAGCCGACAAGTCCAGGAGACGCCGGCGCTCGAGCACTCCCGAGGTTCGAAGCCGGTTGCGCGCACCGTCACCAGCAGCACGGCAATGCAAATCACTACCACTCCACCAATCTTTATGGGCATCTTCATAGCTGGCTCCTGCGAGATAGCAGGTGAAGCGCTGTTACCGCCTGAATTCCAATTCACTTAACGACCGGTATCCGCTTAGTTGGCTTAAGCGAAACGCCTGGCGCTGAACCAACCCACATCCGAACGGGGTCGGCGCAACGCCCGGAAGCTAGCACAGGAGTGCGCCCGATGCAAATTCTGCTCCTCGTCTTCTCGGAGATTGGCTGCGGAACCTGCGAACGGATCGAATAGCTTAACCCGAATGGAGGACGGCATTTCCGTACCGTTATCCGCCACACGGAACCAGGAAAAATTCGGCGGAGAAATCGCTCCATCTGGATCTCGCCTTTCTTCCACCAAATGAGCTTATTCCTCGCCTCCGCCGCTCCAGGCGTCCGGCATGGCCTGCTCGAAGCGCGTGTGGCGGCCGAAAAACGCGAAATTCAAATTGCCGGTCGGGCCGTTTCTCTGCTTGGCGATGATGAGCTCCGCTTTGTTGCGGTCTTCTTCGGGCAAGTCCGTCTTGTAGAAGTTGGGGCGGTTAATGAAGAGCACCACGTCCGCATCCTGTTCGATGGCGCCCGATTCACGGAGATCCGACAACTGTGGCTTGCGGTCCTCGCGTTCAGGCGCGCGCGTCAACTGGCTGAGGACCATCACCGGTATCTTCAATTCCTTGGCTAATCCCTTAAGCGCCCGGGAAATTCCGGAGACTTCTTCCTGCCGGTTGCTGCCGCGGTGCGTATTCGTCGAGACGACAAGTTGCAGGTAATCCACGATCATCAGCGAAAGCCCCCGGTCGCGCTTTAGTCGCCGCGCCTTGGCTCCCATTTCGAGCACAGTCGACGACGCGGAATCGTCGATCCAGAGCGGCGCCTCTCCCAGTTCTCCGAGCGCTCCGGTAATTTTGCCCCAGTCGTCGCGGTTCATGTGTCCGGTGCGGAATTTATGCGCGTCCACGCGAGCGACCGAGGCGAGCAAGCGCATCAACAGCGACTCCTTGGACATTTCCAGGCTGAAAACAGCGACGGGCTCGCGCTGCCGCAGCGCCACATTTTCGGCAATGTTCAGCGCCAGCGCCGTTTTCCCCATGGAAGGGCGCGCGGCAAGTATCACCAACTCGGAAGGCTGCAGCCCGGCGGTTTCGTTGTCGAGAGTCGAGTAGCCCGTCGCCAGACCGGTGATCCGGCGCCCCTCGCTGAAGATTTTTTCCAGCCGCTCAAAGCCCTCTTTGACAACATCCTTGATCCCGATCAGGCCTGCCCGCACGCGGTCTTCGGCCAGCTGAAAAATCGCGGATTCGGCGCGATCGAGGATGATGTCGGCATCGTCGCCGGCTGCCAGCGCCTGTTCCTGAATCGCGGAGGCGGAAAAAATCAAACTCCGGAGGATCGCCTTCTCCTTCACGATGCGCGCGTAGTGTTCCACGTTCATGACGCGCGGAAGCCCATCCGCAAGCTGCGAAAGATAAGCAACACCTCCGGCAGCTTCGAGACGGCCGCTGCGGCTCAAGTCCTCCATCAACGTTACGGTGTCGATCGCGTGCTGCCGTTCGCCGAGTTGCACCATCCCTTCAAAGATGTGGCGATGTTGGGGCAGGAAAAAATCATCCGCGCGCAGTTTTTCAACGGCCGCGTTCAACGCGTGATTGTCCAGCAGGATAGCGCCCAATATGCTGCGTTCAGCTTCCAGATTGTTCGGCAGTGGACGTTCGAGTGCGATGTCGCTGGTGGCCATGAGTAAGTTCGCTTTATATTCGCCTACTGGCGTAAAAAGCGCAAGCGTCCCCGTTTTTAAATTTCCGAGATGAATTTAAATTTGTTGAAGCGCACTGCATTGTGGGGAACGCGCGCGTGCGCGTCAATCACCTACCGGCTGTGGATATCACATGAAGTGTGAATATGTTCGTTCGGCCATTTTGCAGTATCCGAATTGAGGGTTCGTCCGTCGCAGGGGAAATTTTTGCGAGGACTACGCTTCTTTTTGAACGGCCACTTTCACTGTGGCCGACACTTCGCGATGCAGTTTGACGGGAATCTCATACTCGCCGATTACTTTGATCGGGTCGGCAAGCTGGATTTTTCGCTTTTCCACCGTGAAGCCCTTGGCGGCCAGCGCTTCGGAGACGTCGCCCGACGTCACCGAACCGAAAAGCTGATCGTTTTCGCCCGCTTTGCGGGCAAATTCGAGTGACACGCCGGCGAGTAGCTCCGCCAGCGTCTGCGCGTCCTGCTTTTCCGTCGCTTCTTTCTTCGCAAAAGTGACGCGCATCTTTTCGAGGCGCTTCATATTGCCGGGCGTCGCTTCGAGAGCAAGTTTGCGCGGCAGAAGGAAATTCCGCGCGTAGCCTTCGGCCACTTCCACCACTTCGCCGCGCGTCCCGAGTTTTTCCACTTCTTCTTGAAGAATGATCTGCATTTTCTAACCCCTGATTTTTCGCTTAACCCCGCCCGGTTAAAGTTCCGCGGCGAATGGCAGCAATGCAATATTCTGCGCACGCTTGATGGCCACCGTCAGCCAGCGCTGGTGCCGGGCGCAGGTTCCGGTCATGCGGCGAGGGAGAATTTTCCCGCGCTCCTGAATAAATGCGCCCAAAATCTCGGCCTTCTTGTAATCGATGAAGTCCGCTTTGTCGACGCAGAAGCGGCAGACTTTCTTCTTGCGGACAAAACTTCTCTTGCCGCGCTTCGCCGGGCCTCCCGGCCTGCCACCGCCTCCCTGTGGCCGTGGCCCTGATGATCCTGGACCGGGTCCTCCATGTTGCTGTGGTGCACTCTGTTCTGCCATTCGATTTCTCCCTTATGAAAGTGTTGCGGCCGCTTGTTCGCCACCGGCCGGAGACGGCGCCGCCGGGGCGGTCTTGCGAGGGCGCCGCGCCGCGCGCCGTTCCCGATGCCGCTTCAGTTTTGCTTGCCGCTTCAATTCTTCATCGACGCGCACCGTCAGATACTTGATCACCACGTCGGAAACTTTCAGCCGGCGTTCGAGTTCCTTTACCACTTCACCATGGCTCGAACGCAGGTCCATGAACACATAAAACCCCTCGCGAAGGCGGTGGACGGGGTAGGCCATGCGCTTCCGCCCCCACTTCTCCGTTTTCTCGATCTTGTCGCCTTTTTCCGCAGCGGCGTGCTCGATTGTCGCAATAATTTTGTCGACGTCTGCCTCCGGCGTGTCCGGCCGGCAGATGAAAATCAGGTCGTACTGGCGTTCTTCCATATCTCCTCGATTTCTTGCCTTCCTTACGGCAACTGGATATAACCTAGTCCGAACGATCCTCGCCCGGTGACTCGCGGCGGTTGAATCGCGTCATCCCTTTGCTTACACCCTCTCTTAAGATCAACTCCACGGCGCTGGCGGCATCGGCAGCCATCTGGCCGGCGATTTCACGATCCGCGCGGCCCATCGGAGTGAGCACGTAATCTCTCAGTTCGCCCCACACCTTCTCGGGCCCGATCCCCATGCGAATACGAATAAATTCATCGGTGCCAATCGAGCGGATCACCGACTTCATTCCGTTGTGCGTTCCGGCGCTGCCGCGTTCGCGAATGCGCAAAGAGCCCCACGGCAAATCGACTTCGTCCACCAGAACCATCAATTGCGAAGGTTCCAGCTCGTAACGCTCGATCAACATCCGCACAGCGACGCCGCTTAGATTCATCATCGTTTGCGGCTTCGCGAGAACCACTTCCTCTCCCGCTATTTTGCCGAGACCAACGTGCGACTTTGCTTCCGGCCGCGTCACTCGAATCGCCGCGCGCTCTGCCAGTTGATCCAGGGCGAGAAATCCGACGTTGTGCGGCGTCCACTCGTATTCGGGACCTGGATTGCCTAGCCCGACGATCAGTCGCATTGACAGGCTCGATCCTCAGCAGTCCCTGGGCGCCCGGACGGCCGGCCCGCCTATTTCTCTTTGCCCTTTTTCTCCTGCTTCTCTGCCTTCGGAGCCTCGGCGGACGCTTCCGCGCCTTCCTCTTCCTTCTTGCCCTTCTTGATGACTTCGGGCTCGGCTGGTGCCGTCTCTGTCGCCACCGCTGCTTCCGCCACCGGCTCTTCTTCCTTCTTGAGCACCACCACGTGGGCAAGCACGCGCGTAGGATCGGTCAGCAGCTTAATTTTCTGCGGATCAATGGGCAAGTCCGACGCGCGAAGCTGCTTGCCGATCATCATGTCGCTCACGTCGATTTTAAACTCTTCCGGAATATCGCCCGGCAAGCACTCGAGTTCCACTTCGCGCGTCACCATTTCGAAAATGCCGCCTTGTAGCTTCACGCCCTGCGGCTCTCCAAAGGTGTGCACGGGCACCCGGACGCGCATGCGCACATCCATCGCGATGCGAAGCAAGTCCGCGTGCAGCAGTTTGCCGCTCAGCGGGTCCACCTGCCAGTCCTTCAGCATCGCCTTCTCCGTCGCTCCGTCCACCTGCACGGTAAAGATCGTGTTGTGCCCGGTCTCCGAGCGCAGAATCTTCGCGACCTGCTTGGCATTCACCGCGAGCGAGATCGCTTCCTTGCGGCCGCCATAAAGAACAGCGGGCACCATTCCCGTCAGACGCGTGCGCCGGGCGGCACCCTTGCCGCGCCCTTCCCGAACTTTCCCTTCTACTGTAAATGTCTCCATACGTCCTTCCTTCTGTTTCTTACGATCTGTCGTACCGCTTCAGCCAAACTCAATCCACGTCCACGGCAGCTCTTAAATAAAGAGTTCGCTGATCGAGGTCTCTTCATGAATGGACTGGATGCCGCGCGCCAGCAGTTCGGCCACGCTCAGCACCGTCACCTTCGGAAGCTTCTGTGCCGCGCCGTTCAACGGTACAGAATCCGTCACCACCACTTCTTCGATTCCCGAATCCACGATCCGATCGACCGCGGGCCCCGAAAATATCGGATGCGTGCAAGCCGCAAAAACCCGCGTTGCACCGTGATTCAGCAGAGCCTCCGCCGTCTTCACCAGGGTCCCCGCCGTATCAATTATATCGTCGACCACAAGCGCCGGCCGGCCCGCCACGTCGCCGATCAGGTGCATTACTTCGCTCACATTTACATCAATGCGCCGCTTGTCTACGATAGCCAAGGGCGCGTCGATCCTCTTCGCGAAGAGGCGGGCGCGCTCGACGCCTCCCGCATCGGGCGAAACCACCGTGATCGGCCCGAGCTTCTTCTTCTGAAAGTACTCGACCAGCACCGGCGCGGCATACAGGTGATCCACGGGAATATTGAAATATCCTTGGATCTGCGGAGCGTGCAAGTCCAGTGAAAGCACGCGGCTTGCTCCCGCCGTCTCCAGCAGGTCCGCCACCAGCTTCGCCGAAATCGCCACGCGAGGCCGGTCTTTGCGGTCCTGGCGCGCGTACGGATAATACGGAATCACGGGAGTAATCCGCCAAGCAGACGCGCGCTTGAACGCATCAATCATCAACAGCAGCTGCATCAGGTGGAAATCCACCGGATTCGAGCACGGCTGCACGACGAAAACATCCGCTCCGCGGACATTTTCGCGAATCTGATAGCGAGTCTCGCCGTCTGAAAAACGGCCGTGTTCAGCCTGCCCTCTCGGCACGCCAAGGTACCGGCAAATGGCGTCGCAAAGAGCAGGGTTCGCTGTTCCGCAAAAAACCTTGAACTTGCCGTCGGCCAAAATTCGTCCTCAGCCAGCCACACGCCAACCTAATGCGCGGCCATATTTTTCTCTCGAAAGAGTTTCGACGACGAAAACCGAATCTTCCGGGAACTTTCGGGCGGCTCGGCGCGCCTGCGCTGGGTTTCGGTATATTCCAAACACCGCCGACCCGCTACCCGCCAGCGCGGCTTCCGCGGCTCCTCGCTTAAGCAATCCGTCTCGGATCTCTTCGAGTCTCGGATGACGGCGGAAGACGGAGCGCTCGAAATCATTCGAGACCTCTACCGGCCGGCTCCAGCACAGAGCGCAGAACCCCCAGATGTTATGGGGTTTTGGCCGATTTGTCAATTCCGCGGATATCCACTGGTAAGCCTCTTTCGTGCTTACGCCGATCTGGCGCGGCGATACGACCACAATGGCCTGTTTCTCGATGTCATCGAGGGGGTAGATCTCGTCGCCGCGGTTCACGGCCAAGGCGCGTCCGCCGAAAAGAAAGAACGGCACGTCCGCGCCGAGCCCGGCGGCGATCTCCAATAGTTGCTCGAGCGGCAGCTTTTTTTTTGTGAGGCGCAGGACGCCGATCAGCGCGGCCGCGGCGTCGCTTGAGCCGCCTCCTAACCCGCGCGCGACCGGTATTCGCTTTTCGAGACGGGCATGAACGCCCGCGGTGAATTTTAGTTCGCGGCGCAGAGAATCGATGGCCCGAACGACAAGGTTCTCCTCGCCGGTCGGCAGCGTATCGTCATCCGATTCCAGAGTTGTTCCGGAAGCCGATACCAGGGAAAGCTTCAGCGTGTCGTGCAGGGAGATGGTTTGAAAAATCGTGCGCAGCTCATGATAACCATCCGGACGGCGGCCCAGGATCTGCAGGCACAGATTGATTTTTGCGAACGCCGGAAGGCGAAGGGAATTTGCCATGCGGAATTACTGTTGCTTGCCTGATTCCGAAAAGGGTTTCTGCGCGAGACGCCGCTTCAGGTCCTTGAGCTGCGAATCGACCTCATTCACCTTATCCGGCTCGTAATCGGCGGGGAGGGCTTTCTGCCACTCGGCGAGAGAGCGTTCCAGAATCTGCACAGCCTGCTCATCCTGGCCAAGCTTGATGTAGGTTTTTGCGAGGTGGCTCAAGATCGTTGGGTCGTGGCCGTCACGTTCCACTGCCTTGTTCAAATATTCTTCAGCCTCGGCGAACTTGTCCTGTTTGTAATACGCCCATCCCAGGCTGTCGAAATATGCGCCGTTATTCGGCTCCTGCTTCATGGCGCGCTCGATCATGGAGGTGGCCTCATCAAGGCGAATGCCGCGGTCGGCCAGCATGTATCCGTAATAGTTCAG
>Ga0182024_10016820_pt1 | contig 13818 bp, 8 predicted proteins | sample P32metaG_FD_120480 | JGI IMG/M metagenome (GOLD analysis project Ga0182024, IMG submission 120480) | Permafrost microbial communities from Stordalen Mire, Sweden - P3-2 metaG (Illumina Assembly) | ecosystem: Environmental > Terrestrial > Soil > Wetlands > Permafrost | place: Sweden: Stordalen... | reverse complement strand
GTGAAGCTGCCTTTCACGTGGCCGAACAATTCCGATTCGATCAGCTCTTCGGGTATCGCCGCGCAATTCACTTCCACAAACGCGCGATCGCCGCGCAGGCTGGCGCCGTGCAGCGCTCTGGCAACCAGTTCCTTACCCGTGCCGCTTTCCCCGTAGATCAGGACGCGCCCGTGCGTCGGAGCCGTCAGCGCGATCTGCTGCCGCAACGCGCGCATGGGCACCGTGTCGCCCTGCAACGTCGTGCGCCCGCCAAGCTCCTCGCGAAGCTGGCGGTTTTCCTGCGCCAGGCGATAAACTTCCAGCGCGTTCTTAATGACCAGAATTACTTTTTCCAAAGAGAGCGGCTTTTCGATGAAATCGAACGCTCCAAGCTTGGTGGCGCGCACCGCGGTTTCGATGCTGGCGTGCCCGGAAATCATCACCACCATGGAGTCCACGCCGTTCTTGCGAATACGTTCCAGCGTTTGCAGCCCGTCGATTCCATCCAGCCAAACGTCCATCAGTACCAGATCGACGGAACGCGATTCCAGCAGCGTCAAACATTCCTCGCCCGAAGACACGGACACGGCCTCATAGCCTTCGTCGGTCAGAATCGAGGAGAGCGCCTCGCGAATCCCCTGCTCGTCGTCCACAATTAAAATGGAATTTGCCATGGCAATCGCGAATCGCTAGCCGATTCGTGGAGACATCGGGGCAGACGCAACCTCCGCCATGGGCAACTGAAGAATAAATCTTGCTCCGGTCGGCGAATTGTCTTCGACGCGGATGGAGCCGTGATGTTCGGCCATGATGCGGCTGGCGATGGCCAATCCCAGGCCGGTGCCGCGATCCTTGGTGGAAAAATGCGGCAGAAAGAGGCGGTCCTTATCTTCGGGCGAAATTCCGTAGCCGCTGTCAGCAACGATCATTTCCACAATTTCTCGATCGCTGTTGAAGCGCGTGCACAGCTGTAATTCCCTCACCGACGTGCCTTCCATGGACTCCGCGGCATTGTCGATCAAATTTACGAGAACCCGCCGCAACAGTTCGCTATCGGCGCGCACCACCGGCAGATCGGGCGCCAGGTCCTTGCGGATGCGGATTCCTTCCAGGCGTCCCTCAAAAACAGAAAGCGCTTCATTGACAATTTCATTGGGCGAAGCAGGAGAGAGTTTGGCGGTGGGGAATCGCGCAAATTGCGAGAACTCTCCGACCAGCGATTCCAGCACGCGGACTTCCCGCTCGATCAAGCCGGAACATTCGCCCACCAGGCGCACGAGTTCCGGTGGATCGTTCTTCGCGGGGCTCAGGCGATGGCGTTCAAGGTAGCGGGACAATCGCTGCGAAGAAAGCTGAATCGGCGTGAGCGGATTTTTAATTTCATGAGCGATTCGCTGAGCCACTTCCTGCCATGCCGCGGCCTTCTGCGCGCGCAGCAGGTCGGTCAAATCGTCCACCACCACCACGTAACCGCGATTGGAGCGCAGCGGGCCAAGCGCGCTCACCGTGACTGCCGCGCGCAACAGCCGCCCGCCCGCTGAAAATTCCAGCTCCTGTGTCGCGGTGCCCAATCGCATAGACCGCCGCATCAGAATGTGCACCGAGCGCGCGGCCTCTTCTCCCAGCAGCTCCACAAAATTCAGGGCCTGCCGCGAACTCTCGCCAAACATGCGAACCGCTGCGGGATTGACGCGCCGCACGGTTTCCGTCTCGTCCACGGAAATCACGCCGGTGGGAATATTTTCCAGAATCGTTTCCATCAGCGTTCGCCGCCGCTCCAGCTCCTGCACGGCCTGCTGCAAATTTTTCGTGAAGATGTCGATCTGCCGGCGGCTGTCGCCCAGCTGCTCGGTCATGCGGTTAAACGAGCGCACCAGCGTTTCCAGTTCGTCATTGGCCTGCACCGTGACGCGCGCTTCGTAATTGCCCTCGATGATTTCCTGCGTGGCCTGGGCCAGCGCTTGAATCGGCACGGTCACTTGCTTGGACAGAAAGAACGCCGCCCATGTCGCCGCGAACATTAAGAGAATAGTGAACAGCAGCAGCGTCGCCAGCATTTGGTTCTTATAGGTGCGCAAGTGCTGGCGTTGCTGCTCGTACGCCGCGGTTTGCGCCGAGATATCTTTGATTCGTTCCTGAAAATCGTTGGGAACGATTCTCCCCGCCAGAAGATAACCGTTCTCCGATTTTGCCCGGCCCGCCAAAAAAACTTTGCCTCCGTATTCCCAAAGCTCTTCTCCGCCGGGCATTCGGCGGACCATCGTGGGCGGATCTGGATTCGTATTCGTCCCGGCGCCCGCAAGCGGCGGCTGAATTCGCAGGTTGGGGTTCACGGCCACAGCAAAGGGATGGCCGCCCTGATTCACTTCCCACGCCAAATCAGCGCCCCGGGCGAATGTCTGATCGAATGCGTGCATGGTGTCGCGTGCGCTATCCGTCGTGGTGGCCCCTGCCACTTCTTTGGCAATCTCCGCCATGCGATCGGAGTCCGCGCGGCTCATTTCGTCGACCAGCGAGCGGCTGGACTCCGTGGCGATTTCCAGCGGGCGAGGAAACCACAGCACCAGCGTGCGGTTCAGCAGCGCATAACTCACGAAAAACAGGAAAATGACCGGAAGGAACGAAACCGCGATGGCGCCCAAAACCATTTTCGTCTTGAATCGCGATCCCGGCTTATGCGCCAACCGCTCCGCGCCAAGACGCACCAGTGTGCGCGCCAATATAAAAACAAACACCAAGAGCGCCGCCACCAGAAACGTGGACAAGGCATACAGGATCACTTGATCCGTGGGCTGAAAGGGAAGTGTCAGCGACCCCAACGTGAAGATCGCCGCAAGTAGCAGCGTAATAGCCACCAGGCCAATGGCCAGAAAAAGTTGCGATCTGCGGCTGGTGCTCACGCCACGCTCCCAGTGAGAGAAATTGCTTCCGCGCTGGTTTTGCCACGCGCAATCAACGGCGAATTCGCCGGAAGCAGCGAAACGAGAGGGCAGTCCTCACAACGCGGCGCACTCTTCCTGCACCAATTTTTTCCTGTATTCACGATCAGCGCGTGAAATTCATTGAACAGCTCATGCTGCCTCGGAATGGTCGCTTCAATCATGGCGCGTACTTTTTCATACTCTGGCTTTCCGTTTGTAATTCCGTGGCGCCCGAAAATCCTGTGCGTATAAGCGTCCACCACGAACACCTCATGATTTCCTGCATACAACAAGATGGAGTCGGCGGTCTCCGGACCAATGCCATGAACGGCCAAAAGTTTTTCGCGCAACTCCGCTGTGGGCGTCAGAAACATGCGTTTCAGCGAACCCCCGTATTGTGCATCAAGAAATCGCACAAAAGCCTTTAATTTGCGGGCTTTTTGCCGGTAGTATCCGGAGGGCCGAATGAGCGTGGCAAGCCGCTCCGTGCGCACGCGCAGCATGGCCAAGGGAGTCAGCAAACGAGCTGTGCGTAAATTGGCAATCGCCATCTCGACGTTTCCCCACGCGGTACTCTGCGTCAGGATCGCGCCCACGATCACTTCAAATTGCGTTTTGGCCGGCCACCAGCGCATCGGCCCCAGCGCCGCGAACATTGTTTCATAGTAGCGCATTAGTTCGCCGGATTGTGGAGCCGTGTCGCTCATCGCTTTCGTTCATCGCCTTCACTGGTCGTAGGCGCACGGTCCGCCTCGGATGCCCCTACAGAGTTGCACATCGTTCGGAAGATAGCGGTCGCGCCACCGCGAGTCAAGAAATGGTCTCAGACGTGCTTCCAAAAACCTGTACCAAAGGACAGGTGACCAACGTAGTGCCCGTTTCGGTACGCCGCGTGAAAATGGCCGGATAGCCCTTCTCCGCTATCTGCTACTTTAATCTTGCCGGGTGTGTGAGTGCCCCGTGGAGTCCTCATTCGATGTCATCACGACTAGGCGAGATTCTGGTCAAGGAAAACTTGATCACCTCCGACCAGCTTAAGCAGGCCCTGGATCAGCAGAAGGGCGGCGGAGGCAGGCTGGGGACGTGTCTGATGAAGTTGGGATTCATCAGCGACGATGAGATTACCGGAGTGCTTTCCCGCCAGTACGGCGTCCCCTCCATCAATTTGAAGTATTACGAGGTGGACGTCAGCGTTATCAAGCTGATTCCGCAGGATACTGCCGTCCGCTACCAGATTGTTCCTCTCTCGCGAGTTGGCTCGACGCTGACCATCGCGATGACCGATCCCACCAACGTCTTCGCCATGGACGACATTAAGTTCATGACCGGGTTCAACGTGGAACCCGTGGTGGCCTCGGAGACGGCCATTGCCGAAGCCATTTCCAAGTTCTACGGCTCGGCCGAAAGCGAAGAAGCACTTACCAAAGTAATGAAGGACCTGGCCGGCGAAGAGGGCGCTGATCTGGAGCTAGCCGCCGAGGAACAAGAGATGAACCTCGCGGAGCTGGAACGCGCCGCCGAGGAAGCGCCTATTATCAAGCTGGTCAACCTGGTGCTGACCGATGCAGTCAAGCGGGGCGCCAGCGATATTCACATCGAGCCATATGAAAAAGAAGTCCGCGTGCGCTTCCGCATTGACGGAATTCTGCAGGCGGTGATGACCCCGCCTATGAAGCTGCGCGACGCCATCATCAGCCGCATCAAGATCATGGCCAAGTTGGACATCAGCGAAAAGCGCCTGCCGCAAGATGGCCGCATCATGATCAAGTACCGCAAAGACAATAAAATCAAGGACTTGGACTTCCGCGTTTCCACCATTCCAGCGCTCTACGGCGAAAAAATCGTCATGCGTTTGCTGGACAAAGAGAACCTGCGCCTGGACATGACCAAGCTCGGTTTTGAGCCCGAGTCCCTGGCCAAGTTCGAGCGCGCAATTCTCCGTCCTTACGGGATGGTGCTGGTAACCGGGCCGACCGGTTCCGGAAAAACCAATACACTCTATTCGTCCATCGCCAAGCTGAACACTCCGGAAACCAACATTATGACCGCGGAAGACCCGGTCGAATTTCAATTGGCGGGCGTCAACCAGGTTCAAATGAAAGACCAGATCGGTTTGAATTTCGCGGCCGCCTTGCGCGCTTTCCTGCGCCAAGATCCAAACATCATTCTGGTCGGAGAAATCCGCGACTTTGAAACCGCGGAAATCGCCGTGAAAGCCGCGCTCACCGGCCACTTGGTGCTTTCCACCCTGCACACCAACGATGCCCCTTCCACTATTAGCCGCTTGATGAACATGGGGATCGAGCCGTTCCTCGTGGCCACTTCGGTGAACCTGATTTGCGCGCAGCGCCTGGTGCGCAGAATTTGCGGCAACTGCAAGGAAGTTTTGAGTGTTCCGGAGCAGGCCATGCTGGACGCCGGATACACCGAAGAAGAAATTCCAAACACAAAGATTTATGTCGGCAAGGGCTGCGCAACCTGCAACAAGACTGGATACAAGGGCCGCGTGGGTCTCTACGAAGTCATGGAAATCCATGACGAATTGCGCGAGTTGATTCTGGTCGGCGCCTCTGCTCTGGAATTGAAGAAGAAAGCCGTGGATAACGGCATGCTCTCACTGCGCAGGAGCGGCCTTACCAAGGTCGCCCTGGGCATGACCACCATTGAAGAAGTCGTTCGCGAAACAGTTCTGTAGGAAAGGCCAAACGATGTCTGGAATCACTCTGAGTGAATTGCTGAAAAAAATGATCGAGTTGGGCGGCAGCGATCTTCATATCACCACCAATAGCGCGCCCCGCGTGCGCGTGCACGGAAAGCTGAAGCCCATGGATATGGCTCCGCTGACCGCAGCCGACACCAAGGCCTTGGCCTACAGCGTATTGACCGACGCGCAGAAGCACCGCTTCGAGGAAAATCTGGAACTGGACTTCTCCTTCGGCCTGAAAAATCTGGCTCGATTCCGCGGTAACCTCTTCCAGCAGCGCGGCGCCGTGGGAGCCGTCTTCCGCACCATTCCCTGGGAAATTAAGAATTTCGACGCTCTGGGTCTCCCCGCCATTGTGAAGACTTTGTGCGACAAGCCCCGCGGCCTGGTGCTGGTTACCGGACCGACTGGATCGGGCAAGTCCACCACGCTCGCTGCCATGCTGGACAAGATCAACAGCGAACGCGAAGAGCACATGCTCACCATCGAGGACCCCATTGAATTTCTTCACAATCACAAAAAGTGTCTCGTGAATCAACGCGAAGTCAATTCGGACACGCATTCCTTTGCCGGCTCGCTGCGCGCCGCTCTGCGCGAAGACCCGGACGTCGTGCTGATCGGTGAAATGCGCGACTTGGAAACCATCGAATCCGCCTTGCGCATCGCGGAAACAGGCCACTTGACCTTCGCCACTCTGCACACCAATTCCGCGCTCTCCACCATTAACCGTATCGTGGACGTCTTCCCCTCTTACCAGCAGCCGCAGATTCGCGCGCAGCTTTCCATGGTGCTCGAGGGCGTGCTTTGCCAGTCCCTCTTGCCGCGCGTGGACGGCCGCGGCCGCGCCATGATCATGGAAGTCTTGATTCCCAACCCCGCCATCCGCAACCTGATTCGCGAGGACAAAATTCACCAGATTTATTCCGCCATGCAGACAGGAACGAGCACCACCGGAATGCAGACGTTCAATCAGGGATTGGCCAACGCCTATTTCGCCAAGGCCATAACCCTGGAAGTCGCGCTTTCCCGCTCCTCGAATCCCGAGGAATTGCAGGACATGATCAATCGAGGAGTGACTTCGCCTGGCTCGCGCGCTCCCGTCCCGGCTCGTCGCTGAGGCCGGTTGCGGACCGTGCATGCGGGCCGCCAATACATCGCAGTCGCCAGCCCTGGACTACGCAAAGCAATTTGGGCTGGATGAAATATCCAGGAGGAAAGAGCAATGCCCGTTTTCACATACCGAGGCACCAACCGCGCCGGAGATTCCGTAAGCGGCGAACTCGCGGCTGCCAACAAGAACGAGCTTGTCAGCAGCCTCAAGCGCCAGCAAATCAACGTCACCAAAATGTCCGAGAAGGGCAAGGAATTCAACATGCCCACGTTCGGCGGTGGCGTCGATTCCAAGGATTTGGCGGTTTTTACGCGCCAATTTTCCGTAATGATCGATGCCGGATTGCCGCTGGTGCAGTGTCTTGAAATTCTTGCCGGGCAGCAGGAAAACAAAATGTTCCAGAAGGTGCTGACCGGCACGCGAGCCGCCGTGGAAGGCGGCTCCACGCTGTCCGCCGCCATGCGCACATATGACAAAGTTTTCGACACCCTTTACGTGAACCTGGTCGAAGCGGGTGAGACCGGCGGTATTCTCGACACCATTCTGCAACGCCTGTCTTCCTACATCGAAAAAAGCGTGAAATTGAAGCGCGCCGTTCAGTCCGCCCTCGTTTACCCCATTGCTGTTCTGTCCGTGGCCGCGGGCGTGATCATTTTGCTGTTGTGGAAAGTCGTCCCGATTTTCGGAACGTTGTTTTTGGGCTTGGGCGTGGACCTCCCGCTGCCCACACGCATCGTCATCGGCCTCAGCAACTTTGTGGGCAGCATATTCGGCTTGCTGATCGGGTTTGCATTCGTTGGGGCCGTAGTGGCGTTAAAAGTTTGGTACAAGACGCCGGTTGGGCGCATGACCATCGACCGCATCATATTGAAATTGCCGTTGATCGGGCTTCTGCTCAGGAAGATCGCTGTGGCCCGCTTTACTCGAACCCTCGGCACCCTCATCTCCAGCGGCGTACCCATCCTCGAGGGTCTGGAAATTACGGCCAGAACGGCCGGCAATGCGGTAATCGAAGCTTCGCTTATGGAAGTTCGCAAAGCTCTCGAAGGCGGCCGCAATCTTGCCGATCCCCTCAAGGAAACCAATGTGTTCCCAGGCATGGTGACGCAGATGATCGGCGTCGGCGAACAGACGGGCGCCATGGATGCCATGCTGCAGAAAATCGCCGACTTCTATGAAGACGAAGTGGACGCGGCGGTGAAAGACCTTCTGTCGGCCTTGGAACCTATGATGATCGTCATTCTGGGTCTTGTGGTGGGCGGCATCGTTATTTCCATGTATTTGCCGCTGTTCTCGCTGATCGGACAGCTCAGCAAGGCCCACTAGAGGCTTATAAGAGCAAGGTTCCGTATTCTCAATGTTCGGCAGGGCGGTTCCGATCGAGCCGCCCTCAACCTCTCCCTGGCTCGAGCCCGACGGAAATAGCGGTTTATTTTGTCATTCCGAGCGGAGCGAGGAATCTCTCTTGGGATTAGGCCCATGAAAAGAAAGAGAGATTCCTCGCTCCGCTCGGAATGACAAAACGTTTTGGTACTTTTTCCGCAGCCTCCCGAGCCCGACGGAAATTTTAATCGCGGAAAGGATTCCGCTAGCAAACTCGTCTCCAATGGAAATGACGCAAAATGTCGCTGCCTGGCTCGGATGGCTTTCCCGCGTCCGCTTTTTCCTGATCACCCTTCTGCTCACTCTGGTGATCGTGCTCGGAATAACCAGCCAGCTGGAAGTCTCCACCCGTTACTTCATACCGTTGATGATCCTGTGGTACACCATGGCGATCGTCTACTCGATTTTGTTGCGCTGGATGCCGGTAGCCACCTGGCACGGTTGGGTTCAACTAATCTTTGACTTGATTCTTGTCACCGGGCTGATCTATCTGACCGGCACGCAAGACAGCTATTTTATTTGGCTCTACCCGCTGGCCATTATCGTCGCCAGCATCTTATTTTCGCGTAAAGCCACCTTCATCGTGGCCGGCCTGAGTTTTATTCTGATCGGTGGACTGGCCGAGCTGGTCTACTACAACATTCTCCCTCACACCCAGATCGCAGTCCCCAGCGGGCGCCAGCTGCAAACCTGGATCTTCAGCAATTTATTCTATTTCATGGCCGTGGCCTATCTCTCCAGCCTCCTGGCGCAATCCCTGCGCCGCCATACGGAGGAGCTGGAAGTCAAGCGCGGAGAGCTGCAGGACTTGCAGGCATTCAACGAGGACATCATTAATTCCATGCGCGGCGGCCTGATCACCACCGACCTGGACGGCTGCATCCTGCTCCTGAATCGAACCGGCGAAGACATTACCGGCAGCCAATTCAGAACCGTAAAGGGCTCCCAAATGCAGAACGTGTGGCCCTCGTTCTGGCTTCCTGGAGATGTAGCCGAGGACGGCAAACTTCCGCAGCGGCGCGAAGTCGACTTCATAACCCCCGATGGCCAGCAGCGTTTCATTGGCATTTCTGTATCTCCCCTTCGCACCGGAGAGCACCGCACCACCGGCTATGTATTCAATTTTCAGGACCTCACGGACTTAAAACGCCTGGAGCAGGAGGTGGCCACCAAGGAGCGCATGGCCGCGCTCGGCCGGCTATCCGCCGCAATCGCCCATGAAATTCGCCAGCCGTTGACGGCCATGGCCGGAGCTGTCAAAGAACTCGGCCGTCTGGTGCCTCTGCAGGAAGACGAACAGCACTTGGTCGGAATCGTCAGCAGGGAATCGGAGCGCCTGAACAAAATCATCACCGAGTTTTTGAATTATTCGCGCGAAAAAACCTACGAATTTTCCGAGGAAGATGTCTCCAACATTTTGGATGAGACGCTGACCTTGCTGGAACGCAATCCGCAAGTCGAGGGAAAGTATCGCATTGAGCGCGCTTTTACCGGCACCGAGGTGCGCGTGCGTGTCGATCGCAACCGCATCAAACAGGTGTTTTGGAATTTGTCCGACAACGCCATGCGCGCCATGCCCGATGGCGGAATTTTGACGGTCTCCCTGGAAGCCGCGCCGTTCTGGGTGCGTATTCGTTTCCGCGACACGGGCATGGGTCTCGACCCGCGACTGCGCCAAAAGATATTCGAGCCTTTGCAATCCAATTTTGCGGGCGGCACGGGCCTGGGGCTGGCTATCGTTTATCAAATCGTGCAGGCGCACAGCGGCCGCGTCAGCGTGTTTTCGGAAAAGGATAAGGGTGCGGAATTTACTGTCGATTTGCCTCGCGTGGCATGAGGTGAGGATTGACAGGAAAGTTTTTGTAAGCGGCGTGATGGAAGGAAGCGATTGAATGGCTCACATTCTGGTTGTCGATGACGAGCGCTCCATTTGCGAATTGCTGGAGATCACTTTTCGCAAGGATGGGCATCGTGTCGAGGTGGCCTCCAACGGAGAGACCGCCCGCCGTAAGCTGGAATCCAGCATTTTCGACATCGTCATTTCCGACATTCGCATGCCGGACACCAACGGCGTCGAGTTGCTTCAATTCTGCAGAGAGATGGCGCCTTCCAGCTATTTCATCCTGATCACTGGCGTGCCAACAATGGAAACCGCCATCGCCGCCATCAACGCCGGAGCGGACCGCTACGTGATCAAGGATCACGACCTCGTCGATCAGCTGCGCCGCGCCGTGAGCCAGGTGGAGGAGACTCTACGCCTCAAGCACGAAGCCGGCTACCTGCGCCGCGAATGGCGCCGCCTTACCGGCCAGGACAACATCATCGGCCACAGCCCCAAGATGCGCGCCATCTTCGACATGATCACCACCGTCGCGCCGCAGACCAGCCGCGTCCTCATCACCGGAGAAACCGGTACAGGTAAGGAACTGGTGGCCCGCGCCATCCATGAAAACAGCGCCCGCAGCAAAGAGCCCTTCATCACCATTAATTGCGGCGCTTTTCCGGAAACTCTCCTGGAATCCGAATTGTTCGGCTACACCAAAGGCGCTTTCACCGGGGCCAACGAAAATCGCCAGGGACTCTTTCGAGGTGCGAACGGCGGCACCATCTTCCTGGACGAAATCGGAAACATGGCTTTGCCCATGCAGGTCAAGCTGTTTCGCGTCCTGCAGGAAGGCAAAGTCCGGCCGCTGGGCTCCAATGAGGAATTCGAGATTGATGTGCGTGTGATCGCGGCCACCAACAAGGATCTGGACAAGGCTATCGCCTCGGGAGAGTTTCGCGAGGATTTATTCTATCGGTTAAGTGTCATTCCAATACACTTGCCGCCGCTTCGCGAACGCAGGGAAGACATCCCGCTGATGGCCAGGTCCTTCCTGGAGCGATTCCGCAAGACCATGGATAAGCGCATCGAGGGCATCACGCCCGACGCCATGATCCTGCTGGAAGCCTACGAATGGCCCGGCAACGTGCGCGAGCTTGAGAATACACTAGAGCGCTGTGTCGCGCTGGAGACGGGCAACATGGTCTCCGCGGCGGTGCTGCCCGAAAAAATTCAGCACCGCGTGACTCCCGAAAATGCCGTGCCGGCCGCCAGTTCCAATGGCCACCTGCACATTCCAGAAGGCGGCATCGATCTCGAAAAATCCGTTCAGGACATGGAAAAAGCCTATATCATGACGGCCCTGGAAGCCTGCGACGGCGTGGGAACCCGCGCCGCCGATTTGCTCAAAATGACCTACCGTTCCTTCCGCCATTACTCCAAGAAATACAACATCCGCTAGGAAGTTTTGAATCCATCTATCCCGCCGACCCAATGTTGCCGAAGGAGGCCCGGCCCGCCTCTCATGTTTCGCTTTTCTCCGTTTTTCTCCTCTTTTCCTCAGTGCTCTCTGTGTTGAAGCCCTTGCGTAATTTGCGAAAACCATTAACACAGAGAACACAGAGAAACCCGCACAGAGAAAATCGGAGAGGGCGATCTGGTCGATCAAAGTATTGCGATCGAAAGTGTTCACGGAGAGGAATTTCAGGCTGGCGGGAGGGAACTCACGGATGAGACGCTCTCCGGCATTTGCAAGGATCGCCGGCGCAGCACAGACATAATGCTGGCGATGCCGTAGGTCGCGAGGATCATCATGATGGGATCCATCGGAAAACGATAGCGCAGCGAAGAATGCGTCAGATAAAAAATCAGCGGAAAGACCAAAGGCACTACGGCATAGGGGAACGCTTGCGGGTTGCGAGCGCGGTAAGCAAACATCACCCCAACGAAAGTCAAAAGCGACAGCAACACATTCAAAATGAAGAAAACCCGGATATAGAGCGCTGTGTTCGACCAAAAATCCACGGGACTGTCCGAGATCGCCAGCCAGTTCTCCACAAATCTGCGATACATGAAATTCATGGTGTCAGCCGGGTGCGACCGTATGAATGCGAACGCTTCATGTTGTTTTTCGGCCATATAGGCGATTTCGCCGATGCGCTGGAATTTCCTCGCTTCATCCAAATTGTCATTGGGGTGCAGCCACGCGGATATGGTGTCCGGGACGGCGGGATTATTCCCGAGCCACAATTCCAGCCCAAAATTGGAGCGCAGCACAATGATTTTGCCAAACACCAGGTAATTGCGAACCGTCCAGGGAACCAGACCCAGAGCGAAAACCAGAAGTGTGGTCGCCGCGAACTTACCCCATGGAGCAGATTCGCGTCGCGATTGCCATAGAGCCCATCCCACAAAAAAAGGGAAGAGAGATAGCATCGACGGATTGACCATGACTCCCGTGACCCACAGCGCGCCGTAGCCCGCCCACGGCAAAATGGTCTTGGCGTCGCGCACCGCAAGAGTGGCCCAAAAAATTAATGCCAGAAAAAGCGCCGCCATGGCCGTATCCCAAATCCAGGTGACCGGGAAAAAGAGGGCGGTGGGCAGAAAAGTCCACGCCCAGGCGGCGCCCACTGCGACACTCTTCCCAAATGTCCGGCGCGCGCTTTCATAAATAGGGATCACCGTCAGTGCCGCAAAGGTGCAATTCAGCACCTCGATAACTAGCCGGGACGCATCCGTGTAAATCCCCCAAATTTTGAAAACTCCAGCTACAAGGTAAGGATAGATGGGCGTGAACCAAACGGTCGGCCCGGTATCTAGAAATCGCAATGGGGATGCGAAACCATGTCCGGAGGCTATGGATTTGGCAACCGCTCCAAGTTCATACCCGTAAGGCAAAAACGATCGCACCGGCAGCGGAGTATGCTGCCAGCCATATGCCATCACCACCACGCGCGCAATAAACGCGAACAAAGTAATGAACATGGGATGGCTGAGCAGTCGTTTGATTTGCTGGATCATAGCTGTCCGGAACGCTTGGAATATTGATCGAAATCGAAAGTCGAGCTAAACTTCATTGACGTCCTAGTTTAAATTTTGCGGGCGGAAGTATCAATTGCCTTATGGCGTTTCCTCACGTCTGGCTTGTCGTTCTAGTTATTGACTGCAGCACGCTCCCTTTTCTTTTCCCAGACCTTCCTGCCGATCGTGACATTTAGAAATTTCAGGTTGGCTTAATGGCCGCAGCAACATTTGAGCGCGCATCGCCAAGTTGCGGCAAATCAGCATGACGAATTTTGTCGCAATTTCGCTCTGCCGCGTAGGACTGCCCGCCCATTCCATCACGCCCACCGGAAGGCGTCTTGCAACTACTTTATTATCAGCATGTTGTGCGGACTGATAAACCTGTCCTCTTTGCCTCACGCGTTTGGCCCGGAGGTTGCATTTACGTATGCGTACGCCGGGGCGATACAAGATTGAGCTTTAAGAAATGACATTTTCTAAATCTAAGGAGATCGAACGTCATGCGAAATAAACAGAAGGGTTTCTCACTGATCGAATTGCTGATCGTCGTCGCGATCATCTTGATCATCGCGGCTATTGCCATCCCGAACCTGCTGCGCTCGAAGATGGCCGCTAACGAAGCATCTGCTGTGGCTTCTTTGCGCACCTATAACACCGCCATTGTATCTTTCCAGACGACCTATGGCACTGACCCTGCCACCAGCTTGACGCAACTTGGTCCCGCAACCACACCGTCTTCGACCGCTGCGGACCTCGTAGACAACCTGCTCGGTGCAGCCTCCCCGACCAAGAGCGGATACGCATTCACGTTCGCGCCAGGCGCCGCCACCAGCGGAATCGTCAGCACCTACACGATTATCGCAGCGCCCCT